>JGI24698J34947_10002135_pt1 | contig 10586 bp, 12 predicted proteins | sample TergutMp193P3_FD_34947 | JGI IMG/M metagenome (IMG submission 34947) | reverse complement strand
GCACTGTCGTACAACTGACAGGCGAAATTATCGAAGGCTGGACGCAGGTTATCTATAACGGCCGGAGAGGGTGGGTCAGTTCGCCGTACCTCACGACGCGGGGATAACCGCAAGGGTGACAGCCGCCAGCCGCCGTACGAAGCGCGGCGCGGGAAAAGGTGACTGTCACCTTTTTTGGAGTGATGGCCTACAGATATGCAAGAGCAGGTAACAGCGGAAACCCTAAGAACACTGGTGGGCCGCCTTTCTCCGGATGAACGGGAAATTTATCTCTGGCTTCGGGAATCCTTTAGCATCCCATGGATCGCCGAAACAACCATGCGCGATAAACGGGAAATAAAGGACATTGCCGCAAGGGTGTATAAGGCGCTGGAAGTCGGCGATCAAGCAGAACTGGCGGTGTATTACGCGACTCTGGATAAGGAAATCCCAGGGCAGGCAACGGACATAAAAACCGAAAAACTCGCAAAAGATATTGCCCTTTACAATAAAAAAATTGAGGGAGAAGCCGGGGCATAGTCAAATGAGTCTGATACCAAAGAATCGTAAATTTTAGAATGTATATTCTGAAAAAATATTTGTAAAGGAGTTTGACATGAAAAACACAATGAGGTGTTTAGTAATTATCGCCTTTGTCACAATAATGGGGTTAACATTCGCCGCGCCCGTACATGCGGGCGGGATCGTGGATCGCGTCTTCAACGGCGGCGCGAAAAGCATGGCAAAGCAGGTTTCCGATTTGACGAAGAAGGCGGCGGACCTCGAGAAAAAAGCGGCGGAGCTTCAGGTAAAAGCGGCGGAAATCGAGGAAAAGGCGGCTGCCTTGTCCGACAGGGACAGGGGAACGTTCCGGGAAGAACTCGCGCGCCTGAGCTTCGAGCCGCCGGAATGGCTTTTTAACGATGCCCCGGGCATGCTCACCAACGCGGGAGACGGCGGCGGTACCGGCGGTGATACCGGCAGCGACCTTGTGGGAATAATCCGGGGCCTCTTCGGCGGCGGCGGTAATAACAGCAGCCCATCGGCAGGCGGTAGCACGACCGCACCCTCAAGCGGCGGCACATCGTCGCCAACGACCGCGCCCTCCGGCAACATACTCGGCGCAAGAACGGGGGCCTTTTTCAACATATTCGACGGCAAAAACTATCACATGAAGACCAAAACCAACTTTGAGGGGATGGAAGTGATCTCGGAAACCTACATTAAGGGTGACATGGTAGCCACGGTGTCGGAAGCGATGGGCATGGCAAGCCGGTCGGTTCAACGTGACAACATGACTTATGTCATTAATGACGCGGCAAGGATGGTTATGGTTTTCCCCAGATCCGCCTCTTCGGGCAACCCATCGGAGGAACCGGTACGAACCGCCGGGATGGTCGTGACCGGTTCAGGGACTGCCCGGTTTGACGGAAGGAACCTTCCCTACGAGGAATACTCCCTTGTGGGCGATAGCAGCGTAAAACTCCAGTTCTTCCTTGACGGAAACAATCTGGCCGGCTTCCGCGCCATCACCAGCCAAATGACAATCGACATGGTAGTTCTCGCGCTGGATCAAAACGTGCCGAACAGCGTGTTTGAAATCCCGGCCGGGTATCAAAGAATGGAAATGCCGTAGATGCCGGGCGGCTATTGGGGAACGCAAAGGGCGCCTGGCGCCTTTATTTGTAATTAAGGAGAAAAACATGGCTAATTGTACAAACTGCGGGAAACCCTTAAAGGAGGGCGTGAAGTTCTGCACCTCGTGCGGGACGGCGGTAAAAAGCGGCGCGTCTGCGAAGTCGGCGGCGTCTACGAAGTCGGCGGCGCCCGCGAAATCGGCGAGGTCGGCAGCGCCGGAAGCGGCGCCGGAAGTTGCGCCAGTTGTGAAGACGGTGGCGCCGGACGCGATGACGGACGAAGTTATCACCACACTCGGATGGCTTGGGACCTCACTCGTGCTCATCGTCCCGATTCTCGGGCTCGTCCTCTATTTTGTATGGGCGTTCGGCACAGAGGGCAATCTCAACCGCCGCAACTATTGCCGCGCCTCCCTGATTTTGATGGCGGTAGCCCTCGGATTGGGAATTCTTACAACCGTGATGCTTGTCATATTCTTTGGGGGCATGTTGGCTTTTTTATCGTGAACCTAAAAAGGGTGCCTGGCACCTTTCATAATTTTTTTGGAGGAAAATCATGGCTTTTTGTGGAAAATGTGGAGCTGAAATGGACGATGGCGTGAAGTTTTGCCCCTCGTGCGGCGCGAGCACGACGGGAAAACTGGCGGCGACCCAGGTTGGGGAGATTCAGGCCGACCCCGCGGATGCGGAGCAGGGCAAGGTAATGTCGATTCTCGCCTACCTCTTCATTCTGTGCTTAATCCCGCTCATAACCGGCGATTACAAGAAATCTCCGTTTGTGAAGTATCACTTAAACCAGGGGGTGGTGTTGTTTATCGCCTGGCTCGCGTGGTTGTTCGTATCGATGTTACTCGGGTTCATTTTCAGAGGATGGTTTTTGGTGTTGTTATACGCCATCGTGAGATTTGCGGTTTGGATAGGGGTTATCGTGCTTGTCGTCATCGGCATAATCAACGTCGTGAACGGCAGAATGAGGCCCCTGCCGGTAATCGGTGGTAAGTTTGAGATTATCAAATAATCAACAACCCCGCCATAAAGGGCGGGGTATTAGACCCCTCAGCACGAATAAAAATGGTATCAGATACCGTTTAACGATATTTAGGAGAAAAACATGGCTTTTTGTTCAAACTGCGGAACTTCAGTTGAAGAGGACGCGGCGTTCTGCCCCTCGTGCGGGACGAGCATGACGGGGAAACCCGCGAAAGCAACGAAGGCGACCGCGAAGGCGGCGACCGCGGCGAAGAAAATCAAATATGAACTGGAGGGTGGGCAGCTCCCCGTCGTCGTGTGCGAACTGGAGGAAGGGCAGGAGATGTTTACCGAGTCCGGCGGCATGAGCTGGATGAGCGACAACATCGTCATGAGCACGAACATGGAAGGCGGCCTCTTCAAGGGGCTGGGCCGCAAGCTCTCAGGCGAGTCGTTCTTCATGGCCTCCTACAAGGCCCGGGGCGGCCCGGGCATGATCGCGTTCGCCTCAAGCTTCCCCGGCAGCATCATCGCCAGAGATTTGGCGGCGGGCCAAAGCATCATCTGCCAGAAACGCTCGTTCCTCGCGGCGGCGCGAACCGTTACGCTGGCCATGCACTTCCAGCAAAGGCTTGGGGCGGGGCTTTTCGGCGGCGAGGGCTTCATCATGCAGCGCATCACCGGCCCCGGCACTGTCTTTCTCGAAATCGACGGCGCGGCCATCGAATACGACCTGGCGGCCGGCCAGATGATGAAAGTGGACACCGGCCACGTCGCCCTTCTGGAAGCCACCGTGAAGATGAGCATCACCACCGTCAAGGGCTTCAAGAACATCCTCTTCGGCGGCGAGGGCCTCTTCCTCACGACCCTCACCGGGCCGGGCCACATCTGGCTCCAGTCAATGCCCATCGAAAATGTGGCGAAATCCATCCTGCCGTTCTTCCCGAAGACGAAGGGGGGGAGATTTATATGAAGAAAAACAGATTGCACATTTTGGTGGCGGCGCTTTTACTGGCCTCCACGCTGGCATTCTCGGGCTGCGACTTCGCGGCGAAAAAACTGGCAAAGCAGACCGTGGAAGCGGCCAAACAGATGGCGGAGCTGCAGGACAAGGCGGCGGAAATCGAGGATAAGGTGGCGGCGTTGTCGCCGAAGGACAGGAGGACATTCCAGGAGGAACTCGTGCGCCTGGGCGTCGATGCGCCGGAATGGCTCTTCAACGACGAGGCGGCCCTCTTGACCGGCGCGCCGGAAGAGACCGGGGACGAAGGGGGCGGCGGCATCCTCAGCTTGATCGGCGGCCTCTTCGGTGGGGGCTCGTCGTCAGACGGCAGGGGGACTTCCGCCTGGAACGGGACATGGGTTAGTGACGACGAAGACGACATGGAAGGGACACTCACATTCAGAAATGGGGATTGGGAAATCTCAATGGAAGGAGGCCCATATATGGGAGGGACACTTACCACAAGCGGCAACGACTTTAGGTTAGCCATAACCAAGATACATGGCGGCCACAGCATGTGGTCTGAATTGCGTCAAATTGGCGTTGCTCTTGAATCAAAATGGTATACAAAAAACCAATTAAGAACGGCGTTAAGCAGTATTGGCCCATTTCCTGATTCAATCCTGGATGAACTTTTTACCACCTTCATAACAGGAACGTATTCCATAAGCGGCAACAAACTTACTTTGACATCGGATGAGGGGGAGCCGGCTACCTTTACCAAAAGACGGTAAAGCCGCCAGGCAGGGAAAGTGCAGAAAAGGTGCCTGGCACCTTTTCTGCAAAGGAGTTTTTATGAGAATCAGATTGAGAACCAGAAAAAGGAAATCTTTGGGGTGCCTTTTGTTTCAACTAATAGGAATTATCATCCTCGTGGCGCTGATCTTTGCGGCGGTGAAGGCGTTTGAGTTTTTCACCAGCGGCGGGTAGGGAACCTGCCCTTTTGGGCGAGCCAATTATAAGGAGAAAAACATGGCATTTTGTGGAAATTGTGGAAAAAAATTGAAAGACGGCGCGAAGTTCTGCCCGTTTTGCGGCGCGAGCGCGGATGGAAAACCGGCGAAGCGGGCGGCTCAGGTTGAGGAGGTTCAAGCCAGCCCCGAGGACGCGGAACAGAACAAGGGCATGGCGATCATCGCCTACCTCGTCTTTTTCGTCCCGCTCATCACCGGCGACTTTAAAAAATCGCCCTTCGTGAGGTTCCACACCAATCAGGGCACGGTGCTGGCAATCGCCTCCGTCGGGTTGTGGATCATCTGGGCAATACTCTGGGCAATAATCACGGCGATAGTCAGATCACTGGTGGGGAGGAGAACCATGTCATATTACGGATTTACTTATGCTGATATAAGAGGCCTGCAAGCCCTGGAAACCCTGGCGCGAATCTCATCCGTCTTGACAACGATATTCGTCATCCTCATCCTTGCCCTCCTCGCCCTTGGCATCTTCCACGCCGTGACCGGAAAGATGAAGCGGCTGCCGGTAATTGGGAAGTTCACGATTATCAAGTGAGAAGTTTTAATGAAAAACACATTCAAACGTTTAGGTTTTATCGCGATAGCGGTGACGGCTTTGGCGCTCGACGCCCTTTTGATTTCAGCGTGCGTCAGCAACCCCTTCACCGGGAAACGCACCATGGCGTTCGTGGGCAACAGCCAGCTCTTCCCCATGGCGTTTGCCCAGTACGAGGAATTCCTCAATGAAAACACCGTCGTCTCCGACACCGCGGACGCGGAAATGGTCGAGAGGGTGGGGAGAAGGCTTGCCGGGGCCGCGCAAAAATGGCTCGCCACCGACGGCAACGAGCGCTACCTGGACGGCTACGCCTGGGAGTACAAACTCGTCGCCGACGACACCGTAAACGCCTGGTGCCTGCCCGGCGGCAAAATCGTCGTGTACACCGGCATACTGCCCGTCACCCAGACCGAAGAGGGGCTCGCGGTGGTGCTTGGCCACGAAATCTCCCATGCCCTGCTTAACCACGGCCAGCAGAACATGAGCGCCGGCCTCTTGCAGCAGCTTGGCGCTATTGGGCTTATGATTGGCTTAGGCGCCGCCGACGTGTCCGAGGAGACCCAGGACCTCGCCGTGCTCGGCTATATACTCGCCAGCCAGATAGCCGGCACCCTCCCCTTCAGCCGCTCGCATGAAAGCGAAGCCGACCACTACGGTCTTTTGCTCATGGCAATCGCGGGCTACAACCCCGATGCCGCCCCTCCCTTCTGGGAGCGCATGACCGCCGCGGCCGGCGGCGGCACTCTGGAGTTCCTCAGCACCCACCCCTCCAACGCCCGGCGTATCACCCAGCTCCGCGGCTGGTCCGCCGAGGCGAAGCAGAAGGCCGGCGAGTTCGAGGTGAGGTGGTAGAACGGTACCTGTCACTATTTATGGAGTCTATATATGAAGAAAAACAGATTGTACATTTTGTTGGCAGCGCTTTTGCTTGCCACCACGCCGGTTTTTGTGGGCAGCGGCGTGGCACGGCCTCAACGCCCACGCCCTCGACTACAACGCCGGCGGCAGGTTTGTCGCCGTGGGCGAGGACGTCAGAATGGCGTACGCGAACTGGTAGGGCTAAAGGTATCTGCTACCATTTCCGGATTCTGAAAAACGGGAAAAAAGACGCTGCCACCGCCAACGTAGTTGGCGAGGCGGCGCCTATTAAACATTTTTATTGAAGGAGAAAGAACATGGCAACTTGCACAAAATGCGGAACAGAAATTGCAAAGGGCGAGAAATTCTGCCCTTCGTGCGGCACGCCGGCGACGGCCGCGAAGCCGGTGGCGGCTGAGAAGCCAAAAAGTGCTATTGATGCAAAGGTAATGAACACAAAAATCGGCGTTTCGGCGGGCCTCGTGGCCGCAGCGGCGTATTTCCTCGGCATGGTCGGCGGATGGGTGCCCGTGGTGCTGGTCGCGGGGTATGTATTGGTGGCCGAGTCGAACGAATGGCTCAGGATGTCGGCGGTAAAAGCGGTGGCCGTCTGCGTTTTCTTCTCGATCATCTCGACGCTCGTCGGCCTCATCCCCAACATGATAAGCATAATAAACAACCTCGCCTTGATATTCAGGGGCAGTTTTTCCATTGCCGTCGTCTCCCGGATTATAACGGCGTTCAACTCAATCTGGTCCTTCCTCGAAAGGCTGCTCCTCCTGCTGCTCGGCTTCAGGGCCCTGCAATACGAAACAATCAGCTTCGGCCTCATCGACGGCTTGATTGAGAAACACACCCTGAAAAAAGGGAATTGAGACCGCTTTTCGATACGGCCAATGAAGGAGTTTTTATGAAAAAGAACAGTCTTAACATTTTGGGCATGGCGGCGCTATTGCTTGCCTCCACATTGGCCCTCTCCGGCTGCGGGTTCTCCTCCGTGAAAAACCTGGCAAAACAGGCTTTGGATTTGACGAAGAAAGCGGCGGAAATTGAGAAACAAGCGGCGGAGCTTCAGCAAAAGGCGGCGGAGCTTGAGGAAAAAGCGGCTGCCTTGTCCGACAGGAACAGGGCGACGTACCGGGAAGAACTCGCGCGTCTGGGTGTCGAGGGGCCGGATTGGCTTTTTGAAGAGGCCCCGGGTTTGCTTGACGGCGCTGACGAAACCGCCATGACCGCGCCCCCAACGCCGCCGCAGTCGGCGACGCCAACACCCACGTCAGCCACCGCGCCGACTACCGCTCGCTCAGGCGGCCCCACGACATGGACCGCCATCGCGGACAGCCCGCTCGGCTCGTCCGAAATCCAATCCATCGCCTACGGCGACAACAGGTTTGTCGCCAGTAGTTACGGCAGAATGGCGTATTCGGTGGACGGGAGAAGCTGGATAGCCGCCGCGGACAGTGCATTCGGCTCGTCTAACATCAGCGCCATCACCTGGGGCAACAACAGGTTTGTCGCCGGTGGTAGTTGGGGCAGAATGGCGTATTCGGCGGACGGCGTAACATGGACAACTGTCGCGAACAGCGGATTCGGCAGCGGCTACATCTACACCATCGCCTGGGGCAACAACAGATGGGTCGCCGGGGGCAGTGAGGGCAGAATGGCGTATTCGGCGGACGGCGTAACATGGACAGCCGTCGCGTACAGCGGATTCGGCATCAGTGACATCCACGCCATCGCATACGGCAACAACAGATGGGTCGCCGGGGGCTGGGGTGGCGGCAAAATGGCGTATTCGGCGGACGGCGCAAGCTGGACCGCCGTGGCGGACAGCACATTCGGCTCGTCTGACATCAACGCCGTCGCCTACGGCAACAACAGGTTCGTCGCCGTGGGCGATTACGGCAGAATGGCGTATTCGGCGGACGGTGTAACATGGACAGCCGTCGCGGACAGCACATTCGGCATTAGTGACATCCACGCCATCGGATACGGCAACAACAGGTTTGTCGTCGGAGACTGGGGCGGCAAAATGGCGTATTCGGCGGACGGCGTAACATGGACAGCCATCGCGAACAGCGTATTCGGCACGTCTGCCATCTGGGACATTGCCTACGCTAACGGCAGGTTCGTCGCCGGGGGCAGTAACGGCATAATCGCGTACGCGGACTGGTAGGGGGAAAAAGGGAAAAGATAGAGAAAAGGAGGAGCCCATGCGAAAAATTGTACAAAAAATAAACAACACATGGACGATTGTCAAAAGCCGCTACCCGATTTTCACTGCGGTGTTGATGATTTTGTTCGTCGCGTTGTTGTTGGTGTTGACGCTGGCGGGCATTTTGACCCGGATTGACGGGAACATAAAATATGCCGAGGCGCTTAAAACCATATTTACCTACCACACCGGTACGTCCAGCGCCAACGTTGCAGATAACGCCGTCTTTGTCGTGCGCCTGATCACCATTATTTCGGGAACCTTGCTGTTTTCGGGAACCATAATTTCCATCATGACCACCGTGATACGCGGTTACATTACCAACCGCGACGGGGCGAAGGGGCGGCTGCGCCTGTCGGGCCATCTGTTGATTTTATGCTACAACAAGGAAGTCCCCGCGATTTTGGCGGACTTGATGTTTGACCTCACCCACAAAACCGTATTGCTGCTGTCCGACGCGAAAAAGCAGCAGGTCTTCGACGAGCTGGACGCCGCCATTGCAGAGTTGGACGAAAAGCCAAAGCACAAAATAAACCTCATCGTGCGCCAGGGCAACCCCGCGAGTTTAAGCGAGCTAAAAGACGTCGCCATAGAAGACGCGAGCGCGATTTTGATTATGAACGACAACTTTCGCCAACAAGTTGGCGGCGACGATGACGAGTTATGCGAAACTGATTATCTGGGCAGTCTGGATTTGGTTTTGAAACTGGGCAATTTCAATATACACCCGGATGTACCGATAGGGGTGGAAACAAGTACCCAGGAAGCGTCGGACATTATGCGTTCATTACGCAAAGATATTTTGGGATTGAGCGACAAACAAATACAGTTTTTTGCGCATCACAAGAAAATTGGTCAATTCATGGCGCTGGCGGTATCCAACCCGGATTTGTGTAATGTATTGTCGGAACTTTTGTCGTATCGCGGCTGCGAATTTTATCCCATTGAAAAAACATCGCGCGAAGAATATTTGCAAAGCCATTGTGCGGGCATTCCGGCCGTGGAGATCGGCGATAAAATGTATTGCATTGCCGATGATGAATCCGCCGCGCGGCGCAAACGCGCTTTTCCGTATAAAACCGAACGAAGGCTGCAAAAGTCCAGGGAGGGTAAGACCGGCCGCCCCCTTAAATTATTTGTCATTGGTCAAAACCGCAAATACAAATATATGGTCGAAACGTTAAAACTGACGAACCCCGACACGGTTATCAACCATTTCAAAACCGGTGATATAAAGGATTTTGTCGATACGGTAATGAGGCAAGGCGACAGCAATTCGGTAGCCGTGGTGTTAAGTGACGATACAGTACCGCCAAAAAATTACGATGCGAACGTGTTTTGGACAATTATTGAATTGTCGCGCGTGGCTAGTATCCACGAACGGCCGTTTAAAATCTTTGCCGAAATTATCGACCCCAAAAATCAAAAAAGCCTGGAAAAATTGAACATTCAGAATTTCGTCGTTTCGACCCAGATCATCTCGACCTTTTCCAATAAGTTGTTGAACGACGTAAATTCCATATATTTCTACGAAGAATTGTTCACGCCGTCAAGTTTCTTCGACATCGACGTTTCGCGCGCGGACGAAGTATTCGATATCACGGAAGCGCAAACCTTTTCGTCGTATGCCGAATTTGTGCACGCGGGCTATTACGGTACGCACGAGACGGACACGGCGATTATCCCCTTTGGCATTTACTCCAACGAGAAAAATTACGTTTTGTTTTGCGCCGAACTGGACAAAAAACGCGACTTTGTGATAAAGCCGACTGATAAAATCATTTACGCCTGTATCATAACAGGATAAAAAAAGGCGACTGTCGCCAATATTTTAGAAAGGAGAAACGACAATGGCAAAAATAACCACAGTAAGACAAGCCCTGAAAGCGGTCATGGAGGACGGCAAGGCACTTAAAGACGTGCCTGAGAATCTCAAAACGGCGGAAGTCTGCCTTGAGGCGGTGAAAAAGGACGGCGAAGCGCTTCAATTCGTGCCTTGGGGTCAGTTAAATTTAACTGACCCCGCAAAGGCGGAATTCTGCCTTGAAGTGGTGAAGGCGGACGGTAAGGCGCTTAAATTCGTGCCTGAAAAGCTCAAAACGGCGGAAGTCTGCCTTGAGGCGGTGAATGAGGACGGCAAGGCGCTTGAATTCGTGCCTGAGAAGCTCAAGACGGCGGAATTTTGCCTTGAAGTGGTGAAGCAGTCTTGCAGTGGCTGTGCGCTTAAATTCGTGCCTGAGAAGCTCAAGACGGCGGAAATGTGCCTGGAAGCGGTAAATAGCGTCGTGATTGGTTCGGACATCGTGACGCTTGAATTCGTACCCGAGAAATTCAAGACAGCGGAACTCTGCTCTATCGCGGTGGAGTGGGAAGGCATGGCGCTTAAATACGTGCCAGAAAACCTCAAGAC
>JGI24698J34947_10002133_pt1 | contig 10590 bp, 16 predicted proteins | sample TergutMp193P3_FD_34947 | JGI IMG/M metagenome (IMG submission 34947) | reverse complement strand
TCCACTTGCTTGGCTGCTGATCCGTCGGCTTGTAGTGTTTGCATTTCTGGCATTGCTCATTGTCAGGGTAGCTCCGCCAACCTAACCGCCAGGCTTTCCATTTCTGGCATTTGCTCGGAACCATACCGGCTCCGCAATAGTAGGGAGAGCCGCTGTCATTATCCTGGCAGCGTTCATGGCCGCACCACATACCGGAACATAACACCCCGTCAGCTTTTATGAAGAATTGATCCAGCCAGTCGTCGGCGCCCATGCAAGCCGATGGAGCCTTTTCAAAAAGCACGTCAATCACCAGCTTAAAAGCTGCATAGACAAAATGATAAGAAGTACCGCCGGAAGTGGACGGATACCTCGCTTCCGTCTTTCAGCGAAAAAGAGAAATCCATTTCCTCACTCCCCACCTTCGGCGGCGGTTCAGGTTCAAATAATTCCAGCTGTATCATTTCTCCACCTCGATTTTCAACGTGCCGCATTTGGGGCAAACGTAAACATCTGTCGTTTTTCCATCCTTAATGCCTTCCATTCTCATATACGAATCTTGGCTAGTGCAGACATTTACCATAGTTAGGCATTCAAAATCCCCGCCTTTATAACCGCAAATACATTTCATTCTTTTACCTCCACTGCTTTTTTACCCGGCAATTTTTTGGGTTTTTTCGGACAGCCTTCGGGCAGCTCCTTTGCACGGCAATAGCACTTGTATTCGTTTATCTGCTTTATTTGCAAGGCGGAAGTCCACTTGCTTGGCTGTTGATCTGTAGGCTTATAGTGTTTGCATTTCTGGCATTGCTCATTGTCAGGGTAGCTCCGCCAGCCTAGCCGCCAGGCTTTCCATTTCGGGCATTTGCTAGGCATCATCCCTGACCCGCAATAGTAGGGAGAGCCGCCGTCGTAATCGCAACAGCGTTCATGGCCGCACCACATACCGGAACATAACACCCTGTCAGCTTTTATGAAGAATTGATCCAGCCAGTCGTCGGCGCCCATGCAAGCCGATGGAGCCTTTTCAAAAAGCACGTCAATCACCAGCTTAAAAGCGGCATAGACGGTATCGACGCTCATTTCGTGGAACTTTCCATGACCGGGGGAACCTCCGTCCCAACATAAGAGTCTTTCAGGCTTGCTGATGTATTTGTCTTTCTTTCGTTCTGCCACCACTTTTTCAAGGTATCGTTCCAGACATCCCAAGAACCTATTGTAATAGGTGTAAGAATTATTACTCGGCATTTCGATCCTCCTCAGTTAAACATCTTGTTTATGATCGCCGTCAGATACAGCCGGTCGATTTGTCTTTCTGTTAAATTTGTCACATTTAACGAAAACCCACTCAACGAGATTTTCATCAAAATCATAAAAACTCTTACATACAATGCACACAAAACGATCATGCTCCCTTCTAAGTTCCCCGCCGCACCGGCACTTCTGGGGCGGGCTGCCTCTTGCCTTCTTGATTATTTCGTTTTGTGTTGCTGTTTGCGAGGCTTTTTCCCGCTCAGTTTTCCACTGCGGGTATTCGTCGCGGAGGTTGGGCGCGGCAAATAAAAGTTTTCGGAACACCTTGTGCTGCTCCCTTTCCGATTTATCCCCGTATTCCTGGCGGACTATTTCGACAATAAAGTCTATAAAACTATGCCGGCCTTCAAACCACGGCGGATCTGTCCCTGCGATTAGGCGTTCAATGGCACGGTCATCATCAATAAAAAATCCATACTCTTTGATTTTATTTTTGATAAACAAAAGCGGTGGTGGTTGTTTTTCGCCATTACCATTACCATTACCATTACCATTACCATTCTCATTACCATTACCATTCTCATTACCATTACCATTACCATTCTCATTACCATTAAGAAAGTTAAACGGATTGTTTTGATTGTTTTCTGAATTGTTTTGAACAAACAACTCATTACAATTATCTGAATTGATTTGATTGTCTGAATTGTTTTTGATTGTTTTTTGAGCATTTTTGTTTCCAAAGGGCGCACCAGCCTTGCTTACAGGAGAATTGTTATTTTTCTTTGGCATTGTAAGATCAATCATCGCCTTCATTTGTACCCATGTCGCCAATTCAAACCCTGTAAGGTCGGGCTCAATACCGTGAAGTCCGTAATCCTTTATCATACGATAGAACTTGAGCTGGCAATCTTCCGGGATAGCCTCCAATGCCTGTTCAAGAGTTTCTCCAAAAATAAACTTACTAAAACCCACTATTTCCCCTCCGTCCAACCGTTTGGATAGCCTCGTACTTCATGTTCTAAATTCCATAAGCCCTATGTTTTGGCAGAATTCGCCGTAAATTTTTCTTTAGGTGAACAGTTGTACTCAAGGTTAGAACATCTATAAGTTCTTCTACTTTCTCTCTGGACGGCTCCGGCAAATTATTCCCTCCGCTGTCGGCGCCGATGTTCACCTGTCCCGGATCGCAACTGAGTATCATTTCTGAAAATGTCATCACGTCAAAATCCATGATTGGCTCGACGGTTATCATTCTGTCGCTCGGCCATCTTTTCAGCCAATATATTCTTTCATACGGTTGCGGCGCCTTGCTGATGCCTGGCCATGGAATATTGCTCTCTACGGTAACGCAGAGAACACTTGCCAATGCAGATTCATAAAAATATCCCTCATTCCATAATTCAACTGCCTCTTCGGGGTTTTTGGTATGCCATAAATATTTGTTTTCAGGAAAGTCGCGGGTCTTTTTAGATGCCAACCTAATCCATTCTTTCGGGATTTGAGGGTGAAACAAATCGCAGCCTGAACAAATAAAGATGAAGTTTCCTTCTCCAAGGTTTGCCCGTAATTCGCTCTCGTCAAAGTGAAGGGGCTTGGGATTGTTTCCCCATTTATTCACATAGCAATACTGGCAAGCATAAGGGCAAGTGCCCTTGACTGGATTCCAAGTATGGGTGATAAATGAATACATATTGCCGTTAGGAGATACTTTTTTTAGAGGCATTACCAATCTCCATTTTTTCGTCCGCAATCGCCTTCTGGATCAATTTTCTGAAATATACAAGATCCTTATTTTCCTCTTTGAACGGCCTATCTAAAGGTCTAAAATGATAAAAGGAATGCTCAAGCAATGGCGTTCCAAGCGGCGTCCCGCTGTGATAGTGGAGCAGCCACTTACCTTCATCTGTCAACGGACGGATGATTATCCCAAAATAATCCTCGCCGCAAAACTTTATCTCTAGAATAAGACATTCTCCATAATGCTTATGGAGAATTTTGTCTCCAGGCTTCATCGCCGCAAATTCTTTTTTATTCATTCGCAACCTCCACAAGGAAACCCTGAATTGTAGACTCGTCAATGCCGCTCTTGTCAGACAGCATCCTGGCCCGACGGTAAGCATCAGGATGATTTTCGTTGCCGTCATACTTGAACCGCTGCGGCAAATCCCAATCTCCCCAATCTTCATCGCAGGGTTTTATGCTGACCAGCCATCCATGGCTGTCAGGGCTGTTTACCCATGCAAGGCACTCGAAGATACCCATAGGGCGGGTTTTTGACTTCTTTCTGATAAGTTCGTCAAAAGATGACATAGATGACCACTCTCTATCGGCATTACACCTGACAACAAAATCAGCGCCGTCCCATATCGCTTCAAGTCCCTTTTTCCAAGCTGAGTTTTCATGTCCAGTCAACACCTCACCGTCAAGCATTGCTCTAACAGCTTCTTTCGGGGAAAGCGGCATGTCACCACATTCCTTTGCGGGTTCATCGCCAAACCATTCTCCTTCCGTTGCCTCCTTCATGCACTTCTGGCAAACAAACCCATGTGAAGTTCCATTGACCTCTTTTCCGCAGTTATAGCAGTTCATACCGCCTCCTTAAAAAATGTCCAGCTCGTCGCTGGCAGCAACCAATTCGTGCTCTTCCCATAAGGGAATGTCGTCTACAAAGCCGTCATCTTTTTTTGGCGCCCGATCATAGAACCCTGGTGGAACTGTACCAGCCCCTGGAAGGTTTTTCTCGCACCAATTCTCATAACGGGTCTGGAGTTCTTCTTTCTGGCTATCTAAAAGATTGCTGATAAACGCCAACCGTTCATTTTTGGGTTTTTCTGTCAATGCATTCAGAGCCGCATGGACGGTATCGTATTCCTCATCGGTAAAGAGCCTGGAACCGTCATCGGCTTCTGCACGCATTATGTTTACCAACTCATTCATTCCGTCAATACACTGCTGGCGCAATGTATCCGGCTGAGTAGGGTGCTGCTCAGGCGTTATTGAATTGCCGCCGTCCTGTTCTTCTGTTACGTTGCGCGGTTCTTCCTGGGGCATCTCCATTTCCTCATAGGGCATACCCCCCAAATCATCGGGGAAGCACAAGCGGAAAGCCTGACCAATGGCAACTTTTTTTGTCATAAAACGCGGCTGCTTCGCCCATATCGCGTTGGGCTGTCCACCTTTGTTGTATTGACAGCACTCGATATAATAGACTTCGTGAACAAAAGGATATTTTTGATCCTTGCGATAAATTTCCACCACTGCTTTCAGCGATTTTCCTTCGCCTTCCGTCCAAACCTTCCAGCCGTCAAGTTTTCCAGTCCGTTCCGCCCGTTTAATGTAAACTTCATACCCGGTAATAATCGAGCATTTACGATAATCGCCCTCTCCGTATGCGGTGATATGGATTTCTCGCTTAAAAGGATTTAGTCCGAATTCGCGGGCGATGTTGAAAAACATCTTTTTCTCATTAGCCAACAAATTGTTGGTAATGCCTGCTGAATTAAGATACTCCATCACCTTTGCCTCTGTGATTTCTTCACGGATAGCCACCGCAGTATTTTCACTCATCTCTCTCTCCTTTGCCGGTAATGCCCGGCTATTTATCTCCACAGAGCCTCCACGGGCATTTGAGCAATGCGTTCACATACGCTTCATATACCGCCTTAAAGCGTGCCCAATGAGCAAGACAGCCATCGTATTTCTTTTTACCCATTACGCGACCTCCTTCGGAAGGATAACCGCCGACCAAATCCGCCCCGCAATGTTCTTTTGACGCATATAAGCCGCCGCGTCCCTGTCGTTTTCGAGGAGTATTATTTTCTGGTACGGTGTTCCAAGAGCTGTCATGTACTCACGGAGTTTCAAAAGTTTTTCTCTTGTATCCTCAAACAGTAACGCACACTTAATTGTTTCTGCCTTCTCCTGTTCCGCCATGGTACCTTCGGGAAGTTCGAGGGCTTGGTCAATCAAGTCATTTACCCTTGCCGCTTTTACCGCTTCCCTTTCTTCCCGGCGTTCATTTGCCGCATTGACGGCAACCTCTTCCTGTGTTCTGCGTTCTTCCCTGTTTGCCTGCTCGCGGGCCAATTTCGCGGCATTTTCTTTGATGATTTCCACCTGCCGGAGCGCGGCGCCCATGTCCAGCTTGTCGAGATAGAACGCCTTGGCGGCCATACCATGCTCCGGTATTTTTTCCAGTATCTCGATGTCGCGGTAAATGACAGCAATTTTCTCGTCAATCTCAGCCATGATGTCCTTCATCTTCGCACCTTTATTGAGCCATCTCTCATCAAAGATGTCTGCCGGCGGAACCAGATCAAACTTTTTACTGTGGAAGTAAGCGATAATTTCTTCGCGCTTTTTGGACTTGCGGGTTTCTTCATAGGTTTTTACCGTCAGGTCTACCGTGTTGGAAGCGTTTTTAATGACCTTCCTGATTTCTTTGATGTTCGCCTCGATGTTGGCGAGCGGCTTTTCATACGCTTCTTTCAAGTCCGCGTACTTTTCGGCGATGTTCTTCTCGGCTTTGTTCAACGTGGCGCGGTCAACTTTCGCAACCTCTTCCAGCGGGATATAATCGGGGCTGAGGTATTTGCGATATGCGTCGTCTGCGTCCTTCATGGACTGGTGGATAGATCTAACCGCTTCTTTGTGCGTTAAAATAACACGCCGAAACGCATCTTCCAATTCAATGTCGCTGATTTCGCTTACTTCCAAATCGGCGATCATTAAATCATTCATCGGTACTGCTTCGCTCATTTATTTTCTCCTTTTCCCTTTCCGCGAGCATGGCATCGGCAATTTTGTATGCGTCTGTTGCCAATATTTCTGCTATTTCTTTACTTGTTATAGATTCACTGGCACTAAAATCTGCTCTCACCAGTACCAGTGTCAATGCCTGCCCCGCGAAATAATCCCGCAGAGACATGCCAAGTTCATCTCCGCGCATATCCTGTACTGGAAATGCCTGTCCGCCGTTTTTCATCTGATTACCTCCCCTCGCCGTTGTATTCGGTTTTTTCGGGATTATCGAATTGCTCCAAATGCCATTCCCATTCCTCAATACAAGCTCGTATTGAATACCGATGTTCTTCGGCATCGTGTTGCTCGCACTTCGCTTCTTCAACTCTTGCGGTTGCATTTTCAAGCCTTTCCACCGCTTCTTCTTCAAGCTGGTTCAAATACTTAATTTCTTTTTCAAGCCATTCTTTTGTTAACATCTTTCTCTCCTTCGAAAATGATTAATAGGCATAACATGCCTGTGGAAACACTTTTTACGCCGCCTTCTCCAGTGCCCACTCTAAGCTCACCGCATCGTAAACTTCGATAATTTTCTTGTAATTAATAAGACGGGTTGCGGTCTGCACAGCCGCGAAAAGGTTCTCATAGAATGAGTACCCGCGCCCGGCATTGAAAGACCAGTTTTGCCGGCCTCGTTCAGAATTAAGATAGTTGATAGTTTTTTGAACTCGGTTTTTTAATGTGTTCAAAATAACCTTCCTTCAATAAAAAAGCCCCGTGGGGTAGGGTCCCGCCGGGGCTGGCCGTTAGCTAAGCGGTTTAGAAGTCCCTACTCCTTCTAAACCGCTCTCAATGCGCCGTTTACGCGGCGGCTTTTTCCTTGCTGCCGGTATAAATCTTGGGGAGAAGCCGCTCGATGTTGGCCCGGACCCACGCCTTGGCCGCTTCGTAGCTGTCAAATACGTGCTTGAACTCAACCCATCTCCACTTGCAGTTTGGGTTCTGTTCCATGTCCGCCTGTTCGGCGCAGTACATCATCCGTACCCTGATGCCCTTCTGCGGGTCCGAATAAGCGTGATCGTTGAATGTGATTGCCCCGATGTCTTCGCCGTCGAGCCTGATGTCGCTGTCGGGCGTTCCCTGGCTTGCCGCGGCCAACCCGGTCAGCCTGTCCTGATACTTAAAAGTCAATTTCATTTTCCCTACCTCCAAAATGTTTGATGATTTATTAATCATCTTTAATTAAAATCTATCACTTTCGATAGATTTTGTCAAATATAAATTTTCTAAATTCGATAGATTTTATATGTATTTTTATGATGTTTCCTGTATAAATGTTATGCAAATTACGAAAATCTGCTATTTTTGTTAATGTTATTGTAAATAATTGTATATTATTGTTAATGATATTTGTATAAATTATTATTTTTTCTTTTGAAAAACCATACCTAAAATTACAAAGCAAGGCATTGACATAGCTAAAGTTTTTTGGTAATTTTACCGATATGAGTAGCATGACCGGAATAACGATCAGTGAGATGGCGGATAATCTTGGGCTTAACCAGCCTGCGGTAAAAATGCGCCTCCGTGTAGCTGGAATAAAACCAGTTGCATACGCTGGTCCTACCGCACTATACGATGCCTCCGCCCTTGAAGCGATCCGCAATGTACCCGGCAAGGGCAGGCCGCGCAAGGCAGCAGAGCCTGAGCCAGCCAGCAAGGGCAAGAAAGCCAAGAAATAGTTCATTCCGTATCCCTCCTAAATATCCGTTTTCAGGCCGTCAATAATTGACTGCGGGCATTCATACCCGCGTAACCAATATAAAAACCGTACCCATGTAGATTCAGACATGAATTTCTCCCCATCCGGCATTTTGCTCTTTGCATATGAATTTACCGGGATAATATGGAATGCGGAAAAATCATCTTTATACCTAACAACAAAAAACGGAATCTCCGCTTTTTCTGCCAAAATTGTCATCGCATGGTATGTAGGGTGTCCTAACGATACTTTTTTCAAATGCTCATGCTTGTATTCCACAATGGCTGTCGGGTTACCCTTGTCGTATTCAAGAAAGAAAAAATCAATATCGACGGCAGGGCAGTCCCAGCCCCAACGCCTATGCCGCTCACTTAAACGCATATCCCTAAAACCAAGATGTTCCGGCTTTACTTCCCGCATACCGCCTCCAGTATCCGCTCCCTTGAAACATCGATATTTTTCTGTTCAATGTCCATGCCGATAAAATGCCGTCCCATAAGCACAGAAGCCACGCCGGTAGTCCCGCCACCGAGGAATGGATCGAGTATTGTCTGCCCGGGGTAGGTGAATTTGTTTATTATTTCCCTGAAGCCGCCGAGGGATTGGCCCCACTCGTGGAAGTCTTTGTCGTTGTCGTTTGGCGGACTTTTCAGTACGTCTCCGATAAGATCACCGCCGTATTTTCCCTTTGTTAACCACAGCACGGGCTTCCAGAACGTGTTTGTCTTCTTGTTCCATAGCTGCGGGGACTGGCCGCCCGGCGTAAGGTACGCCATGCACCAGTGATAGTTCATGTGCTTGCATAATTCCTGAATTACATCAGGCAGATAGGATTGGCCGCACATAACGATAAGGGAGCCGCCCGGTTTCAATACCCGGCTTGCGAGTTTTGACAGTTCGCCGTACAGCGGCAGGTATTCTTTCGGGTACGGAGGGTCGGTGATGATGAAGTCAGCGCTGTTATCGGCTATTTCCGGAAGCTGGCCGCGAATATCGGCGGCAAACAGCCTGCAATCTTTGGGCAGCGTTTCCGGCTTTGCATAGGCTTTTTTGGCGGCCTTATTCTCGCGGTATACGGACTTGCTTGCAGCGCCAACGCTTTTTGCCTCGCCGGAGGCTATCTTGTCCGCGACCGCCCGCTGCTTTTCGGGATCCATGCTGGCGAGCGTTTTCATATCCTCTATTGGAATATTCGTTTCACGCGAAATTTTCAGTAAATCATTAAACACGCCTTCGTCAATCTTTGCCAATTTTTCCGCTTCGTTGGCCCTGCGGATGTCTATTCCGGCAGCAGACAATGTAGCGGTTTTAGTCTGTTCTGTATCAAACTTCCGAGGCTCGGAAGTTTGATTTTTTGACTTCCTATCTCCACCCATCTTTTTTTTCAACATTGTCGATATTTCACCTAATCTTCTGGTTGCCAAAGCGTTCAAATCCTTAATGTCTGCCTGTATTTCCGCTGACATCTGCTGGGACTTTGCATAGGCTTTCAACGCCTCGCTCTGATCGACGAGTTTTTTGATCTCGCCAAGAGTTTTTACCTCCCTGATAGCCAGCTTTGATTGTTCTATTTTTTTCAGTGTTACAAGCTCGTTCACTCATTCCTCCAAAAGATTTACTGAACCGGGCAAGATTTGAACTTGCGTCTTGGCTGAAAAGGGGTAAACCGCCATGTCCTGCCCATTGAACGACCGATCCATGTCTCCGGCAAGGCTCCGCCGGAGTAGAGTTAAACACCTGCCTACTTGCGATGTACCAGTTCCGCACCATTTCGATTTCGGCCGGCGCCTGACCTGGGTTACGTGAGCCGATTAACGGAAATGCCATGACATACGATTCATGGCGACCATCGCTTTCGGTTCCTTCCCTTGTAGCGGAAAGAGAAGGGCAAACGGTAGCGGCGCCATATAATTACCGCTTCGCCTAACGGCGATTGCCCATCCAGAATAATGTCTGGTCATGTGAACGGCTTATTCCCTTAGCTGGTCTGCCGTTCTTTCAGCACCCCACCACAACCCGCGGTCTATGCCGTGCTGAACCCAACGGGCTTCCCCTTGTACTTCGGGGCTTCACGGATTTTACCGCTGGCTTTGCCCTAGCCAATGGGAACTACGGGGCTCGAACCCGTTACTTCCGGTTAGTCGCGAGCGCCGGATATGATACCGTGTTTCAACACGTCCCCAAAAACCAGTGCGGACTATTTTTCTCATCCGCACTGGGTGTCGGTAAGCCTTTCGCCAAAGAAGCCTCCGGCAAGCCTCTGTTGGTTATCCTGTTTCTACAGGCACTATCCGGTCGTTCAGGCCGGCAATAGGCGGCACTCTTCTTATGCTCGCCACTATTTGGCTTTAATTTGAAGCGGGGCAGTTTGACCTGCCGCAAGCGAAAAAGGAGGTTAGAGGAAACCGCCTGCCCCTGCCGGGCCGCTCCGTGTGATAAATTACTATTTCCTCCCTCCGCCAACCCTTGCCGGCTTATCGGCGGCGGCACGTTCCATGAATTCCTCCGCCATGTCCATTCTTTTCTGGTCGATGTCCAACTCCTCTTGGATTGATGCTTTCATAACCGCAACGCAGTTAATTGAGCCGCGTTACCGCTTCGAATATATCGAAAACGGTATCCGCAATTTTTTCATCAATAACAGGCTGGACATCTTCGACCGCCGGTTTCTCGTTCTGTACTACTTTCATCTTTTTTCTCCTTTTGAGGTCATGCCTCAATAATTATTCTTGCCCCTTCGCTATTACTAAAAGGGGTATACCACTTTTCAGAATCAGCCTTGAAAACCAACGAGTCATCTTTCCAAATACCTACAGATGTAAGCGCGTCCATCACGGCCTTCAAAAGGTTGT
>JGI24698J34947_10002132_pt1 | contig 10592 bp, 8 predicted proteins | sample TergutMp193P3_FD_34947 | JGI IMG/M metagenome (IMG submission 34947) | reverse complement strand
GAGGTTTTTTCAGTTGGTCTTGGGTGGGGCCTGTAAATCAGGAAGACCGGCTGCGTTCCTTTGTAAAAGAAGGAACCGATTGTTTAAGGCCGCGCGGGAGTTTCTTCCACGCGGCCGTTTTTTTGTGTGGAGCGTAAGTGCGAGCAAGCGAAGCGGTCTGTTTGATAAATTGAATTTAAAGTCTTTTTTACGCGCTCTTGTCTTTAAAGAGGAAAAATGATACTGTGTTAATGATAAGTTTTATGCCACAAAAAAGGGACGGCAAATAAAATGAGCAAGCAGGTTTTAAAGGTAGAATATCATCCGGCAAAAAAAGAAATCAGATTTCATAGATTCCAGGGAGAAACGGAAATCCGAATAGCCCGCGATAGTGTACTTTGCAAATATATGAATAAACGCGGCTTTGTCCTGCAGGATCAGGGCAATGCCTTTTTTTCGGATATCGCGAAAACATTCGACGGAGAAAGAAATATTAATCTTGAGGTTATAACAACAAAAAACGATTTTGAGGATTTTATGCAAATGGTCGAATTTTATAATGAGAACGATGGTACGGAGAAAGGCATAAAGATAGACGCGACGCTTTTGGCCGAACTTCCGGATATGGAGAAAATTTATTGTGTGGTAAAAGAGCACGGCGAGAGGTCAATAGGCATACTTGAATACCATAAGGCCAGATTTTTTGAAGTGCCCAGGGACAACGATGTAGTTGAGAAATGCGTCGATCTTTTTGCCGGGGAGGTTCAAAAAGAAGTTGACAGCATAAAGGAAAAAATTCAGGCGTTAGCGGATAACAATGTCAATCTGTGTTTCACGGGCGTTTATAGTTCAGGAAAGTCGGCTCTGATAAATGCCATATTAGGGTATGCTATTCTACCAGAAGCAATGAAATCAGAAACCGCCCGTATGTTTCGTATTCAAAGCCCTAAAACGGATGAAAAAGTGCGGATTGTTTTTCATATACGCGCGGATTTTACGGAACTTATGTGGAACGACAGCAAAAGTACTTTTGTATTTTCCGCCGGCCCTAATGAAAACCATACGCGTTTATCCATTCAGGAGGTCATAAATTATAACCATGAAAAACACCAATATGAGCAAATTAGAGAGATACTTAAAAAGCTCAATACCAATAACGATGTTTCATCGGAGATAAAAGTATTTTTTCCTGTTCCTCTTGATAGTGACGAATTACGGTTTACCATTTACGATACACCCGGAACCGACAGCAATTACGGCGAACATCAAATGGTGCTGCAAGACGCTCTTTCCGAGCAAACACACTCAATACTTGTTTTTGTCGCCGCCCCCATCAAGACAGAAGGCGAAGGCAACAACGCTTTGCTTAACTATCTGAAAGAAGCGGAAAAGAAAGACAGTAAAACAAGCATTGACCTTGGGCGTTCCCTGTTTGTTATGAATTTTGCTGACATAATAAAGCCGGATCAGAGAGAAGATTTTAAAAATGCCGAAATTGAGGACCTGGAAGAAGGTGACTTTTCAATAAAGTTGTCCGACAAGAAACTGTTCTTTACATCGGCAATAGTAGCTTATGCGGCAAAGGCGAAGAAGAATAATATACAGACGAAAAGTGATGAATTTACCATTAGGGAAAAGAGCGGTACGATTAACGATGAAGAATTCGGACGTTATTATCAACAAAACCACTGCGCCGCATCGGAAATCGCGACAAAAAATATGATTGAAAAGTCGACATTGGCGCTTGAAAAAGCGGAGAAAGAAGGCAATATCCTTGATGTACTGCATATCTGTTCCGGTGTATATGCTTTGGAAGACGAAATAAAATGCTACGGTGAAAAGTTCGCTATGGCTGTAAGAGCCTTCGCGATCATTGACAGCGTTGACAAGGCTCTTAAAACTATGAATAACAATGCGAGAGAGCTTGAAAAGCGGAACGAGAGAAACATCAATAATGTAAATGAGGAAATTGTAATTTTGAAAGCGGCCATATCGGACAGCATAAATCAGGCCTATAAAGAAAGCGAAGTTCCGGAAAATGCGGCTTTGCCGGAAGAAATCCTGAAGGAATTACATTTAGACAGTTCATACTTGAGTAGAAACGTTGTCGGCGGATTAAAGAAATTTATAATGAAAGCGCTTGTAAAATTGCTTTTGCATATTTCCGACAAAGGTTTTATCAATAAAAAATTCAAGAATGAAACGCTGGAAAAAATTACAAGAAAAATAAACGCCGCTGTAGATAATTTAACGGATATAATCGCCGCCATAGATGAGGAAAAAAATATTATCGGTAAAGTGCGTTTTGATAAGAATCATAAACACGAACTAACACAAAAAATTACTGCTACTGTAGATGATTTTACAAGAAATTTTCTTGAGAAACGCCAGAAACTGCTGGAAAAAAAGCGCGACGCGTTCATAGAAAGGGTCAAGAAGATTATTGATGAAAATGGCAATATAAGCGACGATGCGAAAGGCATTATCTGTAACATAAGGGAGCCTGAAATTAAACCACCGGCAAATCTTGGCGAATTTGGCGAAATCTACGACAGCCACAGACGCACAGGTAATTTTCTGTTTATAAAAACGGAATATATTGATAAAGAATCGTTTATTAAAGACGTAGAAGTAAAACTGTCAGATATCGTTAAAGGAATGGCAAATGATTTTGAACAGGATTATCGGAAGAGTTTGGAGAATATACTAAGGGATGTCAAGAAAGAATTTGAATATAACCTTGGCAAATATTCCGTTTTAATAATAGCGAAACTTAAAGATATAAATACAATGGAGCTGCTGCGCGGAAAAATTAAAAAAGCGGCCGAAGAACTTGAAAGCTGCCAAAAAGAACTGGAAAAACTGATATGGAGTGAAAAAAACAATGAGCGATGAATATATCCTCAACGGCAGGGTTGCGCGTAATAGGATAGCGTTGGACATTAAATACCGGAAACTCAAACGCGCCGGTATAGAACGGCTTGTGACTGATCCGAAAATTTCATCGGCTTTTATCGGAAGCAGCTTCAAAGCGAAAAAGGCAAGAAAATACTGGAACAAATCATACCTTGACGAGTTGGCCCTGGCCGCGATAGCCGAAAGTTTCAACCGTGATTACCTTCTCTACCTTGACGAAGTTGCCGAGTTTGTTGCAAATTCCGCGGCTTCTTTTAAAAAGAAAATTTCCGCAGGCTTTATAATCGCATTCATCATAATTATGGGCATTATTATTTACAAATGTTCGCACTCCGGTAAAGTGATTGAACAAGTCAAAGAAGACGAGTATGTTGAAGATGAGTATGTTGAAGACGAGTATATTGAAAACGAGTATGTTGAAGACAAGTATGCTGAAGACGAGTATATTGAAAACGAGTATGTTGAAGACAAGTATGTTGAAGACGAGGTTGTTGAAGACAAGTATGTTGAAGACGAGGTTGTTGAAAGTACTACAGAATCCGGACTATAACACAGGGGGCATAGCATGATTCCTAACGAACAAGATTTAATGAATAACCTTGGCAAGATTTCGTATATGCTTGACAAGGCTCATTTACTGCGCCTTGAAGACGACTATGGCGTTTTGCCTTTCGATAATTATTATAACAGGGATAAAAATGATAATGAACAAATCACCTATCTCTCCAATATTCGGGCATTACGCGTGGAACGCTGTGTTATAGACAAAGAAGAAAAAGTCGCGGACTGTTTCAAGAATATTCTCGGTCTGTTTGCCAACAGCGAGGATTCTCTCGCCCTTGTTATAAATCGCAAGCCGAAAGATATTGAGATGTATTTTGTCGTAAAGAATATCGGCCTTAGATCCAGTGATGACATAGTAGTAAATATCGAACTGCTCGCCGAATCTATTCGCGGAAATCTGCCGGGAACGAAAGTAACCGTTATTGATGAAAGAGACGGAGGCAATGACACGGCGAAATTATTCCCCTTCGACAAAGCTATGGAAGTATCGGTACTGTCAAATATCCCGTCTGAAAAATCCGAGGATTTTGTGAGTCAGGGCATAGAAAAATTGTTAAACGGTATAGTTCCGCAAAAAGATGATGAAAGTTATACCATTGTACTTTTGGCGGAATCACTTCCTTTGTTGCAAGTTCGCAGTATGCTAAGCGGCTATGAAGAATTGGCCACCGCGCTTGCCCCATTTTTGGGCTATCAGTTCCAGTCCGGTAAAAACGAAACTGATACAAAGGGAGAGATGGAGTCGCTTGCCCATGGCGTTGGAATAAGCTATGCTATTACCAAGACACACTCGGTTAATGCCAGCGTAAATGGAAATATGTTTTCAAGCGTTACAAAAGCTATAACAGACTCCATAACGGAAGCTACAACGAAGTCAATGGCAGGGGCGCTTGCGAGCACTGGCGCGGCTGTCGGTGCGGTTATCGGTTCTATTGTCCCCGGTATCGGTACGTTAATAGGCGGTATGGTTGGCGGTTTAGCAGGTAACGTCATCGGTGCGTTAGTAGGCAGTACAACCAAAGGTAAATCAAGTAGTAGAACAAACGCTGACACACAGGGAACTAGTATCGGAGGCAGTTTAGGTTATGGTTACAGCCAGGGTACAACAGATACTAAAAGTGTAACTGACACCTCCACAGAGGGAACAAACCACAGCCTCTCGCTCGGCACATCCGAAAATACCACATATACATATAAATCCTATGTGGTAAGCGATCTGATCGCTAAACTGGAAGCTACTATAAAACGGATTGATGAAAGCAAGGCTAATGGCTTATGGAGGTATGCCGCGTATGTTTTTTCAAGCGAGCCGAAAACGACAAAAAATGTCGCTAATTTCCTGTGCGCCATTTCCCAGGGCGAAACGTCGTTTATTGAACCGGCATTCATTCAGACATGGGTTAACGACGAGAGCAGCAACGACCTGACAGCTTTCGGCGAAGTAAGGAAATATGTCAGGCATTTTACCCATCCCGTGTTTGGCAATTTGATAGACGGTACGCCTGTTACGCCTACATCTGAGGTTTCAACGATTGAATTGGCGAATGTTTTCGCGTTTCCGCGCCACGCGGTAAATTCTCTGCCCGTTATTGAGTGCGTGCGTTTTGGACGCGAGCCTCATTCATATAATGAATTATCGAAGGATATAGATATTGGCTGCGCGTATCACATGCACCAGATAGAAAAAAACCGCATTTTTTTAAGCAGGGAAGAACTTAAAACGCATACATTTATTACGGGCTCTACAGGCTCCGGCAAGAGCAACACAATTTATAAACTGATTGCGGAATTATGCCCTGAAAAATCCAGCGCTGTTAAATTTCTTGTTATTGAGCCGGCAAAAGGCGAATACAAGGACGTTTTCGGCGGGAGAAGTGATGTCGATGTATACGGGACAAATCCGTTCAAAGCGCCGAATCTGCTTCAAATAAACCCCTTCAGTTTTCCGCCGGGCATCCATGTGCTTGAACACATTGACCGCCTTGTAGAAGTGTTTAACGCCTGTTGGCCAATGTATGCCGCTATGCCCGCCATACTCAAAGAATCTGTTGAAAAAGCATACGAGTTGGCCGGCTGGAATCTAAAGACCTCAAAATATATTGGTGAATTTCCCACTTTTAACACGCTGATGACGGTGCTGCCCAAAGTTATTGATACGTCGGCATATTCCGCCGATACAAGCAATGATTATAAGGGCGCTTTGTTAACCCGCGTGCGTTCGCTTACTACGGGCATTCAGGGACAGATATTTGAATTTGATATTGATAACGAGGCGTTATTTAACAAAAACGTGATAGTTGATCTTAGCCGCGTCGGTTCATCGGAAACAAAAGCGTTGTTAATGGGCGTTATGGTTTTGAAACTGCAGGAATTCAGAATGTCCGAATCAGATGAAAAAAACAAAAAGCTGCGCCATATAACAGTGCTTGAGGAAGCGCACCACCTTCTGCGCCGAACATCATCTGAACAGACGCAGGAAAGTTCCAATCTGCAGGGCAAGTCGGTAGAGATGTTGGCTAACGCTATCGCCGAGATGCGCACCTACGGCGAAGGGTTTATTATTGCCGACCAATCGCCGGCTCTTATGGATATGTCGGTTATACGCAACACGAACACGAAGATAATTCTGCGGCTTCCGGACGAGAGCGACAGGATGCTTGTCGGAAAAGCGGCGGGGCTTTCCGATATTCAAATAGGCGAGTTGTCGCGCCTTCAATGCGGAGTTGCCGCGATTTCTCAAAGCGGCTGGCTGGAACCCGTCCTTTGCAAAATTGACAAATTTGAAAATGATATTTCGATGTCAACGCGTGAGTATACCTGGGAAGACAAGGAAAATACCGCGATAAAACAATTCCTGAACGCCGCTTTTGATGTTGAGAAAATAAAACTCTCCGCCGATACGGCCGATAAAATCCGCAAATGGATTGACCGGATAGAGATTAGCGATAAAGTACGAGTTGACATTGAGCGTGTATTAGCAGGCGGCACTCTTTCCGGCGAACGGCAGATGCTGCTTATTGGCGGCTTGTTTGGCGTGAGAAATCAGAAAATTCCTGACAGGGAAACTGCCGTTACAGAGGTACAGAGAGTCCTGATAGGTCAATACGACTTCAAAGAACAGGATGAGATTATCCGGCGTATCAACGATTTGTTTTTAGTACATTTCCCCGTGAATATTTATACCGCCTCCTCCGCAGGCATTGAGAACGCAAGGGGAGGAATAATGTAGATGATGGAGTCGTTCATCGCAAAAGAAGCGGCAGAGAAAGTAACAGAGAAGCCTCAGACGCTTGTTGAAAAATTTTGGGATAATCTTGAAAAGACAGTTGATGTTGAACCCTCGGAAAAAGCGATACAAGAAACAAAAATAGCAGACTGGTGGGAAGGTCTTGAAAAAAATATTAATGGCTCTGAAATAATTGAGAAAAAAGGCGGAAGTTATGCTGACGTAAAAAAAGACAGTGACGGAGCAATCAGTGAAGTACACCACATGCCGGCAGATAGCACTACCAAATTGGAATATGGCGACGGACCTGCTATAAAAATGGATAAGGAAGATCACAGACAAACCGCAAGTTGTGGTAATTCAATAGAAGCTCAAGAGTATAGACAGGAACAAAGAGAATTGATAGAACAGGGCAAGTTTCGGGAAGCAATACAAATGGATATTGACGACATTCATGATAAATTTGGTGATAAATACGATGAAGGAATTGCTGAAATGAATGAATATGTAAAAAAGCTGGAGGAGGAAGGCCGTGTATAAAATAAATTTTATTCCATATATTGGTTCAGACCCAATAAAATTAGGCGCATTAAGAGACGAAGCAAGAAAAACTTTGGGCGCATACAAAGAGTTCAGAAAAACAAAATTCAGCAAAAATACAACAGATGATTTTTCCTTTTGTCATATTTATTATGATGATCAGGATAAGGTCAAGGCCATAGAATTTTTTGATTCAACAGAATTTCTATTCATGGAAAGGAATATGTTTTCATTTCAATTTATGGAATTGAAATCATTTCTGAAAAGCAAGTCAATTGATTTTCAGGAAGATAATTCGGGACTTAAGAGTGAAGCCATAGGCTTGTCTGTTTATTCTCCTGATAAAGTAAAAATAGAGACAATCCTGATTTTTAAAGAAGGTTACTATGATTGAATCATTCATCGTAAAAGAAACGGTCGAGAAAACAATCGAACAACCACAAACACCAGTCGAAAAATTTTGGGATAACCTTGAAAAAACAGTTGAAGTTGAACCCACGGAAAAAATAAAACAGGAGGCAAAAATAGCCGGCTGGTGGGATAATCTTAAAAATGATGTTTTTAAAGAGCTTGATGAATATGATTTTGACGGTAAAGACTATAACAAGAATCCTGAACAGTTAAACAGTATTCTTGAGGGCTTCAGGGAAGAAAACTGGAACAACATGGATTTGGACCGGAAAAAAGAACAAATCAAGGGCTTTTCTGATTACGTTAATGAAGTGCTGGAATTAAAAAATCCTGTGAATATCGAATATTATAATGTGCCTGATAAGGGGGATTGCGGGAGCTATATTAATGAAAATAATACCGTTTGCATTAACGAATACACCCTTGATGATCCAAAAGAAGCGGTAAATACGGCGGCGCATGAATTGTGGCACGCTTACCAATATGAAAAAGCGTCGGACCCGCAGTCGTTCAAAGATTTTTTGTATAAAATCAACTTTGAAAATTACATAAGGCCGGATGATGATTTTGACGGTTACAAAAAACAATTAGTCGAAGCTGAAGCAAGAGCGTTTGCCGGTCAATTCAATGTTGCGTTAGATTTAACAGAGAAGGTTTAAACATGAGTATTATATCGGATTATTTACTGAACGAAAAAAAAATGACAGAAACTGCCGCGGCGCGTGCTGAAAAGAAAGTTTCAAAATTCGAGGACATTCGCAGGGAATTTGAGTTTTGGATTGAAAATAAAACTTATAATGCGGATAATCCCCTAATAATCGGCGAATACACAGCGCGTAACATTCATGATCTTGCGCCTTTTATGGACGGTCTGGGCGTTTACAATTTCATGGTTACTCTGCGTGATGACCCCGCAGCGGCGAAAGAATATATTAACGAGGGTTTTAAGCGCAAATAGTCACCTAACGTAACCCGGTAAGGCTGCCCAATACGCCGCGCACAAGATTAGTGGTGAATGGCGCCTATTTCAAACTGCCCAATAATCCACGTACAAGATTGGTGGTTACCGTCCGCGCCGCCGATTTTGCCGCAGTTTGAAGCACGCCGTCCTTCTTTCCGCCCCTGGGGCCTGTCGAACCGAATACAAATTCCTTCATTTCCTGCCCAAAGCTTTTTTCCTCCGGGGGTTGTTTTTTTGAAGCGGACTGTTTGGAAGTTTTAGCGGCGCCTGCTTTTTCAGCCTGTTGAGTTTTCTGATTTGCTTCAGTCCGCTGTGTCAGTATCTCATAGGCGGATTCCCTGTCGACAGCTTTTTCATACCTTCCGTAAAAAATCGACCGCTTGATCAAATTGTCCTGTTCCGCTGATGTAAGCGGCCCAAGTCTTGATCCGGGAGCTATCACCGAACATTTTTGCACGATGGACGGGCTTCCCTTTTCGTCGAGAAAAGAGATCAGCGCCTCCCCTGTGCCAAGGTCCTGAATTGCCTGCTCTGTGTTAAAAGCGGGATTCGCCCTCATCGTTTGCGCCGCGGTCTTTACGGCTTTTTGGTCTCTGGGAGTAAAGGCCCTAAGCGCGTGCTGTACCCGATTGCCAAGCTGTCCCAGCACTTTGTCCGGAACGTCAAGCGGATTTTGCGTAACAAAGTAGACGCCGACTCCTTTGGAGCGTATCAGACGGACGACTCTCTCGATCTTTTCCAGCAAAACAACAGGAGCGTCGGAAAAAAGAAGATGAGCTTCGTCAAAAAAGAACACCAGTTTTGGCTGCGGAAGGTCGCCTACTTCCGGCAGTTTTTCAAAAAGTTCGGATAACATCCACAGGAGAGTTATTGCGTATAACTTCGGCATATTGTAGAGTTTGTCTGCCGCGAGAACATTTACAATGCCCCTGCCGGAGGCATCCGTGCGAATAAAATCCATCAGATCAAGCATGGGTTCGCCAAAGAAATTGGAAGCGCCTTGTTCATCAAGGGTCAGCAAACCACGTTGAATGGCTCCGGCGGAAGCGGCCGTTATATTTCCGTAAGCGGTTTTAAAATCATTCGCGTGATCGGCGGCATACTGCGTCATAGCCCTCAGATCTTTCATATCGAGTAACAGCATTTTATTGTCGTCGGCAATTTTGAAAATTATCTGCAGGACGCCGGATTGCACGTCATTCAAATTCAAAAGGCGGGAGAGAAGCAGTGGCCCCATATCGGATACTGTCGCTCGTATAGGATGGCCCTTTTCGCCGAAGACATCCCAAAAAACACTGGGATTATCATTCGGCTTCCAATCAGTTACGCCTATCTTTTCAAGTCTTGCATTGAGTTTCTCGCTTGGCTCGGCCGCCGCCGCAATGCCGGACAGATCGCCCTTAACATCAGCCACGAAAACAGGAACCCCAATTGACGAAAACGACTCCGCCATTTTTTGAAGAGTTACGGTTTTTCCTGTTCCTGTCGCGCCTGTAATAAGGCCGTGGCGGTTTGCCATCTGCGGCAGCATGGCGATACTTTCCAAATCGGTATTCTTTGCTATGCAGAGCGGTGTGCTCATAGAAAACTCCTGTTTGATAATTTTGTTATAACAATATAACAGGCACTGTTTGCATTGTCAGTGCCTGTTATATCAACCTTAATCTTTAAGCGCGACGGATTTGTCGTAAAGCGCTTCAACAGCAGCGTCAGTCCCTTTGCCGCACAAGGTGACAACAACAGCCACAATGATACCGGCGGCAAAGCCGGGGATGATCTCATAGAGACCGGTGCCGGACATGAAAATTAGCCACAGCACGTCCACCACCGCTCCGGCTACGATACCGGCAACGGCGCCAGCGAAGGTAAGACGTTTCCAGAAAAGTGACAGCAGGATGACCGGCCCGAACGAGGCGCCGAATACGCCCCACGCGTTTCCGACAAGACCCATGATGGTGCCGCTGCCCGGATTAGCGGCGATGATGACCGCGGCAA
>JGI24698J34947_10002130_pt1 | contig 10593 bp, 9 predicted proteins | sample TergutMp193P3_FD_34947 | JGI IMG/M metagenome (IMG submission 34947) | reverse complement strand
GCGCTTTCCATTTCGCTCCCCGCCTTTGGCGGCTCGCGGAACGAAAGGCGCAGACTGCGCGCTCCGCGCGATTCAACTTTTTCAAAGTTGAATGGCTATATCACCTGCGATCGTTTACCCTGTATTGGTCGGCCTGATTATCTAAGCGTCTGGGACGCTCTTCCGGCTTGATCAATTCGCCTGTGCCGTTTTGGTTGTTTGAATTGTTGTCCGGCCTGGAATTGGGCGGAGCGGCATTGTTTGGCTCCGCTGCCTGAAGCAGCGGCGCTTCTCTGTTTCGCGCGCCTTCCTTTGCTGCGTCAATGCGGTTTTGCTTAGTTTCCAATTCTTGCGCTTTGGCGGCCATGGCGTCGGCGCGGCGCTTTTGTTTTACTCCCCAAGTTCCAAGAGCGGTGATCGTAAAGAGAACGGGTATGACGGCAGCCGCAAGCAACAAAAAGGGGCGTTTGGCTGATGGCTTAGCGAGGTTGGCGGTGCGGCGGCGGCGCGTGGCTTCGCGGTTGAGCGACTGGGCCAGCGCTATAGTTTCCGGGGTCGCTTCCCCGGGAGGGGTTTGAACGGGCCTGAATCCGAGCAAGTCTTGAAGCTCTGCGCGCAAAGAGCGGTCTTCAGGGGATTCATCAATTTTTGCGGCATCAAGCCATGACATGGACGCCTCCGGAGGGGTTCAACTGCTGGCGGAGTTGGGCTTTGGCCCTGAAAATCCTGGTTTTAACTGTTGCTTCAGGTATGTCAATGATTTCAGAAATTTCTTTTATTGACAGACCCTCAACGACAAACAGCCAAAGGGCTTCTCGAAAGCTTGGGGAAAGTGATCGCATACGCTCCCTGACTTCACGGTTTAGTAAATGCTCTTCTGCGTCGGAGGCAAGGCTTGGATCCAAAAGTATCGCGTCCAGGCTCAGGTTTTGGTTTTTCATGGGGCGTTTCTCCGTGAGCGAAAGGGTGCGAACCGTGCCATACAAAAAGGCAACAGGGTGTTCAACGCGCGTTTCGCGCTGCATGAGTATGACAAAGGCTTCCTGGGTAATATCTTCGGGGAAGGTGGCGCCGTACCGCCTGGCATAATTGACCAGGCGCGGGTACAGCGCCGCGAAGGCGTTGTGAAACTCGACACTTTCAAAGTCAAACCGCGCTGACGGGTTATCTTGCATCACTTGCTCCATATTTCTAGTGTCATGACCATCATTAAGGTTTCGATGTTCCGCTTAAAAAAAGCCAGCCGCAACTCCCCACTCCCCGCTTAGTTGACAGCACCCGTCAAACGCTTGAGTATAATTAGTGATGTCAACGAGTCTGCTAGCATGGAAAGAAACTCTGGAAGACCTCGGTCTGATGGGTTTGGCGCCATCGCCGATGAGCCGGATGGCTTTGTCAAAGCCTTTGTCAAAGCCTTTGTCAAACCCCATGTCAAAATTTCCCGCTGATGGCAGCTTAACTGCGTCAGGCTATCAAGGCCGCCCGCGTAGTCAGGATTTCCAGGCAAACCCTGGTTCAGAGCGCCCGCCTTTTTCAATGTCTGACGTTAGTGAGCGCCGAGATTCAAGTGTATCATTACCACACATGCCGCAAAGAGAAAAAACAACCACATCGCTTCGCGGCGCCGCCTCAGACTGGAAGGCGCCCGATGATCCCATGAAAAATCCGCCCCAGCAGGCCATTGACGAGTGCCAAACCTTAGAGGAGTTAAACGCGCGCATTTGCAGATGCGAGGCGTGCCCTCTGTGCCTTGACAGGATAAAGTTTGTATTTGGCGAGGGCGCCCCAACGGCGCGAATGATGTTTGTAGGCGAAGGCCCGGGGCGTGATGAGGATATCCACGGGCGGCCCTTCGTAGGCAGGGCGGGAGCGCTGCTTGACAAGATGATAGCGGCGCTTGGGATGGAGCGCTCTGACGTCTATATAGCAAATGTGGTCAAGTGCCGCCCGCCCGATAACCGCACGCCGTTTACAACAGAATCCCAAACCTGTCTGCGCTACCTGTACAGGCAAGTCGAGCTGATAAAGCCCGCAGTAATGGTTGGCCTGGGGGCGACTCCCTTAAGAGAATTGGCGGGCATCACAACGGGGATAACAAAAGTTCGCGGCGTGTGGCGCACTGTCGCCATAGCGGGCAGGGAAATCCCCTTTTTGCCCACGTTTCACCCGGCGTACGTGTTGCGCCAGTACACAAAAGAAGTAAGACAGGCGGTATGGGAAGATTTGCAGTTGGCGCAAAAGAGGGCCGATTCCCCTATTAACTCTTCCCAGGGCTAGCGCGATGACAACAGAAAGCCAGCTTGAGCAAAATCTCATCGCAAAACTGATTGATCTTAAATACGCATATCGCTCTGACATTCGTGACCGCGATACGCTGCACGCTAATTTTCGCCAAAAATTTGAGGAACTTAACAGAGTTCATCTGACTGATGGAGAATTTACGCGGCTACTGGAGCAAATCATCACCCCCGATGTTTTCGCGGCGGCCAAAACCTTGCGCGAGCGCAACACCTTTGAGCGGGAGGACGGCACCCCGCTTCACTACACGCTCATCAACGTCAAAGATTGGTGCAAAAACCACTTTGAGGTTGTCAACCAACTGCGTATAAACACAGATAACAGCCACCACCGCTACGATGTGATACTGCTGATCAATGGCGTTCCGGCGGCGCAAATTGAGTTGAAATCTTTATCCATAGGCCCGCGCCGCGCAATGCAGCAAATTGTGGATTACAAAAAAGACCCAGGGAACGGCTACAGCCGTACGCTGCTGTGTTTTACACAACTGTTCATCGTGAGCAACTACAGTGATACCTGGTATTTTGCCAACAACAACGCCCAGCACTTTGCCTTTGACGCTGACGAACGCTTTTTGCCATTCTATCGGTTTGCCAGCGAAGACAACAAAAAAATCACTAATCTGCATTGCTTTGCGGAAAAATTTCTCCCTAAGTGCGCTTTTGGCGAGATGCTCAGCCGCTACATGGTACTGGTAGCCAGCGAGCAAAAACTGTTAATGATGCGCCCCTACCAAATTTATGCCGTACGGGCCATCATTGACTGCATTAATCAAAATCGCGGCAACGGCTATATATGGCACACCACCGGCAGCGGCAAGACGCTTACCTCTTTTAAGGCTTCAACCTTGCTAAAGGACAACCCGGACATCGAAAAGTGTCTTTTTGTCGTTGACCGTAAAGACCTCGACCGCCAAACCAGAGACGAATTCAATCGCTTTCAGGAAGGCTGCGTTGAGGAAAATACCAACACCGAAATGCTCGTGCGCCGCCTTCTCTCCACTGATTACGCCAACAAAGTAATCGTTACCACCATCCAAAAACTAGCTCTCGCGCTGGACGGCAACAACAAGCGCAAATATAAAGAACGCCTGAAACCGCTGCGCGACAAGCGCATGGTCTTTATATTTGACGAATGCCACCGCTCACAATTTGGCGACAACCACAAAGCCATCAAGGAATTCTTCCCCAACTCCCAGTTGTTTGGCTTCACCGGCACGCCAATTTTTTCAAAAAACGCCATTTACCAACAGATCGAAGGGGAGCAGGCTTCATTTAAAACCACAGAAGATATTTTTGAAAAACAACTGCACGCCTATACTATCACCCACGCCATTGACGACAATAACGTGCTGCGCTTTCATGTTGATTACTACAAGGCACAGAGCAAAAACCCACCAGAGGAGGCCACCCAGCGGGCCATTGCCGAGGCCATTTTGGATAAGCATGACAAAGCCACAGACGAGCGTAAATTCAACGCTCTTTTTGCCACGGCTTCTATAAATAAAGCCATAGAATACTACCGCTTGTTCAAGGAAATACAAGCGCGAAAACAAGCGGAAGACGATGATTTTCAACCATTAAATATAGCTTGCGTCTTTTCTCCGCCCGCCGAAGGCGATAGGGACGTGCAGCAAATCCAGGAAGACCTGCCCCAGGAAAAAGCCGATAACCAGGAAAACCCTGATGAAAAGAAAGCCGCGCTCAAAGAAATAATTTCTGATTATAATGCCTTTTATGGCGCCAACCACAGTATCAGCGAGTTTGATAATTATTACAAAGACATTCAAAAACGCATCAAAGACCAGCAATATCCCAATAGCGATTATCCACGTAAAAAGAAAATAGATATAACAATCGTAGTTGAAATGCTTCTCACAGGCTTTGATTCCAAATACCTGAACACCTTATATGTTGACAAAAACCTGAAATACCACAGTCTCATCCAGGCCTTCTCGCGCACCAACCGTGTAATCAATGACACAAAACCATGTGGCAACATCATTGATTTTCGCAGTCAACAAGTCGCCGTTGACGAAGCCATTGAATTATTTTCAGGCGAGCAGCGGGAGAGAGCCAAAGAAATCTGGCTTGTGGATTCGGCGACAGCAACCATCGGCAAGTTTAGCAAGGCGGTTGAGACGCTCAACGCCTTTATGCAATCGCAGGGCCTTTCCAGCGCCCCTGATCAAGTAGCAAACCTGAAGGGCGATGAAGCGCGCGGGCAATTCATCAACCTCTTCAAAGAAGTGCAGCGCCTTAAAACCCAGATAAACCAGTACACAGACCTTACCAGCGAAGAAGATGAAGCAGTAAAACATATAATTGACGACGACCATTTGCGGGGTTTCCGCGGCGTTTATCTTGAAACAGCCAGGCAACTAAAGGAAAAACAGGACAAAGGCGGGGATGGCGTTTCTGATGTCGTCCAAGCCCTTGACTTTGAATACGCGCTTTTTGCCTCCGCCATTATTGACTACGACTACATAATGGGTCTGATAGCTCGCTACGCGGGCGAAACAGAAAAACAAAAAATGACCCGTGAGCAACTCATCGGCCTGATTGCTTCAGACGCTAAATTCATGAGTGAGCGCGACGACATCGAAGCATATATAGATACGCTGAAGCGCGGCACAGGGCTGGACGAAAAAGCCGTTAAGGAAGGCTATGAAAATTTCAAAAGAGCGCGATTTAAAGACACGCTTACCGCTATAGCAAAAAAACACTTGCTGGACGCTACGCAACTGCAATCCTTTGTCGCGCGGACATTACAGCGCATGGTATTCGACGGCGACCTGCTAAGCGACCTCTTCGCCGCCCTGGATTTGGGCTGGAAAGAGCGCGGGCAAAGTGAAACCATGCTCATGCGGGACTTGATTCCATTCCTGAAAAAACACGCGCAAGGGCAGGACATATCAGGGTTGTCTTTTTATGAGGAATAAAGATTACGATAACGGTACAGTCCGGCAGGCAAAAACAACGGGTGCTTCCAGCCGGACGCCTAAGTTGAGGTTTCCTGAGTTTAGGGATGGGGGGGAGTGGGAAGCGAAAAAACTTATAAACATATGTGACATAAATCCAGATGGCGAAGAACTTCCACAACACTTTTTTTACATTGACCTGGAGTCCGTGGTTGATGGAAAATTAGCTTTAAAAACCAAAATATTTCGAGATGACGCTCCAATTCGAGCGCAGCGGTTACTAAAGAATGGGGATGTTATTTATCAAACTGTTCGGCCTTATCAAAAAAATAATCTTTTTTGCGAATTTGATGATAAAAATAAATATGTTGCATCTACAGGTTATGCACAACTGAGAGCATATGATTGTAATAAATTTTTATATCAAATACTTCACACTGATATTTTTGTTAACAGTGTTATACTAAAATGCAATGGATCAAGCTATCCAGCTATTAATACATCAGATTTAGCTAAAATAATAATAAGCTTCCCCCAATTACCTGAACAACAAAAAATCGCCGATTGCCTTTTTTCCCTTGACAATCTCATTTCCGCGCAAACACAAAAACTAGACGCCCTCAAAGCACACAAGAAAGGGCTGATGCAACAGCTTTTTCCAGCAGAAGGTGAAAATGCGCCTAAGTTGAGGTTTCTGGAGTTTCATGGAAGCTGGATAAAAAGAAAACTTGGTGAAATCGCATTCATTATCAATGCAAAAGCTGGAGATAAAAAACATGTCTTGATGAGTGTTGTCTCAGGGGTAGGATTAGTTAGTCAAAATGAAAAATTTGGACGGGAAATTGCAGGCAATCAATACAAAAACTATTTTGTTATTAATAAAAATGATTTTGCTTACAACAAAAGTGCAACCAAGGAATATCCGGAAGGATTCATTGCCATGTATTCAAGCAAAAATACGGGGGCAGTACCAAATAGTATATTTACCTGCTTTAGGGTTCACCCTGATAGAGTTTTGGCAAAATATCTAGATTATCAGTTTTGGAACAATTTACATGGGAAATGGATAAAAAAATATATCACTGTAGGCGCTCGCGTACATGGTTCCCTCAATATTGACAACAATGATTTATTACTATTGCCAGTTCCAATACCTGATGGAGAATTATCGCTTAAAGAACAACAAAAAATCGCCGATTGCCTTTCGTTCCTAGATAACCTCATTAACGCACATACGCAAAAACTAGACACCCTAAAAACACTTAAAAAGGGTCTAATGCAACAACTTTTTCCATAGACGGACGGTCAATAAATGAGCAACAAACCAAAAATACGCGAATACAAAACCATGAAAAGGTTGGCGCAAAGACTGCGCGACGATTTCATAAGCGGCGGTCAGGATTTTGTGCTTCTCTATGCCTACAACGGCACAGGCAAAACACGCATTTCCATGGAATTCAAGAATGCTGGCAAGAAAAATGGTCAACGCGATACACTCTACTTCAACGCCTTTACAGAAGACCTATTTTATTGGGATAACGATTTAGAAGATGATACGGAGCGTGTTTTAAGAATAAATTCAAAATCAAGTTTTTTTTCTGGCTTTAAGGAACTAGCGCTGGAAACAAAAATTTCTGCTTACTTGGAGCGATATGCCAATTTTGATTTTAAGATTGACTATGAAAAATGGCACATAGCTTTTTCTCGCGCTGATTCCGATCACATCAAAATTTCACGCGGCGAAGAAAATATCTTTATCTGGTGCATTTTTCTGGCGATTTGCGAGTTGGTGATTGATGGAGAAAAAACTTATGATTGGGTTAAATATCTATACATTGATGATCCAATTTCTTCCCTTGACGACAACAACGCTATTGCTGTTGCTAATGACCTTGCCCAATTACTCATAAAAGGAAAAGATAAATTAAAAACGGTGATTTCATCGCATCACAGTCTCTTTTTTAACGTGATGTGCAATGAACTCAAGCATTATCATCACAAGAAATATTTTCTGCATCGCGCAAATGACATAGAAAAATACGGACTACAAGCAACAGACGACACGCCTTTTTTTCATCACGTAGCCATCTTGAGTGAAGTGCGGCAGGCTGCGGAATCGGGTAAGCTTTATACCTATCATTTCAATATGTTGCGCAACATACTGGAAAAAACCGCTGTGTTTTTTGGCTATAAAGATTTTTCATCTTGTATCGGTGACGCTAAAGACAAGGTTCTCTATTCCCGTGCGCTCAACTTGTTAAGCCATGGTAAATATTCAATTTACGAACCGAAAGAAATGGTTGATGATAACAAAGTCCTATTCCGAAATATTTTAACGGCTTTTCTGGATAAATACAAATTTGACCTACCCGAACTCCTCGCCGAAAAACCAGAACAGGAAGCAAAACCATGACAGAACAAGAGCAAAAGCAACTGGGAGATATTCTGTGGAATATAGCCGACCAACTGCGGGGGGCGATGAACGCGGATGATTTTCGCGACTATATGCTCTCTTTCCTGTTTTTGCGCTATATATCCAGCAATTACGAAGACGCCGCAAAAAAAGAACTCGGAAAGGATTATCCAGATAACACAACCACACCAAAAACGCTGCCCTTGCTTCTATGGTATGAAAAAAATAAAAATGACACAGAAGCCTTTGAAAAGTTGATGCGCCGCAAGGCCCACTACGTCATCAAGCCGGAATATCTCTGGAATAATATCGCTGAAATGGCCCGCGTTCATGATAAGAACTTGCTGCATACTTTGGAAGAAGGATTCCATTATATAGAAAACGAATCCTTCGCCACCTCTTTCCAGGGTCTTTTTTCAGAAATTAACCTGAGTTCTGAAAAACTAGGCAAGGACTACGCCGCGCGCAATACTAAACTCTGCGCCGTCATTACCAGAATTGCCGAAGGGTTGGCCGATTTTTCCACCAATAGCGATGTACTTGGCGATGCTTACGAATATCTTATCGAAAAGTTTGCCGCGGGTTCGGGTAAAAAGGCGGGTGAATTTTATACTCCGCAGCCGATTTCAACCATTCTTTCCAAAATCGTCATACTCGACAGTCAGGACCCTGGCGTCGGCAACAAGAAACAGTTGAACAGAGTTCTTGATTTTGCCTGCGGCTCCGGCTCGCTCCTGCTCAACGTCCGTCACCAGTTAGGCAAAGGCGGCATTGGAAAAATTTATGGGCAGGAAAAAAATATCACCACCTACAACCTTGCGCGTATGAATATGCTGCTGCACGGTGTTAAAGATTCTGAGTTTGAGATTTACCACGGCGATTCGCTGCTCAACGATTGGGATATTCTCAAAGAACCGAACCCGGCCAGGAAGTTGTGCTTCGACGCTGTAGTCGCTAATCCGCCATTTAGTTACCGATGGGAGCCAACGGACGCGATGGACGACGATTTTCGTTTCAAGGGCTATGGGCTGGCGCCAAAATCTGCCGCCGATTTTTCTTTTCTGCTGCATGGTTTTCACTATCTGGCCGACGAGGGCACGATGGCCGTCATACTGCCCCATGGCGTGCTGTTTCGCGGCGGGTCGGAAGAACGCATCAGGACTAAACTTCTAAAAGACGGCAATATTGATACAGTTATAGGCCTACCCGCCAATCTGTTTTTTTCAACGGGTATTCCAGTTTGTGTTCTTGTATTGAAGAAATGCAAAAAACCAGACGACGTATTTTTTATTAACGCCGCCGAGTACTTTGAAAAAGGCAAACGACAAAATCGGCTGCTAACTGAGCATATTGACAAAATCGTCGCCGCCTACCAGTTCCGCCGCGAGGAAGACCGCTACTCCCGGCGCGTTACTATGGAGGAAATCGCCGCCAATGATTACAACCTTAATATATCGCGTTATATCAGCACAGCAATGCCGGAAGCACAGATTGATTTAATAGCAACCCATGCCGAATTGCTGGAAATAGATAAAAAAATCAAGAGCGCAACAGATGAGCACAACCGATTTCTTATAGAACTGGGCCTGCCGCCATTGCCTTAGGACACATAAGTCTTTGTTTGGACATCCTTTATTCCGCAAACTTTAGGCATCAGGAGTTTTTTTTTGAAAAAAAGCTAAAGTGTATGTGTGTTTGTGCGATATATTATTTAGTGCCTATATGAGCATTAGACAAGGAGTAATTGATATGCCGGTAAGATACAANAAATTCGGGCAACAGGAATACGCCTANNAGATTTGGAACGAAAAGAATCCAGATACAGGGAAATGGGTGCAGCGCTCACGCTATTTAGGCGTGGCCGTAGACAAAGAAAANGGCATATATGAAAGGCGCAACGAAGTAAAGCAAATGCAACGGCAACTCGGTAAAAAGGAAAAAGCCATACTTGATTATGGGGACAGCTATTTCTTTAACGCCGTTATTGAGTCTTTGCCGATTTATGACGCCTTGAAAAAAACTTTTGGAACGCTTGCGATGCCGCATCCGCAGCAAGGCGGGGAGCGAAACGGGAAGCACAGACGTAACTTTAATGCTGCAAGACACTTCTCAAGTTGAATCACTATATATTGCGAAACGCCTTACGACGTTTCGCAATATGCACATTAAGGAAGGAGCAATTTTAACACAAAAGGCAACATAGGAATAATTCCTATCGTAAATATGAATATCCAAGCGTTTTTGTGAGCAAGATTTGTTGCATATTCACTTTCTGAATTGCGCTTTGGCACAAATAGCCGCTCGTCCTTTTTATTAAAGTAATATGTATCGTTGCATTTCCAGAATTGTTCCTGGCGTATGGGGTCATTTTCCAGCAAGACTGGCGGAGCATGTTTACTAAATTTTATAAAAAACGCTACCAATCCTATAAAAATGGCTAAAAAGTACATGCCAAGCCCTATACCAAATCCGGCATCGCCCATTGTTGGTCGCAACAATAGCCCTAAACCCATCAACAAAATACAAAATGTAGCAAGACCGCGCATTGGCGTCAAAGAATCCATGAGGCCTTTGCCCGTACGTATAAGCATTGTAAGGAAGCCCCAAACAAGCGTCGCAAGTAAGATGATTCTCAGCAATGCTCTGGCGTCCCAATGCGCGGACATTGTGCCATCGAAATTGGTTCGCAGCGTTATATAAAAAACAAGAANAACCGCCAATGCAAACATAGGCAGTAAATCCCAGATAGCGAATGAGACGGATTTAGGCTTTTGTTCCGTCATCTCNTTTTCTTGGAGGCTCATCATAAATCGACTCCCAATATTATCTTATTTATCCATGCGGCTATCGTCTGAACAACACCGGGGTCAACGCGCTGCCCTTCGGCAAAATACTCCATGCCCGTACTCTTGCCCTCAACGGGCATAAATAAATGATTTAACTTTGGGAAGCTCTCGTGCGCGGCGTCGGGAAAGCCTTTTTT
>JGI24698J34947_10002129_pt1 | contig 10600 bp, 9 predicted proteins | sample TergutMp193P3_FD_34947 | JGI IMG/M metagenome (IMG submission 34947) | reverse complement strand
CACCCGATTTCCGCAACTGCTGCATTCGATCATAGCAGGAGCGGTGAGCTTCATATTGATTGTCTGCCTTCGGCTTGTCCTTGCCTTTGACGTTTTGGATCTGGGTACAGCCATTTCTCAACCTCGCTTGTCAAAAATACAGCATCGAAATGCCAACTTGTTGGCGACGTCAACGTTGACGACCAACCACGTTGGCAGTTTCGAAAACCGTGGAGTGTCAGACTAACAAAAAGGCCGGTTTATGTCAACATCACCAGAGCCATTTTATCCGGGGTTATTTATGAAATCCCCTTCAAATCGATCAAATTTCCTTTTCAGGGCTTCCACAACCACCGGGGGAACCATCTGTGAAACATCCCCGTGAAAGGACGCCAGTTCTTTGATCGAGGAAGAGCGAAGCACGATATACCTTGGTTCCGTGGCCATGAAGATGGTCTCTATGTCCGGGTACAGAGCCTTGTTCATCATGGAAAGTTCAAATTCATACGAAAAGTCATCCATCCCACGGACGCCCCTGATGAGAAACCTGATGTTTTCCCGCCTCATAAAATCCACAATCAGGGAATCCCAGACAAAACATTTGACGTTTTCCCTGGACTTGACAATTTCGTTCATCATTAAAAGCCGTTCTTCGGCGCCGAAAAGGCTCTTTTTCTGCCGGTTGTCCGCCACCACCACCGCCAGCCCGTCAAAAATGGCGGACGCCCTCTCTATGATATTAAGATGCCCCAGGGTCGGCGGATCAAAAGACCCCGGGAAAACCGCTTTAAACATAACCAAAATTATAGAATAAAACGCTTTTTTGTCAAACCAAACGCAAACAGGGCTCATTTCTACTGAACGCCGACACCATTTCCGCGAAGCCTTGACAAAACATCGTGAAATTATATATATTTCCTTACTCAAGAGGTAATCGTTCAGGTCTCCTTCGTCTAGTGGTTAGGACATCGGGTTTTCATCCCGACAACAGGGGTTCGACTCCCCTAGGAGATGTGAGGCAGGATGCCGAACACCGGAAGGCGACTCCCCCAGGAGATGTTACAAAAGTCTTTAGCGGAGCGCCTGGACATGAGCGCCGAGAGTTTTAATAACAAACTTCGGCGCGAGTCTTTTGACGCAAAGGAACTGGAAACCACAAAGGACACCGGGTGCTTAAGCGCCCAGCCCCACTGCTTCACCGCCTCGAGGCACAATTCCGCCGTCTTGAAATCCTCAGGCTCGAATAAAAGCGCCATGCGGCATTCCATGACCGGCTTTTCGTCAGTGATTTCGTCAAGTAAATTGGCGTTGGGTGTTGCCATTTTCGTTTCTCCTTTTGCCATGATCCGTCAATACCAAAAACTTGTGAAGAACTTGCCGAAAAGCTCAAAGCCTTTTTGCGCCCGTTTTTCCGCAAGAGAAAGCTGTTCGTAATGTTTTTCTTCGTTGTCTTCATACGAAAAATATTCGCCGCAATATTCCCTGAAAAAAGCCTCCTCGGCACTTCTCTTGCCACGATCAACTATAAGAAGATAGCGTATGGCAAAAATAATCTCATCCATGACCCCTACCCAAGCCTTTTCTTCTTCAGTTAGTTCTTCGGTATCCGAAAGACAAAGCGCGACAGTATTAGAACTTTGCACATCCTGAAACAAACGAGGCGGATATTCTCGAACTTCACGCGCAAGATAATTTTCCCGATACGCTACTATTTTAGGAAGGATGCGCTTTGCAAGGTAATACTTTAGATCCATCAAGTCATAGTCAGAGATGTGGCTTTTCCTGACAATTGTTTGCAAAGACCTTCGTATAATGCCAGTGAATCGATAATATGGATTTATAATATACCACTGAATACCTGTGGCAATAATGCTTCTTAGCTTGATAAGAAAGTATTCTTTTTTCAAAAGTGGGCGTTCCTGATAGTTTGACTCTTCATCAAGTGCAAGACGATGGTTGCGCAATTCTTCATCTACCATGCCGTTATCAAAAATGAGGGTTATAGTGTTTCCATCAATAATAAGCCGGGTCTTTTCTGTTATAGTGATTCCGCCGTCAAAAGGGTCTGATGTTCCCGGGATTGGTTCGATTGTACCCGATTCAATTGTCACCATTTTTCGCATTTACCACGAACTCCGCCATGTCATCAAGCCGTAATGCCAGCAAACAATGGCCGTAAACACAGCCGCCGTCGATACCAATCTTGTCGTTAAATCGCTTGTCGCGCCATACCTTTGTACTGTTATATAGCTTTATTGCAGATACCGGCGTGTGGCCAAAAATCGTTATCGACTTCTGNAGAGCCTTGTTGTGAAGGAATTTTTCCCGAATATANAGCAGATCGTCAAGATTTTGTTGTTGAAGGACCGCNGCTATATTGGTTTTTTTCATTGGTGGCATATCCACTACGTTCAAACCTGCGTGAACGAGGATGTAATTTTGTCCGCCAACATTGACCTGAATCGTATACGGAAGATTGGCGATGTAATCCATGATGGCAATTTGCCCCTCCTCCGGTAATTTGCAGAACTCCGGAAGAGTTTCCGAACCGCCATATTTAAGCCAGTATCGCATCAGGGAATCATCTTTTTCGTAATTGCTGGTTAGCGCGTCAAACATCATCTGCTCGTGGTTGCCCATGAGCAGGTGTACGTTAGAAGCCCTTATAATGTGCTGTAAACACTTGATGGATTCCTTGCCGCGGTCGATAACGTCTCCCAGGACGTAAAGGGCATCTAAGCTGGTGAAGTTGATTTTTTCCAACAGCGCCATGAATTCACCGTAGCAACCGTGGATGTCAGAGATACAATAGGTCATTTTGAAAACATCCTTATTCTTCAAGATTGAAACTTTGACCTTTTAAAAAGATCCGGCCTGTGTACTTCCCTTCTGCCAATATATGATACATCTCATAGTTGTCCAATTTACACATCGGGCAAGGACTGATAACAAATTTCACATACCCAAGGGTATAGGGACATTTGGGACAGGGCGGGTTAATAGAATACTTCAGCTTCTCGATTAACTTCGTGATTTTCATTGGTTAAACCTCCATTATCTTTTTATAGCGGCTGAATGAATACTTAACATGATATCATACGCAGTCACGCTCTGGTAGCCGATTAGCTCAATCCATGATTCCAACAGATACTTTAAAAGAAGGATACCCAATACTTAATAATGTTAAGTCCGGGTTTGTCACAAACAAAGTAAATTGTTTTAACCCATTCTGGAAGATCCTCCTTGATTTTTGTTTCTATCAACCCTCCATGATATAAGATTCTCTTTTATACCATATTTCAGGTTCCGGATTGTCTCCTTTTAGGCGACTTATAACGGAAATAACAATGAAATGGTTAATTCGTGATTATTACTCAGGCAAAGACATTTCTGCTGCTATAGGACAAAATTGCTATGCTACTCCTCTTGAATATGCAGATGCTTTTTTAACGCCTCTTGCAAAATGCCGGAGAAGTTAATTCCCGCTCGTTCCGCGCGTTCATTCAACCACCCAGGGAGGGTGAGCGTTTTTTTAACGGCCTTCTCCTCGCAAAACCTGCGGTAAGCCTCGGTGTCCGCGGCGATGACGCTTGTAAACTGCTCACCCGTGACCTGTATATCCCTCTGTTTGCTTGCGGGTGGTATGGATTTTTTGTCATCTTCCAGGTCACACAAAGTCAAGTTCAGTACGTCCTGAGCCATATGTAACGCATCTGCTATGTCGTCGCCGCAAGTAAAGCATCCCGGTATATCCGGGAAATCAACGCTATACAGCCCTTTTTCCTCCGGAGTAAACACCGCCGTATATGCATATTTCATAGCAACCATCCTCTCTTGAGACACTATTTCAGCCCCAAGTTTTTTATGATCTGATCGGCTATACCAGTCGCCACCTCTTTATTCTGGTGGCGTGGGATTCTTGCGGTCCCACCGGTTTTTGGGTTGACCCAAATATCATGTTCCCCGCCGTGCTTTTTTATCTGGCAGCCATTCTTCTTTGCCAGCCTTGTCAACTCACTCACTTTCACCGCATCGCCCTTCTAAAATAGCATGACACGTATCAATACGTATGTCAAGCGGTTTTTGCACAAGGGTTTCACAATTGCTGAAACAGGCGCTTTCTGGTATACTGGCACAAGAGGTCTTATAGTGAACGCTAAACTGGCAGGCGCATTAACCCTGGTCGTGCTGCTCGGCGGCTTGACAGGCTGTTCCACGAACGTAAAGGATTCCCTTGATATAAATTCCCTTTTCATATTTACCGTTGTCCTTCTATTGATGTTAGTTGTAATGATTGTCTTGTTCATGAAGAACAATAAGACAAGGCGGCTCTATAAAGACCAGGTGGCTCTTCTCTCCGCCATATTCGAATCTGTGCCCGATTCTGTTTACAGCAAAGACATAAACGGGGTGTACACAAGCTGTAACCATACTTTTGAAACATTNTCAGGCCACCCCGCGTCGGAAATAATCGGGAAGAATGTGGCCGAGCTGTTCAATGTGACTGATCCGGACATGGCCAGGAGATTCATGGAAGCCGACAAAAAAGTATTATCCGAAAAAAAAGTTGTCAGGGTAGAAGAATGGGTTACTTTTCCTGACAAAACCCAAAGATTCTCTGAAAGTGTAAAAACGCCCATGATCAGGAATGGCAAAGTCATAGGATTGCTGGGAATCACAAGGGATATTACGGAACGCAAGATCCTGATAGACGAGCTGAGTGAAGCGCATGCGCGCACGGCGCTTATGCTTGATACGATTCCCATTTGCTGTTTTCTGATTAATAAAGAATGCCAATGCTTCGCCTGTAACAGTGAAGCTGCGAGGCTTTTCAAACTGGAAGACAAGCAGTACTTTATAGACCGTTTTTATGANCTTTCACCGGAATATTTACCCGATGGACGNGCTTCCGTCGAAGCCGCCCAATTTAGCATAAAAAAAGCCTTCGACGAAGGCAGATACGTCTTTGATTGGATGCATCAATTATTGGATGGTACGCCGATACCGGCGATAGTCACGCTTGTCCGTGTCAATTATGGAAACGATTATGCCGTTCTTGCGTATGTCCGGGATATGCGCGAGCATAACCAAATGATGACGGAGATTGACCGGCAGAACAACCTTCTAAGAACCCTGAACCATGTATCTGCCATCCTGCTTGATCCTGATATCGAGAAGTTTGAAAGCAACTTAATTTACTCCATGAGCATACTGGCAAAAGCCATGGACGTTGATCGCGTATGCATATGGAAGAATCACATGAGGGACGGCAAGCGGTACTGTACCCTGGCTTACGAGTGGGTGGACAGTCCCGATTTCGGTACAGACGGCAATGTGCAGATAGTCTTATCCTATGATGAAGATATCCCGGGCATCGAAGAAATACTGTCGGACGGAAAATGTGTCAACAGCAGGGTGCGCGATATGCATCCCGTGGCGCAAGTACATNTAAAACAGAGGGGAATAGTCTCATTTTTTGTGGCNCCGGTATTTATACACGATACTTTCTGGGGTTTCGTTGGCTTTGACGACTTTCAAAAAGAACGGACATTCACGGAAAACGAGGAGATGATCCTGCGGTCCGCCGGCCGGTTGATAGCAAACGCCCTGATCCGTAACGATATGACCCTGAATATCCGTAACACCGCCATCCAGCTTGAGGCCGCGGTTGAAAAAGCAAACCAGGCCAACAGATCAAAAAGCATTTTTCTCGCNAAGATGAGCCACGAAATAAGAACGCCCATGAACGCGATAATAGGCATGACGGAGCTTGCCCTGCGTGAGAATGAGCTGGACGCGGCCCACAAACACATTTTTACGGTTAAGCAGGCGGGTACAAACCTCCTGTCCATCATTAATGACATTCTGGATTTCTCAAAAATAGAGACCGGGAAAATTGAAATTATTCCCGCCGTTTATTTATTGGCATCCCTTATAAACGACGTAATCAGCATTGTCAGAATGAGGGCCGTCGATACCCAGCTTCGTTTTGCGGTGAATTTGGACAGCAAAATACCAAACGAGCTGATAGGCGATGAAATAAGAATCCGGCAAATACTGCTCAATCTTTTGACCAATGCCATCAAATATACGGAAAAGGGCTTTGTGTCGTTTAACGTGGCAGGGGAATTAACCGATGAGGATACGTTTAACCTGATCATGGAAGTAACGGATTCCGGCAGGGGCATCAAAGAGGAAGACATAAAAAACCTGTTCAGTGAATATGCTCAATTCGATTTGGAGAGAAGCAGGGGGATTGAGGGCACGGGGCTGGGACTTGCCATTACCTATAAAGTTGTCAAAGCAATGGGCGGGGACATTGACGTCAGATCCGAATACGAAAAAGGAAGCACGTTTATCGTTACCCTTCCGCAAAAAATTCACTCTGACGAAGCGGTGGCGTTTGTTGTGAACCCAAATGAAAAGAAAGTGCTCGTCTATGAGCGCCGTGAAATATACGCCAATTCCATTGTCTTCAACATCGAAAGCCTCGGCGTAGACTGTACGCTTGTCCTAAGTGATTCGGAACTGCTTGAGAAAATGACAAGTACGGCATATTCCTTCATTTTTATTTCATTCGCGCTGTTTACGAAAAACAGGAATACACTGTCAAGGTTTGGGGAAAATACAAAAATCGTTGTACTCACTGATTTTGGAGAGGCTATCCCCGACAAGAATTTGAGCATCCTTTCCATGCCGGCGTATTCCATATCCATTGCCGATATTCTTAACGGCGTTTCCGAAAGCTTTTCCTACAACGAAAGCAATGAGCTCATAGTCAGGTTTAACGCGCCGGATGCAAAGGTCCTTGTCGTCGATGACATCAACACAAACCTGAAAGTCGCTGAGGGACTGCTGCTGCCATATAAAATGCGGGTTAACCTGTGCAACAGCGGCATCGCGGCGATAGAAGCCCTAAAATCCACACGCTACGATTTAGTGTTCATGGACCACAAGATGCCGGGTATGGATGGCATTGAAGCTACTGTGCGTATAAGGGAAATGGGTGATAAGGATCCGTATTTCAGCACGGTGCCTGTTGTCGCCCTGACAGCCAATGCCGTCATGGGCACAAAAGAGATGTTTCTGGAAAACGGGTTGAATGATTTTTTGTCAAAGCCAATTGACACAGTCAAGTTAAACGCAATCCTGGAAAAATGGATTCCAAAAGAAAAACAGAAAATATCAAAACCGGAAGACAGTAAAAACACCGCGCTCAAAGCGGAAATCAACAACGATGTCAGGATTGAGGGCATAGATGTCAACAGGGGCATTATGCTGTCAGGCGGATCTTTCGAACAGTACCTGGATACGCTCGACCTGTTTTGCAAAGACGGGCTTGAAAAGATCAATGAATTGAATGGATCCCTTGAAGCGGAAAATTTGGCCTTGTACACGATCTACATCCATGCGCTAAAAAGCGCATCGGCAAACATCGGTGCAAATACTTTGTCGGAAGCCGCAAGGGTTTTGGAAGAGGCCGGGGAAAATGAAGATTTGGATTTCGTCGAAAATCATAACACCGCTTTTTTAACGGATCTGCGGTCGCTTTTGAACAGGATAAGCGATGTCTTGTCATCATTCAAAAAAAGCGCGGGTGAGAAAAAGAAAGAGACAGATACAGAAGAAATAAAGGCGGACCTTGTCAGGCTGAAAACAGCCATTAATGAACTTGATGCCGGCTCAATTAACGATATCATTGAAAGGCTCAGGCAATCGACCCAGGGCGCCGACATGGAAAATGTCATCGTGGATATTTCCGACAACATTTTGGTTGCCGAATATGACAAGGCCCTCGAACTGATTGATGATTTATTTTCCGGGGCGTGGTAAATCAGTTTCAGGATGCCCCATTTTCCCGGTAATATCATCGTTCTGCAAAACGGGCTTTCCGGCGCTTGTTCAATTTTTTCCTTTTTTGGTATATTGATAAGGGGCAAAGCCCCGGAGGAGTGTATTATGCTGGAAGCCCTGAAGAAGAATCCTGCGTGGAAGGAACGGAAAGGCCCTGTCGTATTGCTTATTATGGACGGCGTAGGTTACGGCAAGTATAAAGAGGGGGATGCTGTGGCGGACTCCAAAATGTACCACCTTGACGCAATAAAGGCCAAAAGCCCCCATACCCGCCTCAAGGCCCACGGCAAGGCGGTGGGGCTCCCCTCGGACGATGACATGGGAAACAGCGAGGTCGGGCACAACGCCATGGGCTGCGGCAGGGTCTTCAGCCAGGGCGCCGCCCTGGTTGAAGCCTCGATTGAGACCGGGGCCATGTTTCAGGGCCAGGCGTGGAAGGATGTGGTAAAATACGTGAAGCCCTCGGGGGGCGCGGTACACTTCATAGGGCTATTCTCCGACGGCAATGTCCACAGCCACATGGATCACCTCAAAGCCATGATACGGCAGGCAAAGGCCGAAGGCTTGAGGAAGGTCCGCGTCCATGTGCTTCTCGATGGACGGGACGTGCCTGAAACAAGCGCGCTGGAATACATCGATCCCTTCGAGGCTTTCCTGAAAGAGCTGAACAGTGACGGCTTCGATGCGAAGATTGCCTCCGGGGGCGGAAGGATGTGGATCACCATGGACCGCTACGGGGCAAACTGGCCCCAGGTGGAGCGGGGCTGGAAGGTTCACGTGCTTGGCGAAGGCAGGCAATTCAAAAGCGCCCGCGAGGCGGTGGAAACCTACCGCCAGGAAATCCCCGGCATCATCGATCAGGACCTCAAGGAATTTGTCATAGCCGAAAACGGCAAGCCAATAGGGACCATTGAGGACGGGGACTCGGTGGTCTACTTTAACTTTCGGGGAGACCGTGCGCTGGAAATCACCGCCGCTTTTGAGGAAGAAAATTTTAACAAGTTCAACCGTGTCCGCTTTCCAAAAATTTGTTACGCCGGGATGATGGAGTACGACGGCGACACCCATGTGCCAAAGCGCTACCTCGTAAGCCCCCCCTCGATTGACAAAACCATGGGGGAATACCTTGCGGCCACAGGCGTGCGGACCCTCGCGATTTCTGAAACACAGAAATACGGCCACGTCACCTATTTCTTCAACGGCAACAGGACGGGAAAGTTCGACGACAAGCTCGAAGACTACGTTGAAATAAAAAGCGATGTTATCCCCTTTGAGGAACGCCCCTGGATGAAATGCGCCGAGATAGCCGACCGGGTAATGCAAGCCATTGGTTCGGGGAAATACGACTTCATACGCCTGAACTTCCCCAATGGGGACATGGTGGGCCACACAGGCATCTATCAGGCGGTAGTCTGTTCCATGGAAGCCATGGACATCCAGATAGGCCGCATCACGAAGGAAGTGGAAGAAGCCGGGGGCATCCTCGTCATTACCGCTGACCACGGCAACAGCGACGACATGTACGAGCACGACAAAAAAACGGGTGCAGTGTCCCTCCATCCAGACGGCACGCCAAGGGCCAAAACCGCCCACAGCCTCAACCCCGTGCCCTGCGTCATCTACGATCCGGCCTACAAAGGCGAGTACCCCAATGCCCCTGGCCCCGGCAGTCTCAACGAAGGGCTGGGCATCAGCTCCATTGCAGCCACCTGCATACAGCTNCTGGGCTATGTCCCGCCGGCGGAGTATGATAAAAGCATATTAAAAAATTAGTTTAGGNTTTTGAAGGTGTAACGGTTACGCCCGTTTTGTTTGGACTTGTATAGTGCCTCATCCGCGCTTTTGATAAAATCGCTTTCGGTGTGCGAATGTTTCACTATGCAAGTCGTACCCCCGACAGAAACGGTAACAAATTCGGCGACATCGCTGCTTTTGTGGGGTATGTTGCATTCATAGACTCTCCTGAGTATTTTTTCCCCAATCAAGCCCGCGCCGTCTTCATCGGTGTTCGGCAAAACAACCACAAATTCTTCCCCACCGTATCTCGCGACAAAGTCGTCTATCCTTGTTATACAATGGGAAAGGGTATCCGCCACTGTTTTAAGACAGATGTCGCCGGCATCGTGGCCATAGGTATCGTTGTATTTCTTGAAAAAATCTATGTCCACCATTAACAGGCTGAGTTTACTGTTTGAGCGGGACAGGGATTTCATAATTTTTCTCAGGTGGCCTATCAGAAAACGTCTGTTGAAAATGTCGGTCAGCGGATCAACTATTGTCATGTTCAAAAATTCACCCAAGGTTTCAACTTCGTCTTTTTTATCCACCTCATCCTGCGGCACTAAATCCCATTCGACGGATATTTGGCTTAATGTCCTGACCAGGCGGTTAAGCGGCTCCAGCAGTATATGGGCAAATATATTGAGAACCACAAAGATTGANAAAATCACCGCCATCATTANGCCAAACAGAAATGTCATGCCGGTTTGCAGGGTATCCTTAATNGTGAAGAGATGAATTGCGGCTATATTCCAGCCCAAAGCCGGAATTTTGCCGAATGCTACTACCCCTCTCCAATCCCTGGTCCGGAAATATTTGATTTCATCGTTATTTAATTTACTTACTTCGGCAAGTATTTCTTCGCTGATCTGGCCCAGTACGCTCTCCAAACTAATTTTCTTTTCTATAAGCTCAATATCATGCGCCCCGGTTATTTCGCCTGCGGCGTTAAAGAAATACAATTCGACAGGCCCGAAATAATTCATGT
>JGI24698J34947_10002128_pt1 | contig 10604 bp, 7 predicted proteins | sample TergutMp193P3_FD_34947 | JGI IMG/M metagenome (IMG submission 34947) | reverse complement strand
GTATGATTGAGCTAAAAAAAATAATTAAAACCGGCGCAAGGTCAAGGCCCAGCGCGGTGATTGGTAAGCCGATCCCGTTCCTGTTATTTTCCATTATTTTTCATAAACCCATAATGCGATGTAAAAACAAAAGAACTGTTTTCAATAGTATCGCATAACTGTTCAATTGTTTTCCTGTTTAGTTCCGGGTCCATTGAAAATGGCTGAACTCCAATATTTCCGTTTCTAATCATAAACGCGTCGCCCGTAAACAGGCAACGATTGTCAACCAGGTACAGCATTGAACCGTTTGTATGCCCCGGCGCCGATATACACTTTACCTTTGTTCCGCCGAATAGCAATTCCTGCCCATCGGCCAATAAGCCAATTTTGTCAAGACTTATTCCGGGAGGCATTTTGTTGCCCCCAAAAAAGTTTCTCTTTACTGTTCCATTCAACAGCGGTAATTCATCTTTACTCAAATATATCGCCGCGTTCGGAAACAAGGACAGCGCGGCTGTATGATCCGAATCAGAATGGGTAAGAAGAACCCATTTAACGTCATCAATATTGATACCGGCTTCTTTCAGGGATTTTTCCAGTTGACTTGCATCAAAACCGGCGTCTATCAGTATATATCCGCTGTCAGTCTTTAAGAGATACACGGTAACGATGGCATTCCTTATGGCGTATATGTCCGTGTCGGGAATTAAGCCGGTTTTCACAGGCTTCATCTTAAGTTTTGGAGAGGCAAAATACAGGCCGGTTCCCAGCAACAAAACGAAAATTACGATAATAATCCAGACAACCATTCGTTTATTATAGCAAATTCTGCTTTTTTATGCAACTTTATTTTATTGGTATACTGTGTTATAATGGCAAGATGAAAACGACAAAAATCAAGGGAAAATTCGTGATAGGGCATGACGGGAAAAGTCATGTGGTCTATCGCGGCGGAGAAGTGGTTTACTCAGGCGACTCAATTGTCTTTGTAGGAAGGGATTACGATGGCCATGTGGACGAAACCATAGACTCCGGCACATCGATTGTCGGCCCCGGTTTCATTGACCTTGAAGCCGACATCGACACCGACCACGCCCTGCAGGATGTGAATGTGGAAGAGGGAAGACAATGGTGCGATTTGGGCGATAAGTACTGCACCGTCGATTTCTATACGGACGACGATTTCAGGGACCGGCAGACTTATTCCATCGCCCAGTTGATACGCAACGGCATCACAACCGCCATGCCCATCATGGGCGAGATGTTCCACGGCTGGGGACAGACTTACCGCGAGCATGAAATCATGGCGGAGGTCGCGCTGGCTATGGGAATGCGCCTTTATGCCGGGCCTTCGTTCCGTTCGTTTAAGTACGTCGGGAAGGACTATGACAAGGAGCGAAGCGAGAAGAGTTTCGCCGACGCCTTGCGCTTTTTTGACGATTTTGACGGAAAAGGCGATGGGATGATCCGCGGGTTCATCAATCCCTGCCAGATACGCTGGACGACCGCTGACATCCTGTTACGCGCCATCCGCTTCGCCGAAAGCAAAAACGCGCCGATGCGCCTGCACGCCTGCGAAGGCGTAAACGAGTGGGACTATATAAGGACACTCGGCGGCAATACGACGATTGAGTATTTCGACAAAATCGGGCTCTTGTCAAAAAACTTGCTCATCCCCCATCTAAGCGTGGTGAGGAACAGCGAAATTGAAACGGTTGCGCGATACGGTATCAGCGTGATTACAACACCGTGCGCGGAGGCGAATTGGGGAGGGGCGCTCTTTTCGTTCGCGAAACTCTTTTCTTATGGCATAAATGTAACAATCGGCACGGACTGCCAGCCGCTTGACATGATACGCAATATGCGTGTCGCCCGCGACATGGACGCGGTCTTCCGCAACCGAGTCGTCTTCAACCGTTATAATGAAGACGGCAGCGTAATAAACACGTTCGCGGACGAGCCGGATTACAAACCGATGAATGCGGGCGATTTTTACGATGCCGCAACAATCAACGGCGCAAAAGCCCTGAAACGGGACGACATAGGAAAACTCGCGCCAGGCGCGAAGGCTGATATCATTGCAATTGATTTAAACGACATAACCGTCGGGCCGCACGAAGACCCGATCCGAACGATGGTTATAGCCTGCACCGGCAACAATGTGTCGCACACAATTATCAACGGGAAAATGCTGATGAAAGACAAAAAGCTCATCGGCATAGACGAGCAGGCGCTGATGCGAAAGGCGCAGGCGGTCTACGAACGGTGTTTGAATTTTAACCACGAACACGACCGTTACCAGAGGCCCCTGGAAGCATTCTTCCCGCCGACTTACAGGTATGTGTAAAAGCCTATCTTTGCGCCATTGAAATGATAATATCGCAGATATCATCCGGCGCATAGTGATGTATATAGTGCCTGCCTGTTAGGGTGTAAAGCCGCCCTTTTCCGGACTGGTTGACCCACGCTGTCTGCTTTTCCATAAATTCATGAAACTCCGGGTAGTTCTCGTCTCCCGGCTGGACGGCGACGATCATCGACACGGGAATAACGGGTGGAAACGGGTTTTCCGATATCGCTTTTGCGTTAATTAACCGCATTTCCTGTTCCTTAATCATCGCCGCATCCTGATATTTTTGAAGCACAAAAATTTTATCAAGTGTCCTGTGATACTCGTCCAGCATAATAAAGTTGTTTCGCATACCTGCCGTTTGATTCGACAGGATATCCGGATTGATTGCGTTTATTAGCCGCAAGAGGCCAAAAGTGCGTAAAGCCGGAATCAGGCGATTCAGCAACGGAACGGAATTTCTGTAAGGCAGCATGTTTTCGGGTGAGGTACAGTCGAGGAGTACGACGCCCTGAACGTCATTCTCATAATTCGCGGTAAACATGGCAGCCTCAAGCCCGCCCATTGAATGGGCGACCAATATATACGGCGGATCAATCCCTGCCTGCCGCAAAGCCGATCTGTCTTCCTCAGCGATATTCTGAACCGAACGTTCACGTTGTGTCGATTCGCTCCACCCATACCCCGGACGTTCCAAAACAACGGCAAAATATTCCCCATACAGCCTTGACCACAGTGGATAAAAATCCGCTGTGGGGGAAGGAGTGGCAAGTCCTGCCATAAAAACAACAGCGCTTTGATTTTCCCTGCGCTCGCCAACCGAAAAGACGTGAATCTTTGTATCGAAGATCTCAACCATTTGTCCGGCGGGCGGATAAGCCGTCTTTTCCCCGCAACTGTCAACAATGTTCCAAACCACACCATTCAAACAGAGTAAAACCAATATAGCCGGAATACCGATGAGAAGGTAACCTCTTTTTTTTCGATTGACTGTTTTTTCGTTTGTCATTTTTACTTATCTCCATAATTATTAGACTATGAAAAACCGGATTTAGTTCATTATTTTTAAAGAATCTTGCTCCCCTATTCAACGGTATCGTCAAGTTTCATGCCCAGATCGAGGTAGAGCTGTTTGCGGGCCTTTTTGTCGGAACTCGCTTCCTGCCACGCGTATTTCGCCACGTCCTTCGCGACTTTCCTCGGGACCACAATAACGCCATCGCCGTCGGCAACGATAACGTCACCGGGGTAGACGGCGACCCCGCCAATCGCTATAGGGATGTCCTTGTCGATATAGCGAATCCTCGCCTGGTCCATGGGCTGGGAAATGTGCTTTGACCAGACGTTGATCTTCTGCAGAATGCATTCATCGGTATCCCGAATCCCGCCGCCATTGGTCATAAATCCCACCGCCCCGCGTTTCCTGCAATTCAGGGTATTGTTGGAGCCCAGGAGCCCCACGTCCAGGTTCGCAATATCAAGGCAGATAAAGTCCCCTTCCTCTATATCTTTGGTCCAGGGATCATAGCAAATTTCAGTGTAGTACATCTTCACCCATTTGGTGTATTCCTCAGGCGGAAGGGCCGGAACCGGCCCCTCGTACGGCACATAACGCGCTGTCCGTGCAATGCCGATGACGCTCGTCTCCGGACGGAAAAGGGGGCGGATACTGTAATCAACCGATCCGTAGTGATGGTAACCCATCCAGTCCATGCCGTCACGGACATCCGTGACCCTGAGCCTCTTAAACAATTCAATCAATTCAAGATTTTCCTGCTTACCCATTTCCATGCTCCTTTATTTGTTGGTGAGGCGGAAGAACCTGTACCGCCCGTTCAGGAATGGAACGCGCACAATACGTTCCGGCAGCTCCTTAAGCGTCTTGGTCGAGTCGTGCCGCCTGCTCGGCTGGAACAGCGGGTACTCGGTCTCGTAGACGGCGCCGGTTTCGATATCCTCAATCGCGTTGAACTTTTCGCCACGAACAACGATTTCGAGGTCGTCCATGTGAGGCCGGAACGAATACACGCCGAATGTATTGTTATCGTACAAAAACAGGCTGTATTTCGCCTCACAATTCAGGTACACCAGACGATCCCCTGCAAGCAGCTTTCCGATGAAGCCTAACGCGCCTTTCGGCAGTTTGTAGAGGTCGGAGAAGTTGTCTGGCGTCGTGAGGATGTAGAGGTCGCCTTTGCCGTAAAAATCATGCAGTACAAGCGGAACGCTGAAATCGCCCGATACAAGGGCAATTTCGCACCACGAGGCATTTGTCTTGTGATCGAGCATTTCAATGCCGATTGGTTCGGAACCCGAATGGAAAGTCTTGTGGTTGCCGTAATACGAATCAACCCAGTAGTCCTTGCCTGTCACATAACGGCCGGTAAAACGGGCGCTGGTCATGTCTTTGAAACCTGTATCGTATGTTTTACGCATGAAGCCTGAGGTTACAAGCGCGACGCCTCCCGCCGCGACGTACGCTTTCAGTTTATCGATCATCGCGCTTTCGTGCGCCGAACTTGCCGTGAGGAACACGGACGAGGCCTTCGGGTCGAGGTCGGGTTTGGGCTCGAAGGCGAAACCGCACATGCCCATGTAGTTGACAAGCTGATCCTCGCCGTCTGCATCATAGGGCTCTACCATCACCGCGCCTACCGGATTGCCGAGCTGCCTCAGGATTTTATCGACGCGATTAAGCTGCTGCCCCAAAGGCGGAAGCCCCGGCGCGTCAATCAGGGTACTGAAAGTGAACAACATGAGTTCCCTGCCCTTAGAGAAAAGAGTCAGCTCCATCTGCTGGAGCCAGTAACTCAAGTTGCCCGACGAGCCGCCCTGATCGATCCAGCCGCCGCCGTTGCGTCCCGGCGCGATATTTTCCATCAGCCGCATCAGGCTGTAACTGAGGTAGCGCTGAAGGTGCTGCTGGGCAAACCTTGGGTCGCGAGTCTCAGTGCCGGTGTATACCATGTCGAAAATGTCTTTCTGCTTTCCGGGGTTGTAGCCGTTCGCCTGGTATGATTCGTACCAGTTCGGGTATTTAATGATGAAGTTGCATTTGGGGTTGACGCTTTTGGCAAGCGCTACGATTTCCTTCGACACTTCTTCCATTAAATCCAGCCGGTATTGATCCCATGACTTGCCGCCCTTCGCCGCGATACACTCCTCGCAGCGGCATGCCGTGAAGAAAAAGTCGTCAAGGATGATCTCGTCAAAAAGCTCCGCGCACTCGCGGACAATCCGCATGTACTCTTCGCGGTATTTTTTATTCGTGAAGCAGAACACGTCGAAGATGATATTTTTATTCACCCCTTCGACCTTCACCGTAGAAGTGATGCCCCCTGACACTTTTATGCCGCGCTCCGTAAAGAGCGCTTTTACCTCTTTCATCTTGTCCCTTGGGACATCGTAAAGACCGCGGTGGGTCTCCAGATACGCCTTGTCAAGCGGGCAGTACTGCCCGAAGTAATTCAGTCCGTACCGTATTGAATCCAGGTCGGCATGGAAAAGGTAATCCGCGTGTACGTACGTGGCGACGCTGAAACTGTAACCCGGCATTTATCCCTCCTATACTTTATATTTCAATAATATCATAATAAAATATAAAAGTCATGGAAAAACAAATTGATTACGCCTCCGCCGGGAAGCATGAATTCATGTTAAGCGCCTCATCCGGCTACTTTGAGAACGGGGGCGTGGACGTAATGGCCTTCGACGATTTTTATCCTGAAGGGCATCAGTCCGGCGTAAGCGTCATCATGCACGGCAGCCGCGTAGCCACAAACGGCGATGTACGTTTTGAGCAGACTCCCGGCCAATGGCAGCCGGTGCCGAAACAATGCGCGCGCAAGCTGGACGAGGCGGCGAACACGATCACGACAGCTTTGAGTTTTCCGGACCCTTCCAGGCATTTGCAGGGCTTCAATCCGAGGATCTACCCGGATTTCAGGTTCGATTACAGGGTCACGGTCAAGGGCGAAGGAAAATCGATCGTCATTACAGTGGATTTGGATACCCCGGTTCCCGAAAGGTTTACAGGTAAGATCTGTTTCAATATGGAACTGTTTCCCGGCGACCTGTTCGGAAAACCGTGGATAATGGACAAGAAGCACGGCATCTTCCCCGAGCAGCCTAACGGGCCGCTCCGAACGCAGCCGGCAAATTATGTGCATACCGGGGATTTCAGTGATCCCGGTCAAGGCGACATTAAAACCGATTTGAAGCGCCTCTCCGGTGACAACAAGGGATACAACCCGATAATCGCAGACGACATAATCGCCGAGCCCTACGCTTCTGGCAGGCGGTTTACGGTGCGCCCCGACGACCCTTACAGGAGGCTCACCATTGAGTCGAGGGGCGCGGAACTGAAACTCTACGACGGGCGCATGAACCACAACAACGGCTGGTTTGTGGTCTCAAGCGAAGTACCCGCAGGGGCAACCAAAAACGCGGTCCACTGGATTATAACGCCTAACGTTGTGGAAGACTGGCTCTACACGCCCGTCGTCCAGACATCGCAGGTGGGCTACCATCCAAACCAGACGAAAACGGCAATTATAGAACTGGATAAACGCGAAACAAAACGCGAAAAACCTGCCCTCTACAAAATAACCGAGAAAGGCGCGGAGCAGGTCTTTACAGTTGACGGGCGTGAGTGGGGGCGGTTCCTGCGCTACAATTACCTAAAATTCGATTTCACGGACATAAGGGAAGAGGGCCTGTACCGCGTCCACTACGGCGTGTCGCGGTCGTCCGTCTTCCGTATTGCGGATGACGTTTACGATCGCGGCGTCTGGCAGCCGGTGCTGGAATATTTCCTCCCCGTGCAGATGTGCCACATGCGGGTGAACGAAAAATACCGCGTATGGCACGACCTCTGCCACGACGACGACGCACAAATGGCCCCGGTAAATCACAACCACTTCGACGGTTACAGCCAGGGGCCTTCCACGCTGACCAAATACAAGCCGGGCGATGCCGTTCCCGGTCTTAACTCAGGCGGCTGGCACGATGCCGGCGACTTTGACCTCCGCGTGGAGTCGCAGGCGGGGGAAGCCTATATCCTTGCCCTGGCTTATGAGGCGTTTAACGTAAATTACGACGCGACGACCATCGACCAGCAAAAGCGCATAGTCGAAATCCACCAGGGCGACGGCAAAAACGATATTTTACAGCAGATTGAGCACGGCGTTCTTTCGGTAGTGGGCGCGTACAACAGCCTTGGGAGGCTTTACCGGGGCATCATCGCAAACGATCTGCGGCAATACGTGCTGTTAGGCGACAGCGCGGCGATGACTGACGGCGTTAAGGGAAACGCCGACGACCGCTGGGTGTTCACCGAGGACAACCCGCCGCGTGAACTCTCGACAGCCGCTCACCTCGCCGCCGCTTCCCGCGCATTGAAAGGCTTCAACGACGAGTTAGGCGCTAAAGCACTTGAAGCCGCTTGTGAGCTTTTTAAGGTTACCGAAGGGGAAGGAAGCGATTTCGCCAAAATTGCAAAGATACACGCCGCCGTGGAATTGTTCCTGACCACGGGGGAGAATGAGTACAGGGAATTTCTGTTGTCGAGGACCGAATTAATCGTAAGTGAAATAGACAAGGCAGGCTGGTTTACGGCGCGCGCCGAAAAGGCGATTAACGATGCCGCTTTCACAAAGGCAATCCGCAATGCCTTGCCCGCTTTAAAGAAACAGTTCGCCGACCTCTCCGCCGAAACGCCATACGGGATACCGTATCGCCCGCGTATATGGGGCGCAGGCTGGGATATCCAGAGACTGGGCTTCCAGTACTACTTCCTGCACTCCGCCTATCCCGATATTTTCGAACCGGATATGATCTTAAGCGCGTTAAACTTCATCCTGGGCTGCCATCCCGGCTCCAACAGCAGCTCCTTCGCGTCGGGTGTCGGCGCGAAATCGGCAACCGTCGGTTACGGGCTCAACCGCGCCGACTGGTCCTATATCCCCGGCGGCGTTATTTCGGGCACTGCCCTGATACGCCCCGACTTCCCGGAACTGCTGGTGTTCCCGTACCTCTGGCAGCAGACGGAATATGTGCTTGGCGGCGGTTCCTCGAATTACATGTTCCTGGTATTGGCGGCAAAGGAGATATTGGAAAGAAAAAATCGCGATTACCCAGGATAGTTAAAGTTTTCCCTGCCGGCTTTTTCCAGAAGTGCGGCATAACGGCGCGCTTCCCACTTTGCCATTTCAAGGTTTTGCTCCTGCCAATTGCCGCACTCTTATATCTACCGGGTCTGTGCCAAACCGTTTATTCGCGTCAAGTATATGCTCGTAAATCACAATAACAACCTTGTTTTTTTCGTGTCGGTTCGTGAGGTTCGTGATAAAAAATCAAACCTGCAGCTCCACCTGCCCCTGCTTCCTGTTGAGGTTAAATGCAATCCCCTTTCCCCTAACTACCGCCTCGTAGTCTCCCCTGAAGCCCTCGAAGGCCGCTTCTCCATTCTCATCGGTCTTGAGGGTCGCCGTGGTCCACCACTCGCCCCGGATTTTCGCCATGAGCGCGTCGTAGGCGGGCTTGGGGCTATTGTCCTTGTGGAGGAGGCCCGAGGGCGCGCCAAGCCACCTGCCGTCTGTGGCGTCCCAGTTGGTGATCGCCTCCACGGCGGGGTGGGCGAAGAGGGTCTCGTACATTTCAACCAGCTCCCTCGCCTGCCGTTCCTCCCCCTCGGGGGTGCTCGGCCATTCGGGGATCTTGTAATCGTTGAGGTCAACGATGTGGGCGGGCATGATGTGGCCGGAGACGATGGTGTTCTCGGTGAAATGGAGCGGAAGACCGAAATGCGCGTAACGCTCAAGGATCTCCTGGAGCCACGTGAGGCCCCTGTAGCCCTGGTGCTGGTGGGTCTGTAGACCGATGGTGTCGATGGGCACGCCCGCCTGGAGGCAGCCATCGATGAGTATCTCGTAATTTGTGCTGAGGTCAAAATCGTTGATGAGGAGCGATGCGCCGGGGTTCGCCTCTTTCGCGGCGGCGAAAACTTCTTTTACCATTTTGACGCGGCCCAGTTCCTTGCATATCCTCGTGATGGCGTTGTCGTACTTGTCAAAAATCGGCATGATCACCACTTCGTTGATCACGTCCCATTTGTCGATGATGCCCCGGAACGCGCCCACGTCCCGGCGTATGCGGTCAAGCTGTTTCTTGATGATATCCGCATTGGAATAATCCATCAGCCAGGGGGCACAGGCAGTGTGCCAGCAGAGCGGGTGGCCCTTGGTAATGACGCCCCTTTCGGCGTAGTACTTCGCGGCGGCGATGGTCCTCTTCTCGTCCGGCTTCCCCTCCTCGCTCTCGTAGCGGCCCCAGTAAAATGGCAGGGTCGCGTAGTTGCAGAGGGCGAAGATGCGGTCAAGGAGCTCCTTCTGGGCGGCTCTTTCGTTTTCGCTAAAAACGCCGCCGTCCGGTTTCCCTCCCGCGTAATTCACCGCGTCGAAACCGCCTGAGCCGAACAGGAACTCGTGCCGCGTTTGGCGCAATTCCACGGTCTCCGCCGTGAGGGGGCTTCCGTCGGCTTTTTTAAAGCAGAGCTGTGCCCTGCTTTTGCGATGGTTGAATTTCTCGGGGCTCACCACAGACTCCTTTTACTCTACTCTTTCACGCCTCCCACATTGAGGCCGACGACGAAGTAGCGCTGCATGAACGGGTAGATGGCAAGGATAGGCGCGGCGGCGACTACGGTAATCGCGGCGCGTATGCTCAGGGGCGTTACCATGGTTGATGTGCGGGACATCGCCATGCCCTGGGCCTCGCTGGCGGTCCGGCTCGACGCCTGGCTTGCCTGCAGGTACTCCATCAGCTTGTACTGAAGGGTATGCAGGTTCACATTGCCGGAATTGTAGATCATCGTGTCAAACCACGCGTTCCATGAGCCGACCGCGATGAAAAGCCCTATTGTCGCAAGTACCGGAAGGCAGAGCGGCAGAATAATGCGCATAAAAATATAAAAATCCCCGTAGCCGTCCATCCGGGCGGATTCAACGATACTCTCGGGAATGGTACGCATATACGTTCGCATAACGACAAAATTGAAGGCGTTTACAATCCCCGGGACTATGTACACCCAGAAGGAATTTAAAAAGCCCAGGTTCCGCATCAAAAGAAACGTGGGAATAAGCCCCGCGTTCACGTACATGGAAAGCACAAGCACCAGCGTAAAGGGCTTCCGTAAAACGAATTCGTTCCTGGAAAGCGCAAAGGCGATCATGGCGTTAAAAAATACGCCGGTAACAAGGTTAATCAAAGTCCT
>JGI24698J34947_10002127_pt1 | contig 10605 bp, 6 predicted proteins | sample TergutMp193P3_FD_34947 | JGI IMG/M metagenome (IMG submission 34947) | reverse complement strand
CGCGATCCCCGTATGGTGGAACGGAAAAAATACGGACGCCCCGGCGCACGTCGGCGCTTCCAGTTCTCCAAGCGTTAATTTTTACGGCTTTCAAGCCATGATAATTGTTTCACTCAAGACAGAGCCGAAAGGGGAGCTTTACCGTATAGAGCTTTCCGACGGCTCTTTGTTTTCATTTAGAAACTGTTATTTACCGACTGAATTATACGACATTCACCTAACAAATCCCGATACAGAACAGGGAAAGGAAATCACCGCAGAAGAAGAGACGGCCTTTCGTCACGCTTCGGAATGTCTGCGAGCGGAAAAAGCCGCCCTGCATTTAATTGCCAGAGCTGAACAGTGCAGTCTTGGGCTTGCGCGTAAACTTGAAAAGCGCAAGTTCGATACGGCTTGCGTCAACGCAGTAATTTCGCGTCTTTCAGAACTGAAACTGCTCGACGACAGCCGTTTTTCCCGTCTCTGGCTTGAGTCCCGTCTGCGCTTCGCACGCAGTCCTCGGCGGCTTCTCTCTGCGCTGTGCGGACGCGGCATTGATCGCGATGATGCAGAGTCCGCGCTTAAAGCCGTGTTAGACGAAGAGGCGGAATTGTCCCTGCTTACGCGCTTTGTAAAAAAATACGCGCGAAAATCTGGCGGTGACGGGGAAAGCGTTACTCGCTCATTGAAGTATTTATTGAAGAGCGAAGGTTTTTCTCACACAGCGGTACAGAAGTTTTTAGATGGGGATTTATAGTTCCAAAATAAAATTAACAATCGCGTTAATCCATTTACCAATCGGTATAATTGTAATATTCGTATAATTTTGTGCCAGCAAAATAACTAATAAAACAGGCATACCTATCTTTCTGATGTTTTCTTCAGTTTTAGGTTTTAAGTTGAGTCCGGAAAAGACGATGTGACTGCCGTCCAACGGCGGAATGGGGAGCAGGTTAAAAATAAACAGACCAAAGTTGATGTATGCGACATAAAGCAGTACAAGAAAAATAGTTCCGTTAATATTATTTATATCGGTTACTATATAAGGAAACGCTTTTAAAATCAGGGTGAATACTAAGCCAAGAACAAGATTTGAAAGAGGACCGGCGGCTGCAATCATAGCTTTGTCGCGGCGGAAATTGCGCAGGTTTTCAGGGGCGAATTGCACAGGTTTAGCCCAGCCGAAACCGGCGATTAAAATAAACAAAAAGCCAATAGGGTCGATGTGTTTCAGAGGATTAAGGGTGAGCCTTCCCTGTTCACGGGCGGTGTTGTCGCCTAACTTCCATGCGCAAAAAGCGTGGCAAAATTCATGGATTGTAAGACCTAAGAGAATACCGGGAAGCGAGTATAGGGTGTTTTTTAAGTCCATATTGTTCCTATCATGTTAATATCATTTTTGCGGAGTATTTTGTAATTTTGTAAATGCCGAAAATCGTAAGTATCGGAATAAGAATGCCGGTAATAATGAAGATAATAAAATAATTTATAATATCTTCGATCATTGCCTCGCCCAAATTTTTCGCGTTTGTCAAATAATTAGCAATTGTTCTGCCAATACTCCCGGCAGTTATGTTACTTCTCATTCCATCAGCATCCTGTTCTTTTTCATTTAGTGAAGAAACAAGACTGCTAACTTTATTGGTTAAAAATTTCCCCTCTACAAATGTTGATGCCAAAAATGATAACGGTATCGCAAACGGCATTATCAAACTGATCAACGAAGCTACGATAACAATTTTGCGCATTCTGGTTTTATCCTTATATGCCCATACCGCTATTATCGAAACAAACGCGCAAATCGGAATTACAAACGTAAAAACTAAAAAACCGGAAAGCGCAAGTATTATCTTTTCAAATAGAATTGCACCTAACGCCCATAAAAGCATATTTGAAATTTTATCCAAAACATTATCAACAGGGGCAAGGAATTCGAGAGGGTTTATTGACGCGGCAACCACTCCGACTTCAGCCGACTGTAAAACATTGATGACTCCGTTTATTACCTTTAAAGCAGCCCAAACGCCTAAAATTTGTTTTGATTTTTCGGTAAGCGCTTTTTGTATGCCCCTCTCGCTTTCCGCGTCCATATTATAAAATGAAAACACCGCTCCTTTTTTTGCGCCTTCATGCTTTTGCGCCGAATCTGTCGGTCCGAATACTTTGACGCCTAAAAAAACGGAGACAAAGCCAATTACAACTAATACACTAGTAAAAATTATTTTGTTTTTCATACTGCTTTTTTTATTGTAGCATAAAATCGAGCGAAATGCCAAAGCGCGGTCTATCGCATTAACCCATCATGCCAATTATGCCGAAAAATAAGCATGTTGATCGGTCTTACAGGAGCCTATTGCGCCGGAAAAAATTATATTGCGTCCCTGCTTGAAGCGCGCAAACTGCCCGTTCTTGATGTTGACAAATTGGGCTATCAGGCGCTTGAAGCCGAAAAAGGGACGATTTTTGCCCAATTTGGCGCAGACCTGCAAAAGCCCGACGGCTCTCTTGACAGGCGGCTATTGGGACAGCGCGTCTTTGGAAACCCCGAAAAACTTGCCGCGCTAGAAGGCATTGTCCATCCACCCACAAACCGCCTGACTGACGAATGGATAGCGTCCCAAAACGGCTCGTGTGTGATAAACGCCGCGCTCCTTCACCGTTCTTCGGCTTTTAATCGGCTTGACCGTGTAATAGTGGTTACAGCCCCTTTTTTAACGCGGTTGTTGAGGGCAAAACGGCGCGACAGGCTTAAATTGCGCGAAATTTTGAAACGCTTTGCCTCTCAAAAGGATTTTGACACTCAATATTTATCTATAAACGCCGAAATTTATATAGTAGAAAACCCGGGATTATCCTGTGGGTCTGGCGGCGGTTTCGGCTCCCGAAATCTGCAAAAATTGGAACGCCGCCTCGACAAAATTTTAGAGGGGATTAGTTAAAATGGAAAAAGAAATGAAAAAATTGCTTTGGGTTGCGATCTCTGTCGGTGTATTTTTACTTGTAACCATCACCGTCGCAACAATTATTCTGACACCGAGAGCGCAGACTGAAAGGCCGGCATTTTCTTCAGCTCCCTATTCAAATGGAAGAACGCAGAACGCCTCAGATATTATGAACAACATACCTGCACAGCCGGCAATTATCGAAACTCAAGTATCACAGGACACAAATAAAGATGAAACTCAAAACGTTGCCTCTGCGACAGACATTGACAATGGGGACAGTTTGACCATTCAAATTCCCAAACCCACCACAGCCGCAGTTCCCGAAAACACAGAAATTACTCCGTCAACCGTAACCATAGCGCCGTCTCCTGCCGTGCCCGTAAAACCTGCGGCTTCTGCCGCGCCAAAACCAGCCGCCAAACCTGCAGTATCGCCGACACCTGCGGCAAGACCCGCTTCGTCCAGAACAATAAACGACTTTTGGGTACAGACAGGCGCTTTTTCCGCGATGATTAGAGCCGAAGACGCAAAAGAACTTCTCGCTTCCAAAGGTCTTGTCTCAATAATTGAAAACCGCGAAGTAAACGGCAAAACATGGTATCGCGTGCGGTTAGGTCCGTACACTTCCGAAAGGGAAGCCGGCTACTGGCTCTCGCTTGTAAAGGCAATTGACGGCTTTGGCGAAAGCCAAATACGCCAGACAACCAGACAACAGTAGGATTCCCCCACTCAAAAAAAAACGCCCAGCACCTAACTTTAAGTGCTGGACGCTCTTGTTTACTTTCTGCTCTGTGTTTGCTAATCTCTTTTTAAATCACGATAGAAATTTTCATGGGAACCCAAAGCAAGGAGCGTAAGGCTTTCATTAAATTCATCATACATATAGGCAAGCAGTGTCAATTGATGTACCATTTTAAATTTATAAACTCTAATGCCGTTTAAATCCCCCTTTTTTAATTCGCCAGCAAGTGGATTCTTCATAAGTTCTTTAACCGCTTCATCCAAATCCTGTTTGGCATTGGCATGAAGCTTTTTTACGGTCTTTATAAATGCAGGAAAGTGTACTATCTGCATTGCCTATCCAAATTCGTAGGGGACAGGTTTTTCGGTTTTCATTTCTTCCAAAGATATGAGAATATCCTTAATAAAATTATATGGAAGATCCGGGTTTTCTTCCGCAATTCTGCCAATCTTTGTCCAGTGTTCAATTTGATTGGAAACAGAACGCGAAAACACAGCGGCATACTTATGCGCTTCCAAAATCGTATCTCTGGATAATTTGACTACTCTGCTATTCATATATAATTTCCTTCTGTTGCTTTTAGTTTAACATAAAAAGCTAAAACAAATCAATCCATCCACCCCCAACCAAAAAAAACGTCCAGCACCTCTTTAAGTGCTGGACGCTCTTGTTTACTTTCCGCTAATTGCCACTTGTGCTATCACCAAATGTCGTGCTTTAAAATAGCCCCTTCATACCAGCTTTGGGTCATGTAACCAATTAGGATACTTCTGTCTAATCTGTTAGTGCCGTTCCAAGTACCATCGGCGGTATGTGTACGTAAAGTACTGCCTATACCATTAGCGGCAGTGGCGTTATAGGGTGAAGCCCAGTTGCCTGTCCCTGTGGGAACACCGTTACTCACAAATTCATCGGTTAATGGAATAGTCTCGGCAGGTACGGTCATTACTTCCCACTTGCCCGTAAAAGTATGATCCACATTTGTTCCGTGATCAAGTTCACTCATACTGGTATTCCGCCAAGCAACCCTGATCGAGTTTTTGGTTTCGGTAAACGCATTGTGGATGCAGGTTATGTAGGGTACATAATTTCCGGTTCCTTGCTGTCGCACATTGAGCATGAGTTTTGTTCCTACTGAAAGATAAGTGTCTACCCTGACTTTCTGTACACTGGTTGTAACGGTATTACCTGTTTGGGTGTTTGTAGTAGGTATCGCATTCGCCGGTATAAAGGCGTAGTAAAGTCCGCCATTTCTTACGTCACAGTAGGCAAGGTGAACATTATTGGCTCCGTCTACAGCCAGATCAACATGCGTGCCGAAATAATCATCTATCTTTCTTGCGTTATTTTGCCAGTCATTTGTAACATTGTGCGTAGGGATATTAGTATTATTGGTTGCAGATCCAAGATAAGAGAACCACAAACACTGAGCGGTGGCGTCATACCATGCGATAACTGGTTGCCCGTTTGCACGGAATCCGGTCGCAAGATACTGACTGCTCTTCTTGTCGGTAGCGTTTGTAGCTACCGCGTAAGCTGCGGGTGGATTTGCGGCATTATCATTGGGGAAAGAACCAGCCATCCAATAGTTGTTGTTAGCAGAGCCTTGCGTACCGTAATGGAAAGTAATCGGCTGGTTAGTTGCCCTGGCATCGTAGTAAGCCAATGCCAACCGTGCCGGATTAGCTGCGGTTATAGCTCCATTTGAACGTTGAATGGCGACACGGGGAACTTTAGTACGGTAAGGATCAGGTTCAAAGTTACGCAAACGCCTTCTATAGTTTCCGCCGGCAGAGTTAGCGTTCGTATCAGCGAAAGAGTTAAACACAACATTGAAATTAGCCTGACCAGCGGTCATATTGGTAGATGCAATTACCCATTCACCACCGGCAGGGTCAACTCCGATGGTCGGATAAATAAATCTGTTTGTTTGATACATAACAGTAGAAGCATTATTATCACCAGTAGGGGGAACACCGCCATTATTGCCGGTAGAAAGATTACCATTGTTACGAATCATTTTTAAATTTCCATTGGTTCCGAATTTACCAAAAACAATATACCGTTCGGCTGCGTTGTTCATCCGCATAAAGGGATTTTGGATATTGCTGTCGTTAACCATGTACCCCGTGTTCCACAAATACAGACGGCGGTCATCGTTCAGCCTGTTGTTATTCAGACCGTTCGGCTCCTGATTGTAGACAACATTATCATTGTTACGGTTGTTAAAAGACGTAATGCTGTTTACCGTTAACAGCAATTCGCCGGAATTAACGGTATTTACATTATTATTAGTGTTATCATTGTCAACAATAACAGTAAGTTGGCTCTTGCTGTTTGCTGTAACACGGTTAGTATCAATTGTTCTTCCGCCCACGCTTACGGTTGGTTTTTGGTTATTGGCAGTGCCGACAGCCAAGTTAAAGCCCCTAATAGTTATTGTCTCATTCTCCCGTATCGGGTACCAGCCCAAAGCTGAACGGTTAAACGCCGACGGACTTGCGTAGTTCGCTGCGCTTAGATTGGTAACCATTTCCGAGATATACGGAACAATGTCAACAGCTACCGGTACATTATTCGCTAGATTAGCGGTACTATAATCATACACCTTAAAGGTAACCTGAACATTACTCGCTGTTACGTTAGTAACATTTGAAGAATCCCACGCAAAATTCCAGTCAAGGACATGACCGTACTCCATAGTCAAGTGATGGTTTTCTGCTTCAAAGCCCCACGGGTTTGCCGTTCCGTTCTTCATTGCTGTAATAGTATTTCCGTTTGCTGCCGTAAGCGTTGAAGTAGTGCCATTCCATGTGGCTATGTCAAACTCAGTACCGTTATTGTAACCCACAATTGTGGCTGTTATGCGCTGAATCCGCCCGTTGTCCATAGCCTTGCCCTTGAATATCACCATTCCGCTAACATTCGCCCTTCCATTGGCAGTGGTATCGTGTTCCGCATACTGTACATAACCCATTTTTGCATTTGTTGAAGTACCGGTTACGATGTTAGCGGTATACTCAGAGGCGGAAAGGGGTTTCAATACTTTGTCTGCGCTGTTATAAAGTGTCGGAGAATCAAATTCGTTGACAGCGGTACGAAGGTCGTATTTCTGTCCAAATGGAGCTAGGTAAACACGAGGGGGTGTTGCATCGTAATTGTCAATGTCAACTCTTATCGGTACTGCATGGGCAAGCTGATCCGCTTCAGTAAAGCTTCCGGTAGAAACCGTTGAATCGTAAACCTTGACTATAAAATATCTGTCATTTTGCATGATAAGGTTGCCGTCAGAGTCCTCTTGCTTATTAGAATCCGTTATTACTGTGCCGGTAGTGCCGAACGAATTACTGTCAAACGTAATTTCCGTTGAGCCGCTGATTACAGTTCCATTCTTATTGGTATTACCGCCGACAATCGTGTATGTATAAACAGTAGCACCTGAACCGCTGACAGGAATATTACTATAACTACCTGTGGCTACAAAGGTGACGCCTATATCCGCAGGCTCCCCAATTACCCCATAATTGACCCAATTAACCGAACTTCCCAAATCGGCAATGGTGTACACATTACCCTTCGTTATATTTGTAATACTCACAGGGTTTGCGCCTTTTTGTACATAGAAAACTCTGTAGTATTTATTGGTGCCATTACCGCCGTAAAAACCAAGTTTCAGGTGGAACCTGTCATTGCGTACCCTGAAATCAGCTTTATCATCTACTAAAACGCTCACAGTTTTTGATACATATTCACCGGTTTCTACAGTAGCGTTGGCGTTTATGTCTGTGCCAAGCTGGATTGTTGAAATAACGGGGCGGTTATTCGCAATGTAAATATCCCTGTAGTTATGTGTAGCGTTACCGGCTTTGTCAAAAACAACATAATTAAGGGTAACAGGACCATCAACTAATAATGCGGAATTATAACGTACCGACCAGTTTACATAGGTACTTCCGCTGAAGTTGATATTTCCTATACCTGAGATACCGTTGGCGTTTGCGTCGATGTCAATCACAATGCCTGAATTGGTTGTTTTAAATGTTCCGTTACTCTGCTTTACATCTGGGAAAATCGGCAATGTTGTCGCTGATCCAGGATTGTCAAAACCTGTATAATTACCGGTACGACCGGTAAACACTTTCTGAGTATTATTAACAAAAGTTGCGCTATTTCCATTCAGAGATACTCCCGTATTGCCCCTTGTGAAATATACAACTACCCTTTCAATTCCCTCAACGCTTATGGCAGTGCCGGTGTCCCAAGCTTCTCCGTCTATTACATAATCACCAACCGCGTTCAGATTGCCTCTAAAGTCCATCATCGGGTAGTAATTGTCAATCTGCAGGGAGAATGTATTTTGCGCCATATAGGGCGTGGGTGTCGTATTATCCGCTACCTGAAGATCCAAACCATAGACTCCTGCTATATTCTTATAACCGCTTCCAAAAATTGTCGCATCTATATCGGTTGTACCGGCATTGGTATTCATGGGAATGTACACAGTATACGAAGAGCCGTCCACTGCGTTGGATACTACAAAGGGACCGGCATCATTGAAAGAAGTTTCTTCTATATACTCTTCATACGGTTTTCCACTGCTTGAATTGCGCAGTTTGATGCTCGTTACTTTTTTATCATCGGTCACGGTGGCTCTTAAAGTTATAAACTCCGCTACTCTTGTTTTACCGGGATCGTATGGTTCTCCCGTCGCGCTTGCAATACCGCCAGCACCCCAGTCGGAAGGCTTGCCTCGGAGTATTTCTACATTACTTATAACAGGCACTGTCTTGTCTATTTCAAGAAGCAGACTCTTTACAGGTCCATAATGCTTAAAAACAGCAGGAGTATATATAGAACTGTCCGCCGCTCGGAATTCAAGCAGTATCTTACGGATATTCTTTCCAGCAGGCGCATCCAATTCACGTTGACTGTTTATGTTATAGTACCAGCTTACAGATGAACTCAGGTTACCAAGAAGTTCTACATCCGTCCAGTCCTGCACTAATTGATTGGGTGAGTTCACGGTATCACAGTCACCGTCAGATTGCATGGTAATTTTTATTTGCACATGGTGTATCATTTCATTGTCTTCGGCTGTTCCGTTAATCCGCACCTGACCGCCTACAGTCTGATTGTCATTATGACTGCTTATTAATATCAAAGGCGAATCTCTGTCCGGGTCAACTTGCACGCTAGCCTCATAAAAGCTTACATTGTTCGCTATGTCTACCACTTTAAACTTAATCGGCAACAGCCACAGGTTATGTTCGTGATTGTCCTCCGCTACATAATAATTTCCGTATGTGGGGGTATTTGCGGCTTTAATATTGTCTTCGGAATTTTGCGAACATACATCGGCAATATTTTCAAAACGCCAACTCCAACTGGACAGCGTACCGTTCCATAAAGCGCGAATATTTCCTTTCCCGGGATGAATATCAATGGGATTTGAGCCTAATCCGGTGTCGTGCCAAGTAGTTTCTGTTTCGTTAAAAACCGGAGTCATGATAGCGGCGGCTGTCTCCGTTACACCAAGAGCATAATATATCTTTTTGACGCGCTGGTTATCATTGGCGACACCTCGGAATATTACCGTACTGGTTACGTTTGGAAGACCACTGCCAAGTCCAGCAGGCTCTATAAACTCCAAAGTCGGTCCATCTTTATCTATAATAAACGCTCTGCTGGTAATAGATTCTTGACTCTCTACATCTACGGCTCTAACGTGAAATACCATATCTCCCGACAAAGTAAAGTTCTCTTTAGGCATGGTAATACCGTATTCCCATGCACCTGTCGTATTGCCAATGAAATTTATCCAGTTCCCCGTGTCGTTTCCATCATACTCTACAGTATCCTGCTCGCTAACTTTGGCAAATACCCCGGCACTTTCACCGGCGCCTTGTTTTATTCCGTTGGTACTGGTTATCCTTATTTTTACATAGAGATCATTTTTGCCGTTGTAGTAGCTAGGGAATTCTGCAAACCGTATTATAGGATTTGTCGCCGCGGCAAGATATATTTCCATATATTCATTAGTAGATGCCGGCGGTAATTCATTGACTTTTAAATCGGGATAAGTGTGCAAAGTTCCACCCAAATCCATTACCCGAATCTTAAATCTGTAATAACCGACCGGAAGTTCATCAGTAGTATCTACGCCAAGCACAGGCGCACGCCATGATCCATCAGAATTTTGTATCATTTCTGTTAATGGCCAGCGGAACTGTACCGCCTTAATGCCGTCTTCGTCCAGCGGCCTCCACTTGTCGTCTCCTACAGTCCGCCATTGACCCCATTTTTTATCGGTTTCAGGCGGTATACCATCCGGGTATTCGCTCATAGGCCAGAACAATATTTCAGGATAACCGGCTTTTATACCCATAAGATCAGAGGCTATACCCATAAGATCACTGCCCTGAATAATTCGGGGAGGGGTATCATGATCAATCACATAGTTTTCAAAATCTTTAATTTTGGGTAAAGTCATTTCTATCTGCGGAGGAGTATTTTTAACGGTAAAAATAACTTCTGTGGATTTGTTAGACCTGCCGGTGGTGTCTTTCACATAAATTATGCCTGTAATATTACCATCTTTCATATCTGATGTATCAATGTTGACATACCATTTGCCGTCTTTGTCCTTAGATGCAGGAAGCTGTTTCGTTTTCTTAACGCCGTTTTTATCGGTGTACTCTACTTCCATGTAGGCTTCTTCAATGTCAAATCCATCGCCGACATCGAGTTGTAGTTCGACCTTGTTTTCCGTCCCGGAAAGAAAATCTCCCGGTTTGGCAGAGCCGTCATCCGGTATTGAAATCTTAGGGTCGGCAGTATTAACCCGTTCGCCCAACCCAATATGGTCACAAGCGGAAAAAGCTAATAAAACCGCAGAAAAAAGTATAAAAACGCCGCGAAAAGCCCTAGTTATGTTTAATG
>JGI24698J34947_10002126_pt1 | contig 10605 bp, 3 predicted proteins | sample TergutMp193P3_FD_34947 | JGI IMG/M metagenome (IMG submission 34947) | reverse complement strand
GGCTTCTTTGCGAAACACACAGGCCGCGTTGTCTTTATAGACGATCTTTCCGCCGACTGGCTGCGTATCAAAGCCGCAAACAGCAACACTACTCCCGAAGCAATCATCGGCGAACTGGTGCGTAAAGAAATGGCGCATCAACGATACGATACCGCTTCCGTGTAGACTTGTTTCTTTCCTCATTCCTCACTCTTCCCTCTTCACTTTTCATTCTTCCCTTTTCTTTTGTTATTCCAGCCTTGTTTACACTCATAAACCTGCCTTGTTTACGCTCATAAACCAGCCTTGTTTACATTCATAAACCAGCCTTGTTTACGTTCATAAACCAGCATGGAATGCATACCGGTTCCAATATTACGGACGGCAGACAATACGAAAACCTACCTGGCCGGAAGACCGGTAGTTCGGGCTAAAACTAAATTCTGAACGCCTTGTAATATGCAAATCATTAGCATATGAATACCAATTGCCACCGCGAATTACACGGTAAGTCCCTGTTGATGCGCCTGTAGGGTTTATCTGGGATTCGGCTGAATAGTTTCCATACCAGTCCCAGCACCATTCAAACACATTCCCGCTCATGTCGTATAATCCAAGACCATTCGGTGCCTTGGTACCTACTACGTGCATTCGATACGGCTGTGTATTAACAGTCCCTTGACTGTTACCACGATACCATGCTACTTCATCTGCATTATTACTTCCCGAATACCGGTAATTCCCTGGAGAACCATCACCGCCCTTCGCCGCATATTCCCATTCAGCCTCGGTAGGCAAACGGTAACCATTCTTGCTGAAGTCTGCTGTTATTATCGCATTTTCTATATATACATAATCCTCTATAATGGTTATCGTATAAACCGGAGTAAGCCCTTCCTGTATACTCAATTGATTACAGAAATTACAGGCATCATACCATGTCACCATAGATATCGGAGTATTATCTTCTCCACGGGTGTGCCATCCCATAACATCCGCAAACTGGGCGTTTGTTATCTCATATTTACCCATATAAAATCCGCTCACTGTTACCGGATGCGCCGGTTGTTCATCGCCTAACGCACCTTCACCATCATTTCCCATCAGAAAGCTGCCGCCTGGTACCCAGACCATTTCAGGTAGTATTGATGTCCGTTTAATTATCACCGTGATGTTTTGATTGATATTACCGGCTCCGCCTGAAAAAGTGCTGCCGGTCCAGCCGGCGCCACGGAAACCGTTTGCCCAGTGTTCGGTTGTATCAGAGCCGCTGACGGTAATTGCACTGCCATTAAAAGGCGTGTAGCCGCTCGCTTCTCGCGGAACCAGTACCGTAACTGTTTTTGCAGTGACATTGGGAAACACCATTCCTTCTAACGTCGGAGCGGTCGTTCCAAGGGTTATGGTAAGATCGCTGTTGCCTCTGAAAACTTGGCTGCCGATGCTGGCTGCATTTGGGAAGTTCGCCGTAGTAAGGCTGTCACAACCATAGAAGGCATTGCTAGGGATGCTGGTTAATTCGGGGAAATCTGCCGTGGTAAGGCTGTAACACATTTGAAAGGCACCGTTGGCGATGCTGGTTACATTGGGGAAGTCTGCTGTAGTTAAGTTGTCGCACCAGCTGAAGGCTTCTGTACCGATGCGGGCTGCATTGGGGAAATTCACCGTGGTAAGGCTGGAACACACAATGAAGGCTTGGCTGCCGACGGTTGCTGCATTGGGGAAGTTTGCTGTGGTAAGGCTGGTACAACGATAGAAGGTAGCAGCGTCGATAAAGGTTGCATTGGGGAAGTCCGCCACGATAAGGCTGGTACAGTCATAGAAGGCTCGAATAGGAATGCTGGTTAATTTGGGGAGATTCACCGTGGTAAGGCTGGCAAGCTCATTGAAGGCACGAGTGCCAATGGTTGTTATATTCGCCCCGGTAACAGATTTCAGGTTGGTAAAGAACCTGAAGGTTGCATCTGAAATTACGCCTGGAATAATTTCTGCCGTATTGGGCAGAACGATAGACACTATATAGTTCTTGCCGGTTGCGACAGAGGAAACAGGGTTGAATTCCGTTGTCGCGCCGCCGCCAATGATACTGGTAGACAGATCAAGGTGAACGTACTTGCCCGCCGTGTTAATAGCGTCAAGTAATTGCCGCCAATTATCGGTTGAATTCGTCATAGTACCCAAATCTATTTGTACAGGCAGCATAGCCGGATTACCGGCGCTGTCGCCCTTTCCCGGTTGGGTACTGAGATAGGTTTGAACTTGGCTTACATCAATCACCTTATCTGACCATTTTGCGTACAGAGTAAAATTCTCAAAAACAAGAGTGTTAAAGTCGTATCGTTCGGTTAGTTCCCTGTCTGTGCACCAACCGACTATTATAAAGCAGAAACGAACGGAATCAGGTAACAATTCAGCTGCTTTGTTACCGTAGATAACTTCCCGTATTACTGGGTCGGGAGCTCCATTATAGTTAAGATCAAAAACAACACTGCAAAATTCTCTGTAATTAAAATCATCTTCTGTCAAATCATAAACTACATTGGTTGTAATACCGTCGACAATATAAACTACAGCGGTTGTTTTATAAATCCCCTTTTCGTCTTCAACGGCGCCGATAACTTCCAGAAAAATCCGGTAATATCCCGTTTGAAGCGTAATGCTCCCGCTCATACCGTCAACCGCAAGATTCACCGGATTGGGGCTTGGTACTTCGGAAATAGCTTCAATCCGCAATTCTCCGCTAAGAAGATTCATTGTTTCGGGAACACTTACATTATAAAACAATTTTCCCGCCGCAATTTCGGTGGGATTAAGTACAACCGCTATGTTGCTTGTTTCCCCTGCGGTAACCGTCAGCGTTTCCGTTCCTCTGAGAGCGGGAAATGTTATATCAGTTTCATAGCCGACAATGGTAACAGTATATGTTCCCCTGTAGATTAATCCTGACCAGCTTAACTTGCCGTTATCAAAAATTTCATCCACCACGGGCGTTGATTCACCGGTACGGACAACGGTCAGTTTGTATTTTAACCCGCCCACATCCGGCAAAAACGTCCGCGCCTCTGTTCCGGCAATGCGTATCGCCACCCTGCCCATGCCGTCAGCAAGCGGCAATTGTTTGGAGACGGGCGGCTCAACGTGGTTATTGCACGTAACAAAAAACACCAAGGCCGCCAATGCGGCAAGCAAACACAAATTAGTTCTTTTCATACCCTCTCTCCCTAATTAAACACCCCTATACAAATTAACAATTAACAAGTAACAATGCTGTTATCTACAATCTTCTCATTGTTCATTGCTCATTGCTCATTGCTCACTTTACTGCGCCACCGTAAAGCTCTGCCCGTTGGAGTAGGGCCTGCCGTCCTTGTACACGATGATGGTGATAGTATGCCTGCCAATGGCATAGTCGGCGGCCCTTATGGTAAAGTACCTGTCCTCACTGCCCGAGTCGGCTGTCTTCCCGGCTCCGTCCACATACCATTCATACGATGCATACCCTGCGGCAACCTGTATTTGGTGAGTGGAACTGTATCCGGCGCTTGTTTTGGAAACGGTGATATTTCCGGCAAAGCCGCCAACGCTTTCATCTTCAATCATACCGGGCAGAATTATCGTGATGTCCCCCTGCCCCTTCGCGGAAACATTAACCGTATAGGTATGTTTGGAACCGTCGCTCCAGTTAAAGACATACTTGCGCGGATTGGTAAAGTTCTGCGCCCCTGACGGCGTATAACCGGTACAGTACACATCGCCCGTTGCGGGGTAAGTTACCACCGGCGTCAAACTCAAAAGACTTGTCTGGAACGGCACTATTACATCAATGGTGTTGGCGATATGGTTAATCGTTCCGTTTACCAGGCCCTCCAGCGGGAAATTGAACCCAAAACTGTTCAAAGCCTGTGTGCCGCTGTCTATCTGTAACGAATAGTTCCCGCCGCCTGTTCCCTCAATTTTGACCGCCATATACCCGGTAATATCGGAGGTTCTTTCCTGACCGGAAGAAGTACTGTTGCTGAACCAGGCGCTGCCCTCACCATCCGCCCTGAACGCGGATACCCTGATGCTTCCTGTCCATGAAACTTTATACTGTGTCCCGTTTATAGCCGGGAAGCGGTAATAATAAATCGTTCCGTTACTCATACTGCCGCCGTCGTGTAAATCGTTAAAGGCAGGCAGCGTGTACCAGCTTGTCGCCAAAGGCGCTCCGGAAAACTGTAGCCCCTCACGGTTTCCTGAATCAACGGCGGACACTTTGTAATACCGGGTCTGCCCTTCTCCCAGGCCGCTGTGGGTATAGCTTGTTCCGGTTACTTTTGTGGTGTTGAGCAGGCTGTAGGTTCCCCAGTAGTCTTCGGAAACATAGACCTTGTAGGACACATTATCGCCGCTTACCGCGTTCCATGAAACCGTGATACTGCCGTAGGCGTCCGCCGATGCCCGTACATTGGACGGCGTGGCAATGGTAATGTCAAAGGCCGGTACGGTGTCCACCCATGTGCGGTATTGGCCGCCGCTTTCCGTGAAGGTCATAGTCAGAGGCCCGACTGGCCCGGTTGGGCAGTCGGCGTTTACGTTTAACGTAAAGTAAACGGTGGTTGAAGAGTTGCCGTTCAATGTGCCGATGTTTTGGATATTCTCGGTTACCGTGATAGTTGAATCAAAACCGCTCAACGAAGCCTGCAAACCCGTAACAGCCGTGGTTCCCGGATTCCTCACGGTTATGGCCAACAGCGCCGTTTCGCCGGGATTGATCCTGCCATCCCAGTTGCCGTTTTGTTCGGTTACATTTACATTGCCGTAAATACCCAATGGGGAATACGTTACCGCCGCCGATTGCGCGCTTTCAATATCATTTGCATCGACAGCCGATACCCTATAGTAATTGTTCGTACCTCCGGCAACGCCGCTGTGGGCATAACTAACCGTGGGGTGTGTTACCGTGCCGATATTGGTAGACGGTCCGCCGCTGTCGGTGGAGTGGTACACCTTGTACGATCGGGCGTTGCTGTCCGCCGTCCATGAAACTCTGGCCCGGCTTTGACCGTCCGGTTCAACATTTAATCCGGCCGGGGGTTTTAGATAAATCGTTACAGCCGGTACGGTATCTGTCCATTTCCGCTGTCTGCCGGAAGTCTCGGTCAGGGTAAGGGTCAGAGGGCCTATAAGTCCGGTGGGACAGGCGGCGTTTACCGAAAGATTAAACGTAATAACAGAGAAACCGCCCGCGCTAATGGCTGAAACGCTGGGGGTGTTGGCCGTAAAATGACCGGTGTTGAAGCCTCTCAATTCCGCCCGCAGGGAAGCGGTCGCGTCGGCACCGGTATTCATGGCGGTTATCCTCAGGTAGGCATTTTCTCCCGGACTGACCCTGCCGTCGGCATTCCCCCCGTTTTCTTCCAGAACGCGGTTATCCGCCGCCGGGGTCGCAATGGCCACGCTCCGGTCACGGGGTTGCGCCGTAATTGTAAAACTCTCCTGCCATGTTGCCGTGCCTTCCGTGTAGGTAAGGGTAAAGTTAATCTGTTCATTGTCGGGGCAGTTGTCCTCAACCCTGAAACGGAAAGCGTTGGAAGTGCTGCTGCCGCCGTTATAAAACCGCGCGTTTTCCGCCTGGTCCGTCTGGTTCGATGTAAGGGTTTTGTAGTTTTGCGTACTTACCTGGCCAAGACTCCGGTTTCCGTCCACTACGGTTACATATCCGCTGTTTGTGGAAAGGGCAAGGCTGGGGTTGATGGTTCTGGTGCTGTTGTTTCTGAAGCGGATGTCCAGCCATGTGCTTTCCCCCACTTTTACCGTGTTGGCGCTCGTATTAACTTCCCTCAACTCACGATCCACCATGGAAACAGGCAATGTTACCGGCGGAGTAGATCCCAGACTGACCCTGAAATAATCAATATCATTAACATGCAGATAGGACATGATCTTTGGCATCGTCCGGATGTCCATGCTGTATGCCTGGGCTTCGGTGTTATTCGGTTCATGCGCGGCTCCGTTCGCGAAAGTAAGAAAGTCCGTATCGGGCATCACGTTGATCCCCAGGGAATACTTCGACTCGGTGTCCACGGTTGCGCCGGAGAACACAACGAGGTAGGGTTCGGATGTCCAGGGCAGCGTAACGGTAGCCGAATAGCCCGATGCCGAAGCGGTCTTGAAGTGGTATGCTTTCTGCTGGGGCGTGATGATTACCCCCTGAACCGCATTATTGGACCTTATGTTAAAGTTTACCGGCGTTTTGTGAAACTGAAGCTGTACCGAATCCTCCCATGTTTTGCGGTTGATGGGATCGTTAATGGTAATACCGATATTTTTGTTTTTGTAGGACTGAATTTCTGAAAACGGGGAATTTGAAATGGTAAAGCTAAGGTTTTTCCTTGCTCCCGGCAGAATCGTTCCCAACATTTTGTCATATACCGCTGGAGAATAAACCAGATCGCCAAAATTCAGATCGAAATTTGCCGCGGTAAAACTCTCCGTTCCGGTATTGAGAATATCTATCACCAGGTTATAGGGGGTAAAATCCGCAAAGAGTCGGGTCATATCGGTGTTTTGGGAATTTGCGGCCCTGACGGAAATTTTGAAGTTCGCCCCTTCCGTCAGATTGACGGTTCCTATATCGTCGCCTGAATAACCCGCGCTTACCACTATCGCCGGAATCTCCGGCGCTTCGGGAAAAGTTATTTGGTATTCGTCTTCCGCGATACTGTTGGGTACTTCAAATCTTCCTTCGGAATTGGGCGATACGGTATGCTTATCCGCTTCGTTTTTCAGATTCACCAGCATCGCTTCAAACCCTCCGATACTCCTTACCTCCCTGGACTGACCGGCATCTCTCATATCGACCACTTTGCCGGTAAACCGGGCGGTAGCCGGTCTGGAGGCGTAAAGGAGGTATCTGCGGCCGCTTTCATTTACATCAATAACCCGTGCCGATTCTTTGGCAAGGGTTCCTGAAAAAGAACGAATCTGGCCGTTTATCGTAAGGTTTTTATCGCTGAAATAATAGGTTTCTCCTGTATCCATCCGTATCCATTCGCCCCAGTACTCCCTGCCGTATATTACCTCGGACGGAACCTCGCCTGTCCCGGCAACCGGCCCTCTGGAGTTGCTGAATACCGAACCGGCATACCCGTTCCTGCTTACTTCCACCTTGATGAATGAATCCTTGTCGGCCTGGACAAGGGTATAGGAACTCCCGGTTGCGCCGTTTATGGGGAGCTCGTCCCGATGCCACCGGTAGCCGAGGTTTCCTGTGCCGCCAACGGCTGAAGTGTTGGCAGTGAGGGTTTGCCCCACCTGGAGGATTCCGTCAATGCTTACCGTCCCGGTTAAGGCCGGATCATCTCTCCCCGCAACCGGTCCCCTGGGGCTGCTGAATACGGAACCGTTGTACCCGTCCCGCCTCACTTCCACTTTGATGTACGCGCCCCTGTCGGCCTCAACAAGGGTATAGGTTCTTCCGTCGGTGCCGCTTATGGAATTGTCGTTCCGGTGCCAGCGGTAACTGATGCTTCCGCTGCCGTCAAGGGCGAAAGTGTCGGCGGTAAGGGTTTGCCCCACCTGGAGAGTTCCGGTTACGTTCACCGTCCCGGTTAAGACCGGATCGCCGTTGTTGCCGCTGTTGTTCGGCAGGGGACAGCCCGACAGAACAAAACCCAGGCACAATGCCAAAAATATCCTTGCGTTTGCACATTTTTCCGCCAGTTTCATATCATTATCCTCCAAAATTCATTAAAGAAATTCATTCCACATACTCTATATACGGGCCGATATTGACCCGGTAATAATCAAAGTCGTTTACGGACAGATAGGCCATAACCCAGCCCTGCATAATCGCCGTGTGCATATCAAGCCTATGCGCCTGATTTTCCGTATTATTGGGTTCGTAAATCCACGTATCGATGAAAAAACGAAAATCAGAAGGAGGCTCGACATTTATCCCCAGTGAATAAACCGCCTCCGTTCCCGCTTCGGCCCCTGAAAAAACAACCAGATAGTCTTCGTTAGTCCACGGCATGGCAAGACTTGCGGAATAAACCTCGCCGCTTCTTTCGGTAATGAACCGGTAAGCTCTGGCCGCCGGAGTGATGATCACCCCCTGCACCGCTCTTGAGGAACTGATGTTAAACCTTACAGGAGCGCGGTTGAATTTGACGGACACCGAATCGTTCCATTCTTTGTCGGGAACGCTCGGATCGGTGATCCGCATGGTAGCCTGCCGCATGACAAACGGCGCGGTAACGGGGTCGCACGACAGGGTTATGGGCAGCGAATACTTCATCCCCGGCAGGGTGGTTCCCAAAATCCCCATCCGGTTCCCCGTAAAATTCAGGTCGTAGGAAAAGCCCAGCAGATAGGTTGCCGCATTCCATGTCTCCGTACCGGTATTTTCAATATCCAGATAAAACTCGTAGGTATAGACGGCGGTGCCGGACGGCCGGTTTGCGTACAGCCGGGTCATATCCATATTCGGGTCTTTGGGCCGCAGGGTGGTTTTGAAATTCTTTCCACGGGTAACCGTGACGGTTCCGATGTCTTCCCCGTCAATATGGGGGGTTACCACGGTAGTCTGATCGTCCACGGTAATTTCATAGGAATCGCCGGGAATAACGGACTCAACCATGATTTCCCCTTGTTCGTCTGACTTGGCTGTTACTTCCTGAGTCTTATCCTTTATATTTCTGATAACGGCATCCATTCCGCCCATGTTTCCGAAAGAACGCGCGACATCGGCGGCGGAACGGTTCGCCATGTATGCGTCCCCGACAATCCTGCCGCTGAAACTGCCGCTGGCGGTTCTGGACGCGTAAAGGCCGTATTTTCGGGCGTCTTCTGTTACAACAATCACCCGGGCGGATTCTTTTTCCATGCTTACCTGTCTTGAAGAAGGCTTGTTATTGACGCTTATCGATGTGCTTGTGATGTACCATATATCTCCGGTGTCCATCCGTATCCATTCGCCCAGGAATTCCCTGCCGTAAATCACATCTGCGGGCAAGAGAGGATTACCGTTATCCTCGCCGTTAGGGACATGGCAGGCCGCCAGGATCAAACACAGGAACAATACCGGCGATTTTTTTTTCAATTTCATACAGGTCCCTCCGAAAAACCTCTAAAAGTTAATCAACTTTCCCGAAATGTTGAGATAGTTTTTTTCCCGGCGTATCGCGGAACCGGAATCAACCGTCATGGAATCAAAAACATGGCCTCCCCCGATCTGGAGATGCATCCCTCCCAGCGGAATCAGCAGCGCCCCTTCGAGCTTGAAAGACCCGGAGACCACGGTTCGTTCAGGGGTATGCCAGATAAAACCGCTCCCATCAAACTCAAAATCGAGAATCTCGTATTGTAAACGGGAATAATCGTATAACAGAGAAAACCAGAGTTTCCAATCAGAAGGGGTTGCCCCCTGCTTCCGTACCAGCGCCCTAAAATCAGGCAGGGAAATTGTCCCGCTCAAATCCGCGTACAGATAGGGACTGCCCGCATGGCTCTGTGAATAATCCGCGTGATCCGGATCCAGAAGCGGGACAATGCTTACACTCTGTTTTGCCCATGTCGCAAAAAGCGGCACCACGCCTACGGACAGGGAAACCTTGAACCATTCCGATCCGCGAAAAGTAAACCCGGCATCAAGAATAGGACCCAGCACCCGCAGGGAAAAATCGTTGGTATAGGAATTGACCCGTTCCATACCCAGATATTCCAGTTCGGGCATATTGAAAAAGCCTTTTTCCTTCAAAGTTTCATCGTAATAATACCCGCCAACGCCAAGCCATAGCCTGCCTGCCGGCGATGTTCTTAAAAAATCGTATTTCACGGGCAGAAGGAAAACCTCGTAGATTTCCCGGTTGGCGGCGTTCAGGGAGTCATCTACACCCTCGAATTCTTCGTTTTTTTCCGTTTTGGTCCGCCTTACCCGCAGTTCCCCCAAAAAACTGCCGGTATAATCCATACCCAGACCGCCGTCCTGAACGGAGCCATCGTCCATTATTTTGTTGGTGATGTAGAATGAAAATTTGCCTATGGTTTTGCTGTAGTTGCCCTCCGGCGGATTAACCGGGACGGTAAGGGTGTTGGTCCATTCCCTGTCCCGGGAATCCATGAAAGTTATCTTAAAGAGGATAGGCGCGTCGGAACACCGTTCATCCAGGCTGAAACGGAAAGCCCGGTTTAGACCGTCGGGTTGTAAAAGCCGCGGTTCCGATGAAACAAATGTCGGGGAGGCGGGCCGTCCGGCGGTTAATGTGGCGGATGCCCCGGTGGCCAGATCGCCGACAATGACTCTGTTTCTGTCCAGAAAAATTTGATTCCCGATTCTCCTGTCATCACTGCTGAGTTCAGCCCGCAGCCCATATAGGTTTTCGGTTCCGGTGTTTTGAATTCTTATGTCCAGATAAAGGGTTTCCCCCGGACTTGCCCTGCCATCCTGTTTTTTTGTCCCTGCGGCGCCTCTTCCAGAAATATTTTCCGCCAACAGGGCGTAATCTGGCCCGGCAGGGGGCTGAATTTGCCGGATGACAATTCCCCCTTCCAGCGCCCCAAGAGGAGATAAGGAAATAAAACATAACAATAAAAAAAGAACTATACGGGATGAGAGTCCGCAAAAACTACTATACAGATGTC
>JGI24698J34947_10002125_pt1 | contig 10606 bp, 7 predicted proteins | sample TergutMp193P3_FD_34947 | JGI IMG/M metagenome (IMG submission 34947) | reverse complement strand
GGCAGGCGCGATGGGATCGGGCTTTGTGCTTGCGATCATGATGGCGAACTCAGGCGGCGCGTGGGACAACGCGAAGAAGCACATCGAAGGCGGAGCTTACGGCGGAAAAGGCTCCGATCCGCACAAAGCAGCGGTCGTTGGCGACACGGTCGGCGATCCCTTCAAAGACACTTCAGGACCTTCCATCAACATACTTATTAAATTGATGTCGATGGTTTCCATCGTTTTTGCCGGGCTTATACTTAAATTCGCGCTCTTTTAATCGTTGTTTATGAGCCTTTTCACTGCCGGGTTGCTTTCATTCAAAGCCGCCCGGCTGTTTTTTGGGCAAAATTCTTGCAAAACCTACTATATAACGATCAAAAAAACCACGATAATATACTATGAGCGTAAAATATAAGCGGCGCGCAATAGATAAGATACGCTTTTCTATTGGCGCAAAGTTAATAATAATAATTTCTTTCATTGTAATTATTTCACTTGGTTCCATTACCGCGCTGGCTTCATGGCTGATCCAACAGGATTTGCGGATTTCAGCAGAAGATAATAATTTTGAAATGAATAGACGGTCGGCAATGGAGGTCGAATCTTTTCTTACAAATGTGCGCTCCAATTCCAGGATACTCATTCAAACTATAACCGCGCTTGGGTCTCAATCTTCTGTTATTAGGGAAATGACCAATTTCTTCTTTACCGAAAATCCTCAAATAGCGGCTGTTTTTTTTATTGTTCCGGGCAGACCAGAACAGCTTTTTGTTAACAAAAGTTTTTTTTCATCAAGGGAAATTGATGAAGAACTCGCCTCTTCTTTTTTTAACGGTCAAAGAGGGACGATGGGACGCGCTGTACGAGGGGAGACCGCGCTTGTAAATGCGGCTCCGATTTTTTCAAGATCGCTTCTGGCGCTGTTCTTCCCTTGGCAAAACGGAGGAACAGGAGGCGTTCTTTTTTCCTCAGAAAGTTTAAACAACAATTTTGGCTTTAGTATAAATAAGTCTTTTATGCTGAACAACGAAGGCGATATCCTTGCTCATTCTGATTTTTCTCTTGTAAGGAACGGTACAAATATCGCCGCGCTGGATTTTATTCGCACTATTCTTAACAGTCCCGAACAAAGCCGCCAACAGCTTATCGAAGCTGACTTTGGAGTTTTGCAATCGGCGGACAATTATGGTAGCGGCGATATTCTTTTATCGATTTGGGAAAATATTAGAACTCGGCTTAATTTGTTCATCTCATTTATTAATGAAAAAACAAGGTTTTCAATCGGACAGATTCAAAACGTAGTTCAAGACAAAAACAAAAATCCGCGTCAATTTGTTGCGTTTACAAAATTGAATACAGCCGGCGTTACTGTGATAACCAATATCGAGTACAACAAGGTCTTTGAAGGAATCGCCGCTACTACACGGCGTAATATTTACCTTACTATCGCGGTTTTAAGCATCTCGATTATTTTTATCTGGTTCTTTTCAAAAACAATTTCCATTCCTCTTAAATCGCTTGCCCGTGCTGCGCGTCAGATCGAAGGCGGAATGTTTGAATTGGATTTTCATTCAAAAAAACGCGACGAAATTGGCGTTTTAACTTCCAGCTTCCAAAAGATGACTACGGCTCTGCGCATTTTCGGCAGGTTTACAAATAAGGAAATCGCGATAAAAGCGATGCGCGGTCAAATCAAGCCCGGCGGTTTGCCAAAACACGGGACGATTTTCTTTTCCGATATCCGCGAGTTTACCGCGAAATCAGAAGCCTTTACAAAAGCTTTTGGAAACGAAGCTTCCGACAAAATTGTCTTTTGGCTCAATAATTATTTTTCACAGATGATCGATTGCGTTGAAAAAACAAACGGCGTTGTTGATAAATTTATCGGAGACGCGGTAATGGCTCACTGGGGAACCGCTTACTCTGCCGGCAGTCCGCGCAATGATGCGTTTAACTGTATCAAAGCGGCGTTGATGATGCGTAAGGCGCTTTATTTTATGAACAGAGATCGTAAAGCAGGAGACCCTGCCAATCCTCCAATTCGTATTGGGTGCGGAATTAATTCTGGTATTGTTACAGCAGGACAGCTCGGCGGCGAAAAGCGCATGGAATACACTGTCATAGGCGATCCTGTAAATCTTGCATCGCGTATTGAAGCGCTCAACAAACCGCTTGGCACGGACATTCTTATATCGGAAAATACATGGAAACTGGCAGGAAATAAATTTATAACTGAGGAAATGCCTTCCGTAACGGTTAAAGGCAAGGAAGAGCCGGTGCGGATTTTTGCTGTTGTAAATTTTATTGGAGAGCCGAAAGGTCCGCAGTCAATAGAAGAAGTGCGTTCACTGCTTGGTATTGACGCGCCTGAATTGGCGCAGGTGGATGTCAACGCCGACGAGAAAAAGTACAAAATTGGCGCAGGTTGACAGGAACAAAAATGAGCGGCAAGGCGAAAAATAGTTCCGGTTATTTCCGGTTTTTGGATTTCATCATAGTAGTTTTTTTTCTCTCTATTGCCGCCTTTAGCGTTAATCTGTTTCGTCTTGATCTTTTGCGTACCATCGATTTATTGAATGTCGAACCTGTCGGTACTGTCGTTGTAAAGAAAAATACCGTTCAGCGGCGGCATTCGGATCGCGTATTGTGGGACAGGCTTGCCAACGAATCGCCTGTGTACATCGGGGATATAATCCGTGTCGCGGAAATTTCTGCCGCAACTCTTTTTGTCGAGGACAACAGCATCGATCTTGATGAAAATACAATCATCATAATAACACGTTCCGAAGACGGCAGAGGCATACAGATTATGCTGAACGGAGGATCCTTTTCCGTTGCCGCCGGAAATAACAGCAATGGTATCAATATCAATATTAACGGCAGACAGGTACAGGCAGGACCGGGAACTGTAATGAGCGCGTCATTAGGCACGGACGGGCGAATGTCGGTTCAGGTAAACGAAGGGGGCGCGCGGTTTATCAATACGGGCGCGGCATCGCGTGAAATTCGTTCAGGTTCAACCTTAGACATGAACGCCGATGGGTCTGAGTATTTGGGAAGAGGGGCAGTGGTCACTCAGCCTGCTCCAAACGCGCGTTATCTGAAAACATCGATAGAACCGCTTTCCGTAGACTTTTCGTGGAACAGGATAAATCTTGCCGCTAACGAAACACTGCGCCTTGAGATTTCCGCCGATAGAAACTTCAGCAGTATTAAAGATCGTTTTGAAAATCTTGATAGGCGCGCGCAGGCGCAATTTGACGCAGGGCTTTGGTACTGGCGTCTGTCTTTTGAAAACACAGTTTTGAGCACAGGGCGTCTGACAGTAGCGGACGGCGCAGGGCTTAAACTTTACAGCCCTGCCGTGAACAGCCTCTTTCAATATAAGGATGAAATGCCTCTTATAAATTTCCAGTGGGAAGAAGCAGAAGAGGCTGTCTCCTATGTAATCGAAATCAATGCTTCGCCTGATTTTACTAATCCTCAGATTCGCAAGTATAGCTCCGCCGCTTTTATGGGCGAATGGAGTCTTGGAGAAGGAACTTGGTATTGGCGCGTAATGCCGGTATTTCCGCCTGTTTTTAACGGCGGAACTGTTTTTTCAAATATCGCTTTTTTCCGCATTGAACAGAGCGACAGCAAATCTGAAAATCAGAATGCCAGTCTTTCGCAGTGGCTTGATGAAGAAGCGTCGTCTTTTATAGATTTGCCGCCTGAGTTACCGCCGGAACTTATTCCGCAGGAATTGTCGGATGCGGTTGCTGCCGCAACATTACCGAAGATTAGCCTGACCTCTCCGTCACAGGGGGCGCAGATTGCCGGGCTTACGGCAATGAGTCAGCAGACTGTTTTTATCTGGGAAGCAGACGATAAGTTTGCAAGTTCTAGATTCGTTCTTTCCAGAAACTCAGATCCGTTACAGGGACAACCGTCGCGGCAAATACTCAATCCTGATCGCACTGTCCGCGTTGATCAAATTGGCGAGGGTATATGGTACTGGACTGTGGAACTGCGTACCGAAAGCGGTCTTACTGTAAGCGCGCCTCCGCGTCGTCTGCAAGTGTTGGCTATTCCTCTTCTGTCCGCACCGCAGAACTTAAGGCCGGCAAACAGAACTGTTTTTGATCATGAACAACTTATTTCAAGAGCAACGATTAATTTTAGTTGGTCTGCGGTGCGGGGAGCTAATGCGTACATTTTTACGCTTTACCAGCAGACAGGTTCGGGCAGACGGCAAGTTGTACGCGAAACGATAAACGGCAGAACAAGTTACACTTTGGAAAGTTTGCGTGTGCTGGATAGAGGGACTTTTGTCTGGCAGGTTGAAGCTGTTTCTATTGGACGGAATAATGTAATTGATCGGAGAGGAAGAGCGGCAGAAAGTACATTTGTTTTGGACTTTAACTCTCCGCTTCCGGTACAGATAGAAGATACGGGAATTCTGTATGGTAACTAATACAAAACGGCTGTTACTTGCAATTATAATCCTCGTTGGGTTTTCCTCGTTTCTTTCGGCTCAGAACGCCAACTATTTTTCTGTTACAGAGGGCGGTCAGACACGTTTTTATCAACGGCTTTCGTGGAGCGGCGGCGAATATGCCCTTCGTTATGAAGTTGTGATTGAAAGATCGGTTGAAGGAAGATACATAGCGCACCTGCGTGATTTCACCACTTCGCTTTTTATCGTAGTTTCATTGCCGCCTGGGGAATACCGTTTTAGGGTAATTCCCTACGATATCCTTAACAGACCCGTCGGAGGCTCGCAGTGGGTTAATATCGAAGTACACCACGCCCTTAGGCCTGAACTTATGGGAATGTTATCGGGATTTTATTCAAGCGGTATCGATGATCAGCGCTCGGGTTATGTGCTAAAAGTCGCCGGAAACGATATTGTTCCGGGAGCGGAAATTTTTATCCGCCATCCGGACGGCGCGCTGGTTCCTTCTGAGGTACTCAGTTACGGTTACGGCGCTGATGTTGTAATTTTTGTTGACAGCGATAAAACGGCTCCCGGCGAATACGAACTTCTTATCAGAAATCCGGGCGGTCTTGAATCGAGTATCAGCGGAATCGTTTTAAAGGAACCTCCTTCTGAATCTGTGTATCGCCCTGAACCTGAACGAGTAGCTGTCGTTGAACCTGAACCTGAGCCTGAAGCAGAGGAAGAGCCTGAACAAGAGCCGGTTGAAAAATCGGGGTTGGCATTCGATCCGTTAGGTACAACATTGATTAATTTCGGTTTGGTATGGGCTCCTGTGTGGCCTGTTCACGGAGTTTTTTATGGCACAGAGTTTTCTCCGCTAGGCTTCGGCATTTATTTAAGCACCGTTTTTTCTGTTCCCATGTTCTACATAGGACCTGAGTTGGCTGGGTTCTGGTACATCAATGACGCTAACGAGCTTATACTTACGACAGGGATCAATCTGCTTGTGATGAAATGGATGCCAAATCAAAAAACAGCGGTTAATTTCAGACCCGGCGTTTCTTTTGTGATAATGCCGGATACAGAGGAAAGAATAATGGTAAGCATTGGGACTTCGTTTGTTTGGCGGATTTTAAATAAAGTACTGATGGAAATAGGTCTTGACTATATGAACTTGCTGAAAAGAACTAACTCCGACGGCTTTATTCGTCCGTGGATAAGCTTTGGCGGTATGTTTTAAATTCCTTCCAATTTTGAGTTAAGCGCGTATACGATTATATTGTAGAAACCGTGGGCTATTGCAACTCCATGAAGGGAATTGTAACGCAAAAAAACAAACCCAAGAATTGCAGAGGAAAATACCGCGTTCAAGAAACCCCATGGACCTTCGTAGATATGGCAGATTGAGAATAGCGCTATGGAAAGCGCCAGCGCGGAGGGAGCGTTTAGGTTCATTTCCTGCCTTCTGGTCAAAAGGTAGAAGCGGAAGAAACTTTCTTCAAGGTAGGCGGCGAAGAAAAGCGAAAACCCCAAAATTACCCATTCCGTAACTGTGGAGGGGGAAGGAAGCGTTGCCTGAGCGGAAGTTCCGCCGATATATGAGGATATGAACGTGGTAGCAAAACCTGTAATTAACAGGCACGGCAGAGTAATAAGGCCTGCAAGCAGGTCTTTCTTTCCCGGTCTTATAATCCAGTATTCTACTTTCCATGACTTGAATGTAAGATACCAGATTAGGGCAAGCGAGGGGATACTGTACATGAAAATTCTAAAAAGGACAGTCGTAGCCGAAAAAGCCGTTGCCTCAGCCGTCCCCCCTAAAATTAAGGCTGCCGAACCTGAGAAAAACAGGACAACGTACAGGATGAGAATTTCTACATATATCCCCATATTTTCATTCCTTGTGCTTTTCCGATTACTAATTTTGTATTATAATTATAATTTAAGAAATGATCATGTGGAAATGAGGTAAAATATTGATTCCTTTTGTATTTTTTGCGGCTATTCTTCTCGCCTGCGCTTTCTATTTTACGCGCGTTAAAAAGGAAGGTTCCGGCAGCTGGCTTAAATTTTTCACCAAAGGGAAAGAAGCCGGTTTTAACATGAAGGATATGGAACAACTGCGTAAGCTGGTATCCACCTGTCAAATATCAGACCCGGTATCGATATTTAAATCCCAAAAAGAGTTTGAAACAATAATTCGTTCTATGGTCAACGCGGTGCGGCTGTCCGGAGAACGTGATGATCCGGCTACCCAGATTTTCCTTTCAAAGCTTTTTGACTATTTCCATAGAATTGAAATGGAAGCCGCCGAAAACAAGGTTCGCATTACAAACTCCCGACAAATCAGCGAAGGGCAAATCCTGCGGATTCTGGTTCAGGGAACGGGGGTTTATAAATCCGAAGTTGTTAAAAACTTTGGCAATTACCTTACCATTTCGCGCCCCGTCAATTCAAAGTTGAGTTCTTCCATGCAGTGGAGCGGTCTAAAAATATCGGTCTATTTCTGGCGTGAAGATGACGCAGGTTATGTTTTTGACAGCGAAGTAATAGACGAAGTTTTTTCAAAGGGGATTTCTTCTTTAAAAGTCGAGCATAACGATGCGCTTTTCAGGACGCAGAAACGCAAATCCCTGCGCGTGAAAATCAACAAGGCGGCGTTTGTCTATCTTCTCAATGAAAACGATAATCCTCATCGGCTGGAAAAAACCGCAGGCTTAAGATGTCTGCTTGAGGATATTTCCGAAACAGGTTGTGCGTTTCGGGTTAACGGGCAGGCTACTGTCGGCTTGCGCCTGAAGGTACAGTTTTCGCTGGATAGAGTTCCAATTTGTATTCCTGCTACAGTTCGTTCGGTAGATTATAACCATGAGTCTAACATATCGGTTGTACACCTGGAAGCCGATCCCCTGCCGCTCGGCGTGCGAAATCACATTCTTTGCGAAGTGTTTAACATGCTGCCGGAAGATGACGAAGAGGAACTCCCGTTAAGAGTGCTTGAAGAAGTAACCGCCCCTGCCGCGCCGGTCGAAGCAGAAGGAGGCAGTAATGAAGGGTAAACGGGTAATTATAATTGCCGCGCTTGTTTTTTTATCTCCCTGCATTTACTCCGATTCGTCTGTTTTACAAGGTTACATACAGAGATTTATCAGCGCCGATCTTACGGCAAAAGCGGATATACTTCGAGAGGCTTCCTCAAATAACGCATTTACTGAATCCGCCGAATTTTATGGATACGCCCTTCAATTTGTTTTAAACAGTTACGCGCAAATGGAAAATACACGCGGAATGAACAATATTGTAAATATTTCCGTAAACGCATTGCGTAAAACACAGCCGCGCCTTACTGCTTCTGATCTTGATACTCTGTGGCGGCTTTCTTTGGAATACCCCGATTCGTATGTAAAGGCCGAGATACTTGTTACGCTTGGCGTTGTGGGAAAAGGGAATCGAAGTTTAATCAATAACATCAATATGTACCTAACGGAGAAATGCCTCTCGTACAGATTGGGAACGGTCGTTGACTATGTGTTAGTGTCAGCCTGTATTTCCGCGATTATGGAATTGAACGACAGTTCTTCCTATTCGGCTCTTTTTACCGCTGTATGCGCAGGTTTCCCTGAAGTGATTGCTTCCGAAGCTTATGGCGCGTTGGAATTAATTAACGGAAATCTATATCAATTTTTAATGAATGTGATTGAGAATAATTCGCCGGAAGAAAAGTTTGCGGCTTTTATGACCGGAATTAACAGCGAGCGGCTGACTTTATCACAGCGCGGACGGCTTGCCGAACTTGCGCTGGAGCAGGCGTTTACCGCCACTGTTTCTTCTGATGAAGATACTGTTGATTTAACTGCGATGCGTTATGCGTCAGTTTTGGCGCTTACTTCCCTGCGGTGGACTCGCGCCAATGCTTTGGCTATCAGGCACTATTACCGCGTACAGGCGGATTATCTTCATAACACAGTTGCCAAAGACCGCCTCATCGAAGCGATTGCGTGTCTTGGCGCGGTCGGGAATTCGGACGCGGCTCTTACGCTGGGTTTACAGCTCGGTCTGATAAACGCAAGAACAGAAAGCACAGGCTCCTTTGACGCGGAAATTACTATGGCGATTGTTCAGGCTCTGGGACTTATCGGTTATCATGCCGCTTTTGATCATTTGCTCAATGTCGGCAATTTAGCGTATGGCGACGATATTCATGCTGCGGCAAGGGAGGCGATAGATCGCCTTAGATGGTAATTTCCTTTCTTAAGTCTTTGCGTTTTCCCCCTCTTTTTTGCGCCGCGTTTGGAACGGCAATAGGTTTTTATTTATTATTTCACACGCACGTTGCCGTAACTGTTGTTATTTTATCGCTTCTGCTTGTGACGCTCTGCCTCTTTCGCGTTCTCGCTTCGCTCAACGAACAGTCGCGTGCATTACAGCTAACGGCTGTTTGTACTGCCGCCTTAACTGTCGGAGTCTTTCTGGGAATATGCGCCGCGCACTCAGGACGCAGTGATGTAAGATTCGGCATTCCCGATAACAAGGTGACAGGCATTGAAGGCGTACTGTTAGAGGACCCTCGTCTTATTTCAGGCGGAAAGGCAATTGTGACTCTTTCCCTGCGAAGAAGCGCAAGCGACGGCGGTCTTCGCGTAAACGGTCGCGGAGAGATTACAGTTTTCTTTCCGCAGTGGAGCGCAGAAAAACTTAAAAGTTTTGGGCGCGGAACGACAGTTTTCGCCGAAGGCAAATTGCGCCTAACGGATACGGGATGGATGTACTCAGCGGAATCTTTGCACATTGTAAAACGCGCGCCTGCACTTGAACGAATACGTACAAACATCAGATTGAATTTGATAGAACGCTTTGATGAAAAAGGGTGGGGCGGTCTCGCGCTTGCTTTGCTTTTGGGAATAAAAGACAACCTCGACATGAATCTTACGGCGCTTTACAGAAACGCCGGCTGTTCCTACATTCTTGCGCTGTCGGGAATGCACCTTGCGGTCATCGCGGCGTTGATTGCCTTTCTCTTGAAAAGACCGCTTGGTTTGCATTTGTCTGCGATTGTCGGTGCTGTTATCATCGTCCTCTACTGTTTGTTGGTCGGTCCAATGCCGAGCCTTAACCGCGCCGCTCTTATGTATCTGCTCGGCGTTGCCGCGATTCTTGGCGCACTGCCAAGAAAGCCGATGTCAATTTTATGCCTTTCCTTTTTAATTCAAATTGTCATAACGCCTGGCGCAGGAAACTCAATCTCATTCATTCTTTCATACTTGGCGCTTGCCGGAATTTTGATAATCAGCCAGCCTCTTTATTCGCTGTTCTGCGGAAAAGCCCCCGACTTTCTTTTACAGCCTTTAAGCGTTTCGTGCGGCGCGTTTCTTGCAACCGCAGGCGTTACGGGCTTTGCGTTCGGAATAATAGCGCCGATTGGAATCATCGCAGGTCTTTTTCTTGTTCCGCTTATAACGATATTTATGATAGGCTCGATGATTTGGCTTGCGCTTGATTTCCTTTCAATATCAAGTTTCTTGAGTTTTCCATTATCCCTGCTTTATCGGCTGATGGAAAAAATTGTTTCGGCCGCTGGCGGTATACCCGGCATTTCAGCTAACCCGCTTTTCATTCTCGTTTTCTCCATGCTCTTGTCGCTGTCGATTGTCTTTTTTGAAAACAAACGCCGCGCCGCCGCCCTTCGCCTTCAGCCGTTCTTATGAAAACGATCAACTATAATTCCGCTTCGGCTTTGCGCTCTTTTCTTAATCAAGAGGGGCTTGGAATGCGGAAAAAATTCGGCCAGAACTTTTTGATAAATCCAGCGGTCAGGCAGTCTCTTGTTGACGCGCTGGGAGAGGCGGACGAAGTTTGGGAAGTCGGTCCGGGGCTTGGCGCGATGACTGCGCTCCTTCTTGAAAAGGGAATGAAAGTAAAAGCGTTTGAAATCGATACCGGATTTATTCGTATTTTAAAAAACATTTTTGCGGATGAGAAAAATTTTCATCTTGTTGAAGGCGACGTTATGAAAACGTGGAACAATCAGGAACACGCGCCTTTTCTTTTGGGAAATCTGCCCTACAATGTGGCTTCTGCTCTTTTGGCGGATTTTATCGAGAAGGGACGCATTTTTACGCGCATTGTTGTTACGGTTCAAAAAGAAGTTGCCCTTCGCATGGCAGCTTCCGCCGGTTCGCAGGATTATTCTTCTTTTTC
>JGI24698J34947_10002124_pt1 | contig 10609 bp, 8 predicted proteins | sample TergutMp193P3_FD_34947 | JGI IMG/M metagenome (IMG submission 34947) | reverse complement strand
CCCTTCTGCCCCGCCGTGTCGAGGATTTTTTCAGCTAAGGGAGAGCCGTCTTCGTCCTTAAACCGCAGGATGTCCCTCGTTATCTCAATAAGGTAACTGCCGAGATAGTCCCGATTCCACTCGTCAAACACATTTCCCATTTCTTCGTAACTTAAACCAAGGACGTTCTTCATCAAATCGTAGGTTTCGCAGATCAGCTGCATATCGCCGTACTCAATACCGTTATGCACCATTTTTACAAAGTGGCCGGCTCCGTTCTCGCCTACCCAGTCGCAGCAGGGCGTGTTTCCGTCTACCTTCGCGGAAATCGCCTGCAAAATCGGCTTTACCGCCGGCCATGCCGAAGGAGAGCCGCCGGGCATAATCGAAGGCCCTGTAAGCGCGCCCTCCTCGCCGCCTGAAACGCCGGTTCCAATATACAGAAGTCCCTTCGACTCAACGTACTTAGTCCTCCTCATTGTATCCTGATAATTGGAATTACCGCCGTCTATAATGATGTCGCCTTTTTCAAAAACTTCCAGCAGATGTTCGATTGTTTCGTCTACCGCCTGCCCCGCCTTCACCATGATCATCGTCTTGCGCGGCTTTGCCAAGGCGTCCGCCAACTCCGTCATGCTGTGACAGCCCGTGATTTTTTTGCCAGCGCCGCGGCCGTTTACAAAGTCGTCAACCTTAGATGTAGTCCGGTTGAAAACAGCGACTTTAAAACCCTTGCTCTCAAGATTGAGCACAAGATTTTCTCCCATTACGGCAAGTCCTATAAGGCCAATATCGGCGTTTCCCATTTCTATCTCCTTATACGATTAATCGTCAATATGATATAATGTACCATAGGCATAAGGAGTCTGTCCATGTTGGAAAAAACATATATTGACTGCGGTGGTCCCGCCGTAGACATCGGCAATACTGAACTTGAGGAACTATTTTCTACCGCGCTGTCCCGCGCGTTAACCGACATTAAAATTTCGGGACCCGTTATTATCCTCCCGCCCGACATTACGCGCTTTCATTCACGCGCGGGCTTTCTGACGGAAACCGCGTCCCGCGTTCTGGGCGGCAGGCTCGGCGCGGTGCTTCCCGCTTTGGGGACGCACATGGCCATGAACGACGCCGAGCTTAAGAGGATGTTCGGCGACACGCCGAGAGAAAAATTCCTCGTTCATGACTGGCGCAATGGTATTACCGAGCTTGGCCGCATAGAGGAAGACTGGGTTGAAAAAGCGGCGGAAGGCGCGGTTCGCTACGACTGGCCCGTGCAGGTAAATAAAATTCTTAGGAAGGACGGCGGGAACTTTTCACTCGCCCTTTCTATCGGGCAGGTTGTCCCCCACGAAGTCGCGGGAATGGCAAACCACGCAAAAAACCTCTTCGTTGGAACAGGCGGAAAAGAGGCGATTGACAAGAGCCACTTTGCCGGCGCCGCCTACGGAATGGAACGCATCATGGGAAGGGCCGGCACTCCTGTGCGCGCCCTCTTTGACGAAGGACTGCGCCGTTTTTCAAACGAGCTTCCGCCGATTCTATGGGCGCTTACAGTGATAGGCGCGCGGACTGACAATGAAGCGCAAGCCGCCAGCAAGGAGCGCGGCTCCCTCGCAGTACGCGGTCTTTTTATCGGTTTTGGCCGTGAATGTTTTGAAAAAGCCGCCTCTTTGTCGCGCGAAGTTAATGTTAACCTTGCAAATACACCGGTTAACAAAGCGGTTGTCTATCTGGAGCCGGAAGAATACCGCACAACATGGCTGGGAAACAAGGCAATTTACAGGACGCGCATGGTAATCGCGGACGGCGGAGAGCTTTTGATACTCGCCCCCGCTCTTGAACGTTTCGGTGAAGATTTGGGAATGGACGCGCTGATCAGAAAACACGGCTACCGTACGGGCAGGGAAATCATCGCGAAAGCCGCGTCCGACGCCGAACTCGGCGGCAATTTAAGCGCCGCCGCCCACCTGATTCACGGCTCCAGCGAAAACCGCTTCACCATCCGCTACTGCCCGGGAGAGAAAGTCACCCGCCAAGAAATCGAATCTGTCGGCTTCCAATGGGGCGATCTAAAAGAAGCGCAGCAGCGTTACGACATCACCAAACTTGCCTCCGGCTGGAATACCCTGCCCGATGGAGAAAAAATCTTCTATGTCCCCAACCCCGCACTAGGACTGTGGGCAGAAAAGCAAAAATTCAGTTAGAAAAAATCCTGAAGAATTTTTACTATGGAAACTTCCTGTTGTTCGTGTCTGTTCATGGTAAAAATATCTTTTTATTTATGATCATCTCCCGTGATAAACTTCGGCTTTAACACAACGAGCAAAACAGGTAAAACCGTAAGGCTTACGAGGGCGCTTGTAAACATTGTTATGGCGATAAGGAGCCCAAGGCCGCAGAGCATGTTAAAGCGCGAAAGTAAAAGAACCGCGAAACCGGCGCCTACGGAAACGGCGTTAATGATTATCGCCTTTCCCGAACTGTTAAAACTGTGCCACAGGAAATTACCGCCTCCGCCGTACTGACGGTATTCCCTCTTGAACGCCTCAATGAAATGTATTGTATAGTCGATCCCTATTCCTACGCTGACGCTGGCGACCATTGAAGTGCCAAGGTTCAGTTTGATTCCGGCAAGGCCCATGACCGCGAAATTGACCAATATCGAAATTGAAAGCGGCGCGATGCCGATAATGCCCGCGGTCAGGGAACGGTTGGAAAAGGCCAGTATCAAAAAGACACAGAGAATCGAGATTAAAACAGAAACTACCTGCGATTGCACGATAAGGTTATTGAGAGAGCCTTCCACCAGCGTAGCGCCTCCGATTGTTACATCAACGCCGGACGGGACCTTGGCTTCAAGATAGTAATCAACCGCGTCGATTATTTCCTGCGAATCTTCCATGCCGAGCGTTTTTAACTGTACGGTAGTTTTAATCGCGGTCGGTTCAAGGTCGTCGTTGGCGTAACTTGATATGCCGCCTGAAAGCAGCACAAGGTAATTTGATACCAGCTTCTGTAAATCTTCGGCGGTGTCTTTCCCGTAACGGGCGGGATCAGTGGGTATTTCATAATAGGCGGCGCCTTCGTAATTCACCTGTCTTTTCAGTTCTCTCGCCAAATCATTCGCGCTTAAATCGCGCGACGCGCTTGACGCCCTGTCCAAAAGCGCGAAAAATTCCTTCTGCGTAAAAAATTTCTCATCAGGTTGAATCGAAGGTTCAGGAGCGAAAGAGGCAGAATTATCCGCGCTGTCGTCAAAGTCCCAGCTGCCAAAACCAAAATCGTCAGAAGAGAAGGAAGAAGTTTCAATCCTTTCCAAACCTGCCGGATCCGCGTCCGCGTTAAGAACCTGGTTGATCCGTTTTACCATGTCGGTAAAACCCATCAATTTTCCTACATGGGGATTTTTTGATAAATATCCGCCAAGCCCGTCAAGGGCGGCAAGGGTGCCGGGGTGCAGAATAATTTCCGCGCTGTCTCCGTGCAGTACGACATTTACAACTTTGGAGCCGCCGAAATTCTCCCTTATGAATCTGTCCGACTTGGCGACTTCGGTGTCCGGCTTGAAGTATTCGATCATCGCGTTGTCGCTGATTATTTTTGTAAGTCCGTAAATCGAAATAACAACAACGATTGCCGCGAAAAAAAGCACCGTTCTTTTCTTTCCGGCGATATCCATCAATGTATCGGCAATAACGTTGCTGTACGTATCTTCTTTCGCTCTGTCCCTCTTCTTTTCAGGCCCCCTTAAAATTAGCAGGCTTGGAATAAGTGTGACAGCTACGATAAACGCCGCGATAACGCCGAATGATGAAAAATAACCGAACTCCCTTATCGGATGCACGGAAGTAAAACACAGCGAGAAAAATCCCACAAATGTTGTAAGCGCGGCAAGAAACACCGGCTTTAATATTTTGCGTAACACTTTTAAAACCAACCGGCGGTTTTCATCGCGGCTCATTTCCGCTTTGCTGTCCGTCAGATAGTGGGTTACTACATGGATGCCGTAGGCGCTTCCCACAGCGACGAGTATTACGGGAAGGACAGTGCTTATTACCGAAAGCTTAAATCCCAAAAGCGGCATCGCGCCTACAGACCAGATGACGGCGACAGCCACCGTAAGCAGGGGAAGGATCACGCGGGAAAGCCTGCGGAACGAGAAAAATAACACGGTAAGCACAACGACGATTACAACAGGAACCAGCAGTTTCAGATCGGAAGTCATCTCCTCGCTGACCGTGGCGACGATTACGGGCATTCCCGTTACATAGACCGTACACAGGCCGTCAAACATCTCATGCGCCAGATCCCGTATCACAAGAAATTTTTCGTTTGTTTCGGGAAGGCCCGCTTCTTCCTGCGAAATTGTCAGAGGGATCAAAATTTGAGCCGCCTGAAAATCATCGCTGACCATCGCGCGCTCGTAAAGGTCCCAGGAAAGCAGCCTGCGTTTTAACTCGGCTATTTCTTCACGCGAGCCTGAAAAATCGCCGCTGACAAGCGGCTCTACAACAACCGCGCCGTCAATCGAGGTGATGTAATCGGCGCTCACAAGAGAAACGACATCTTTTACAATGGAGACGTTTTTTACCTCTTCAACATAATCGCGTATGCGGTTAAGCAGGTCCTGTTCAAAAATAGTTCCGTATTCGCTTTTCAGGCCGACCAGAATAAACAGGGAGCTTCCGAAGGTTTCCTCTATCCAGCGGGAAGTTTCGAGGGCAGGATCGTCAGCCGGAACAAAACGCAGGTTATTGTTGTCAAGTTCAACCTTGGGAAGGAAAGCCGCAAAGAACAGGGTAATGACCGTAATAACGGCGGCAATTATCAAAGGCCGTTTGAAAAATGTTTCCATAATCTATAAATATAAATAATTTTTAATAAATTCAATGGGAAGCAAGGGGGAAAATCGCAAATTATCCTATGTTAAACATTTTTTTTGTATTATACTACTAACAATGAAACATTTCATATTTAGAACCTGTTTGCGGACAGGAATAGTTATTCTTTTTTTTCTTTCTTTTATTAACTGTACAGGAGATCCTAAACGTCTTCAGAAAACAGGCGAAGAAGAAGGGCCGATTTTTATTCCGGAATCGCCGGATGGACTTCCCGTTAGTACATTCAGGGAGATATGGGCCTATGTGGTCGCGGGCGAGGAATCGGCTTATAAAAGAGGGCTTCCCATAACGGACATTGGCTATTTCGGCGCGGAAATAGATTCATACGGAAGTTTGACAGACGTGCCCAGGCGTCAAAATCTCTCGTCTTTTCCGGGCAGGGTACATCTGGTTGTATGCTGCAACAGCCGTTCCCTTTCGCACTTTGTCCTTGTTCCCGGCAGCCGGGAACGCAGTGCCTTAATCGCCGATCTTATACAGGCAGCGAGAAATTACGATGGTCTACAGATAGATTTTGAGCTTGTCCCGGCAAGGGACAGAGAAACTTTTCATTCCTTTCTGCGGGAATTACGCGCCGGGCTTGGAAACAAAATTTTCACCATCGCCCTCCCCGCCCGAAACCGTAAACTCAGTAACGACGTATATGACTACGACGAAATAAAACCCCATGTAGATAGAATCCTCGTCATGGCATACGACGAACACTGGTCAGGCTCAAGCCCGGGCTCTGTGGCCTCGCTTCAATGGTGCCGGAGAGTGGCGGAATATTCGTTAGCTGCAATAGGACGCGAAAAACTCATCATGGGCCTCCCCTTCTACGGCAGATCGTGGGGAAATCAAAGCACCTCACGGGCGCTCATTCATTCAACAACGGAACGAATAATAAGAGAAATGGGCGTAACAGAAATAAGACGGGAAAACGGAATTCCGACCTTTGACTATGATATAACCGTATCTGTCAAAGTTTATTTTGAGGATGAATATTCGCAGTCCGCCCGCATGGAGATGTACAGATCGATGAATGTCGCCGCTATAGGCTTCTGGCGGCTGGGATACGAAAAGTCCAATATCTGGAATATTATCAAGCTTGAGCCATAACTCCTCATTCCTGATGTTTTTTCGCTCTATCCGGCCTAAGCACTTCGGCGCCGCCCAGATAAACATGACGCACCTTTATCCCCTCATCAAGATAACAGTGAATGATCACCCTGACGACCCTTTCAAGGGAGCCGCGGCAGTCAGGCTCCTGAACTGAAAACAGAGCCGTATCCCCTGTTGCGCGCCCAGATTTTCTCAGGGCCGAACAGGGATTGGCCGCGTCAAGATCATCTGTCAGTGAAAAAATAACGGAGACTATGTCTTTTTCATCAAGTTTATTCGCGCCCAGAAGCTCGTCGTACATAAGGGCAACCTGGTCACAAATGTCCTTCTCGGTATTTTCACATTGAACCGCTCCCCGCAGCGCGTAAAGTCTTTTCACCCGTTCCCTCCCGCGATAACGCTGATAAAAGCCTCAAGAAAAAAGACGAATAAACTGTAGATAATTAAAATTATATTAAGAAAGATTTGCAAAAAAAGATTGACCGAACGTTTGTGAAATACGCGGTAAAGATTCAAAACAAGCCTGTAGAAAGAGCAGATACACAAAAAAAACGATGAATACCTTAAAACATTCAGCAAAAAGAAAAGAAAGGTATCGTTGTAATTCAGATCCAAAAGATACAGAATAAGGCTTGTCAATGAAACAGCGAGACAGACCGCGAGAATCCATGCGGCGGGGCTGTTCCATATTTTTCCTGTTTTTCTTGTCTTTTCCAGACCTTCCATTCTTAAACTCCGGTTGCCAAATAATCGGTATATGTATTAATATAGTACAGTATGAAAAAATTTTTAATAACCCTCTTCATATTGATAATTCTGGGCGCGGCTGGTTTTTTCTTTGGCTGGGTCCAATTTTCTGTCCCTCCGGGATCATACGGAATTATCAACTCAAAGACCCACGGAGTGGATCCCGAGCCTGTTCGTTCAGGGGAATTCCGCTGGGTATGGTATAAACTGATACCGACAAACGTGCAAATCGCCGTCTTCCGCATTGAGCCCGTAAAATTCCAGGTTGATTTCAACAGTTCTCTGCCTTCGGGGGATATTTATTCCTCTTTCGCAGGCCTTGGAGCGGATTTTTCATGGGAATTGAAAGGAGAAATTTCTTTCAGCCTTGATCCGCAGGCGCTTGTATCCGCCGTTTCCGATAACAATCTCACAGATCAGGAAGACCTTGACGCGTATTTGCAGGATATCGCCCTTAATATCGAAGTTATGATCCTCCGCATACTTTCATCCGTCGAATCTGACAGCCTGCGTCTTGAAAAAATCCTCGCCGGAAACCCCGATGAGGAAATGGAAAAGGAAGTTAAAGAACAATTTCCGCAGATCCGCGATTTTTCATTTGTCATTCAAACGGCAAAACACCCGGATTTTATTCTCTACAGGCAGGTACGTCTTTTATACGAAGAATTTTTGACAAAACAGCGCGAATATTTAGCGGCGGCTCTGGGAAGAAGGGCGGAAAACCACATCGAAGCCCAGTTTCATTTCAGCGAACTTGAACGTTACGGGGAATTGCTGACGAAATACCCTGTTCTGCTGGAATATCTGGCAATGAACAAGGACAGCGATAATCAGTAACCCGAAACGGCTGTTTGTTGTTGATAAAGAGATAGTTTTAAGGTATCTTAATTCAGGTAGGAGTTGATATGCACAGGGCGGGAGCCATTATACTATTACTGCTGACGGGTTTGTCCCCGCTTTTCGCGCAGGAAGAAGGCGATGACCCTTCGGTCGAAATTGACTGGGGTGATTATACATCCGATCTATACACCGCCGGCGATCAGACAATCACAATCTCCCTTGGAACGGTCTTTCCAACGGTTTTTTTGAATAACGGAAATGTAATTGACCATAATTTCACCCCTCCGGTGGGAGGAACAGGTTCGATTACCTACACTTACTTTTTATCATCCCATTTTTTCGTAGGGGCGGAAGTCGGGGGGATGTTTCTTTTTACATTGGCCGGAAATACCTTTGGCAGCCCCAATATCAGCGCAAGGGCAGGTTACCAGTTTAATATCTGGAAATTTGAATTCCCGATTGCGGCCTCCGTCGGTATGGTATGGCATACTTACTTAAATCACATTTATTACGGCCTTTATGTTAAAGGCAGCACGGCGGCTTATTTCAGGGCTACTCCTGAATGGTCCTTCGGGATTACCGTGAATTGGGAATGGCTGCCTGAATGGGCAAACGATAGTACCAAAAGCATAGACGGAAATTTCCTTGCCACAATGATTTCCGCCCGTTATCATTTTTAAGGCGGTAAAAAGATGAAGAAAAAACCTTATATTTATATGCTTCTTGCCCTGATAATCGCGCTTGGCGCCTGCAGCGAGCCTGTATTTTACATGATTTCCGTTGAACCGCCCATAAAAGATCCGAAAATCGACGGTTCGCCTGTCAATTTTATCGTATTCAAAGATAAAGTGTATACGGCTTCCGGCAGAAGCATTTACAGTTATGACGGAACAAGTTTCGAAAAGATACCTTCACAGCCGGGCGGATGGATCCTGCAGCTGGCGGCGACGGACAGCCATCTTTACGCGCTGTGTTTTCCGGACTCGGGAAATACAAGTTTAAAAAGATCTTCTACCGCAGGAAACTGGGAAGATGTAACAGGAGTGACAGACGGCTATAATATGCTTCAATCCGTTTACGCCGACAAAAACAAGGTTTTTATCGGAGCCGAAAGAGAAGGTAACTTTATTATTCTGTATATTGACGAGGCCCTTGATTTAAAATTTAATGCTCTTACGCCCGGGGGTACAAAAGAAAATCCTGAATATTTGCTTTGCGGCATAGCTTATGACAGCGTACATTATTATCTGTGTACAAAAGGCAATACAATTTTTCTGACGCCGATAACGGGCGGAGCTGTAATAACAAATTCAAAAAAGGTTGATGATGCCGCATTCACAGGAATTATCAATATTGACAATAATACTATTTTGGCAATTTCGCGTAACGGGTATCTGTACAATGCCACGGGCGCAGACATTACAATAGTGCCTGATATTTCCATCGGCAGCGATCGTTACTCCACAGGCGCGCTTGCCGTCTGGATCGATCCCAATGATCCTTCAAAAAAGCTGCTTCTTGCCGGCAGGCAGGACAGTCTGGTATATACCGTAAATTCCGGCTATACATACGGTTATATGGAGCTTGAACTTGATTCAGGCGGAATAAAAGCCGATAGGGATTTCGTAGAACCGGGAAGAGCCGATATTACAAGCGTCGCCGATAATGATTACGACCGCTATGTATCCACGATAGGAAAATATCCGGTGAACCACATCTTCCAGACGCCGAAGAGTATAGACCCTGAAATGACGCTTTTTGCCTCTACGCAAAAAAACGGCGTCTGGTCATACAGGATACGCGACGGTATCCCTCAATGGAACGCGGAAGAATGAAGCCTCTTTCCGGCCGCAGTGAATAAACGCCGCTGATATGGATGAGCTGTTTTCTTTAAAAAATGAAACCAAGGATTTAAGCCCCCTCGCGGACAGAATGCGCCCGCGTACCCTGGAAGACATTATCGGCCAGGATCACATTGTAGGCCCGGGAAGGCTTTTGCGCCGCGCGATACAGGCTGACCGTCTCTCTTCCATAATCCTCTACGGCCCGCCGGGAACGGGAAAAACTTCCCTTGCCGCCGTTATCGCCAATACAACGCGCGCCGCTTTTGAAAAACTCAACGCGGTTCTTTCCGGCGTAAAGGACATCCGCGAAGTAATCGACCGTTCCGATGAACGCTGCAGGCTCTACGGCAAAAGAACCATCCTCTTTGTTGACGAGGTACACCGCTGGAACAAGGCGCAGCAGGACGCCCTTCTTCCCTGGGTAGAAAACGGCACTGTAATACTGATCGGCGCTACAACGGAAAACCCCTTCTTCGAGGTAAACCGCGCCCTTGTAAGCCGCAGCCGCATCTTTCAGTTAAAGCCGCTTGGAGAAAAGGAGCTAATGGAAACAGCACGGCGAACCCTTGCGGACGAACGCGGTTACGGAAACTGGAAAGTCTCCTTTGATGAAGGCGCTCTTGAACACCTTGTGGAAGTCGCCGGAGGAGACGCGCGAAGTTTGTTAAACGCCATGGAACTTGCCGTGGAAACAAGCGTGAGTCCCTGGCCGCCTTCCGGCGGAGAGGAAATTCACATTTCGATGGAAGCCGCGGAAGAGAGCATACAGAGGCGCGCGCTCCTGTACGACCGCGACGGCGACTACCATTTTGACACTATAAGCGCGTTTATAAAAAGCGTGCGCGGCAGTGATCCCGACGCGGCCCTGTACTGGCTCGCGAAAATGGTGCGCGCCGGAGAAGACCCCAAATTTATTTTCAGGCGCATGATAATACTGGCGAGCGAAGACGTTGGGCTTGCCGACCCAACGGCGCTTTCCGTGGTAATCTCCTGCGCACAGGCATTCGAGCGCATCGGCTTTCCCGAAGGAAACTTTCCCCTCTCCCACGCCTGCCTGTACCTCGCAACCGCTCCAAAATCAAACACAACCCTTGCCTACTTTGACGCGCTTAAAGAAGTGGAACGCGAAGACGCGGAAGTTCCAAACCACCTGCGGGACGCGAGCCGCGACGCGGAAGGTTTCGGCCACGGCGA
>JGI24698J34947_10002123_pt1 | contig 10611 bp, 15 predicted proteins | sample TergutMp193P3_FD_34947 | JGI IMG/M metagenome (IMG submission 34947) | reverse complement strand
CCGAGCCGGATTTTTATTTCCGGATATGGTTTCTGCTCCTTATCCTCTTTCCCCGCAAAATAATTACCCTTTTTATCTTCCCGGATGTCTATCCGGAACTTATCTCTATCTTCGGCCCCAGGCTGCCCGACCTGCGCGGCCTTTTCTTGCGCGGCCGTGGCCAGCAGGCCTTCAGCCAAAATAATGGCACGACGGTGGGGGTCACGTCCACCCTGCATCAATCGGCGGCCCTGGGGCAGATTCAGGGGGACGCAACCCGGGAAATCTATGGAGATTTTTACTATGAGGATGCATCTATCGCCCATTCACCTCCAACTGGCGCATATGAACCTGGTATAAGAGGCCGCATCGGAATGGTCGGCGGAGAGGCTCAAGACGGTCAGTTTCTCCATTTCCGTAGTTCGAGAGTCGTCCCTACGGCCGCAGAAATTCGGCCGGCGAATATGGCTGTCCGTTACCTGGTCCGGGCCGCGAAATGAGCCGTTTCTATGTCTAAAAAAGGTCCGGCACGGCCTCCACAGCCATTTTTTTCTGCTCGGGTCGGACATGCTGGTAGACCTTCAGGATCATGGACGCATCGGCGTGGCCCATGACTTCGGCCACAGACTTTACGTCTGCCCCGCCGGCGAGGGCGTATGTCGCGTAGGCATGGCGGAGATCATAGGGACGTATGCGGCGCGTGATTTCAGCCCGGGCCAAAGCCTTTCTCCAAGCAGTGGATGCGCTTCTGATAGGATTTCCACCTCTATGGATCACCCATTCCACGCCGGCAGACACGTCTTCCCTATGCCAATCTTCAAGCATAGACACCAGGGAATCCTTAATAGGGACTTCCCGGACGCGGATATTTGGATTCTTGCTTGCACACGGCAAACGGATGATCCTTGTCTTGAAATCAATGTCCTTCCACCGCAACCGAAATAATTCACTTGGCCCAACTCGGGCTCCAGTATGCAAGCCAATGTAAATAATCTTGGCGATATGTTTTGGGGCCGCCCGTAACATCGCCTTCAGTTCCTCCGGCGTTGGTGGAGAGATTTCTTGTGGGGAGGCAGGGGGAAAACGCAAGCCAGACAACTGATTAAAAGACAGCAGCCCTTGGGCGACACCCCAATTGATTGCAGTGCGGAGTATACCAGCACGAACATTGGCCGTGGTTTGAGCTATCCCCCTGGCCCGTTGGACTTCCATGAAGTTGTGGAAATCCTGTATGTCAATCGTTTTCGCCAAGCGGTGGCCGAAGGCCTCAACGACCGAGACCGCATGATAGCCTGACCGCGAGATGGTGATTTTATTCCTAAGAACTCTGTCGAAATACCGCCGCATGAGGGAATAAACTGTTATATCCTCATGCGGCGGCCGAGCCTTCCTTGCCAGGATTTTTTTCTCTGATTCCCTGGCTTTGATCCAGGCAAAGGCCGCTTCTTTCGTTGCGAATTTTTTTGCGGCCGTTATGCCCGTCCAGGCGTTCCTTGATTCAACCACCCAAGCTTCGCCAGCTTTAATAATTCCCAGCAAATCCATGACATTCTCATTAAGCGGGAACGCGCTGACCGTTCTTATGAGAATAAACTTGGCTCCCAAGGCCCAGGAGGTAATGGCCACGCCATAACGCCAGTTCCGGATAGACTTCTGGGGAGATAAAAAGGGTAATTATTTTGCGGTGAAAGAGGGAAGCAGCATAAGCCATATCCGGAAATAAAATCCGGCTCGGAAGCCGGTCTACTTCAAAAAGGCTTGTGGTCGGTGGTCAACGGCCGAGCCCCAAGTGCTGTTCCGCTGGCGGCAGGCCCAGGGCTTTTCTTTGAAGTTCCACATAGCATTCCCTGATGACGCTTAGATTCTCTTTTCGCTGACGGAAAATAAGTTTTTCGGAGTGACTGCATTTGCCGGCCAGCCTGTTTGACAGCCGGGCTGTGTGACTTTTTAAAAATTCCCTGAAGGCATCGAGAGGCAGCCCGGCCTCCCTCCTTTTAATAGAGTAAGTCTCGGAACCGGCTTTATATCCTTGATGGTCATTACAAACTACATTCAAACACTTGGCGGCTTCGTCCAGTTGCGCCGATGCTGTTTTCAGGCTTTGCGCTTCTTCCGGAGAATTCACATCATATTCCAAAGCATGTCTTATCATAACCCTTTCATCATCCAGGAGGATGTGAATATCTCGTGTTTCGGCATGTTTTTGTAAAAATTTCAAAGTTTTGACAAGGCTTTCATCTTGATTTTTTTGAGGCTGACTATCCAAAAGTTGACATCGAGCTTCCCAGTCTCGATTTAGATGATCGAGTAATTCATCTGTCGAGCCAGCCATCCCCGAACTCCTCATTTGCTTCAGTTAGATTGAACCCGGTTTTTTTCATGTATTCAGCGCCATATACTTCTTTGCCTGCCATAGCCAAGTGCGGAGCCAGCGGTAACATTCGGAGCAGACGGAGTTCCTCTTTTTTATCGCCGGCGTCGGCGGCATCCAGCGAAGCCCTAAGAATTTTGGCCCGTTCTTCCTTTGTAAGTTTACCCATAATGATGTCCTCCTGGATTCCACTCACTTTGCATTTTATCATACATTCATCTCCGTGGTCAAAACCCACAATGAATGGTCAGGGGCGGTTATTTCACGGCCCGGACCAAGTAGCGGACAGCCATGTTCACGGGCCGATTTTCTGGGGCCGTAGGGATGACCCTAGAAGCCTCAAAAATTAATGCATGTCTCCGATAGTCACCCCCCCCCCATGAAAGAAGGGTAAGAATTTCCTGAAGGACTCCATGGTGTCATATGTATTGCACTTGGACTTAGATTCGGCGTGAGAAGATCTGCTCCAGCCAAATACAACGACCCATCACCAACGCCAAAAATTTCTCTATTTGCATCCCCCTGAATCTGCCCCAGGGCGCCGGAACTGTGGACGGTCGAGGTTGTCCCCACCGTCGAGCCATTGAGCTGGCTGTGGGCCTATGAGCCCCTTCCACGGAGGAAAAGGCCACGCAGGTCCGGGACCCTGGGGCCGAAGATAGAGACAAGTTCCGGATAGACATCCGGGAAGATAAAAAGGGTAATTATTTTGCGGGGAAAGAGGATAAGGAGCAGAAACCATATCCGGAAATAAAAATCCGGCTCGGAAGCCGGTCCAATTCAAACTGGCTTGTGGCCGGCAATCAGCGGCCGAGCCCCAAGTTCTGTTCCGTGGGTGGTAGACCCAGAGCTTTTCTTTGAAGTTCCACATAGCATTCCCTGATTATGCCCAGGTTGTCTTTTCGTTGGCGAAGCAGAAGTTTTTCGGAGTGACTACCCTTGCCGGCCAGACGGTTTGATAGTCTGGCAGAGTGGCTTTTCAAAAAGTCTCTGAAGGCATCCAGGGGAAGCCCGGCCTCCTTCTTCTTGGTAGGGTAAGTCTCTGCTCCGGCCGCATATCCTTGGTGGTCGTTGCAGACCAAATCCAAACACTTAGTGGCATCGTCCAGTTGCGCCGCCGCTGTTTTCAGGCTTTGCGTTTCTTCCGGAGAATTCGCATCATATTCCAAAGCGTGTCTGATCTGAACCCTTTCATCATCCAAAAGAATGTGAATATCTCGGTCTCTGGCATGTTTTCTTAAAAATTTCAGAGTTATGGCTAGGCTGATATCCTGATCTTTTTGCGGCTGACTTTCCATAATCTGTCGTCGGGCTTTCCAGTCCCGGTTCAGATGGTAGAGAATCTTATTTGTCGAGCCAGCCATCCCCGAACTCCTCATTTGCCTCAGATAAATCGTATCCGGCGTTTTTCATATGTTCTACGCCAAATACTTCTTTGCCGGCCATAGCCAAGTGCGGAGCCAGCGGTAACATCCTAAGAAGGCGGTATTCTTCTTCTTCATCGCCGACGTCTGCGGCATCAAGCGAAGCCCTGATGATTCTTGCTTCTTCTTCCAATGTCAGTTTTGGCATTATAGCGTCCCTCCTGGATTCCGTTCTTTACGCATTTATATCATACATTCATCTCCGTGGTCAAAACCCACAATATGTGGTCAGGGGCGGCTATTTCGCGGCCCGGACCAGATACCTAACAGCCATGTTCACGGGACGATTTTCAGCGGCCGTGGGGACGACGCGGGAAGCAGAAAAATTAGTATAACCTGCTGAATTATTTCCCCCACCAGATGGAAACGCAGCACCAGCAGACATGCGAACAAAAGGTCCATTAAATTGCTGAGACCCATTATACTGAAGCCCTCCACTATCTCCTTCTATATTTCTAATTGCATCCCCCTGGATCTGACCCAGGGAGGCCGATTGGTGCAGGGTAGATGTCACCCCTATCAGGGAGCCGTTTAGCTGGCTGTGGGCTTGGGCGCCGTGGCCACGGAGAAAAAGGCCACGCAAGTCGGGCAGCCTGGCCCCAAAGATTGTGGCCAGTTCCGGATAGACTCGGGGGAACATAGAAACGGCCGCTATTTCAGGGCTCTCACTAGGTAGCGAACCGCCATGTTCGCCGGACGATTTTCATTGTCTGTAGGGGTGATTCGACTACTATCAAAAATTAAACTGTATAACTCCTGGTAGCGGGAGTCTCCCAGAAAACCTCCTTGCCATGCTCCGTCTTGAAACGAACCAGAATAACCTCCGGCCTTGTATGTAGTTCCTCCCGTGCCAAACAAACGTCGAGTTGTATCCCCCTGAATCTGCCCCAGGGCGCCGGAACTGTGGACAGTTGAGGTTATACCCACGGCAGAGCCGTTCACCTGACTGTGGACCTGTGAGCCGTGGCCACGGAGAAAAAGACCACGTAGATCGGGCAGCCTGGGGCCGAAGATCATGACCAGTTCCGGATAGACTACGGGATCAATCAATTGTCCGTTTGCTTCCAGCCACTTATCCCAATCGGCCGGATTGGTTTCAACTGGCCAGGCGACGATGGTTCCAATGGGTATTCCGCCAGGGGCCTCGGCTTGGACTTGAACCGTTGTCGGGTTGAAGCTGGTGGAGTCAGCGGCCGGAGTCGAGGAAGACCAGCAGAGAAGCCAGGCGGCTGCAAAAACCAGGGCTAAAACTGAAAAAGAGGTGGATTTCATAAGATTACCTTCCTTTCATAAATCAAAAGGTTGATTGTTCGGCCGGTTGCCCGGCCGGTTTGAGGTCCTAAGTTTCCTGAAGGACCAAGGATGTTTTGACCAGAATCTTGCTCGGTAAAGAAGATATCCGAGACCTCGCCCAATATACACGATGCTACGGTAATAGAACTGTGCCCAGGCCCTGAGAAGAACAAAATAATGGTGCCAGTCGGCGGTTTCGGCGGCGATTCGCCCCAAGGCCTCGACCGTTTCGGCTACGGAGAATACTTCCGATGGATCTGCGCCCAGGGGGAACGGGTGGCCGAAGAAGGCAGCCAGGTTCCCGAACATTTTCCCGGTCCTTTTTTCCGCCCGGCGTTTTTTGCTGAAAATGGTCATGATTCTGTCGTATTTCCCCCTGACATCCCGGACGCCCTTTCCGCCCTTGCCCTGTTTGCATGAGACTTCAGTTGATTCTCCATACTGGAGGGATTTTGGTCGAGTTTGGCTTGGCTATATATCTCACTAGCACGATTAGCCTTGTTCCAGAAACCTTTAACCCCTTCCGCGCCGGCAGCTTGATAAGCCCGGCCAGCGTTTATAGCTCCACCGGCTGCCCCTGTGCCTATGGTGAACGCGGCCCCGGCTGTAGCCCCCGCCATCGCTCTCAAGGGGTTGCCGCCTTCGATGCTGGCCCCGCTAATGATGCCCGCGCAGGTCTGGGGCAGGGTCAGGGCCAAGCCGAGAAGGATGATCGCCTGGATTATAAGCTCCACTAATTTGACGATATTAATACTTTCGGCTTCGTGCCATGCTTGCGCCATTTTCATACCATCCCATGTTCCATAGGATGGATCGTTGAGAATTTTGTTCTTGGCGTCTAAACTTGCGGCCATATCATTAAAATTTATGATGTCAAAACCAATGTTGAGAATCAGCGTCAGCACGAAAAGCTTAATGCCCACGGACAAGACGTATTTCATAACATTGATCGCATAATCCTTGAAAATCTTGGAGCCGCCGAGGCCGATAAGCACAAGCCCGATATGGCGCAAATATGGAACTCGCAGACGGTGAGGATGTATTTTAAGCATATGAGGCTAAAGGTGGCTATGATTATGGCCATAAAAACCACATAGAGCAGGGTCATGCCGATGTCCGCCATATTGGCATTTTTCAAAAGCGGAGCCATCTCCTCCACAAACTTAAATATTAAAGCGACTGGCGAACCGACATCAAAGCTTCTGCCACTAAGCTTGGCGGTGAGAGGCTCTAAGCCCGTGATGGCTACGGTTGTCGCCCATTCCTTATAATTCAAGATGACCGCCGCAATAAAACCCATGAAACACAGGGTCATCACGAACTCGCCGATGATTTCATGGAGTTGTGATTTTTGCAAAACTATTCTGATGCCGAATAGACAGATTTCTAGGGTGGCGACGATTTTGAACAAGGCCAGGGCGGCTTGTTGCATATCTCCCCACCAACCACTAGTGCGGGCCACAAATTGATCTGTAATGCTGACTCCTAAATTGTCGGCTTCGGCTACCCTCGAAAAGACCAGCGCTATTAATAATGAGCCTACTATTAACGGCATCAGTGATGGCTTTTTCATGGTTGACCTCTGTTAGAAATAACCTTGTCTAGTTTTCTACGTTTGTCGTTGACTGCCAGAGCAAGCTTGGCCAAAGAGGCGGCGGGTTTTAGGCAACCGGCTTTTGCCAAATCCGCCACNCCTTTGAAGGTGTAGAGCAAATAACCTTGTTCCCGGAGGGAAATCAAAACCAAGTTATCCAGCCGAAAGTTGCTTTTATTACCATCAGCAAACCAGACGGTTGAACCTTCAGGAACCCTCCCATGTACCGCCTCCCAAATCAGGCGGTGCTTCTGCCTCCAGACGTTTGGCTTTTCGGAAACTTTGATCAGGGTAAATCCTTCTGGGGTGACATATTCAGTGCCTACCGGATGCGCTANATGCTTATGCAAACGGCTTGCATGCNTTGACCTGGAAACCAAAATCAGATTATCCAGGCAAAAGTTGCGAGGGTCGCCATCGGCAAACATNACCAGGTGACCGTCAGGAACCGGTCCATGAGCCGCCNCCCAAATCAGCAGGTGTTTCGCTCTCCAGACATCAGGCTTGGCCACCTTGACAAAAACATAATTGTTCCAAACCGTTTCTTTACCAATNGGGCTTGGCTTTTTCTTCCCGACNGCTTGCCCTATTTCTTTTCTCGTAACCAGCCTTAAATTGTCCAAACTAAGATTTTTTCTATCTCCGTCAACAAATTTGAGTATGAACCCTTCTGGAATCGGGCCATTGGCGGCTTCCCAGATTAGGTAATGCTTCCAACGCCAAAGGCCGGCCTCAGTTTTGACTTGAAAGCCTCTGCCGGATCGTCGTTCGGAGCCTGGTTTCTTGACGTTCATACCTGGTTTCCTCAGAGTGGGGCTTATATCCCCTCCTGGTGATCTTTGGGAGTGGTTCCAAGGCAAACCGCCAGCCGAAGCATCAAAGCAGATCTCAAGGCCGAACAGGTGTCGCTTAGAGCATATAAATCTTTCTTTATGGGCAAGGCCACTAGGTTGTCGAGCCGCCATCGCTCTCGGCCACGGTGAACGATGAGTTGCAAATTGTCCAATGAGCAGTTGAGCTTATCGCCGTCACGGAAAGCTAGCCTGGATCCTTTCGGCAGCGGGCCATAGGCTTTCTCCCAGACTACCAGGTGCTTGAGACGCCACTTATCCGGCTCTTTGATTTTGACCATAATTCCTCTGTCGGTCCTGTTTTCCGAACCAACCGGCCGCCAGTTCGCGGGGCGTTGGCCCTTGACGAACTGTCGGCCCTTTGGCCATTTCCAAAGCATGGTCATTGCTCCGTGGAATACGAATTTTTGCTTTTTGGAGCCGGCAACTCCAACAAGGGCGGCAGCGACATCTGGGTATCGGCCAAATTGTCGGCCACGGCTATGGAGGTTTTCAGAGCCAATGCGCCGGCGTGGATTACAGTCGTGGCAACGGTAGTAAGTGAGTCAGCCCGCTTGATTTCTTCAAGCAGCTTGTCACCGATCAACTCCTCATTGTTGAGACGTTCCAGTTGCATGAAAAGATGATCAATCAAATCGCTCAACTTGTTTTTCATAAAAAACTCCTTTGTTTCTTGGTTCAAGCCTGACTGGCTTCCTGAACCGGCCCATCGAATACCAGGGCCTGTTTCATAGCTTCACAGGCTTCGCGCCAGAAGATGGCCAGACGTTGCCGCACCATGACCGGAAGGCCGGAATTAATGGCCCCCTTGAAGGTGCGCTTTTTCGCCATCAGGAGTTCTATGTCCTTTCCGAAGGTGGCCAGGTTTTTGTGCGGTATCTCGATTGCCGCCGCCACTTTCATTTTTATTTTGGGGTAAACCTTGAATTGCTCGAAAGGCTTATCGTCAATAACCAAATCGCCATGATAGCGATTCTTCCAGACTATGAAGGGCACACCAGGAAAGGCGGTCACCAGCTCGTCCAGGCAGCCGATGGTAAAAATTATGTCCGCGCCGCCGCTGACCGGCGTATGAATGAAAACCTGGTGCCCGGCGTCTTTGATGATTTCAAAGAGGCTGTTGTGCTTGAGATAGGCGAGAAGGGAAGGATAGCATGAAGAGCCGGTGTCTATGACAATATGATCAGCGGGTCCAAGTTTGAAAACGGTATCCACCAGAACGTCAAAGCGCCGAGGGTCAATATCGTCGTTACGATCCAGGATTTCCAGCTTGGAGACCGCCAATTCCGAAAATTCGGCAAAAGACTTGTTGGATGGGTCGGTGTCCAGGCCGTAAACCGAATATCCCGACTCCTGGAGAAACTGCATCCACATGCTGGCGATCATGGATTTGCCGACTCCTCCCTTTTTCTGCAAAATGAAATGAACTATGGCCATACTGACTACTCCTTTCGGCCGACTATACGCTCGGTTTCTTTTTGAAGTTCCGGATCGGGACAGTAGTTGTTCCAACCCTGATAAACTTCTTTCACAGTCTGATCAATTGAGGCCTGGAACGATGCGCGGCGAATGTCGACATCGTCGGGGTTGATGCTTGAGGCTTCCACCGGAGTCATGGCCTGAGGCGGCGCTATGGGCCTGGCCGGCGCTGGCCGATGAGTATTTACCGAAGCTTGAGGGATGACTTGAAGGGTTTCCGGCGTTGGCGGGGTTAAAGCCGGCTGAAGGTTTCCAATTGCAGTCCGATTTTTACGTGACCGCTTTTGCTGCCGCTGGGTGAAATTTTCATAGAACCCGGTATAGGTCATAGTGACCCGTTTTTCCGTAACCAGTTGCGCGTAAATCGCCCGAATATCCAGCCCAATGCCTCTAAGTTCGGCGATGCGTTCGCTACAGCTAATGAACTGAATTTTAGCCGCGCCTTTTCTGAGGCCTCTTTTCTCACGCATAGGGTTTATCCTTCCATTGTTCCTTTGCCAGCCAGCTGCTCAAAAGCGGCGGCATTTTTTCCCGCCACCAGCGGTCTTGGGCCTGATGCTCTTTGATTGATCTGAAAAGATCACTCATGGAAGGCAACTCGCCTTTTTGGTGAAGGCGCATAAAAACTCTTTCAGCCTGGTCCCTGGCCTTATCAACCGGGTAAGCCGAATACAACAGGTTGAATTTGCTTTTCGGTAGTCAAGCATCGTTTTAAGGGCCTCAATCCTGCCAGATTGAGGCCTTTACCTTTTAGGAGTTCTGGTTAGTCTTTGCTGAAAATCCTTTCTGTTTGGAGTAAATAAAAAGGCGCGTCCGGTCACGAAGACCGGGCGCGCCTCTCAAAATTTTTACGCCAGTGAATAAAAACCCCCATTTAAGGTTTGCGGTAAAAAAACCGCAGACACTCAAAGGGGAGTTGTGGTAAAATTTCCCTAACGTCGCTCTTAAGGCGACTTTATAATTCAGGAAATTTTTGGACCCAAATTGGAGCGGGAAACGGGATTTGAACCCGCGACTTCAACCTTGGCAAGGTTGCACTCTACCACTGAGTTATTCCCGCTTTGGGCCATCTTTCAACTTGGTTTTATACAATAAACCGGCCTGGGCTGTCAAGGCCATTATGCCGGCCGGCCTGTCAAGGCCATTAAGGCCGGCTTACGGCCGGTCCGGAAAAAAATCAGTCAGCCAGGGCGAGGCCGGGTCGGTGTATTCGGCCCGGAGAAGCCTCAGGAGTTCCCGGGATATCGGCCCGGGCCGGCCCGGACCCAGGGGCTCGCCGTCCCAGGCGACTATGGGCAGGACATCGGTGGAGGTGGAGCAGACCAGGGCCTCGGCGGCCTCGCGCACCATGGCCCGGGTGATGCCCGCATGGCGCACGGCGGCCAGCCGCCCCTCCCGGACCAGGCCGCCGGCCAGGTCCATGAGGCGCTTCAAGGTGCTGCCGCTCAGAATCAGGCCCCATTCCGGGGCCAGGAATTCCCCGGCCCGGGAGATTATGGCTATGTTTTCCGTGGAGCTTTCCGTCATCAGGCCGTCGCGGCCGAAACAGACCGCGTAGTCGGCCCCGGCGTCCAGGGCCGCCTTCTTCACCAGCACGTTCTGGAGGTAGGAACAGGTCTT
>JGI24698J34947_10002122_pt1 | contig 10613 bp, 6 predicted proteins | sample TergutMp193P3_FD_34947 | JGI IMG/M metagenome (IMG submission 34947) | reverse complement strand
GATTCCGGCGTATGCCCAATCAAGGACATCGTCATCGAAGAACTCAACAGGGAATGTCGCTCCCCTTGTAACAACGGTTCCTACAAGCGGATCAAGAATGCCCTTTGGCACGTCTCCGCCCTGCCACATACAGAAGTAGCCTTCCTCTTCGACTATCAGGCTTTGGCTTTCATTCTTGCTTCTGTCATAAGCGATAATCGCGGCGCGGAAATATAAGCGCCCGTTCAAATTGTAATAATAATTTTCGTAACCAGACCACTTCGATTCCCCTGAGGCAATTATATCTTCTTCCTTAATCAGCCATTTTGGCGAAAAAGCGGAAACGTTATTCGGCAAAGGCAGCTCAAGCAAAGGCGTATTGGGAGATCTGTAATCGTAAATATTAAGCGACACAACTTCGATTCTGGTTTCATCTTCGGCAATCTTTCCGGCGATATAAAAATCCCCGTTCTGGTATTTGTCTACATTTTCGCTTCTTTCGCCTTTTGAGTCTGTTAATTCAAGACCTGTTAAATCATAGTACTTTTCAAGATAAGCTCTTCTCGTGGACGTGCGTTCAATCCACATATCCTCAACAACAGGCGGCCTTATATCGACAATAATCGTAATCGGCGCAATGGCAGTGCCTCCCGAATTGCCCGCCCTGTCGAACGCGACAATTTCAAGAAGGAGCTTATCGCCGTTTCTATCCTGAGGAAAATTAAACGTCGCTTCCCAGCGGTCTCCCGAAAATGGAACGTTGGAAATCGTTTCGCCGGTCGTGGAATCTCTTAAAATTATGCGGTAAACTCCTATGTTATCTGTTACTTTGCCGCCGATAGTTGTCCCCTGCCTTACATACATGGGGTTTGGAGGTACGGGCTCCAGAATCAACACAGGCGGTTCCCAGTCAATAGGGTCGCCAAGGCCCATAGGCATATCGCAGGTGTTAAAAGAGAATATCAAAGACAGCGCCGCAAGGGCCGTGAATAAGCGTTTAAAGTTAAAAGCTTTTGTTTTTAAATTTGACATCAGAAACCTCCAATATCAGAAAATATAAATCCTTAGCCCCATTATAATATGGGGAATAACCACTTGTATACCCAAATCCGCGGCGTTTACGTCCGTAGGCACAAACCAGAGCTGTCCCTCCGTGAACAGGCTGTACTTGCGCAGGTACTTCCACTTTGGAATCGTAGCTTTCGGGAACTCTATCTGCACCAAAAGGGCGCTCATCCAGGTCGGCGTACCGCTTTGNGTNACNTCAAACAGNGAGAAATTCGCGCCTATGGCAAAAGACGCGGAAAGCCATTCCCAGTCGGGACCGGCGAATGAGCCGAAGGGAAGCTGGTAAATATTCGCAAGAAGTTTAATGCCCAGTACATTGCCGCCGTAACGCAAGACGCTCCCGCCCATCGCCTCATACAGTTCCTGCGTCAAAAAACCGTACTGGAACTGGACTTTGACATTATCCTCAAAGAAGCTTAAGCCCATGCCGAAATCCATATATGTCGCGCCGCCGCCAAGCGGGAAATTAGGCGCTTCGTTAACAAGCTGTTTTATGAACGGCGGAATGGTTCCCTCAAAGTAAAGCCCCTGTAAGAAGCCGGGTATTTCGTAAAAAGCCTTATCGCCCGCGCGCAGGTGGTATGTCAGGCTGTCAAGCTCCACATCGTCGGTGGCGGAAGCCGAATAGGCTATCTGTTCATTGTACCTTCCGCCTGTCTCTGGAGAGATAAGCCTGATAGATGGAGGAGTTTTGTCCACCTGTACCAGCATCCGCGTAATGGCGGTTTCCCCGTTTCTCATTGTAGACCTGACAAGTATATAGTGCATCCCCTCTACCATATCNCCCGTTTCGAGCCGGTAGCTGAATTGCTGGTCCCTGTTCCTGCCCGGNGCTGTNCGGATAAAGTTTACGCCGTTGTCAAAGCTGATTTCGGTTTTATCGACCGCCTTTGCCCTGATCGCGTCCCTTGTCTCTCTGTCTGTAGCCCTGTCCGCGAGAAGGTTCTGGTCCTCTTCGCTGAGGTTGTAGCCCGTGCGCCCGAAAAGGTAGGGTCTTTCATAGGCAAACTGGCCGAATGTAAAACTGTCGATTGTAACCCAGGGGCCGTCGTTTTTGTAAAAGATGTTGTGTTCCACAGACGATACGGAAGTTTCCCCGCCGAAGCTGCTGCGGACAGTTATCGTGTTTTTCCCTGACGCAAACCTTCCCCTCTCCAGATTGAATTTAAAATACCCGTCGCTGTCCACTTCGCTTGTAATGGCGTCCATGCCGTTTATATTGATGGTTACGCTTCCCGCCTTATCAGGGCCGCCCGTAATGCCGTACATATTGAATTCCCCGCTGATATTTTCATTGTCAAGCGGGTAGAGAATCTTTACAAAGTTTTGTATTGTCGTGCGNGTCAGCTCAAAGTTCCGCGAAGTGCGCGTAATGTTCCCCGCGCTGTCCGTGGCTACAACGGTNATGTTGTAAAGGCCGTCTACGTGTGACCTGAGATCAAGCGTGTCCCTGAGAATCGAATCCACTCTCAGGTTTCGCTCACGGTAATCGGGCGAGACCGGAGAGCCTTCAAGACTCCTCAATTCCAAAACCACGCTCTCAAGATTTGGATCGATGGTGCGTCCCAATACGGAAATGCTGCCGACAGAGGTTGAGCCGTCTCCCGGGCTGTCCAGTACCACTTCGGGAGGCGTATTGTCTATGTTGATCATGCTCGCGAATGTTGACTGAACTCCAAGGCCGTCCCATACGCGGATAAACACCACGTGGGGGCCGTCTTTCAGTATTATTGTATTGAACTGGTACTGCCACTCTGTCTGGCTTGTCCGGTCGTTATACCCGTCGTACCATCCGGTTCCGTAAACAGTGTTGTATGTGTTTCCGTTATCCACCGAAACAGCCACGCTCTGTATTCCGTTCATGTCAGAGGCGTTTCCCTTTATCTCTATCACGTCACGCAGTACCTTGTCGTAAAGGGGAGAAACCACCGCGGCGACAGGTTCCGCAAGGGACACCTTGAAATTGCGCGTAACAGGCTCGCTCTTTACGCCGTAAACATCCTCTGCTGTGACAGTAATGGAGTGTTCGTTATCTGTCAGGTATGAAAGATAAATGGGGATTTTAAAACCGTTTTCGGCTGTAATTATCTGTTCCTCGCTGTTGTCAATTTTCCAGTATACCTGATTGATTTTATCGTCGTCGTACATTACGCCGGAGACGATAAAATCCGTTGTTATAACTTCGTTTTCAATCGGCAGGGTAACGTGTATTACAGGTATGTCCATTTCCTGATCGATGATAAATGACCAGTAGTTAAGCTCGCTCCTGTTACCCGCCATATCCTCAAAAACAAATACCATGTTCTGTCCAAGCGGCATCTGTATGGAGTCCATAAGCACTTCCAGGAACACCGGGGAGTAATTTCTGTTCCAGTTTTCCCTGTTGAAAACTTCCATGTTTATTTCCTGGACTCCCGCCGACGCGGGCATTCTGTATGAAACTGATTTTAAACTGCCCTGTTCTTTAATTGTGAAAGCAATCTTTATCGATCCGTTAACCCTCGCCTCAGCGATAGGCATTACAAGCTCCGCCTGCGGCGCCTGCGTATCTTTTAAAACCGTAAAATTCGCAATCGATTCGAGTCCGGCTTCGTTAGCCGCCCTGATCAGCAGGTTAATCGAGCCGTCGTCAGCGCCGGAAATATCGATAGTGCGCGTCAGGCTGGTATTGACAGGCGTGCGAAGAGCGGCAATTTCCGCCGATGTAAGAATGTCCGTCCACGAAACTCCCATGTCTGTCGAGAACGCCACGGAAGCGACTCTGTTTTCACTGTACAAATTGAAGCTGACAGGGACGCTGGTGTGTACCCAGCCGTCGGGAACCTGAGTAAGTGTGATCTGCGGGCCTGAATAAGCCGCGGCTATACTGAAATAGTTGCTTTCATAAACCACCCCGTCCTGTCTTTGCAGAGAGAGGTTAACGGGCCCGTAAGTCCCTTCGGCAAGCGCGGAAACCAATACCCTTCCGTATCTGTCAACTTCCGCGTACAGGTATTCAGCGCCGGTTCCCTGAAAAGCCGCACTCGCGAATCTTCCCCCGCTTTGTTCAAGCCCCATGAGTTTTTCATTGGCGGAGTTTAAAACCAAAAGCCCGCTGTACAGTTCTTTCGGCCTGACCCAGACAAGGCCGCTCTGCGAATACGAAGCGGGAACCGAAGGATTCGATATATTGGCGTATTCGTCAAAAACCACTTCGCGTCCCTGACGGTCTGTCAGGCGCAATTCAATCTTTGTAAAACCGCTCGCGAGTGTCTCCGGTATCTGTACCGCCGCTCTTTGCGGGCCGCCTCTTTGGCCTGACAGCCTTACAACGACAGGCGGCAAATTGCCAAATACAATNGAAGCCGACGCGATATTTTCAGACATAACGGTATATTCAACTACAGTCCTGATTCTTGGCTGTANNGATATTGTCATGCCNGTATAAAAATCTGAAATTTCCGCGGCATTGCCGCTGCCCACAGTTACGGTNGAGATACTTGGCTGAGCAAGAGGAGGCGCCACTATAATTCCCCTGACCAGAACCCTGGGGCCTGTTACATTGGTTATATCCTTCGCCCAGAATTCAATATTGCTGCTTCCTTCGGGAACGGAGGGTATTATAAACTGGAAGTATCCCGAACACGGGATTTCAACGGCTTCGCCGCCGTTTATTGAATAGAGAATTGAAGCCGCGCCGTCGTCGTCTCTAATACTGCCCCTGACAGTTAGACCGCCCTCCCCGACTGCCGCTCCCGCGGAAGGTTCAAGCAGGGTTACCACAGGCAAATCGGAGTTTTGATCTACCCTGAATCTTTGTCTCTTGACGGTGATATTCCCCGAAACATCTTCCGCGCGAATTTCAACGTTAACATCGTTGGTTCTTATTCCGCGCAGATCAATATTTGTTGAAAACCACTGATTGCCCGGCAGCATTTCAAATTCGCCGCTCTGTTTATCCGCGCTCCATCTGACAGACTTAAGCCCTACAGGGTGGCTCGCGTACGCCGAAACGGAAAAAAGGCCGTTTACGGTCGCACCCGGCGGCGGGTACACTATATCCACATCGGGGCCGATATTGTTTACAAATAGCAGAAGGGCGGCGGTTCCCAAAGTTCCGCAGCCGTCCTGCGCCCGAAACCAGATAACCGAGGGCCCGTTTTCCAATGTCGCCGTATTTAGGTTTATATCCCAGTTGTATAAGCCGGTTCTTCTGTCCAAAGCGACGCGGACAGGCGTATAACGCTCTCCGCCGTCAGTTGAATAGGCAAACGCGTTTATCCCGTTGCCGTCGTGTACAGTGCCCCTCAGGCGTATCCTTCCCGAAACAAGTTCGCCGATATCATGGCTTTGNACTACGATATCNGGCCTTTTACGGTCCAAAACCCAAAAAACATCGTGTTTCTTTTGATCCCTTGGGCGGAAACCATCGTCTATGCCGGAAAGCCCTTTGCTATCCACAGCCCAGGCTGATACAGTATAATTACCGTCCGTCCATACGCTGCTGTCGCTTGTATCCAGAAAATGTGACCAGAAATCCGACCCGGTCGCCCTTCCGAGGAANATTTCCTCTCCCCTGCCGTTTTGGCCGTGCCTGATCGACAGAATAACATGATCAACNGCGTCATCGTCAACGGCGATTCCTACGATGTTCATATTACCCTGAACGCGCATATTGGCCAGCGGGTTTACGATTGTAGCCAACGGAAGATCGGACACAGGGTCAATTCTGATATTATCAGGCCCGGCGCGCGAGACATTGCCCGCCTTATCCTGCGCTTCAATATAAAAATTATAAGTGCCGGGTTTATTGTCGTTTATGTCGATAGAATCCGTAAATCCCGAACTGTCTTCCGCCGCCCGTGAAACATTCCCCTCCCTGTTTCCACCTGCCCATAAGTTACTGCAGAGAATAAATAATATTGTGCAGATAAACAAGGTTTTCCTACCCATAGCTGCTCCTATATGCTCCTTACAAAAGCGTTAATTATACATACAAATATAAAATGATTGTAAAATTTTGAGAAAAACGCTTTCTAATACTATTATATAAGGAAAGTATAATTTTAGCAATTTTTTTTTCATAAAAATGATACTTTTACAAAAAAAGCCTCTGTCTGCGCCATTTCCAAAATCCGGTATTTAAGATCAAATCTAATATTTTTATTGCCAATGGGAGCCTTTTCATGTATACTGATTTAGTATTAGACTTGCTCGGGAACCCGGTTGGTTCCCTCACAAGTCCTGCATTTTTTCGGGCTAAAGCCCTGCAAAAATGCGATTTATAAGGAAGTTGTTCAGAAACTGAAGTTTCCGAACAACTATATTTAATAGCCGCTCCCGGTCAATCTCCGAAAAATAGCCGCTTATGGGTTTTTTGTGTTAACATAGTGAGGAAAAATGCTTAAAGGACGGTCCCTTGTAGAACCTGAGGATTTTTCCATTGAAGAGATGGAATCCCTTTTTTTACTGGCGGAAAAGATAGAAAAAGACGAAAAATACCTTCGCGAAAGCTGTCACGGAAAGCTCCTTGCCACGCTGTTTTTCGAGCCAAGCACCAGAACCCGCCTTAGTTTTGAAGCGGCTATGCTGCGCCTTGGCGGAAATTTCCTCGGATTCGCCGAACCGGGTTCAAGTTCCGCGGTCAAGGGTGAAAGCCTCGCCGACACCATCCGCATGGCGGCAAGCTACGCCGACGCCATAGTCATGAGGAGTCCCAAGGAAGGGGCGGCTCTGCTGGCAAAGAATTATTCCCGTGTGCCGGTCATTAACGCCGGAGACGGCGGCCATCATCATCCTACCCAGACGCTCACAGACTTGCTTACGATAAAGCGGCTTTCCGGCAAAATCGACTCTTTGACGGTCGGTTTCTGCGGGGACTTAAAATTCGGCAGAACCGTACATTCTCTCGCCAAGGCTCTGGCGCGTTACAATAAAATCAGCATGATTTTTATCTCTCCTCCCGAACTTGTAATCCCCGAATATATCAAGAGCATTTTAAAAAGGCAGGATATTGATTTCCGCGAAAAGGAAGACCTTGAAAAATCGATGCCGGAACTGGATGTGCTTTACATGACCAGGGTTCAAAGGGAGAGGTTTTTTAACGAGGAGGACTACATCCGCCTGAAAGACACATACGTACTTAACAGCGAAAAAATGTCCGCGGGAAAGGACAATTTGATAGTGCTTCACCCTCTGCCGAGGGTAAACGAAATCTCGGTAGAAGTTGACACCGACCCAAGAGCCGCCTACTTCGCCCAGGCAAAATACGGAATGTACGTAAGAATGGCGCTTCTGGCGTCGATTTTGGGAGTAATATGTTAAATATTGACGAGATAAAGAACGGCATCGTTATCGATCACATAAAGGCAGGGCTTGGTATCAGGATTTTTAACTGGCTGGGGCTTGATAAGGCTCCGTATACTGTCGCCTTTGTCGCCAACGCGTCTTCGGTAAAATGCGGGCGTAAGGATATTATTAAAATTGACAATACAATCTCTATTAACCTTGACGTATTGGGACTTATCGACCCAAATATCACCGTAAACATAATAGAAAATGAGCGCGTAACAAATAAAATAAAATTGCAGCTTCCCGAAAAAGTAGAAAATGTTATCATCTGCAAAAACCCGCGCTGTATAAGTTCGACAGAAAAATATTTAACCCATGTTTTTCATCTTGAAAACCCGGATCTTCGCACATATCGCTGCGAATACTGCGACGAAATAATTTCAGCGGGAGATTTTAAATGATAACGAATGTTCAAGCCATAGATCAGTTATTCGAAGCCGTCGAATCCAAAGGCCATGTCTGCGCGGGGCTGGATACTTCGGCTGATTATGTCCCTCCGGCGGAAAGGCGCAAAGCCCAAAACGACGCGGACGCGGTAGTTGCGTATAACAAGGCGCTAATTGACTCTCTTATTGACGTATGCGCCTGTTTTAAAGTGCAGATCGCCTATTATGAGGAGATGGGAAAGGCGGGGCTTTGCGCCTACAGCGAAACTTTAAAATATATCCGCGAAAAAAACGGCATTGTAATCGCCGACATAAAACGAGGCGACATCGCCGATACCGCCAGCCGTTACGCGAAAGCCCATTTTTACGGTGATTTTGAGGCGGATTTTGTAACATTAAACCCCTATATGGGTATGGACTCCATAAAACCCTGGCTGAAAGAAGCGCAAACATTGGGTAAGGGAGCTTTTGTCCTTATGAGGACAAGCAATCCCGGAATGAAGGATTTTGAATACCTTGAACTTTCAAACGGAAAGTACCTGTACAATGAAGTTGGAAATAAACTGGCGGATCTTGCGCGNAAAAACAGGGGAAGCCACGGTTACGGCATATTCGGCGCGGTAGTCGGCTGTACGGAAAGAGCGGAAGCTTCATCAATCAGGGATGAGTATCAAAACCTTTTCTTCCTGATTCCAGGTTACGGCGCCCAGGGAGGCGGCGCGAAGGACGCGGCTCTTCTTTTACAAAAGGGAAACGGCGGCGTAGTTAACGCTTCCCGTTCGATCATCACCGCCTGGCAAAAAGATTACGCGGAGGACGCGGACAACGCCTTTGCCGCCGAAAAAGCAAGAGAGGCCGCCGTCAAAATGCGTGATGAAATCAGGAACGCTTTATAAATTGGACTTGTCAATTAGTTTATAAGGATTTTTTTTGGAGCTGAAATGTGCGTAAAAAATAGTACAAAAAGCCTTATCTGCGAGTTAGCTGCAAATATTCATATTAACAGTGAGATTTTTATTCTGCATTTTAACTGGGAAGGTCACGCGCCGAGAGCCGGGCAATTTTTTATGCTTAAACATCTGCGCGGCTCTGTTTTCCTTCCGCGCCCCATCAGCGTTTTTGAATACAACGGCGGACAGAGGCTTCTTAAGTTTCTTATCGCAAAGTGCGGAAAGGGAACGGAAGAGCTCTCTCAATTACAGACAGGCGAGAAAGTTCAGCTAACAGGGCCTCTTGGCAACGCGTGGGCGGATTTTTTGCCTGAGAACGGAAAGGCGGCTCTTGTCGGCGGCAGCGTCGGGCTTGCTCCCCTTGCCGCTCTTGTTGCGGAAAAGCCCGACTATTTTTTTCATTTTTTCGCCGGGTTCAAAGAGGGCTTTTTTGATAAAGAGGAAGAAAACGCGGTTTTGGGTCATGCCGTAAACGCAAAAAAAATCGTCCTCGCGGCGGAAGACGGCAGAAACGCGCTTAACGGGCGCGTCACGGATTTTCTTTTTGAGCCTGAAAAATACGATGTTTTTTTCGCCTGCGGCCCGTCTGCCATGCTGCGTACCGTTAAAAAAATATGCGAACAAAAGCGCGTCCCATGTTTCCTGTCTATGGAGAGCAGATTGGCTTGCGGAGTCGGAGCCTGTTTTGGCTGTACGATAAAAACCGTAAAGGGAAACCGCCGCTGCTGCGCGGACGGCCCGATTTTTCCGGCGGGAGAGATAATATTCGATGACAGATAACAATTTTATAAATATAAACGAACAGCATTCCGATTTGTCTGTAAAAATCGCGGGAGTGAATTTCAGAAATCCCGTAATCGCCGCTTCAGGTACATTCGGCTACGGGAGCGAATACGCTGAACTTTTTGACGTGTCGCTTCTNGGGGGAATCTGCACGAAGGCNCTTACCATGAATCCGAGAACNGGAAACACAGGCATACGCATCTGGGAAACTCCTTCCGGCCTTCTTAATTCTATCGGCCTTGAAAATCCGGGTATTCATTATTTTCTTGAAAATGAACTGCCGCGTCTGCGAAAAATGGGACCCGCGATTATCGCCAATCTGTCAGGGGCGGACTCGGATGAATATATCAACGGCGCTTCCCTTCTTAACGTGTCAGATGTTGACATGATAGAGCTCAATATTTCCTGCCCCAATGTCAAGGCGGGAGGATTGGCCTTCGGTCTTGATCCGGGAACGGCGGCGGCGCTTACGGCGGCAGTGCGCAGAGTATGCCGCGGCAAGCCCCTGATGGTGAAACTTTCACCTAACGCCCCATCTCTTTCCGCCGTCGCGCTTGCCTGCGTAAAAGCCGGGGCGGACGCGCTGTCACTTGTAAACACATTCAGGGCAATGGCTATCGACATTGAAAAACGAAAGCCTGTTTTTGACAATATTATCGCGGGTCTTTCAGGCCCGGCGATCAAACCTATTGCCCTTCGCATGGTTTGGGAATTATTCGACGCGCTTAAAGAAGCGGGTACTCAGGTTCCGATTGTAGGCATCGGCGGAATCGCCTGCACAAATGACGCGATTGAGTTTTTAATGGCAGGAGCCGCCGCGTTCCAGGTAGGCAGCGCCACTTTTGTAAATCCCCATACAATGGCGGATATTATTGACGGATTGCAGCAATATATGAAAAATAATGGTATATCCAAGTTAGGTGATATTTCATTGAGGTAAACTTATGGAAAAAATAACTGAACTATTAAAAGAATCGGGGGCTATGCTTGAGGGACACTTCATGTTAAGCTCAGGCAGACATTCCGACAGGTATTTTCAGTGCGCGAAACTTTTGCAGTACCCCGATAAAGCGCGGGCGGCGTTGGAGCAGGTGGCTTTAAAAATCGGCGAAGATAT
>JGI24698J34947_10002121_pt1 | contig 10615 bp, 8 predicted proteins | sample TergutMp193P3_FD_34947 | JGI IMG/M metagenome (IMG submission 34947) | reverse complement strand
ACTACGTCAATTTTGTCCTTTCCAAGCAAATTCTGATCTACCGCAGCCTGAAAAAGCAGGCGCCCGATGCGCCCGAAACCATTAATCGCAATCTTCATAAAAACCCCCTATATTAGTCAATTTTCTATAGATTACAGTAATATGGGGAAATAGTCAATGGCAAAAGGTGACTGTCACCATTTTTCCATATAAATATAACCCAATATGTAGATTGGCGGCCTGTGCAAACCCCCTCCTCGGACTGACGGCGTGGCCTTTTTCGACGCAGGCTTTGGCCTGGCCTTTTTTGAATCCACGCCGTATGTCCTCCTCGGAGCTTTTCACAGCCGCCATTCGGCGTTTTGTTAGCATGGAAAGGTGACTGTCACCTTTTTTAGGAACGGAGTACACGGAGAGAATAAAAATTTCACTTTTTTCTATTTTCGGTAAAGCGGTAGAGCATGTACGCACCCATATAGGGGTATGGAAATAAACAAGAAATTCAAGTCAAGTGTGTTCTCGCTGCTGTTCAGTGAGCCTGACTTGCTGAGGGAACTTTACTGCGCTCTGGACGGGGTATCCTTGCCGCCGGATGCGCCGGTTAACATTAACACGCTGGAAAACGCATTGTTTATGGATCAGTATAATGACATCTCCTTCGAGATTGGCGGCAAATTGGTCGTGCTGATAGAACACCAAAGTTCCATCAACAAAAACATGGCCCTGCGCCTTTTGATGTACATAGGCCGTATTTATGAGAAGATAGTTGAAGGTAAAAATATCTATTCGAGAAGCCGCTTTCCTATCCCTCAGCCTGAGTTCTTCGTGCTTTACAACGGAACAGACCCATTCCCTGATCAGGAGATTTATAAGCTGTCGGACTCTTTTGAAAAACTGAAAAGCTTGGAGCTTTCGGAAAAAAAAACTCCCTCGCTGGAACTGACAGTTCGAGTAATAAACATAAATGAAGGCAGAAATCAGGATATGGCAGACCGCTGTAAAGAGCTGTTGGAATACAGCGCGTTCGTAGCCAAAGCCCGCGCCTATATAAAAGAACTCGGAAACAGGGAGGAAGGGATAAAAAAAGCTATCATATTCTGTGAAAAACATGGTATACTGAGGGAGTTTCTGAAAGCACACGCGATGGAGGTACTGAGTATGCTTTTTACCGAATTTAACCTTGATGACGCAATAGCGGTCGCCAAGAAAGAAGGCCGGGAAGAAGGACATTTTAATGAAAAACTCGAAATTGCCCGGAATTTGCTGGCTGAGGGTTCAACAGCGGAATTTGTGCAAAAAATCACGGGGCTTGATATGGAGACTATTGAAAATCTGTAAATAGGCGACTGTCACCTTTTTTTAAATATGTAGATTGACGGCTGTGCAAACCCCTTCCGGGGACTGACGGCGTGGCCTTTATTTACGCAGGCTTTGGCCTGGCCTTTTCTGAATCCACGCCGTATGTCCCCTACAGGGCTTCACCCAGCCGCCGTTCGGCGTTTTGTTAGCAAAAAAGGTAACTATCACTGTTACGGGAGAGAAACGATTAAAGTCACTATATGAGCAAGATACTGTCCAATGGTTGTCAAAAGGAGACTTTTCAACCTTTTTAAAATTAGCGGTTTTCCAACATGGGGGCTTGCAATTTTTCTCATTCTGTGGGATAATTGACCTACAATGAAGGTTGCTCAAAAAAACAGAAAAATAGCTGAAAGGCTGGATTTTTTCTGTTTTTGTGATATATATAGTTATGAGGTGTTATGAACAAACAGACAGTTTTGGCTGTCTTTTGGATATCATTGCCATTGACAAAAACATGCCCTTAAGGGCGTGTTAACCTGCGCGGCTGTCTGTTAGAGGGGACGGTCAGCACAAAAAGGAGTGTTAATATGAAAACACTAAAATTATTAGGGATTATCGCCCTGTCAGCGCTAATCATCATAGGAATAGCCGGCTGCGAAGGCCTTTTTGGGACAGAAGAAGAAGAAGAATATCTCGAAGGTAATTTAACAATAAAAGTGTCCGATGAAGGCCCGTTTATCGGAAATGAGCTGGAAGCCATTTATACCGGATATGAGAATATTTCCTACGAATGGCTCAGGAGCGACGATTCGGGTTCTAACTATACAAGCATGGCTGTAGGAACATCAGGAACACAAAAGAAATTTACCCCTCAGAATGCCGGATTTTACACCGTGAAAATAAAATGTTTGGATTTTGAAGATGAAATGCTCGCCAAAAATGGCCCAATTATTGTTTCACAGAAACCCGCTTATGCCGGCGTTTTAGGCACATGGAAAATGACAGGCTCAGATAACGGCCAATGGAAAGGCGGCGTTACAAACGGAACCGAAGTAGTAGATGAAACAATCGTTATTACCAACACAACTTTCAAGCTTGATAATACTCTTAAATTATCTTCAGCTAGCTATACTACAGGTGATTATAAAGCTCCTGCGGACCTTGGTGTTGCAAATGAATTTATTTATTACACCATTACCAATTGGGAATCTGAAAATACAAAACCAACAGGAACCGAGTACGATAATTGCACTGTATGGAAGCTGACCGTCACTGTAGATGGATTCAAAGGTTATAAACTTGCTGCTGCTGCTAATCCCATTTACCTTATAATCCTAAGCGGTGGTAATATGCACTGGGCGTCTAAATCGGAATCTGGATATGATATATTTAGCTCAGTACAAAACCAAAATAAAGCTCGTTTCTATGTCAAACAGCAGTAACTAAAAACGCAGATAAGGGTGAAAAAGGCGGGGCAAAGAGCCCTGCCTTTTTTTTGTGCGGAGAAAAGGGGGCGACTTGACTTGTTGTCATTTTACATATTGGAAAAAAGTTGACTGTCGCCGTGCTCTCCGTGCCTTAGTGTGAAAAGACATAATAGGCACTTTTGCGCTATTATTGATATTTCATATATATACACCATCTTTGGTCTTCAGTCAAGGAAGGTGTTATAGGTACCAGCTCAGAATTTATCACAATGCGTAGATTGACGGCCTGTGCAAACCCCTTCCGAGGACTCGACGGTCGTGGCCTTTATTTACGCAGGCTTTGGCCTGGCCTTTTTTGAATCCACGCCGTATGTCCTCGTCAGGGCTTGTGCACAGCCGTCATTCGGCGTTTTGTTAGAATTGTTAATTATATTATTCCAGTATTACTTGCGGAAATATATGCCCGATAAAGTACTTGAGGGGTTTATAGATGCCGCGAAAGCGGCTTCCTTACAAAACGACGTGCAACGCACGGTGTTTTGGCCTATGACAGGCCCCCAAGTGAAATCTTCAGGCATATATTTACGCAAAGAAAGCCGAATAGATGAAAGACTGGAAATCGCACGGAACTTGCTGACCGAAGGTTCATCGCTTGAATTAGTGCATGAGATCACCATGCTTGATATGGATACTCTCAAGGGCTTACAAGAAGGTTTATAAAATAAGGCCGGGGCCGGCACAGGGATTCACCATGCACGGCCTTATCCCTGAAGAAACGTTTTTGTTCACGGGAGAATCGTGAACGAAAAAATAAGTTTTTCATACATATATATGGCGCGCAGATGCTCTGGCGCTTTACCGAAAAGAGAAAATATTTGATTTTTTTTGCAATGACAGTCACTATTGGAGTGACTGTCGCCCATGCCATGTTTGAGGATAAACGGTACAACGTTAAAAAGCATACGCCGGCCCTGCGGAAACATCGCGAAGAGAACTTGACAATAAAAATCGGTTTTGATAGAATAGTACTGGGATAGAATGGAAAAATTGATGAAAAAACCTCTTTTTTTTACAAGCACAATGTCGGGTATGCCGGCTAAGGCGATCAGGGACAAGAGGCTTTATGAAAGTTTAAGCGAAAACCAGCAGATTTTACCCAGGCATCCCCAGCTGTCGATTACAAATACCTGTAACTTAAATTGTCCTTTTTGCAGCTTCAAAGACCGCGACAAAACTAAGGGATTGAGTTTTGAAGAAGTAAAGGAAATTATCAACATGTTCATCCAGCTGGAAATGCGGGCCTTGACCCTGACAGGCGGAGGGGAGCCGCTTTGTCATCCGAAAATAAACGAAATATTATCGTTTTGCAGAGAAAAATCAGCAGACGTTAGTTTGATAACCAATGGTTTTTTATTAGAGGAACTGGATACTGAAAGTTTAAAGGCTCTTACATGGTGCAGGGTCAGTTTTGACGACAGTAAAAGCGCCGAGGATGCGGAACATATCGCAGAGATACTGCGTAAGGTTTGTCCAAAAGCGCCGACTGTTGACTGGTCTTTTTCTTACGTTGTGCTGGAAAAGCAAAATATAGAAATTCAAAGTAAAATAATCTCTTTGGCGGAAAGTTTGAATATGCTCAACGTCAGGTTTTGTCCTGATCAAAATAATACTAAGAAAGTAAATTTGAATTTAACCATTGAAAACAATAAAAACAGGGATATTTGTATTTATGACAGCAAACCCGAGAAAGATGTTTTTCCGGAATGCTGGGTGTATTTATTGAAACCTTTTGTCGCGGCGGACGGTAATATATACCCCTGCTGCTGTTCGCAGTATTATTCCGACAAAAAGGATTTTCAGGAAGACGACAAGATTTGTTTTTATAAAGATTTTGGAAAAAAGCTGTATTCGATGGAAGCCTTTCAGCCGAAATGCAGGAAGTGTTTTTTCAGCCATTATAATGAATATTTTAATATATTCTTAAATACCATTAAGCATGAAAAATATGAATAAAAAAGTGTTTGTCTGCGGTGACATCGGGATAGACGAAATAATCGTTGATGAAGTAAGACTGAGTAATACGCTTGTTTATAATGAAACTATTAATATCTATAGAATAGGAGCGTCCGCAAAGCTGCTTCATAAAATTATAAAAAACCATTCCGGTGAATTAATTGACGATGAATTAATTGATTCCGATGATTCCGAAGGTAAATCAAAGCCGGAATTTGAAACAATATCGAAATGGTCGAAAAAGACCAAGGATAATAACAAACCAGGGTTTTTCCTTAACGAATACATAGGGGTAAAATATAATGAGGAGTCTGAATACAATAAAAATTTGGAAAAAATAGAAGAATCCATTTCAGGTAAAAAGATTGTCGCCGTCTGTGATGTATATAACCGCAATCGCGGTTTTTGCGACTTACTTGAGAGATTTGACGAGTGGATCGTGGTGAGAACTCTTCCACAGAATGAAGGAACAACGAATCTTCTTGATAAATTAAAAGGAAATACTCATAAAAAAACCATTGTTATATTAAATTCCAGCGATTTAAGAAAAGCAGGATTCAAAATCACGAAAGGAGTTTCGTGGGAGCAGCTTATAATTGAAACTCGCAAAGCGCTTTCTAAAGATCCTTGGAGCAAATTATCTTATCTTGTGGTCTGCTTCGAACATGAAGGAGTAATGATTTTTAACAATATTAATAAAGAATACATAGCGTTGTTTTATCCAAACGAAATTGAAGGGGACCATTTAAGAAGGAACGACAAAGTATATGGAATATTAACCACCTTTCAAGCCTTTATTGTTATTCATTTATGTAATATGGATGATGATAATAAAATTATATCTGTTTTAGTGGACGCATCCAAGGCAGGTATTATCGCCATGAGGAATTTGATCGAGCGTGGCTTTAATGAAAGGTGTGAATATCCGTTTGATATAATACCCAAAGATATTAAAGAATCTGAAGAAACATCTGAAAATAAAAAGATTGTAACGCTGCATCTCGAAGAGATTGACAGCAATATGATAATACTGGAATTATTAAATAAAAAAGATATAAATAGCCTTTGTGAAGATATTATTAACAATGGAGTTAAAAATGCTTTTAAAGAAACTCCGGTATTGGAATATGGAAATTTTTTATCGGCAGATCGCTTCGAAATAGAAGATTATAGAAGGATTCACAACCTTTTTGAAGAATACCTTCTGAATCAAAAAATGAATAAACCGCTATCCGTTTGCGTCTTCGGAGCGCCGGGTTCCGGTAAATCTTTCGGAATAAACGAAATAGTCAGGCATTTTAGGAATGAACGGAATTTCAGGATACAAACGTGTATTTTTAATCTTTCCCAGTTCAACCTTGACGATCTATCTTTCGCGTTTGATCAAGTCAGGGATATTAGCTTAAATGACAAAGTGCCGATTGTGTTCTGGGATGAATTTGACTGCGAGGTTAACGGCCAGCCGCTGGGCTGGTTAAAGCGATTTTTGGCTCCGATGCAAGACGGTGAATATTATGAAAATGCAAACAGACATTCTATTGGCAGGGCAATATTTATTTTTGCCGGAGGAGTCTATAATAGCTCAAAAGAGATTGAAGATGATATAAATAATAAAAAAGAGTATAAACTGCCGGATTTTTGGAGCCGTATTGATGGAAGCTTAAACATTCGCGGGTTAAATGAAATCAAGGACGCCGCGGCGCAGCATGAGGATAAATTTCACAAGGTAAGACGCGCGATTATAATCAGGAAACAAATAGAAAAATATCTTCATATGAGCGAAAATGAAAAAATGCCGGAACATATATCCGAATATATAAAGAATAAACTCCTTAATAGGAATACTTATGAACACGGTGTTCGTACTCTTGAATTTGAAATTAAAAAGAACCTATCCTGAAAAGCGCGTAAATGAAAACACCTTTTATTTCTACCCCTCTCATTTACATAAAAAATCAGTTGTTTTTCCCTCTTTTAGCCGGGAAAGCCGTTTTTTAAGGTCAATCTTCCGGTTTTTGCCGTCAATTACATGAAACCCACGGCTGTCTTCCGGTCGGTTACCAAAAGTTCCCTTACGTCCAATGTAAAGGGGGACAATCATCAACTCAATACTTGCATTAAATATGTATTTTTGTGATATAATAAAACAGGAGGATAATAATGAAAAAGAATATAATTGTACTGGGTATATGCTTAAGCATATTCGCCTTGTCTTTGGCTGCCTGCGCCACAGACAATAAAGCCACGGCTACGGAGGTTCCACCCCCGCCGCCCCCGCCCCCGCCGCCGCCGGAACCGGTAAATAAAGATGAAGCTCTTGTCCATTTGGAACAGGGCAAGGCTCTTTTGAGAGAAGGGAAAAACGATGAGGCAATTGATGAGTTTGACAAAGCGCTGGCGATAGACGAAGACCTGGCAGACGGGTATTTTTTTCGCGGTATTGCGTATTTCGATAATGACAATATGGATCAGGCCATAACCGACTGGGACAAAACGCTTAATATTCAGCCGGACTATATTGAGGCCCTGAACAACCGCGGCGTTGCGTATCGCAATCAAGGCGACCTGGACAAGGCGATAGAAGATTATACCGCGGCGCTCAGTATTAAGCCGGATTACCCGATAGCCCTGAACAATCGCGGCATTGCCTATGATTACAAAGAAGATTATGATCATGCGATATCGGATTGGGAAGAGGTGCTAAAGCTCGAGCCAAACCATGCAACTGCCAAAGCGAGTATTGAAAGAGTCCGCCAACTGCAGTGACATTACATGTATTAACAACTTATCCTCAAAAGACCTCTATGTAAGGGGTTTATTCTCACACCGGCAGGAAAGGAGAAACATGTATGCTGCAGGATTTACTGAGCTCGCATAAGGGCGCGTTTGGGGATTATACTGAACTGCGCGCGCAGGTAAACACCACAAGGCAGGTGGCGTTTCTTGCCGGAAACATGGTCGCAAACGCCCAGAGTTCCAAAGGCGGCGTGTCGGCGCGTGTGTACCGGGGCGGCACCTTCGGCTTTGCTTCGGGCGCGGAGTATACAAGCGAGAGCGTAAAAAATGTGTTGACCGCCGCTGCGGGTAACGCGGCGTTTATGGACGCCCATGTAAAAAAAGGATCGCCGCCTCTGCCGGCTGAGGCTCAGGACAAAGTCTCCCTAAAAACCACGCCGGGAGACGCAATCCCCCAAGGTGTTTTGATAGATTATGCCCGCTCTCTTGACGGTATGATCACGGAAAAGTACAAGAACCTTTCCAGCAGAACTGTGGTGGCGAACTGTCTGGGTATCGAAAAACTTCTCACGGTGAGCGACGGCGCGGACAGCCATTTTTTCCAGCCGCGAAGCTTGGTCTATGTGTTCATGACAGCCGATACATCAGACGGTGTTCCCGTTGAACTTTATAAACCTTTCGGCGGCTTCGGCAGATTCGACTCTTTGTTCACCGATCCTTCGTTGTTGATGAAAGAACTGGACGATCTTTATGAGGCGCTGATGAAAAAGCGCGAAGGGGTCTACTCCAACGCCGGGCTTCGCAAGTGCGTACTTCATCCTGACCTTGCCGGTATTCTGGCGCATGAGGCTGTTGGCCACACTGTCGAGGCTGACCTTGTACTAGGCGGTTCTGTTGCCGGGCACAACGTAAACAAGCAGGTAGCCAGCGAATTGGTCACTATGGTGGATTTCGCACATACGGCGCTTGGTAAACCCTGCCCCCTGCCGGTCTATGTTGATGACGAAGGCGTTATCGCCGAAGACGTAACGCTTATCGAAAAGGGCATACTGAAAAATTTCATGCACTCAAGGGAGAGCGCGCGTCATTTCGGCGTGAAACCGCAGGGTAACGCGCGGGCTTTCACATTTTCTGACGAACCGCTCATCCGTATGCGCAACACGGCCATCCTTCCGGGAAAGGACAAACTTGAGGATATGATCGCCGGAATTGACGACGGGTACTATCTTGTTAAAACCGGAAACGGTCAGGCGGACACGACAGGAGAGTTTATGTTCTCCGTAAGTTTGGGCTATGAAATAAAAAACGGAAAAATCGGACAGGCGATCCGCGATACCACTATTTCCGGAGTCGCCTTTGAAATGCTGAAAACCGTGGATATGCTAAGCGATGATATGTCCTGGGAATGCTCAGGCTTCTGCGGCAAGAAACAACCCATGACCGTTGGCATGGGCGGCCCTGCCCTGCGCTGTGACGTGAATATAGGAGGACGATAATGAAAGACATCGCTTTCTACGCTCTCGACGCCCTTTTGAAAGCAGGCGCGGATAAAGCCGCCTGTAAAGCGTCACGCAGCCGCAAGGATGAATTCAACGTGGAAGCGAATAAATTTACTCTGATGCGCACGCTCTTCGATGACTCATTACAGATGAAAGTGATAAAAGACCAAAAGAAAGCCGTGACTGTTGTTAATAAACTTGATAAAGATTCTATTGACAGGGCAGTTGCCGACTGCATCGCTCTGACTTCTTCGGCACAACCAGATGAGGCCGAGGATATTGCCGGAAAAATCGAAAACAGATATTTCGATCAACGTACCGGCAGTTCGGACATGGACGCCCTGTTCAACCGGACAAGGGATTTTCTCGATCAGGTACGCGATGAATTCCCGAAGATTGTGCTTGAGGGAATGACCTCGGAATTCAACAGCGGACAGGCGGCCTATGTCAACAGTAAGGGCGTGGAGTTTACCTCCGATACCGAATATTATTATTTCAGCACCATGTTCTCGGCAAAGGACGGTGAAAGATCATCTTCCTTCAACGATTCAGGTGCTGTTCTCTCTTCGCTCGCAAAACCCTTCATGGATCAGGGAATGCAGAGGTCGCTCCTTGAAGAGTCCGTCCGCTCTCTTGATACGCGCATGGCAGGCGAAAAGTTCACCGGCAAGGTTATAGTAACGCCCGCCTGCGACGATATGATCTGGCGGACTCTGCTTGACTGTTTCCTCTGTGACGGGCCAATGATAGAGGGGACAAGCAGATGGAAGGACTCGTTAGGCGCAAAGGTCGCCGATTCCAAACTCACCTTTCGCGCGTCGCCCTTGCATCCCGGCGTAGTATGCGGCGAGCGCTTCACCTCAGACGGCTTTGAAAGCAGGGACACGGATTTTATTCGCGATGGAGTGCTTACTTCCTTCGCTCTTTCGCTTTACGGCGCGAACAAGACCGGCAAATCCCGCGCGCTTAACACCGCCTTTGGGAACATCGAAGTCGCCGCCGGAGACACGCCCCTCGCGGAGATGATCAAGGGCATAGACAGGGGAATCCTCCTTAACCGCTTCTCGGGGGCGTCGCCAAGTCCAAGCGGGGACGTTTCAGGGGTCGCGAAGAACAGCTTCCTTATAGAGAACGGCAAAGTAACCGACGCTCTCAAGGAGACTATGGTTTCGTTTAACATCGTTGATATACTGATGAATATTCCGGCAATTTCCAGAGAGCGCTGCGAAAACGGTTATACGGTACTGCCCTGGTGCTGCTTTGACGGGATCACGATTTCGGGAAAGTGAGAGAATCGCTTATAATTTCCAATTCCTCATTCCGTGTACTTCGTGGTTAAATTTTTCCCTATTACTCTGCGGCGCGGACTGCTGGTTAAAGCCAGCCTCACGTTATTACACGCTGTAGAGTTTTCTTGCGCCGGAACGTTTAGATTTTATTCAGCCACACCCCTTCGGGGTGCGTTTACCTGTTCTCTTGCGGGAACATCACTAACTGCATGGGGCCTGATACGAGTATGTCGCGGCAGAGAGAGCGGACGTCTTCGGGGCGGACGGCCCTTATGGCATCGGGGCGGCGGTTCAGCCTGTTAAGGGGCGTGTTATAAAGCGCCGCTGAATTGGCGTAACTCTGCGCTATGTGCAAATTTCTCTGAATGGA
>JGI24698J34947_10002120_pt1 | contig 10621 bp, 12 predicted proteins | sample TergutMp193P3_FD_34947 | JGI IMG/M metagenome (IMG submission 34947) | reverse complement strand
AAATCCGAGAGGGCAAGGTACAAAAACGGAAAGCCATACTCATCATACTCTTTCAACACGCCCTGCGCTACTACCCAGTCGTCAATCTTTGGGTAAGGTCTCGTTATGCCCACCGAAGGCTGTCCCGGCGTTGTCCAGGAAACCTCAAAGCCGACCTGCCCGTCGTCGCCGCAGCAGCCGGGACCGTTGCGGATAACGAAACAGTACGCCCTGTCGTCCGCCTGCGCGTATTTAAAGAGCCCCTCAAGCCTGATGGTCTTTCCCAGATAATCTTCACTGTTGAGGTAAACATCATTTACCTGCGCGATGAACATTTTTTCCCTTATTTCAAGGTCCGCGGGAGACAGGGATAAGACTTCTTCGGCGGATTTCACGGCGGGTGCGGCGGTTACAGCCGTGTTGCTGTTATTGTTGCAGCTCGCGAATAACAAAATGGCAGCGATTGAAACCAGCGCCGCTTTTTTCAAAGTTCCTTCCCTCCCAATATTCCTTCGCGATACCGCGCTTATCGCCCAGAAAAGCAAAAACGCGAAAATGTTCATCATCACCACGCTTGCGCCAGCCGGCGTGGCGTATAAATAAGAAATCATAATTCCGATGAAAAAGCAAGTCGTCGCGACAATGGCGGAACAGATGGTGACACTTCTAAATGTTTTGAAAATCCGCATGGATGTGAGCGCGGGGAAGATGATGAGGCTGGAAATCAGCATGGCTCCCATCATGCGCATTCCCAGCACGATGGTCAGGGCCGTCAAAAGCGCTATGAGCATATTGTACATTCCGGTTTTTGTGCCGCCTGCCTTCGCGAAGCTTTCGTCAAACGTTATGGCAAATATTTTGTGGTAGAAAAAGACAAAAAGAACAAGCACCGTTATCGAAAGGGCGATGCTGAGGTACACGTCGTTTTTGTTCATGGCGAGAATGCTGCCGAAGAGATAATTACATACGTCCGTGTTCATCCCGGTTGTCATTGAAATGATCACGACCCCGATTGCCAGTGAACTCGTGGAGATCAACGCGATGGCGGCGTCTCCCTTTATCTTGCTGTTTTCGCTCACGCGGAGGAGCAGAAACGCCGCGGCGATGACCACGGGAATGGCAACCGTAAGGGGCGCCGCGTTCATCGCGGTGGCGATGGCCAGCGCTCCGAAGCCCACGTGGGAGAGGCCGTCGCCAATCATGGAGTAGCGCTTCATCACCAGGCTCAACCCGAGGAGGGACGCGCAGAGGGAGACCAACATCCCCACCACAAACGCCCTGATGAGAAACGTAAACGAAAACATCTCCAGTAAAACATCAACTATACCGAGCATTTTTTTTCTCCTTTTCATGACCCAAAAATTTTCTTCCCCTGTCGGATTGCATGTATTCCTCGATCCCGCTGAAAAAGCCGTTTCCGTTTTCTATGTGCAATATGCGGTTTGCGTATTGCGCCGCGCCCCGGATGTCATGCGAAACCGAGATGATGGTGATTCCCTTCTGTTGGTTAAGCGTTTTGAGCAGATCGTAAAACTCAACCGTGACCAGCGGGTCGAGGCCGGCGGCCGGTTCGTCCAGCACGAGAAGCCGCTTTTCATAGCCGTCTTTCCCTCCGCCTTTTTCGGCAAGCGCTGAAACGAGGGCACGCGCCAGGAGGACCCGCCGCTGCTGTCCGCCCGACAGTTCCCGGTAGCACTTTCGCGACAGGTCTTTTATTCCAAGCTGTTCCATTGCTTCTGCCGCCTGTCTTTTTTCTTTTGGGCGGTAAAACGGGCGCAGCCCCATGCCGCCGAGGCTGCCTGAAAGCACAATTTCGTATACACTGGCGGGAAAGTCTTTTTTCGCCGCCGACTGCTGGGAAAGGTAACCAATCCTGCCGCCGACAAGTTCGTCGCAGAAAACAATGCTCCCCTCAAGGGGACTGAGGAGCTTCAGGAGCCCCTTGATCAGCGTGCTCTTACCGGAACCGTTTTCTCCCACAACCAAGAGGTAGTCCCCGTTCTCCACAGTGAAATTTATATCCCGAACAACCGCGTGCCCCTCGTAGCCTAAAGAAACGTTATTGCAGCTTATGAGCATTTGCACTCCCGTATAATGCGGCGAATTACCATAAAGCCTCCCTCAAATTCTCGACATTGGCTTTCTGGATATCCAGATAGTTCGCGCCGCTTTCAAAATCCCTGCGCGTTACATTATGGCATGAATGAAGCAGAAGCTTCTTTACCCCCGCGGCCTCGCTTATCGTGTCAGCCATTTTTTCATTTGAAAGCTCGATGTAAAAGATAACGGGGACTTGCTCACTCTTAACCTTGTTGATCAAAAAAGCCACCGTGCTTGCGCTGGGTTCGGTGTCGGTGGAACAGCCGGGGAAAGCCGCGAAGTAGGAAAGCCCGTAGGCGTCCGCCAGATAGCGGAAGGGGAAGCGGTCGCCGAAAATAATGGTTTTGCGTTTGGCGCCATCAACAACCGCGCGAAACGAGGCGTCCAATTCGTCAAGGCGGGCGAGGTAGTCCGCCGCGTTTTGCCGGTAGAAATCCGCATTGTCGCCGTCCTCTGTACAAAGGGCCTCGGTAATGGAAGCGACGATGACTTTGGCGTTTCGCGGCGAAGTCCAGACGTGTTCGTCAAAGGCGGGAGAGTGATCTTCCTCCTCATGATCATCATCTTCCATGCCTTCCACTATTTCTTCTTCCACCACTTCAACCATGTCCATGAGCTTGAGAACCTTCATATTTTCCGAGACATCAAGTGAATCGAGAATTCTGTCTACCCATTTACTGTTCTCCCCACCGGGGTAGATGAAGATATCGCTTTCGTTAATCGTGATAATGTCCAGGGGCCGCGGCTCAAAGGAATGGCTTTCCGTGCCCGGCGGCAGAAGCATGACGAGGTTCACCCTGTCGCCGGCAATGGCCCGGACAAAATCGTAGGAGGGGAAAATTACCGAAGTCACGTTGATCTTCCCCTCAACCCTGACAGGCTGCGTCCGACGGCACCCGCCAATAGACAGGGAAAGGAAAATAAGAAAAATCCCTGCCAAAAATGAAAAATTACGTTTCATTGTTTCTCCCTATAGTACGAAATAATGCATATTCAATATACTTGGGAGATTTTCAGGTGTTGAAACGGACCTTTAACATAACCGGCGAAAGAGAATAATCATTTAGCCCCATGTAGGTTTTGGGGATCAAAGCGGAGAACGCCAGGCAAGTGATGAAAGCCATAGTAATGCTTGCCAGTTTAAGGCTTTTTGCCAATTCAATCCGCAGGCAAATGAGGCAGTTCGTCCCTGTACAGTCATGATCGTGGCTGCCGGTGATCAGGGTTTCCGCAAAAACGACTGAAATGACAAGGCACAACGCCAGGGCGAGAAGAATGATTTTTCTTTTCGAGATCAGTTTCATCCCTTCCATTAAAACAACGAATTACGCTTCCCGGTTACTTCTTTTCTTCCGTGGTTTTTGGGCGCAGACAGAAAGGCAGACTGCCATTTTTGCGGTGATTTTCCACACACGAGCAGCATTGCGCGTGATTCGTGCAGTCAACTTTGGGGCAGAGGCATTCTTTTACGTTTGAACAAGCCATAATTTACTCCTTGGGGTTTATTTTACCGTTATAAGTTCGTATTGTGTAGTCCCAATTCCGATTTTTTCGGCGTGGGAAAGCTGTTCGCGCCAGTCGGTATCGGGATGTATGCCTGTGAAGTGATCCGTGCCGTGCTTTTCGTACTTCGGCATTTTCTCTCGTTCGGAAATGATGCTCGTGGCGATGCCGGGCGCGGCGTTCACGGCGTCAATGCAGGCCTGGTCCAGGGCGACCGGATCGAAAGCCGCGAAGATGCCGATGTCGGGGACAACCGCGGCGTCGTTTTCATCGTGGCAGTCGCAGTAGGGGGAGACCTGGTTCACCACGTTGATGTGGAAGTTTGGCCGCCCGTCCAGTACCGCCTTGCAGTATTCCGCCATTTTGCGGCACAACGCGGCGCTGCCGGAATCCCACTCGGGGGAAATGGCGTTCTTGCTGCACGCGCCAATGCAACGCCCGCAGCCCACGCACTTGTTGTGGTCGATGGAAGCTTTTCCGCCGCTGAAGCCGATCGCGTTGTGGGCGCAGAAGCGGGCGCAGATTTTACAGCCGATACAGGCGTCGCTCTCTACCACCGGCTTGCCGTCGCTGTGCATTGCCATCTTGCCGGCCCTGCTGCCCGAACCCATGCCGATGTTTTTTATTGCCCCGCCAAAACCGGTTTGCTCATGCCCTTTGAAATGGTTCAGCGAGATCACAATATCTGCGTCCATGATCGCCCTGCCGATATGCGCAACCTTGCAGTAAACGCCGCCCTTTACCGGCACGTCAATATCGTCCGTGCCCCTTATGCCGTCCGCGATGATGTTCTGGCAGCCGGTTGATAAAAACGAATAGCCATTCTCCGCCGCCGCCTCAAGGTGGACGAGGCCGTTGTTGCGCCGCCCCACGTAGAGGGTATTGCAGTCCGTGAGGAAGGGCATGCCTCCCAGTTTTTTGACACGGTCCGCAAGGGTCTTCGCGAAGTTGGGCCGCAAAAAAGAAAGGTTGCCCGGTTCGCCGAAGTGAATCTTAATCGCGACGTACTTCTGTCTGAAATCTATCTCCTTGATTCCCGCTTTCTGTATGAGCCTGTCCATCTTTATCAAAAGGCTTTCGCCTATCTTCGTCCTCATACTTGTAAAATAAACTTTTGATGACATCATTCTGCTCCTATCATTTTTGTATAAATAGCGCCTATCGCTTTTTCGTCCAGGTCCATAAAGCCGATGATCTTTCCGTTGTTGGCGTCCGCGGTGCGCTTTGCCATTGCCGGTATGTCCTCTTTGGGGATGCCGAGTTCCTCAGGCGTGAGGGGCATTCCGATAGAGCCCAGCCAGGAGCGAAAGAGGTGAATCCCGGCCCCTGCGTTGCCCCTGCTTTCAGCAATATCCATTCTTTTTCTATATTCTAACCCGAAAACCTTGCCGCAAAACTGCTTAATCCTTGCGGCTTGTTCGATTGTCCCGTTTTCAGCGATATATTGAAACCACGCGGGCATGACCGCGGCGAGCCCCGCGCCGTGGGCGGTGTCGTAATGCCCTGAAAGCTGGTGCTCCAGGGCATGTTCCCCGCCGCGAGGCCCGTTCCTGCCAATGCCGGTGAGGTCGTTGTGGCTGAACGTAGCCGCCATCATCAGTTCCGCCCTTGCCTCGTAATCGTTTGGGTTGTCTTGCGCGATGGGGGCGTACTTCACCACCGTCCTCACAAGCCCCTCGGCAAATTCGTCGCCCAGGCAGGTTGACGGCATATCTTTGGTAAAGTAGCGCGCGACGGTATGCGCTATGATGTCCGCGGCGCCCGCGCCGGTCTGGTAAGGGGAGACCGAATAGGTCAACTCCGGGTTCATAATCGCGAACACCGGACGGCAGCAGTCCAGGTTAAGGCCGCGCTTATGCCCGGTTTCGATGTCGTCAACAATAACCGTGGAGCGGCTGGTCTCGCTGCCCGCCGCAGAAATGGTGTTTACCGTCCCCACAGGCGCCATCTTTTCAGTCGGGACGCCGTTGAAGAACTTCCAGTACTCACCGTTATTCGCCACGGCAAGCGCAATCGCCTTGGCGGTGTCTATGGCGCTGCCCCCGCCCAGGGCGAGGAAAAAATCGATCTTTTCTTCCAGGGCGAGCGCGATGCCCTTCTCCACCAGGGAGCGGCGCGGATTCGGCTGTACCCCGCCGAATTCAATAAAATCCAATCCCTCATCTTTAAGCGTCTTCACCACCCTGTCGAAGAGGCCGCTCTTCCTGACCGACCCCATGCCGTACACCACCATGACCCTCTTGCCGCCGTGCTTGCGTATCATCCTGCCGGTTTCTTTCTCGGTCCCTTTGCCAAAGAGGATGTCGGTGTAAAGGTGCAGGTTGAAGTTGGTAAAGTTTTTCATTGGCAGCTCCTTTGTGGATTATAGCGCAGGGAGGGGAGTAGGGGAATAAGGAAACAATGGGATAGGGAAAGATGGAAAAAGGGCGGTTATCCGCTGTGGCGTTCGCGCCAGTCCACGATTAAAGCATAAACCGTGAGCACAATGCCGGTCACTAGCGCACCGCCTACCACTATGATTGTCGTTTCCATATCCTAGTATAGCTTGAGGTATTTCACTGCGCAAGATACTGCCGAGGAAAAAATTGCCAAGCTGTCCGGTTACGCCGGACAGCATATCAGTTTACCGATATCAAGTAGCAATTTTCCAGTATCTTCCTTAAGTGTAGACTTCGCCAGTCTCTTTGGCGATTTTTTTTGCTTTTTCATACCCGATATACTGCCCCATGCTGTGTTTTGCTTTGAAAAATGTGATGAATGTCATGTTTTTTTCTACGAATCATATAAAAAGAAGAAAACCACGGAGGAACACGGAGTGATGACTGCTTTCAAATCACTAAAATCACTCCGCGCCCTCTGCGATATCAGCGTCTTTGCGAGAGCTTCTTCTCTTCCGTTCGTGTGGTTCGTGGTTAGAATTTGCAAATAATGCCCTTGTCCCCTTGTCCCCTTGTCCCCTATAATAAGCCATGGCTCATTGCGTTGTGGCGGAAGCGGAAGCGATTCTTGACAGGGAATTCCCGGTTTTGGACAAGGGCTTCGTGCGTCTCGTGGATTACATGGGCGGGGACGAGCGGGTGGTTCAGTCGGCGAGGGTCTCGTATGGGGCGGGGACGAAGAGCTACCGCGAAGACTCATCGCTCATCGACTATTTGTTGAGGAATTCGCACACCAGCCCCTTTGAACAGGTGGTGCTGACTTTTCATGTGAAGCTGCCGATTTTCGTGGCGCGCCAGTGGGTGAGACACCGCACCGCGAGGCTCAACGAAATCTCAGGCCGCTATTCGGTGATGAAGGACGATTTTTACGTGCCCGCGCCGGAGGACGTAGCCCTTCAGAGCACGGACAATAAACAGGGGCGCTCCACCGAAACGCTGGAGCCGGGCAACGCGGAAAAAATCCGCGAGGCGTTTGTCTCTTTCCAAAAGGCATCTTTCGATTTTTATAGTTCCATTGTGGATGTGGGGATTGCGCGGGAACTGGCACGGATCAACCTCCCCCTTTCGCTTTACACCGAATGGTACTGGCAGATTGACCTGCACAACCTCTTTCATTTTCTGGAACTCCGCCTGGACAGCCACGCCCAAAAGGAGATACGTCTCTACGCGGAGGTTCTTCTTGAGATCACGAAGAAGGTTGCTCCCCGTTGCTGCGATTCCTTTGAGCGGCACGTTCTGAGCGGAGTGCGCTTTTCGGGTGAGGAGCTGGCGGAGCTGCGGAAGCGCCTTGGCGGAAATGACGCAGGTGAGAGCGGCCTTTCGGGAAAGGCCCTTGAACGTTTCGAGGAAAAACTAAAAAATGGCAGACAACTTTAGGAGTGAACGATGAAGGGACCTGTTTTGGTTGTTTTGGCCGCCGGTATCGGGAGCCGCTACGGCGGGGTCAAGCAGATGGAAAAGTTCGGCAAAAACGACGAAGTGCTGCTTGATTACTCGGTATTCGACGCTCTCCGCGGCGGCTTCGCATGCGTGGTGTTCATCATCAGAAAGGATCTGGAGAAGGATTTCCGGGAGATCGTGCTGGCCCGGCTGGAAGGGAAGGTGAAGTACGAACTCGCCTTTCAGGAACTCGACAGCCTCATCCCCCCTGACATTTCCGCGGAGGCGAAGAAGAACGGCAGAACCAAGCCCTGGGGAACCGCCCACGCCCTGCTCTGCGCAGCGGACAAGATCGATTCCCCATTCGCGGTCATCAACGCCGATGACTTCTACGGCAGGGAGGCGTTTGCCGCGATGGGCGCGTTTCTCTCCCACCCAAATCTCGTTGACGGCGCAATTTTGCCCTATAAGCTGGAACGGACGTTAAGCGCCATTGGAACCGTCGCGAGGGGCGTTTGTGAAGTCTCCGGCGATTACCTGGTTTCCATTGATGAGCTCACAGCCATCGAAAAGAAAGACGGCGTCATCTTCAACACCGGTCCCGATGGCGCCAAAAAGGAACTGAAACCGGATACTCCGGTATCAATGAATTTTTTGGGTTATCCGCACAGCATACTCCCGCGCTTCAGGCAGTACTTTGACGATTTCATCGCCGCCTCAGGCAGGGAATTGAAAAGCGAGTGTTATCTTCCAAAGGCGTCGGACTGGTTCATAAAGAACAACTACCTCAAGATGAAGGTTCTCAAGGCCGACGCCGAATGGTTTGGCGTCACCTACAAGGAAGACAAGGAGGCCGCGATCAAGCGCCTAACGGCGCTTACTGCCGAAGGCGTTTATCCGGAGCCGTTGTGGGGATAGCGCCCTCCAGTTCCAGAAGCGCGCGTTTTTTCTCAAGGCCGCCGGCATAGCCGGTGAGGCTTCCGTCCGCGCCCAGCACGCGGTGGCAGGGAATGATCAGCGAGATGGGGTTATGCCCTACAGCCCCGCCGACCGCCTGGGCCGCGGCCCTTTTCCCGGAGGAAGAAAGCCGCGCCGCTATTGCCCCGTAGGTGGTGGTTTTCCCGTAGGGGATTTCGAGGAGCAGCTTCCACACCGCCTGCTGAAAATCCGTTCCGTGAGGCGCAAGGGGAATCTTTGCCCCTGGTGAATCATCGCCAGGCGAAGATTCACCAGGTTTCTTGCCGGAAAAGTAAGCCTCAAGCCAATCCTTTAGCGAGGTAAAAGGCGGATAAGCAGGTTCTTTGAGCCACGATTCAGTACCCGTGGGGAAGTATTTCTGCCCGACGAACCAAAGGCCAGTCAGGGCATCGTTCCGGGCGGCGGCCTGAATTTTCCCCAACTGGGTGTCGATAACAGCGGTATACACTTTATACACGCTCATCGCTTTCTTCCTTTGCCGCTGATCCCGTCAATGTGAATTTTCCAGACAGCCGTCACGTCAAGGCGTTTCTCAATGGCTTCGTCAAAGGCGGCCATGTTGTCTGGCGCATAACGTCTGCATATCAGGTCGAGGGCGTGTATCTTCTCCTCCCGCCCGGTTACTTCCGAAGCGGCGCCATAAATCACAGCGGATTCAAATTCGATGGAGAATGTCCCCGGAATCCACTTTGGCTCTCCCGTGCAGGAGACGCACACGCGGCTATCGCGCCGGAGGTTGTCGATCTTGTGGCCCTCGTGGGCGCAGTGGAAATACAGCCACTCACCGTCCCGCGCCATTGAGAGGGGGACGCAGTAAGGGCTCCCGTCGGGATTCACCGTCGCCATCACCGACCAGGAGCAGTTGTCCGCCACAGCCAGGGCAAACTCCATCGGCTTCTCGCGGTCTTTTCTTCTCATTTCTCGCATCATGCTCTTAGTATAGCAAAGAACGTCAAAAAGGGATATATTCAATAGAATGATACGTCCAGTAAGAGCGGAGGATGCGGCGGCAATCTGCTCCATCTATAACCATTATGTGAAAAACTCAATTTCGACGTTTGAAGAGCAGCCTATACAGATGGAAGAGATGGGGGAGCGGATACGCAAAATAAGCGCGAAGTACCCCTATCTCATCCGGGAAGATGAGACCGGCGAAGTAAACGGCTTCGCGTATATCAATGCCTGGAAAGAGCGGGAGGCCTACAGATTTTCGGCTGAGGTTTCCGTTTATATCAGAGACGGTCTTCTGGGCAGGGGAATGGGACGCTCTCTCATGGAGAGGCTGCTGGAGGAAGTCCGCAAAACGGAGATTCACTCGCTGGTGTCGGGAATTGTCCTTCCCAACGACCCCAGCGTCAGCCTTCACGAGAAGTTCGGGTTCGTCAAAATCGGCCTGTTCAGGGAAATCGGCTTTAAGTTAAACAAATGGCTAGATGTCGGCTATTGGGAATTGATATTGAAATGAGCGGCATCTCTCTTTATCTCTGGATCGCGTTTCTGTCTTTCCTTCCCATTTCGGAACTTCGCGGCGCGATTCCATTCGCCATTGCCAATCAGGTTCCATGGTACGCCGCCTACGCGATGGCGGTTTTTTTGAACGCAATGGTTGCCCCAGTGTGCTGGATTTTCCTTTCGACCCTGCACAAACTCTTTCTCAAAATGGGCTGGTACAGACGGTTTTTCGAGCGCTTCATTGAGCGCGCCAGAAACAAACTGGCGGGCAAGGTTGAGCGCTGGGGCTGGCCCGGCGTCGCGGTGTTTGTCGCAATTCCCTTGCCCCTGACCGGGGCGTGGACAGGCACCCTTGGCGCGTGGGTTCTGGGGCTCTCCCGGCGCAAGACCATGCTCGCGGTTGTACTGGGTGTTCTCGTTTCAGGAGCTATTGTAACGATTGTGGTTATTTTGGGGGTACAAGCGCTGAATTTTTTTATAAAAAGAGTCTAAATTCTTCAAACCCTTGTAAAAATGCCAAAATCGTTTTATAATTAAATAAATATGAAGCAATATGCGGTTATGCCGCTACGGTATCGGAACGTTCGTTCCGTCCGCAAAGGAGTTTTTTATGAGAACCTATCTAAAACCAGGCAGAATTGCCTGCCATCTCTGTTTTATTGTTGCCATGACGTTCATTTTGGCCAGTTGCGCCAGTTGCGGCCCCCCCTTGCCGGAACAGGTAACGGGGTCGCTGCCGGGAGCGGGTGTGGGGTCGTCGCCGGGTGCGGGGTCATCGCCGGGTGCGGGGG
>JGI24698J34947_10002118_pt1 | contig 10623 bp, 9 predicted proteins | sample TergutMp193P3_FD_34947 | JGI IMG/M metagenome (IMG submission 34947) | reverse complement strand
AGGGCTTCCCGAAAGAGGGGAATGGCTTCATAAGGCCTGTTTGCCTCGGTTAGCGCGATACCGGAATCATTAAGGCGTTCTGCCGTTTCCATTAGCTCTCCTTCTTAATAAATATAGCCTGTTTATTGCTTTTTTTCCAGTATTTATGTTAGAATATCAAGGGGAATTGAATTTGAAAGATCTGACGGAATATAAAGAGACAACCTCCGAGTATGAGCTATTTTCTTTTTTCCACGACAAGGTAGTGTCCGGGGAAATAACGAGGTTCAAGCAGTTGATGGAGTTCTCAGAGCCCATACTGAGAAGCACGAGGGTTTACCCGGTTATCATGCGGATCTTCGAGTTGATCAAGAAGGTATACTGGGGTTTCTTCTCCGAGATGGGAAAGGAAACGCATCCCAGGCTCTGGAAAGAGCTGGTAATACCCGACGGCAAGTTCCCTGACGCCGGCGACCTCAAGGATACCCTCCAGATTTCAAACCTGTACATCGCAATGCTGGATATTCACGGCTATACCCAGTTTTGCATGGACTCCAGGAAGAACCTCTCCATGATGCATACCCTGGATTCGATGATGAATACCGAGGCACGCAGAATATCCACCTCTTGCCAGGCCCTCAGCCAGAGGGAACGGGGGGACGAAGTGGTGGTTGTCACCGCCAGTGCCACCGATGCCCTCACGGTGACCCTCGCCCTGATGGACTATTTCGGCAAAACTACCGTGATAAAGGACCCCAAAATCTCCACAAAGCGGGAAGGGAACGCCGATGCCCTGCCTGCGTTCAAGATTTCCGCCGGTATTACAGGCGGTAATACCCAGAGCCCCCTTATCATCACCGAAAAGGCCACCCTTGCGGGATTCCTGCTCAATTCGGGCGCAAGATTGCAAACCCGCGCCAACGAGCTGTCGGGCAAAGAATCCAGAATCATGATAGCAAAACAGGTCATGATGAACTATGTAAAGGAAAACGAGAAGGATCCCTGCACCATTTTCAAAAGTAATACCATATATTTTCTTGATACCGGCCAGATTGAGTTCAAAGGCGTTCAGATACCTTCCTGCGAGGCGATATTCAAGCAGGAAGACATGTACAAATTGAAATTTGGCGATGAAATGGTGCAGCTTTTTAATTCGATTAGGGATAATCTCTGGGAAACCAAAATATTCCAGGACCTTATGGCGCTTATTTCCAAGGCCGTTCACTTTACGCCGCCGTTCAGTTACGTCCCCCCAGCCCCGATAGACGGAATGCAGACAATTACCAACGAATCTGTCGTGCAGATCTGCAAGCAGGCCAGCAAGGCCTATGTTACCGATGAAGACTACGCCACTGCGGTGAATAAACTTAAAATCATCAATACAGTGCTGTCGGAAGTACCCAAATTCGAGAGGCTTATCCTTGACTACCTCCGGGGCGTTATCGACAAGTACGACATGCTACTGGAAGACTACCTCAAAACCATCGACAGGGAAATAGACAACCGGGCGCAGGATATTTTCCACCAGGGCAACTACCTCAAGGCATGGCAAACCGCGAAAAACGCGGTCGTGGTTTACGAAAAACTAAAAGTAATGGGCCGCCAAAGCAACGAAATCCCCAAGAAGAAGGCCCTCTGGCTCAGCCTCATCAAGCAAAACGCGGCGCAGATGGAGTTCGTGCTGCATTCCGGGAAGAAGTGAAATGCAGATTTTGACTCTGGGTAATGAGGGCTTGAGACAAAAGGCGCTTCCTGTCAAAAAAATCGGCTCCGAGTATCAAAAGATAGCCGAGGAACTCCTTAACGCCCTTCACGAGGGGGAGGGCGTGGGTCTCGCGGCGCCGCAGGTAGGGCTTCCGGAGAGGATCTTCGCGACTCATGTGCAGGGGGACGAACCACGGATATTCATCAACCCGTCGATTATAGAAACCTCCCAGGAAACCTGGAAATACGAGGAAGGCTGCCTCTCCATTCCCGGGATGTATACAGACGTGATAAGGCCGAAGGCGGTAAAGATCCAGGCATGGAATGAGAAGGGACGTCCCTTTACCCTGGAAGCGTCCGGCATTTTGGCGAGGGTGATCCTCCATGAATACGATCACCTGGACGGCATACTTTTCATTGACAGGGTTTCCGAGCAAAAAAGAGACCGCATCATCGCCAGGTTCGAGAAGGTCGAGGCGAAGAAACGTAACAAAAACGCGAAATCCCCCTCTTTGCAGTGAGCGCTTATGCGGATTTTATTCGCCGGGACCCCTGCCATAGCCATTCCCTCCCTCAAGACCCTTTCCGATATGGAACTGGAAGGGGAGGGCGTAGTTCTCTCCGGTCTCCTTACCAGGGCCGACGCCGCCCGCAGGCACGGGCAGGTGGAACCAAGCGATGTTTCTGCCGTAGCCTTCCAGCTTGACAAGGGCCGCAAGGAAAGCGGGCTTCCGTTCATCGTTCAATTAAAGAGCGAAAAACTGGACAGCCGCGCCCGGGAGGAAGTCGCCGCCCTCTCCCCGGACCTCCTCGTTACTTTCGCCTACGGGCGTATCTTCGGGCCCCGCTTCCTCGCACTGTTCCCCCTTGGCGGGATCAACATACACCCCAGCCTGCTTCCAAAGTACAGGGGCGCCTCGCCCATCCCGGCGGTCATACTTGCCGGTGAGAAAAAAACCGGCGTGTGTATCCAACTGCTCGCGGCTGAAATGGACGCCGGGGACATAATCGCGGAGGCTCCTTTGGAACTTTCCGCACGGGAGACAACCCAGTCGCTGAGTGAGAAAAGCGCCATAACAGCGGCGCATCTTCTTCGGGAACTGCTTCGCAATGAGGATTTCGCCTCCAGAATCAACGCCGCCAGGCCCCAGGAAGGCGAGCCTGTTTACTGCCGCCAGATAAAAAAAGAAGACGGCCTCATTGACTGGAGTAAAAACGCCTCTCAAATTGACGCGCAAATTCGCGCCTTTACGCCATGGCCGCTTTCGTTTACCTGCCGTGGGAAGGACACGCTCATCATACTTGAGGCGGAGCCCCTGGAAGCGCCGCCGGGGATGGCTATTGATGCGCCACCGGGGACGGTTCTGGGGACGGACAAGGGCCGCGGGATACTGATACAGACCGGAGATGGAATCCTCGCGGTTTCGCGGCTTCAGTGGCGGACAAAAAAAGCCCTTGACTGGAAGGCGTTCTGTAACGGGGAGCGTGACTTTATCGGCGTGAGGCTGGGGAGGTGACAGTCACCTTTTTTCTGGACATATCAACAATCATGCGGTAAAATGGTTCAAACGGAGGTAACCATGCAGACAGTATGCGGAATTGATCTGGGAACCCAGAGCTGCAAGCTGATTGTTTATGATTATGAAAAAAAGAAAATCGTCGCCCAGGCACAGACGCCGGTTGATATGATTGCCGAGAACGACGGCACCAGGGAACAGAAGGCCGAGTGGTACGACACGGCCCTCGAGGCCTGCTTTGACAAGATAGACAGGTCCGCAAAAAGCACCATAGCGGCTATCGGCGTTTCCGGCCACCAGCACAGTTTTGTGCCGCTGGACGAAAAAGGAAAGGCGGTCTACAACGTGAAACTCTGGTGCGACACGTCCACCGCTACCGAATGTGAGGAGCTCACCAAATTGGCGGGCGGCGAGAAAAAGCTCATCGCCAAAACAGGGCTTCCGATGAGGCCGGGCTACACGGCGCCCAAGGTTCAGTGGCTGAAGAACCACAAACCGAAAGCCTTCGCCCGCCTTCGCCATGTGATTCTTCCGCACAACTACATCAACTTTCTCCTAACGGGCGTGTACTGCGCCGAATACGGGGATGCCTCGGGCATGGCGCTTTTTGATGTTAAGGAACGCAAGTGGTCTCAGGCTGTATGCAGGTACATTTCGCCTGACCTTGAGAAATGGCTGCCTCCCCTCATAGCGGCTGACGAAGCGGCGGGCAAGGTGAACGCGAAAGCCGCCGCGTTATACGGAATTCCCGAAGGGGCTCTTGTCGCGTCGGGCGGCGGCGACAACATGATGAGCGCCATAGGAACCGGCACCGTGCGGGACGGCTTCCTCACGATGAGCCTCGGCACTTCAGGCACGCTCTTCGGCTTTTCCAAAACACCGGTAATCGACCCCACCGGGAACCTCGCCGCCTTCTGCTCCTCAAGCGGCGGCTGGCTGCCTCTCCTGTGCACGATGAACTGTACCGTCGCAAGCGAGGAGTTCCGCGCCCTCTTCGGCCTGGACGTGAAGGCCTTTGACGCGGAAGCGGCGAAAGCCCCCATAGGCGCGGACGGCGTTGTGGTGCTTCCCTTCTTCAACGGCGAACGCACCCCCAATTTGCCCAACGGCAGGGCGAGCGTCAACGGCGTTACCGCCGGTAAATTCAAGAGGGAAAACCTGGCGCGTGCGGCTTTGGAATCCGCCATCTTCGGCATGAGGATAGGGCTTGAGGGATTCAACACGCTTGGCTTCAAGGCAAAGGAGATCAGGCTGACAGGCGGCGGCTCAAAAAGCGGCATCTGGCAGAGCATTGCGGCTAACGTGATGAACCTGCCGCTGCGGATTCCCGCGAGCGGCGAGGCCGCCGCGATGGGAGGCGCGATTCAAGCCCTCTGGTGCCTTTCGCGTAACTCGCCCGGCGGAAAGAAAACCACGATTGAGGCCCTGACCGGTGAGCATGTCGCGCTGGAAGAAGGCGAAACGGTTAAGCCGAATAAAAATGACGTGGCGGCCTACAACAGGGCCTACGCCGAATATTCACGGTACCTTGGGGCTTTAAGCCCTCTGTATAAATAACTTTTTAAGTCTGTAAGGAGAAGGATATGGCGGACTATTTTACCGGAAAGAAAGAGTATTTCCCGAAGATTGGCAAGATTAAATACGAGGGGCCCAAAAGCGACAATCCCCTGGCGTTCAAATTCTACGACGCAGAGAAAAAAGTCGGCAAGAAGAAGATGAAGGATCATCTGCGTTTCGCGATTGCCTACTGGCACAGCTTCTGTGCCGACGGAACCGATCCCTTCGGCTCGGCTACCCACGTTCACCCCTGGGGCACAGGCGCGAAGACGGCGATGGAAGCGGCAGAGAACAAGATGGATGCCGCCTTTGAGTTCATCACAAAAATCGGCGCAGAGCTCTACTGCTTTCACGACCGGGACATGGCGCCTGAAGGGCAGAGCCCCGCGGAAAGCGAGAAGAACCTGTTCACGTTAGTCGCCAAGGCGAAGAAACTCCAGAAGGCGGCGGGGGTGAAGCTCCTGTGGGGAACGGCGAACCTTTTCACCAACCCGCGCTTCATGAACGGCGCCGCCACAAACCCCGAGTTCGGCGTTGTCGCGCTTGCCGCAGCCCAGGTGAAAGCCGCCATAGACGCCACGATTGAACTCGGCGGCCAGGGCTACACCTTTTGGGGCGGCAGGGAAGGCTACATGAGCCTCCTCAACACCGACCTCAAAAAAGAGAAAGACCACCTCGCCCGCTTCCTGTGCATGGCGCGTGACTACGCCCGCAAGCAGGGCTTCAAGGGCGCGTTCTACATCGAACCCAAACCGATGGAGCCCACCAAGCACCAGTACGACTTCGACACCGATACCGTTATCGGCTTCCTGCGCCACTACGGCCTTGACAAGGACTTCCGCCTGAACATCGAGGCGAACCACGCGGAACTTGCGGGCCACGAGTTCGCCCACGAGCTTGAAACCGCCGCCGCCGCCGGGCTTTTCGGTTCGGTAGACGCAAACCGGGGCGACTTTCAGAACGGCTGGGACACCGACCAGTTCCCGATGAGCTACTACGAAACCGCAATGGCAATGCACGCCGTCCTCAAAGCCGGAGGCTTCACGACAGGCGGCCTCAACTTCGACGCCAAGATCCGCCGCAACTCGATTGATCCTGCCGACCTCTTTATAGCGCATATCGGCGGCATGGACGCCTTTGCCGTCGGCCTTGAAGTCGCCCAGCGCATCATCGACGACGGGAAAATCCCCACCTTCGTCAAAAAGCGTTACGCTTCATTCAACACCGGGGACGGCGCGAAATTCAGCAAAGGCGAGCTTGATCTCGAAACGCTCGCCGGGATTGGAAACGCGGCGGGCTACGGCAAAACCGGCATAACAAGCGGCAAACAGGAGTATCTGGAAAACATTCTGAACCAGTACCTGTTCGGGCTATAGGCATGGAAGAGGAGTCTGGAAATTACGCGGCGAATATCCATAACGCGGAGTATGAAACCGAATACCTCCATTCCCGGCTGGACGCTTCGGGGCTTGTCAACATAGCGGGCCGGGAAACGGAGTCCCTTAACGGCAGGTGGAATTTCGCGGCGGATCTCTACGACACCTGCCGCCGGGCGCATTGGTTCAGGGATGAGCGTTTTGATGCGTCGGGAAGGGAATACCCTTTGGACTATGACTGGGAAGCCTGGGAGAGGATCAAGGTTCCCTCGTGCTGGAATATGGCAAAACCCGAGCTGTATTATTTTGAGGGCTGCGGCGTTTACACAAGGACATTTCGCTATATCCCAAAAACGAAGGGGGAGAGGCTCCTGCTCCGTTTTGAGGGCTCCTCCTACCGCACGACGGTTTTCCTCAACGGGAAGATCATCGGGACGCATGACGGCGCGTCCACCCCGTTTAACGCCGACATCAGCGGCGTGGTCCAGGCCGACAACCGCATTATCGTGGTGGCGGACGCCGGCCGCGACCATTTCCGCGTGCCCATGGAAAACACCGACTGGTTCAACTACGGCGGCATTTACCGCGACGTGTACCTTGTACGGCTTCCCCCTGTCTTCATCAGGGACTGGTTTGTGCGGCTTGCGCCTGACGGTGCGTTTTCGACTGTGCTTGCGGATGTTACGATTGCATGTGCCGAAGGAAAGCCTGTAAACGGCAAGGCGCTCTTGGAAATCCCCGCCCTTTCGGTGAAAGAGGAAATCGCCATTGAGAACGGGAAGGGGGAGGCGAAAATTTCCGCGAAGCCTGAACTGTGGTCTCCGGAGAAAGCGAAACTCTACGACGTTTCAATTTTTTTTGACTCTGGCAGTTGCATAGACGTTGTGAGGGACAGAATCGGTTTCCGTGAGATAAAGGCGAAAGGCCACGGGATTTTCCTCAACGGCAAGAAGGTCTTCCTCCGGGGCTGCTGCGTTCACGAGGATCATTTTGCCCTGGGGAAAACCACAAGCGAGAATGTTATACGCCAGACGATTCGCGACCTTAAAGAGATGAACGGCAATTACTTGAGGCTGGCGCATTACCCCCACGACAGCCGCTTTGCCCGTATCGCCGACGAGGAGGGGGTACTGTTATGGGAGGAAGTCCCGGTTTACTGGGCGATTGCGTTTGACAACCCCGCCACATACGCGGACGCCGAGAACCAGTTGACGGAGCTTGTACTGCGGGACCGCAACAGGGCGAGCGTCATCGTCTGGTCGGTGGGGAACGAAAACGCTGACACCGACCCAAGGCTTGCCTTCATGTCGAAGCTTGCGAAGAAGGCAAAGGCCCTTGACCCCTCGCGGCTTGTGTCGGCGGCGTGCCTTATCGACCACGAAAAACTCCAAATACGGGATCGCCTCGCCGAGTACCTCGACGTGATAGGAATAAATGAATACTACGGCTGGTACGACCCGGACTTTGAGAAACTTCCGAAGATCCTCGCCAATTCCGATCCCGGGAAGCCCGTGCTCATCTGCGAGTTTGGCGCCGATGCCCGTCTTGGCGAGCGTGGAACCGTTGACGATCTCTGGACGGAGGACAAGCAAAAACACCTCTACGAGCGGCAGGTGGAGATCTTCAAAAAATGCCCCTACATCGCCGGCACCACCCCCTGGATACTCTACGATTTCCGCTGTCCCAGGCGGTTTAACCGCTACCAGGAGGGCTTCAACCGCAAGGGGCTCATCGACCTGGATCGAAAGACCAGAAAACCCGCCTTCTACGTTATGCGCGACTTCTACGGCGAAATGAAAGAGTAGAAAGACCACGAAGAGAAGAAATTAAGATTTTTTACCACAAACTCGTTCCTTCGGAACGCACACGAACATATTATTTTGTATCTTTGTTCGTGGTGGTTTGTGTGGTTCGTGGTAAATTTCCTCTATGGTATTATTGGGCTATATAGCTTTCCTCGCGAAAATCGGCCTGTTGAGAGCGTAAATTCCCGCCGCCAAAACCATGCACGCCGTTATCTGCAACAAGGCGTTCGGGTGGAACAGGATCAGGTTGAAGAACCACGCCTCCGCATCCCGCAGCGGTTTAATCGGCGTAAAGACGGCAATAATCGCGACGATCAGCACGTCCGCCGCCCAGCCGTACCACTTGTCCTGCGCCGCCGTCAGCGTGTGGACAAAAACCGAAAACAGGAACAGGAACGCGAATTGCTGAAAAAACGCGACGACCGGGCCGTTCGCTGTCCAGCCGAACACATACAGTAAATTGATAATGCCCAGGTATTCCGTGCTTATGTGTATATTTCGGCCTGGAATGTAATTAAGGGATGATACGATAAAAGTGTCAAAGGTATAGTGGATTACCACATTGGCAAGCGAAACGGCGCACGCCAGTACCGCGTAAGTCATGAGGCTTCCCCAGAAATAGTTCTCTCGCTTGCCGCCCAGGTTGATTATTCTGGGGAAGTTTTTTGCGGGGATGAAAATAGCCGCCATCACCGGCAGCAGCCAGAGATAACAGCCGACGCTTATTTCCGTGTTGTTGTTAATGACAAGCATATCGATAATAGTTTGCACCAGTATCAACAACGCGGTTATACCCGTTACCCAATAAGGAACACGAATATTCCTTAAATTCAATTTCGCGATATTAAAAATGCTCTTACACATTGACTTTCCCTCCTACAATGCTGATAAAGAAATCCTGCAAACTCAGACGGTCAACCGTTACGCCCTCGGGCGGGGAGATTCTCTTGTCGTAAATATGCGCCGCCATCGCGCTGCCCATCTCCGTCCTGCCGATGCAGTTGAGCCCGTCCAATAGCGGCATAACCGCCTTTGACAGGCCGGACAGCGTATAGGCCTTTTCGTCAATTTCCTCGATTCCGGCTTCCATAAGGATCCTGCCGTTTTCGATGATAACCAGCCGTTCGATCACCTTCGCTATCTCGTCGATTAGATGCGTGGAAACGATTATGATGCGCGGGCGGGCGTGGTAGCTCTCCAGTAGCAGGGTGTTAAACTGGCTTCGCATAATGGCGTCAAACCCGAGGGTCGGCTCGTCAAGCAGGATCGCCAGGGAGTTATTCGCCAAAAGCAGTATCGTCGTCAGCATGGTTTTCATGCCGAAAGACAATTTCTTGAATTTCTTTTCAGGATTCAACTCAAACTTTTCGGTCATTTTCCGCGCAAAGTCGAGGTCGAAATCCTCCTGCAATCCCGCCGCCGCGTCAATCAGGTCGGATACCCTCATGTTGAACTGCACCGAGCCGCTTTCGATGTAGTTGACATTTTCAGGCATGCGGCCGGGGGACACGGTTTTGCCGTCCACGGTGATCTTTCCTTTGGATGCGGCGATGTGCCCTGCAAGCAATTTCATGAAAGTAGTTTTGCCCGCGCCGTTCCTGCCCAGTAGGCAGTAAATTCCGTTTTCCGGGACGGCAAGCGTCATGCGATCAATCGCCGCGAGCCTTCCGTACTTTTTCGTCACTTCCGAGAACTCAATCATAGTTGTCCGCTCCTTCTTTTAATTATGCTGACCAATTTATCCAGCGTTATACCCAGTGTTTTTGCTTCCGTAAGCAGGGCGTCAATGCTCTGCGTAATAAAAACTTCCTTGCGCCGAATGGTAATTCTTTCCCGCGCCCCTTCCGCCACACACATGCCAATCCCCCTTTTCTTGTATAACACTCCGGCGTCGGTCAGCTTGCTTATGGCCTTGACCGCTGTTGCCGGGTTGACAGAATACACCTTTGAAATTTGCGTTGTGGAGATAATCAGGTCGTCGGTCCTGTACGCGCCCGTAACGATATCGTTTTCGATTATCTCCATGATCTGCATAAATACCGGTTGACTGTCGTTCAATTTCCTTACCTCACTAGTTATCACGTTAAGTAGTTAATGAGTCAAGTAACTAACTAGATAATAACTGGAAAAATATTTCTTGTCAACAGACAATTAAAATAATTTAAGATTTTTTTACCACGAACCACACAAACTTTTGCCCTGGTTTTTTGTTCGTGTTTGTTCGTGTTGGTTTGTGGTTAATTAATTCAGAATGATGATATTATTCAGCTTCACGCTTCCGGCGATTATGCCGCTGAGACCGCCACGAAAAGCGGGCGGCATAAGGCCCGCGATTTCCCGTGCCTGCCGTAAGGCCCCGTCGTCTTCAACCTGGTTAAAGAACAGCAATTTCATCCCCTGCGCCCTCGCGAAGATGCCGTCAAGGACGCTTTTTTTACCTTTGCCCGCATCGCCGGTAATGACGGCCGTTATGTGCTCCGGTTTGAGGGTTTCCCCGGCAGCAGCTCCTGTGAGGGAGAGGAAAAGGGGCAGCCTGTGAATAAGGTCTTCCGAGACCGGCTTTCCCAGGGGCCAAAGGGGCAGTACGCCGACTGTCAGCGTGGTGAAGGGCGGAACCACGGGCTCGTCCACGGACCAGGCCTTGAGCGGCAAGCCCCTGGAGCCGTCCCCCTCCAGGAGGACAAG
>JGI24698J34947_10002117_pt1 | contig 10629 bp, 11 predicted proteins | sample TergutMp193P3_FD_34947 | JGI IMG/M metagenome (IMG submission 34947) | reverse complement strand
GGCGATGAAACGCAGATGCGCCTGCTTGCCTCGCTGGAAAAAAAGTTAAAGATTAGGGTACAGCCAAAAGAACTGCACTACGGACAAGTCTGCGCTCCGCTTTTAGATAATGAAGAATGAAGGCTTTGAATGAGAGGTATAGATAATAATCATGAAAACATACAAAATTGATAATAATTTCTATTCCATATTGTTTGTATTTTTTATATTTACTATACTTGTTTTATATTGTATTGAGGAAATAACGTATTCAGAATTTAAAAATATTAAATACTGCCTGTTTATTCTTATTCCAATTGTTTTATTTATTATAGCGTATTATAATAGTTTCTACAGGAAGATAGCATTGGATAAAAATAGTATATGCTTATACAAAGTATTTTTCAGAAAAAAAATGCAATTATATGCTATAATAAAAACAGAGGAACCATATATTATGACTATTGATAAAATAATATATTTATATCCAAAAAACAAGTCGTTTTGGCATGATTTGGAAATATCACTTCATGAATATAAAGAATATAACGCGCTGTTTTATGATAAGACAAAAATAATCTACAGCAGGCTACTGTCAATTATGACCAGTCTGAATGAAAAATATACTATAAATAATAAAAGAAATAGCGGAAGCGCAGGCGGAATCATAATTAAATTATATTTTTTATGGATAGAATATTTATTCAAGTTCTTTGAAAGACGTTCATTATACAGCGGCGCAAAAAGAATAAAAAAGATACTTGAAAAATATTGCTCTCTATATATTCAGGAGATGATATGAGAAACAAAAGCGCTATTCTTAAATGTCTTTTTGTGTTATTTTTGGTCTTTGTTCCCAGCCTGTTTTTTTCATTGGCGGCGCTTTTTAATAACGGGCAAAATATTGTTGTAAATTTTTACAATTTTAATTTGGGAATTCGTTCCGCTCTGTCGTGGCTGATACAGTCATTTCAATGTGGTTTTCCGGTACTGGCGTTAATAGCTTTAACAAACGAATCGTTTGCGGATTATGGATTTAATAAAATATCAGCAAAAGAGTGGCTTAAATCTTTATTCAGGCTGTTAGGTTTGACAGTTTTGTCTTCCATTGTTTTAGGTATAATAGCAATGCTTATAATGATTTTTTCAAAAGACTTTAACTACGAGGATTTTTATGAATTAGTTAGCAGAGAAAAAAACAGTATTGCTGCGATTTCCTTGAATTTAATCCCGATGACATTATTGGCATTCACAGAAGAATTGTGTTTCAGGAGTTATTTATACGTTAACTTGAATAAAATAATAGAAAATAAATGGGTCTGTATTATAGTGGTGAATATTTTATTTGGAATTTGTCATATCTATCAAGGATTAATAGGCGTGGTCGGCACATTTTTTGTAGGAATAATTTTTAGCATCGAATTCAAGAACCACAAAAATATATACACCATTTCGGTGTTTCATGCTTTAAGAAATGCAGTTGCGCTTGTTATGAGAACAATGATTTAAAAAACAATCAGAAAAACCATCGATGCCGTGTATAGCGGGGTTGTTGATTCCCCGGTTATTCTTTCTTTTCAATCTTGCTGATCAGCAGTTTATCGATTCTGTTGCCGTCTTTGTTTACTACTTTGAACGAATACTCCTGATACTCGAAACTGTCCCCAACGCGGGGAAGTTCTCCGGCAAGGAACAGGACAAGACCGGCAAGTGTGTGAAAATCGCCCTCTTCGGGGAGGCCGGTGAGGGAAAGCGCTTTTGCCGCGTCGTCTATGTTAAGCGTGCCGTCTGCAAGCCAGCTTCCGTCTTTCTGCTTGATTAAATGCTCTTCATGCGCGGCAGGCACGGAAAGTTCGCCGACTATTTCTTCAACTAACGCCGTGACGGAAATAATACCGGCCAGTCCTCCGTATTCGTCCATTACAAAGAGAAAATTTGCCTCTCCCTGTTTGAAAGCTTCAAAGGCTTTCAGGGCGGACATTGTTTCCGGTACAAACTGCGCTTTTTTCATTATTGCGCGTAACCCTTGTGGGTTGGACTGCGATGAATCAAGGATAATATCTTCAAGATAAACCGCCCCTACAATTTCATCCGGGCTTACGTTTACAACGGGATAGCACCGCTGGGAACGGTACTCAAGGGCTTTTTCCAGTATTTCTTTGTACGGCAAATTGCAGTCAAGCCACTGAATCTCCGAGCGGTGCGTCATAAACGCGCCGACGGGACGGTCGCCAAGATAGAAGACCCCTTCTACCATTGTGCGCTCCTTGCTTTCTACAATGCCGGATTTTTCACCTTCCAAAAGAGCGCGGTGAAGTTCGTCTTCAGTCATGCTGTTGTCGCCGTTTTCCAAATGGAAAGTTGAATTAAAAGACGAAGCGAATTTCAAAGACGGTTTGACGAAAATCAAAAGCGGAAACGAAAGTATTTTTATAAACGGAAGAAGAACGGCTGCGATTTTTTCAGGAGAAGCGTGTGCAATTAATTTTGGAAGTCCATCGCATAACAGTGCTATGAGCAGGCCGAATAAAAAAACGGATACCAAAAACCATATCATCCAAACATTTCTAAGAAGGTAAAAAGATACCAAAAAGAAATTTAAAGCTGCGAAAACCTTTAGTATATTGCTCCATATCCGGCAGGCAAGAGAATACATTTGCTGTTTTTCCAGCGCGAGCAAAACAGATTTGCGGCTTTTTCCCTGTTCTTTTTCCAGCCGCGATTTTCGGCACAATCCAAGAGCGGAATCAAAAAGAGAAAAAATTCCGCTGACTATAATCAGCAGGATTGAAGTTATCAGCGTTGAAATCATATTAGGCTTCAATCTCCGAACGGTTTAGAGGCCGCACAATTGCGATTTCATTTTGTGCGGTCTGCATAGTTTTGATTTTTCCGTCAGGTGTAAATTCGCCGAAAATCTGCACAATAGGGAACCTCGGGTTTTCAGGGTTTATGTCAACAACCTGTCCTTTCTTCCCGTTTGACAGAAGCACATACAAGCCTATCGGGTATATTGACAGGGAAAGGACAAGAGCCCTGACAATTGTGTCGTCGTAGCGTTTTCCGTCGTTCTTTAACAATTCCAGCATTCCGGTATAACCGTCTTTTGCTTCCTTGTGCGGCCTCTTGGAGCTTAGAGCTTCGTAAGAGCAGGCGACGGCTATTATTTTTGAATACAAACTTATTTTTTCGCCGCTCATGCGCCGAGGATAGCCAGTGCCGTTTTCGCGTTCGTGGTGTTCAAGAGCGGCGAGGCAAATCGCAAGCGGGAAATCAAAAGACTTGAGCATGGAGTAGCCAAGTATGGGGTGGGTTAAAATCGCCTTCTGCTCCTGAGCGTTTAAGGCTCTCTGGTTCAGGTAAATATTCGGCGGCAGTTTTAACATTCCCGTTTCGTGCATAAGGGCGGCAACTCCCAACTCAATCAGCCGGTAGTTCGGAAGTTTCAGATATGTCCCGATTATTATCGCAAGAATGGTTGAACGCACCGAATGGGTAGCCAGATAATTTTTTTCCGGCGCGGGTTCGATATTTTTCAAAATCCGCATAAGAAAACGGCGGTCTTCCTTTATATAGTCAATCATATCTTTGATTTTTTCCGTTACGGATTTATAGTCCAGTTCGTCGGATACTGTCGCCCTGACAAAAATATTTTCCACAAAGAAAAGGAAGCCCTTGTAAAACGCCTCGGCTTTTTCAAGTTTTTCCGCGTCCGGCTGCTGGGAAAGCACTATCGGGCTTGAGCTTTCCTCGGTAATTTCGCTGCTGCCTGCGGACGCACGGGAATATTCATTGCTTGGCTCACCTTCGCTGCATACCGTCTTGAAGCTCCATTTTTCCAGGATGGAGGTTAATTCTTCGAAAAAAGGCATTTCTGGGGCGGTGATGACGAATGAGCGGTCAAGATAGACTGTTTTTGTAAAAAAACTGCCCGGCTGTATTTCTTTTACCAAAAAATCCTTCATTCCATCCCCCAATGCCCCTGACATCGTTGACGTAATATAATCTTTATTTTATGATTCCACCAACGAGTAATTATAGGAGAGTTTACATTGAAATTCAAACACCTGATAATCGCGTTCAGCGTCATAATCATCGTTATTATATCAGTGATAGCCTTGCTGTCGTTATTGTCGGCAGGGCCGGAATTTGCGGCAAATTTTCGATATATAATCATACCGCTGTTATTATTCATGTTCTTGCTCCTTGTTTGCATAGGCATATTTTTCCTTCTTAATTATCGGCTTTTTTCGCTTTTGGAAAGAGAGGATTGGCCCGCGCTTGCCTATTATTTAGAGCAGAAAATTTTTGTAAAAAACAGGTACAACGCCCGGTATGTGCAGCTTTTGGCAAGCTCTTACCTCGTTATTTCTGATTATAATTCCGTTTTAAAGCTGGAAAACAAGGCTATGATTTCCAAACCATCGGTGGTTGATAAGAATATCCTGCTTTTTGGAGCCGCTAGGATTTTAAGCGCCCGTCCTAAAGAAGCGGTCGCGTTTTTCATTTCGCACATGGGAAAATGCAGGGCAAGAGACAGGCAGTGGGTGCGCTGGTATTACGGTTTTTCCCAGCTTTTGGCAGGGGCTTTTAACATAGCCGAGCCGGAATTTACCTCGCTGGCTGTTTCTTCCAGCGACGCTCTGATAACCGGACTTTCGGCGTATTTTCTGCACAGTTCGATTGAAAAGTATTCCCTAAAATCCGGGGAATGCCGCGCCGCCGCTGAAAACGGACGCAGCCGCGTCGTGAGCGCTCTCATCAATCCGGGGGGCTGGAAAATAGAAGCCGAGAAAATGGGAACCGAAATTCACATTGCTATTATAAGGAAGTATATTGACGAAGCCGGAAAATGGCTTTTTGGAGAGGATGTGAAAGCCGGTGAAGTTTCTGTGAAAGAAAAAGTTTAGCGGAGAATTTATGAAAAGCATAGAAAAATCGACAAAGCTGGAAAACGTCTGCTACGACATACGCGGCCCGGTACTCAAGGAATCCAAACGGCTGGAAGAGGAAGGCTTTCGCATAATCAAGCTGAACATTGGAAGTCCTGCGGCGTTTGGACTAAACGCGCCGGACGAGATTCTCCACGACATGATCGTGAACCTGCAAAACGCCCAAGCCTATGGCGAGTCGCGCGGTCTTTTCGCAGCCAGAAAAGCCGTAATGCAGGATTTCCAGTCCAAAGGCGTTATGGACGTGGAGATTGACGATATTTTTATCGGGAACGGCGTAAGCGAATTGATCCAACTCTCGATGATGGGGCTTTTGGACTCAGGCGACGAAGTTCTCATCCCCATGCCGGACTATCCCCTGTGGACGGCGGCTGTTACTCTTGCCGGAGGCAGAGCCGTTCACTATCTTTGCGACGAGTCCGCCGGATGGAATCCCGATCTTGACGATCTTCGTTCTAAAGTGAATCCAAAGACAAAGGCGATTGTAGTGATTAATCCCAACAACCCGACCGGCGCGGTCTACGACCGTCAAGTTCTTGAAGGCATAGCGCAAATTGCAAGGGAAAACGAGTTAATCGTATACGCCGATGAAATTTACAGCCGGATAACCTACGACGGGGCGAAACATATTCCCATGTCCACAATTGCGCCGGACATACTCACGATCAGTTTTGACGGCCTTTCCAAAGCATACCGCGCCGCCGGTTTCCGCGCCGGTTGGATGGTTCTTTCCGGCAGCAAAAAACACGCTGCCGGTTATATTGAAGGGCTTGATATGCTTGCCAATATGCGCCTGTGTCCCAATATGCCCTCGCAAATGGGCATACAAACCGCGCTCGGCGGCTACCAGAGCATAAAAGACCTGATCCTCCCCGGCGGACGCCTGCGTGAACAGAGGGATACCGCCGTCAATCTTGTCAACGAAATCCCCGGCCTTTCCGTAGTTATGCCAAAAGGCGCTCTCTACTGCTTTCCAAAAATAGACGTAAAACGCTTCAACATCAAAGACGACGAAAAGTTCATGCTCGACCTGTTACGCGCCCAGCACCTGCTTTTGGTTCACGGGACCGGCTTTAACTGGAAGGAGCCGGATCATTTCCGCATTGTTTTCCTTCCCGACAAGGACACTCTCGCGGACGCAATACGCAGATTAGCGGATTTCCTGGAAAAGTACCGGCAGAATTGAGAGGTTAATGCTGACACCGCCATTTTTCTTTTATCAAGTTTCTTTGATAAAATCTTCAGCAAAAATCCGACCTGCATAATTTGCTACTGAACGCTGGCGGTTAGGTACAAATTGTTCCAAAAGCCGTTTTTAAAGAAAAAACGGTTCGTTCCAACGCCATTGGTATACTCCTGAATAATTCCGTTTAAATTCCAACTGAAGCCAATGATAAGCTCGCTTGCGTATTCCGGGATGTACAGGGGTTCAAAAGGAATAACCATGTTGTACCAAGGGGCCGGCTGACCCCACTCATGGCCCGGCCCCACTACTCCGGGGGCTGGAACATGACCCTGTACAAGTTTTTTCGTGTTTCCGTAACACACATAACTCTCGGGACAAACTACAGTGCCTACAGTGGGGGCAAGATTTACAAAACGAAGGGTTTTTTCACCGCCTGAATTAAACGTTATTTCTGATGGTTGCGCTTCCGAATCAAGAAAGCTTATTTCTATTGCGGTAATGGTAAGGTTGGTTGGTATATCGTGCCCAAGATTTATTACAAGGTTTTGTGTGAAATCGTGTTGATTTATTCCGCCCCATTCGGTCTTTATATCATCAAATCCATCACCTTTCCAGCAAAGTACAACGCGATAATAGATTTTAAATTTTGAGGGAGTAATGCCTGTTCCAACTTCTGCGCCCCGTGCCGTGTAAAAAGTATTTAACGGGGCAAAACTGGCTGTATCGGTGGTTGAATCTCCTATTGCCCTCGCAACAGACCTAGCTCCTGACGGCTTTGTGCCCCCATTGTTAAAAGCCCTTATTTTAACAGGTATCTGGCCACCACCGCCTCCTCCTCCGCCTGTGTTGCAAGAGACCATTGCAAATACTATTACCGCAACAATGGCAATAATCCCGATCAATTTCATTAGATTTTTCATAAAAACCATCCTTTTTTTGGAAAAAACGCCCTAAAAAATGGATTTTTTGAGTTTTTCCCCTAAATTTTACCTGTCAACTGACTGGTTTGCCCTGCCATTTTTGACTAATTTTCAATCAAAAAATTACAGTAGCTATTAGTATATATTACAAGATTTAAACAGTAGCGTCTAGTTACTGTCAAAGAATGGATAGTAGCTATTAGAGTAGGTTTATGGGTCTTAAACAGGTATTCATGGCTAATATGAAAAACAGGCGAAAACAATTAGGACTAACTCAGGAAAAACTAGCGGAAATTTGCAGTACTGATGCCTGTTATATAAGGCAAATTGAAATAGGAAATAGATTCCCTTCGGTGGAATACATTGAAAGGATTGCAAAAGGGCTTAATATTGAACCGCACCTTCTTTTCTATAATGAAACAAGTCAAGAAAAAGACAAATATTTATTACAGTCCAAAGAGCAAAAACAAAAATTTAAAACCATACTTATTGAAAATGCCAATAAATTATGCACGATAATTGATGAACAGTTATGATCAGACAATTTTACCCCAATTTTTTAAGCCAATCAATATTAATCTCATACATTTTCCCGTCCATTATTAAACAATATGTTTCATCATCTTTCCGCCAAACTGTTCCAGGAAATGCCAAATACGGTATGTCTTGAAAAAATCCAAATATATACCCTATAAATCCATCGTTACCAGCAATTATGTCAAACGGATTTCTTCTATAATTATAAATTTCATTAGAAATTATTTCGTTATTTTTTATATATTCCAAAAAATGTTTTATATCATCGTCCTTATATATGCCAATAGTATCCTCTAAATATTCTAATTTTGAACGAGAACCTATAATAAACGGGCTTTCTGTATCAGCAAACTTAAATGAAATACAATTCTCAAATGAATAGTCCATTTCTGATAATTCTTTTTTTATATATATCTCATACCATTCGCTATTAAATTTTATACGTTGTAAAATTGTTAGATTTGGATCATTATTAAACGAATAAACACCCGCGTCTGTATTTCCGCCTAAATGGCGCAGTTTTCTTGGCTGCCATCTAATATATGATATAAAAGAACGTTCACCAAAAATAAAATACTTTCCTTCGTGCGCTAAAAAAATATATTCCTGTTTTTCTGGGGAAACAATATTCCCATTTACCAACTGCCTATATTCATTATTTTGACAACCGCATAAAATAGTGAAAAAATATAAAATCAGCAACTTCTTTATATTCATTATTATTTTACCCCTGTTATATTTCTATCATTTTTTCAATATTTTGTCAATATATTTCTATAAAAATTTTGCGAAAATGTCGCTTAAAGACATATTATGCGCTGGTTTTCGTTTGCTCAATTATTTTAACCTATCCTATTTGTTATTGAAATGAATAAAATAAACCCATAAAAAATAATGAATATTGATAAAATATTAAATAATATTAAAAGACTTAATATAATATAATATTTTAATTTTGTATAAAATATATTTGATATTTTTAAAACTAATCCTGTAATTATTATATTCACTGGAATTAACAGTGTAAAATTATAAATTAAATATATGTTCAATATGGTCATTAGAATTCTAGGTCTTTTTTCCTCAATAATATCAAAAAATATAAACAAAAATATTGTAAATAATATTAATAGTATATTTATTGCTATATCCAAAATAGGCAAATTGGTTAAAATTTTATTGGGTTTTGTCCCATTTTTAATATTATTTTCTATTAAATTTCTTAATAATATAGTGATAAATGGTGTCACAAAAATCATAACAACTGAAATAAGCTTAAGTTTAAGCATAATTACATATACTATACGATTATTAAAATTTATTCAATACCCTTCAGTCATTAAACATAATGAAAACTTGTACTTAACGTTTGTTAAGCGAAGTATGGGCATATTCCATGAATAGGTCGTCATTTAATTTAGTAATCTCACTTGAATATATCATATACCCTCTGATATATTATTCCATTATTTTGTTATTTCGTCAATACACATTTATAAATATTTTTTCCATTCTTCCATACTAATTTCACGCCATTGATCATTAGGAAAAAGGTTTCTTATAAAATGAAACATTTTTAGTTCCTCAATTCTTCTTGTATATTGTATTTTATGTTTTATTTCAATTATTTCGTTTTCATGTGTATATAATAAAAATTTATATACGATAGATAACAATGCATCGTTCTCGTAATTTATTGGAATATCTTTAAAATGAAAATAAATGCCGCTAATATATTCATCATCTTTTTTTTCTATTTCTATTATCATAGTATCATTAAATTCTCTTTCATCAGGAAACCAGCTTCTATGACCATCATTTGATCGCCAAGAAAAGTTAATACTAATATTTTCCAATGGAATTTCTAATATATTTTTTATTTCATTGTTTGAATTTTCTATCAAACATTGTTCCAATTTTATTTTCTCAATTGTTCCATTCAATTCTGATATTTTCATTTGAAAACTAAATGGAGCAGAATAGTTTTCATATACTGTTGCTTTTGGGGCTTTAGTAAATGAAGCATTAACTGAATAACGCAATATGTTACTGATGTTCAGTATATTTTCTTCTATTATCTCATTTGAACTTGATAAATAATTTATTCTCCGATCTATAACTTGTGTCCATAAAGCCGAAAGAGGTATATGTGTTGCGGGTGCAATCGGTATTTCATCTGCTGTTGAGCATGAAAATACTAAAAAACAAAATATAATAATTTTTCCATAATTCATACAATTATAATAACATATTTAGATAATTTTGTCAAGCTAAGAATTTTAAAAAACATGGCAATAACGTTCTAGGTATACGATGTTTTGGCCGCCCGGATAAGAGCTTGCGGAGCAAGGCGTGGGAGCGAGCGGAGCGACCGATCTAGCCGAACGGAGCCAGAGCCGCCGAATGGCGGCGAAGCGTTTGCAATCCTGTTATATGCCGTTGTGCCATACTATATTTTATTAATTTATTATCATTTTATTTTTATTAATTTATATTCTCCTCTTTCAAATCTTAAATAATAATTTTCTTCATAAATATCAAATACTATTTCTTGATTTTTTATTTCAAACCAACCCCCAAACCAAAAATCACTTTCATATATCTTCTTAAATGGAGCAAAGAATGATTCATCTTTATTGTATTCAAATATAGAAAAACTGTAATATTTTCCACTCCCACCTGTATAATCAATAATTGCATATGGATTATTATTTCTCTTGAAAAATGTAATATCAAATTTTACATTGCTTGCCTGCCAACTATTGAAATAAATTATATTGTCACTGCGCCATGACAAAATTACATTATAATATCTTTCGTCTTCAATAATGTAAAAATATATAAAATACTCTGTATTTCTGCCATCTCCGACAAGATCAATCCAGCCTGATTTTATTATCCCAATATCATCATTAATATTAATATTCGTACATTTATACAATAATTCTAATCCTTTATTTTCTGTATCCGGTAAAAGCTCCATTATTGAGTAAATATCTTTATCCTGTGAACACGCATTGAGAGTGAATATAATAACACATAAAAAATAACATAC
>JGI24698J34947_10002116_pt1 | contig 10629 bp, 7 predicted proteins | sample TergutMp193P3_FD_34947 | JGI IMG/M metagenome (IMG submission 34947) | reverse complement strand
ATAACCCTCACCGATATTTTAAAAAGGGAGTTTAACCCCGAAGCCTGCCTGGATTCCAACGGGCAGTTGTGCGTTGGCGCCGCAGTAGGCACCGCCGCCGACACTTTGGAACGGGCGGCGGCATTGGTTGAATCGGGCGTTGATTTGCTGGTTGTGGACACAGCCCACGGGCACCACATAAATGTTCGCAATATAGTTAAAACGCTCAAAAAAACATACCCTAATTTAACGCTTGTAGGCGGAAACGTAGCCACAGCCGAAGGCGTCAGGGATTTGGCAAAGTGCGGCGCAGATGTTGTAAAGATAGGCATTGGCCCGGGTTCTATATGTACCACAAGGGTTGTGGCGGGCGTTGGAGTTCCGCAATTCACCGCAATTCTGGAATGCGCAAAGGAAGCCGCAAAACACGGCGTAAACATAATAGGCGATGGCGGAATAAAATATTCCGGCGACATTGCAAAAGCACTGGCTGCGGGCGCTCATGCCGTGATGCTGGGCGGTCTTTTTGCAGGAGTGGAAGAAAGCCCCGGCGAAATAATCCTGGCAGATGGCCGCACATTCAAAAGCTACCGCGGAATGGGTTCAATAGGCGCCATGAAAGAAGGCTCAAAAGACCGCTATTTCCAAGCCGAAATCAAAGACGAAGACGATTCCAAATTTGTCCCGGAAGGCATTGAGGGCCGGGTTCCCTACAAAGGCCCGCTCAAGGAACTGGTTTATCAATTAACAGGCGGAGTTCGTCAGGCACTCGGATATGTAGGCGCAGAAAATCTGGCGGAACTAAGGGCAAAAGCCAATTTTGTGCAAATAACCAGCGCCGGCCTAAAAGAAAGCCACCCGCACAATATAATAATAACCAAGGAAGCCCCTAATTACAGGGCTTGATAAAAATGGACTCCTTCCTTGTTTCCCCCAACGGGCCGCTTAGAGGCTCGGTGCGGATTTCCGGTGCAAAAAATGCCGTGCTGCCTGTTATGGCTGCGGCTATGCTGGCAGACGGGGTTTCCAGAATTAGCAACGTTCCGCAATTGAAAGACACAAAAACCATGTCGGATGTTTTGCGGGTAACGGGTTGCCGCATAAAGCAAAATGAAAATGATTTGAGCATTGATTCCAGCGATATAAACCACTTGGAAGCCCCCTACGAACTGGTGAAAACCATGAGGGCAAGTTTTTATGTGCTCGGGCCTCTGGTGGCAAAGTTTGGAAAATGCAGAGTGTCTTTGCCGGGTGGCTGCGCTTGGGGGCCGCGACCGGTTGATTTGCACTTAAAAGGGCTGGAAGCGCTTGGGGCAAAGATAAATGTTACGCACGGATATGTTGAAGCGCTTTGCGAGGGGCGGCTCAAAGGGAACACCTTTTCCTTTCCCATAAGTTCTGTTGGAGCAACTGCGAATATTCTTATGGCGGCAACTCTCGCAGAGGGAACTTCCATTCTGCAAAATTCCTCCATAGAACCGGAAATCACCGCTCTTGCAAATTACTTAACTGGAATGGGCGCGGAAATAAACGGCATAGGAACAAGAACCCTGATTGTAAAAGGCGTTGAAAAATTAAAACCCGGCAACGGGCAAACAATAGCAGACAGAATAGAAGCCGGAACTTTTTTAGCAGCGGCGGCAATAACAAGGGGAAAAATAAAAACAACAGACATGGTTCCGGAGCATCAAGGTGCCCTTTTGGAAGTTCTCAAAAATATCGGTTGCGAAATATCCGCCGGCGATAACTGGGTTGAACTGGATGCAGAAAATAAAGAGTTATTGCCTGCGCACATAACCACTCTCCCCTACCCCGGCTTCCCCACCGATATGCAGGCGCAACTGATGGCGGTGCTGGCAACGGTAAAAGGCACGTCCTCCGTGCGCGATACAATTTACAACGATAGATTCAAGCACGTTTCCGAACTGGAAAGGCTTGGAGCAGAAATTTCCCTCAAGGAAGACACAGCCGTAATAAACGGAGGCAGCGAGCTAACGGGGGCACCGGTAATGGCAAGCGATTTGCGGGCCAGCGCAGCCCTTGTTTTGGCAGGCTTGGTAGCCAAAGGGCAAACGGAGATAAGCCGCATTTACCATTTAGACAGAGGCTATGAAAATTTTGAACGCAAACTTTCAAAACTCGGAGCCAAACTGGAAAGAGTACATGGGTAGGTTCTCTCAATTAGCATTAATAGCTATGCCGGCATTTTTTCTCGGTTTGCAGGGTTGCACTTGCTGCGCGTATTTTAACCATGCGTGGAATATGGAAGTGGCTTATGAGCAGGCGGCGGAACTCAGGCAGGCAAGGCAGGACTCGCTTCCCGGCGATTCTATTTTAAGAATGGGAAAAGAAAGGGGACTTTACGACAGAGTTATAGAAAAGGGTTCGCGCACGGTGGAGAGATTTCCAAAAAACGAGAGGCAGGTTCCAAAAGCCGTATTTATGATGGGAGAGTCATTCCGCTACAAAAGCGAATGGACCAAGGCAGTTGGAAAATACGATGAACTTGAGAGATATTTTCCGCAATACGATTCCATGCCCAAAGCCGAATATCAGCGGGCCTATTGCCTTTACAAAAGTCAGGAATATGCTCTGGCAAGGTTTTCTGCGGAACGCATTTTGGAGAACGGCGAAAAACATGAGTATTATTTGCCAACCTTGGAACTCATGTCTGTTTTGCAGGAAAAGGAAGGTTTGCCGGGCGATGCCATAGCATCCCTGGAAGCAGTGCTCGCCACCAATTTTGGAACGCCCTGGACAAGGGCAAGAGCAAGAATGAGGCTTGCGGATTTGTATTACGAGCAAAAAAACTACGAAAAAGCAAGGGAGCATTATTTAAACAGGGAACTCTTTATTTTGCCTGTTCCCGAGCGATACAAGGCGCAAAGCACGGCAACGGAGTGTTTGCTCTCAATGAACGATGCAAAGGGGGCGGCAAACGAGTATAAAGCTCTTGCGGATTCCGCTGCGTTCAAAGACCAGAAAAGCCTCAGTTTAACAAGGCAGGGCGAAATTCTTTTGAGCATGAACAACGAGAGCGGAATCAGAATTTTGAGAGACCTGGCTTATGGCGAACCCAAAAGCGAAACCGCCGCAAGAGCATTTTTTGGCATTGGAGATTTCAGGCAAAAAGGCAAGTATTACCCCGACGCTATTTTGCTTTACGATTCCAGTTTTCAAAGCAAACCTTCCAGTTCCTGGGGCAAGGAGAGTTACAGCCGCAAAACCGCGCTTTCAAAATTATTAGCCCTTAAAGACACCGTTGCCGCATTGCAAAAGGAAGAAAAGCCGTTCTTTCCGCAGGAATTTCAAATTGCAGAACTCTTTTTGCTGAAACTATCGGAAACAGACAGCGCTCTTGCCCTGCTTGCAAGAATGGATTCCACCCTTGAAGATTCCTCTTTAAAGGCCAGAGCCGCCTATACAAGAGCCTTTATTTACGATGAGTTCAAACAGGACACCTCAAAGGCCTACCCGCTTTACAGGGCGATAGTTGAAAATTTCCCGCAAACGGATTATGCAAAACAGGCGCAAACGAACATGGGTTTGCAAATAAATGTAAAAACCAGGGAGGACTTTGCATACAACGCCTTTTTAAAAGCCGAGAAAACATGGCTTAATGCGCGGGAAATTCCGCTTGAAAACTTCAGGGAAATTGATTTGGCATATCAAAATACCATTGCCCTTTACGATTCGGTTATAACGGAATTTTCTGGAACGCAAAATGCCGTGCGGGCCATGTATGCAAAAGCCGGCATTTTTGAAGATGAAATAGGCAACATAGACAGCGCAAAAGCCATTTATTCAAACATTGCCAGGGAATATCCCAAAACCATATGGGGCAAGGCGGCTCTGGAAAAGCTGAGGGGCAAACTCTCGGTGGACGGAAGCGATTTGAGCAGCCTGCGCAAAAGGGTTGAGCAATTTGAAATTTCCATAAAGCAACAGAGTGATGCATACTGGCAAGAGGCGGAAAAAAAGCAAAACGAACCCCCGCCGCCAAAAGCAGTAGAAGATGAAATTTTGCTGAACGATTACAATACTCTTTACGATTTCAAGTAAGTCCCGCGTTTTTTTCTAAATTTCTCCGGTGCTTTTTTTCCTTGTGTTTCTCCTTTTCCTTTCCGCATCTTATGCGGATAATGGCGGAATTATCCGTTTGAGCAGGGATGAATTTGTTGAAATAGCCGTAAAAACCGAGCCAAGGTTCAGGGAAAACCGGATGGAGCTTTTAAAAAAGGAAGATAAAATCGAGCAGCTAAAATCCGGGGTTCTGCTCCCGAAATTTGAGTTTTCAATGCTAACGGGTATAGTTCCCGGATTAAAAAAAAGAATTGACAGCAATAACGAAACAATAAAGTCCTGGGATTTCACCGAAATGGGGCCTTTTTACGGAATGAACATATATGCGGCACAGCCTTTGAATTACGGGCAATATCAACTGGGGTTAAAGGCGACAAAAGCGGATTTGCAACAGAAAAAAATGGAAATTGAAGGAAAGGAACTTAACAAAAAAACGGAATTTTTAAGCTATTATTACGGTTATTTGCTTGCAATGGAAATGAACAGGCTTGCCCAGGACGGCAACAAGCAAATGCGCAAGGCCGCAGACAACCTGGAAGAAGCCCTTGACAACGAAGAAGAAAATGTTTCCCAAATGGATTTGCTGGAACTAAAAGCCGGATTTTTTGAAATAGACAAGGCCGTTCTGGATGCAAGAGCCGGTTTAAGAAAGGCGCAGTTAGCCGCAAAATTTGCCCTTGGCCTGCCGGATTCCCTTACATTTGAACCGGCAGACAGCGCATTTGCAGCCGTAAATGATTTTGTGCCGAGTTTGGATTCCCTGAAAAACCGGGCGGCCATGCAGCACCCGGATATTCGCCGTTTGGCAGCAGGCCTGGAAGCAACAAGCATACTTATGGAATTGTCTGCGGCAAAACTCGCTCCGGAATTTTTTATACTTGGAGAATTTGAATATGCAAAGTCATGGGCGGGAAACCGCACCAGCCTTTCAAAAAATGCCTTTGCACTGGATCCCGTAAACAAAATTTCCGGCGCATTCGGAATAGGCATCAGATACAAGCTGAATTTCTGGAATCAATGGGAAAATTACAAGAGCGCGCGCACGGATTACCGTATTCTGCGGCAAACCGAGAGCTACGCAAGCAGGGGAATAGAATTGCAGATAGAAGAAAAATACGAGGATTTTCTCGTTGCAAAAGGCAAGCTGGAAAGCGCAAGAAATGCTCTCAGGGCAACGGAAGGGATGTTAAAGGGCGCCGCGCTCCAGTACGAGATAAATCCCGGCAAGGCATCCGGGCTTTTGGCAAGTGCATACAAAAAAAATCTGCTCATGAAAAAGGATTACTACTTTGCGGTATATGATTACAACATGGCAGTGGCAAGGCTCTTTGCGCAAGCTGGTTATTAGCCTGCTCCTTTTAATAGCCTGTCCTCATGCAACGGGCGTTCCCTTGCCGGGGCAAACTATTGCCCAAGTCAAGGGCCTGGACGCAGGAATGGGTTTTGGCCTGGCAAAGAATAAAGGGTGCAAGGCCTTGTGGACCTGGACAAGCCAGGCAAATTATTCCTACGATTCCCTTTTATCGGGGGGGGCAAGCCTCAAATTTTTGGGCGGGAACCTGGATTCCGTAAATAATCTGGTATATCAAAGGTATTCTGCAAGCGGAAAAATCATGCATAACCGGTCCAGATACGCTTTATTCATAGGGCCGGTACTTTCCTTTGAAAACACTAATTTGAGCACTTTAATCAGAGGGATAAGCGAAGAAAAGGAAAACGCCACGGAATGCGGCGATTTGTTTGCAAAAATCGGTTCAAGCATAGGTTATCATAGCGGCGGCGGTTTTTTAGCTACACCCAGCCTGGGTTTTAGCTTTGGGCATAATCTTGACCTAACACTGAATGGAGCAATTATAGTATCTTTTAGCTCTTCAATAGCCTTTAATTTGCGTGAGCAATTTGAAAAATTAAGGGAAAACACTAAAAACCTCTGGCTGTCCCTTGAATATTCCATAATGCCCCGCAGAAACAAAAACGATATTCACAACTTTATTTTGGGGCTGGCGGTGGGATTTTAAAAGCGGAAATAAAAAATTCACCTCACTTTCCAAAAATAATATATATTAACTAATGCCGGCTCCGCCCAATAGAGACCGTTCTAACATACTCGTCTCGTCCGAAGCTCTTCTCTATGATTTATGCTTAGGCTTGTTCCTTTGAAAAATCCTAAAGGAGGCTAGGCTATCTTTCACGGAAAGTAGAAACGAGATCTTATTTGGCGCGAGCCCGGCTTTTTTGTTCAGCGCTTGGCTTCTTCCTGTTCACGCTTTTTAACTTCATGCTTGCAATCAATGCACTTTGTGGCGGTTGGAACCGCTTCCAGACGAACCATGGGTATAAGTTTTTTGCAAACTACGCAAATGCCGTAGGTTCCATTTTCTATGCGGTCAAGGGCATCTGCCAGTTGCACCAGATATTTGCTGTCCCGTTCCGCGAGATTCAGATTCATAGTCAAATTTGCATAGTCCGAGGCGGCTTCCGCAGGATGATTTGCGTAAGAGGACAGTTCCGCGCCGGTTTCCCTCTGATTTTCCTTAATGGAGGATTGCTCCCGGTAGCGAAGCTCCTCACAAAGGGCGCTGTGCTTTTCGGTTATAATCCTCTTGAAGCGCTCCAAGTCCTTTTTGTCCAAAGTTTCCATTCAAAACCCCTAAAAATTCAAAAAAATTGCTAACAAATCTAAAAGTATATATTTTTTTAAAAAAAAGTATGTTTTTTTTGAACTTTTTGTTCTTTTTTTCCGTCTAATGAGTATGGAAGAAGAAAATTTACTGCCGAGGGAGAGAATTTTGGCCGGGGAACTGGCAAAATTGTCTGTGGAAGAGCTGCTCTGCGTGATTTTGGGCCGTGGAATGCCCGGAAAGAACGTTTTTGAGCTTGCAAGGGAAATTGCGGGTATTTTGGAGAAAAAGTCCAGAATGCCAACAATAGAGGAACTTTTACAGGTTCATGGCCTGGGGATTGCAAAATCTGCCCAAATTCTGGCCTGTTTGGAGCTTTCTGGCCGCTTTATGCTGGGTATGCAGGATAAATCCATTTGCACCCCAGCGGAGCTTATGCCGCAATTAGCGTTTTTAAAGCACTCAAAACAGGAAAATATGGTTTCAATCACCCTGAACGGTGCCAACAAGGTGATAAAAATCCATAATATTACGGTTGGGACTGCAAATTCAACCCCGGCGCACCCAAGGGAGGCTTTTGCCCCTGCCATAGAAGACAGGGCCGTAGCCATTGTTTTTGCCCACAATCATCCCTCCGGCAGCCACGAGCCGAGCATGGAAGACCTGCTTTTAACCCAAAGGCTTTGCGAGGCGGGACGTATTTTGCAAATACCCGTCCTGGATCACCTGGTTATAAGTTCTTCCGGCTTTACAAGCATAAGGAGCAGCTATGCGGAATATTTTGAGTGAGTGAGCTTTACAATCCTCAAGGTTCTGGCTTCTCCTTCGCTGATGCCCAAAAGCCCGCCGTAAACGGTAAAGGGACTCACCGTTGCTCCCTGCTCATTGCACTTCACCGTAACGTGCAGGGCTTTTTCCGCTTCGTTTATTAAAATGACATGCTCGTTTAAATTTACGCTCTGGCCCCTGTGGTTCAGCACCGTTGGCAATTCGCCCCTTTCCTTTTTTTGCGGCAGATTGCCCGGATATTCGCCCAGCATACAGTAATTTGTGGATTTTGGAACCTGTGCGGAAAGTTTTTCCTTGAGCGGCTCTATTGAAACTATTTCCAAACCTTGGGGAAAACAGGCGTTCAGGGACTTGAACAGTTCCGCTTTGCCGCCTTCCAAATCCAGTTTTTCCAGAAGTTCAATGGAAATCACTTCGCAAAGGGATTCCAGGCCAAGGGGCAAAGCACCGGTATTTGTTATGCGGGGCTTGGGGCTAAAACCCTCGCTGAATTTTATAGGAATTCCGATTCTAACAAAAGCCCTTTCAAAAAAGGAAAGCGTGTTTTGATGCGGCAAAAAACGGCTGTTTTCCATTTTTCTGAAAACAATTTTGTAGGCGAAAATTTGAGTTGCCGTTTGTTTGCGGGCTTTTTGCAAGTCTTCTATTTCCTGCGGAGTTCTGGACGGGGCAGCGTATTTTTCCGGGATTTTGCCGAGAACAGTGTCCTTTCCGTTTCCAAAAATTCCGCAAGCCTGGCATTTGCCATGCTTGCAATTCTGCACCTGCTCGGAATTATGGGCGCGTTCCCATTCCCTTTGCAAAAATTTTTTGCTCACCCCTGCATCCATAATATCCCAGGGCAAATTTTCTTCCAGGTTAAATCCGTCAAAAACCCAGGAATCGCTATAGGCAAAATCATTCCGGATTTTTTCCCATTCGGCGGGGTTTAAGTGTTTGCTGTCGCTTTCAAAAACAAGCCCTCTTTTATACGCCTCGTAAATCAGCGGAGCCAGATTGCGCCCGCCTCTGCTGTAAATTGCCTCTAAATGCGCCGTTTCCCAGGAATTCCACGAAACCCGGACATTTTTATGCTTGAAAAATCTATCCCTCAAAATTTTTATGTGAGCGAGTGCCTTTTCCTTTTTTGCAAAGGGCGCCCATTGAAGCGGAGTCCACGCCTTTGGGATAAAGATTCCAACGCTCAAATTTATCTGGCATTTTTTATTGTAGCGCTTTCCTGTTTCCAAAAGGCTTTCCGTTAGCTTTACCAGAGCCAGAATATCCTCTTCCGTTTCGGTTGGGAAGCCTGCCATTATGTACAGTTTTATCTTGTTAAAGCCGTTTTGAAAGGCGCTCTCCGCTGCCTGCTCAATATCGTTATCTGTTATGGTTTTGTTTATGAATTTGCGAAGCCGCTCCGAACCCGTTTCCGGCGCAAATGTTGCGCTGCGCCCGCCCTTCAAGGCATAAGCCTTGCTTGCCAGACTTCCGCCAAAACTGCTGACTCTTAGCGAGGGCAGGGAAACATCTATGTTGTGAAAAAACGAGTCGTCAATCAGGGAATCCAGCATGTTTTCAACGGGGGAGTAGTCTGCCGTGGAAAGCGAGAGAAGCCCAAGCTGGCGGTCTCCGGTTGCCTTGAGGCCTTCCTTTGCAACTTCCAAAACATCGTCTGCGTTGAGTTCCCGCGTTGGCCTGTACCAGTAACCGGCCTGGCAAAAACGGCAGCCCTGGGTGCATCCCCGCATCACTTCTATGCAAAAGCGGTCATGCACAAGAGGCATGTTTGCTATCAGGTTTTTTACAGGCAAAAGTTCCCTTGCAAGTTTTTCAACAAAAATTCTCTTGACGGATTTTACTTCCCTGTGAATTGCCGGCACATAAAAACCATCCAGCCTTGCTATTTGCTCCAGAATTTCCGCCCTGCTTTTTTTTGCTCTCTTTGCCTCGCCAATCAAGCGCAAAACCTTTGGGGTTGCAAGTTCGCCGTCCCCTATGCAAAGGCAGTCAAAAAAGTCCGCGACTGGTTCGGGGTTTGCCATGGCCGGGCCGCCCGCTATTACTATCGGTTCGCCTTCCTTTCTGTTTGCGGCAAAAGCGGAAATTTCCGCGAGTTCCAGAACGTAGGGAATATTTGTGAAATTGAGTTCGGTTTGCACCGTTATCCCCAAGGAATCAAAACCCTTCACTTCGCTAAAGGAGGCGTGCGTGTAAAGCGGGATGCCGTTTTCCTTCATAAGTTTTGCCATGTCGCTCCAGGGTGCAAAAGCAACTTCGCACAGCAGGTCAGGTTCCCTGTTTATGGCATTGTATAAAACTCTCATTCCGTTATGGGACATTCCGATTTCATAAAGGTCGGGAAAAATCAAGGCCATGCCCGCCAGAACATCGCTTTTATTTTTTATCACGCTGTTTGCCTCGCCGCCCATATAGCGAGCGGGACATTCCACAAAGGGTAAAATCTTGCCCAGTTTTTCGGTTATTTGCATTTTGATTAAATGGATAATTCCTTTAGCAAAATCAAATCCTTGCCGTCCAGTTCTATATAGCCGTCTTTTACCAGAACAGCCAGCTCCCTGTTCACCGTTTCCCTTGTGGTTCCGGTCATTTCCGCTATTTGCTGCTGGGTAGGGCGATTTCTGAGTATTATTGTGGATTTTCCGTTTTTGACCGGCGTTCTAATGCCCCTTTCGTCTATAAACTGCATAATACAGGATTTTATTCGCCTTTTTATGGTATTCATGGATATAGATGCTATTTGCATATAGGCCCTGTTTAGTTTTTGCGTTAGCTTTTCTATAAAAAGAGATGATAATTTCGGGTTATTTATCATTATATCCTTAAAATCTTCTCCTCTTAAAATTATAACAAGACATTCCCCCTCGGCTTTAACGGAAAACGGATTTGCGGTATTCCTGTTAAAAAAGTGAATTTCGCCGAAAAAATCCCCAATATCCAGCAAACTCAAAATACCGTTCCTGGCATTTTTGGAATTGCAAAGAATTTTTGCCTGCCCTCTTATTATAAAAAACATGACTTTGCGGTTGTCTCCGGCAAGCGTTATGGTTTCCTCATTATGAAATTGCTGCATTGTGGCAATTTTTACAAGTTTATTGAGAATACTATCGTCCAAATCGCCAAAAATATCCACTCTACGGAGTAATTCCGCCATATT
>JGI24698J34947_10002115_pt1 | contig 10630 bp, 11 predicted proteins | sample TergutMp193P3_FD_34947 | JGI IMG/M metagenome (IMG submission 34947) | reverse complement strand
GGCAATAATTCCAATTGATCCGTATGCGCCAATAAATTAACTTCTTTTGATATTACACCATCTCTATCCAAAAAAACAGCCGGACGCAGGTTGTTAATATTCAAATGTGCCACCTTTCCTGAAGTTATATCATTACAAACGCTATTATAACGCTCGGGGGTTCCCATATCTTTTACATATTCAGGACTCACATAACCATAAATAACAACATTTTCTTTCAGGGCAACAGGGAAAATATTTTTTCCAAAATCAGTTTTCTTTCCCTTTGGGATATAGTCAAGTATTTTTGGCGACAGGATATAGAGTGCTGCATTAACAAGATTTCTGTAAAAACGCTGAACATCATGCGGCTTAGAATAGAAAGTTGTTACCCTATTATTTTCATTTATATCAACCAAATCAGAATCGTAAGGATGATCATTGGGATGAAGGAATAATGTGGCATCTGCTTTTTGCCGATGATGAAAATCCAACATTCGCAACATATCTATGTCCATTACAGTGTCACCGTAAAAAACCCAAAAGTCCTCAGTAAGCATATGTTCTATTTCTTTAAATGCGCCGGCTGTTCCAAGCGGTTCGATCTCATGATAATAATCAATGTTAATACCAAACTTTGAACCATTTCCAAAATATTTTTCAATTTGATCTCCAAGATGTCCGATTAAAAAAATAAATTCTGTAAATCCATATCTTTTGGCTAATTCTAACTGATACTCTAATACAGGCTTCCCCGCAACAGGTATCATAGCTTTAGGTATTTCTTCGGTTATCTCTCTTATACGAGTCCCTTTGCCTCCGGCTGTAATCACTACTTTCATTTTTTATTTCATTGTTTCTAATGCTTTTTCAATGGCTAATTGTACAGCTTCATTTGATGTTCTCTTAGCTTTCCAACCCAAATTATGTATTTTTGTAAGATCGTAACGAAACTCCGGAACATCTCCTACCCAACCCCTATTACCGCCGGTATATTTTATATATGCACTCAATCCCATTGCATCTATTACCATTTGGGCTATTTCCTTTACTTTTGTCCGTGATTCAACGCCTAAATTATATACATTAATTTGCTCTGAAGTATGCTGCCATACAAATATAATACCTTCTACCAAATCCTTCACATAAACATAGGGCTTATATTGCTCTCCGTTGCCTAATACCTCCAATTCAACAGGATTTTTTTTGAGTTTATGAATAAAATCATATATTACACCATGTGTAAAACGTTCACCCACCACATTGGGAAACCGTGTAATCCATACCTGAATATCGTAATTGGCGCTGAATGCGCTGATAAACGCTTCACAAGCCAACTTACTGGCGCCATAATTTGACACAGGTAAAAGAGGACCATAGTTTTCAGTCAGCAAATCGCTGGTTTCGCCATATATGGCCGATGTTGATGCAAAAACAAGCTGTTTTACATTGTAATTGCGCATACATTGTAATATATTGAATGTTGTCATAAAAGTTAATTCATAATCAACTACAGGATTCTTTCCCCCTTTCTGTATATCAGAGTTAGCCGCCATATGAAATACTACATCAAATGCATTATCAGCGAATAATTTATCAAGATTCGCCAAATGAAGCAAATCCTCTTTGACAAATTTAAAATCAGGTCTATTTTGTAAATGTTCAATATTCTCTTCCCGTCCTAAAATAAGATTATCAATTACAGTAATATCATACTTTTCTTTTATCAGCATATCGCAAAGATGAGAACCAATAAAGCCAGCACCGCCAGTAATTAAGATATTCATATTTTTCTTCCCTGTTCTTTATTTCTAAGATCATACGGACCGTTAACTGAACGAAAAAAATCAATAATACCAAAGAAAATATATTTCATACGTAAATATTTGTCAGGTAAAACAAGGATATGTATAATAGGACGAATCGTTAACATTAAAAAAAATCTAATTTTATATATTAATGGAGTATATTTCTTTGATAATAATTTTAAACAATCTCTTGTCTGATAATATTCCCGAATAGGCGAACCTTCTTTTACAGAAAACACTCCAATTTGTTTTACGGAAACGCCGAGTTTATGCTGTAAAACAACATTTTGAGTAAGGCAACATCTTAAACCAATCGAATTAAAACGCCAACATAAGTCCCAATCGGCGAGATCAAGGAATATTTGCTCATTCCAAAAATCAATTTGTGATAACGCATCATAAGTAGTCAACATTGATGATGTTATAATGGCATCAACCCTATAAATATGGGGGAGTAATTTATGCTTTATTTTCGGAATCATCAATTTGTCAGCATTTTTTTCATAATAGACAGGACCGATACAGCCGACAGCTATGCTCTCTTTCAACAATTCATTATAGTCAAAAATTAACTTGTTTATTAAATCCACTGGTATTAATGAATCTTGATCCAGAAAGAGAATATAACCCGATTCTTTTACCTTTTCAAGTTTTAAAATATTATTGAAAGCCTTTGACAAACCAAGATTAACTTTATTAGCTCTATATATTACCTTAGAAAAAGATAAGAACAACTCAGCGTTATCTGTACATGGAGTATTGTCTGTAATAATAATCCATGATACTTGTTCTTCCAGTCTTGCGATATTGGTTAAAAGAGATTTATCGGGATAATATGCAGTTACAATCGCGCAAACAGTATCACTCATGTTAAATTTTCCCGTTTATTTTGTCTACCAGACAGAGGTCTTTCATTAATCAATAGTAATACTGCTATCATGTGAGTTGTATCAAAACAATAAGGATTCCAGAATGAATAAAATAGATATATCAAATATATTATTATCTTATTTTTATTTTTTTCATAAAAAATATATAAAGTCACAAACATAAAAAGAAAATATCCGACAAATCCTATTTGATTTATTATATATAAACTCTGAAGTTCAAAATACATATTGCCATCATATATTCTTGTACTTGTTACAGCGTTTATTTTATTACCAATCCCATTGCCTGTAAAAATATTACCATTCAATAAAACCATCGCCTGTTCAATGCGTACGACATTTGAGTGTAAGGATTTTAAATAAATTTGTTTTTGTACATAAGGTAAAAAAAGAAAAGTAACTATAATAAAAGCCAGAAACACAAAAAGAATAGTTATATACCACTCTTTTTTACTGGATATTATTTTCATGTACAGACAATAAACAAAAAATAATAGCAACCCTAAATAAAAAGCAAAATTACCTGCCAAAATTATACCTGACAATAAAAGAACATTCACTAAATCAATCTTTTTAGTTCTTAAAAATCTTAACATAAAGGCAACAAGCAACAGCGCATTTCCGTGAACTTGTATATATAAATGCATTCCTCCCAACCCGCCCAAAGAATAAATACTTCCACCTTCAATACTGCGAGCAAATTCTCTTAATGCTATAAATGAACCCATTTTAAGAAAAATAATATAAATCACAATAAGGCTTATGCTTTTCAGGCATGAAAACAGAATAAAAGCATTATAGAAATAATTATTTTTTTGTCTGTGTATATCAAGAAAAAATACGGGCAGTATTGCAAGAATAAGGAAAAATCTTATTACTCTATTTATTTCCATAAAAGAAAGGGCAGATATTATTAACAGATGTGCAATAAACACATAGTATATTGAAAGTAATAATAAAGTGTTTTTATTTATTTTTTTTAAAATATCACTGATTGATAAAAATAGATAAATCATAAGCATAGGTACAATGAAAGATGATAATTCACGAAGAGGGAATTGTGCATAATAGCAAAAAACCGAAAATGAAAAAAATAACAATCTTAGTTTTAAGATTATATCTTTATTAAATAAAATATTACGAATCATTTTTATCAAAAATAAATCCTTAATTTTTGTATCTCTTCCAGCACTATGTCTAAATTATTTCTTATTATCAAAAACATCTTTATTATTTCTCCATCAATATTTTAATTTCTTTTAAGTAACGATCTCCCCATTTTATATCAGGTTCTAGATGATTACCTTCCGCCCATTCATTCCATGCATTAATAAAAATAAAATTTTCTTCATCAGAATGTGGAACAAACTTCTCTATTACGTTTTTAAGCCACATTCCAAATAATTCTGGCGTACTGCCATGAAAAGCAAAAAAAGTATATTTTCTGCGTGCACAATTATCCCACATGGGAATTACACAGGGATATTTTTTGTATAATGGTATAGTATTCTTTTTAGACTGAAAGCGCACATATTTTTTGTAATTTTCTATGTCAGGAAGAATATTTTTCTTTATTAATAAACGAGAAACATAATTTATTGTTTTGCTAATAAAACATATGTAATTTTTACGTTGATATTCTTTCATACCAGTATGTGGTTCAAAGGCAATCGCAGCATCTATTCCTTTTGTAATATATTCTTTGCCACTTTCTCCAAAAGATTCAAAACGGCATATATAAAGCTCTAGTCCTTCTTTCAAAGCCTCAGTTCGCCAGATTTCTATTGTTTTCTCTATATTTGGAAGTAATGTTGAGCGATAAATAGAAATAACTGGTTTATTGTTTACTCGAATATAACGAGGATCTTTGAAAAATTTAATCAAATAATGTATATGATTAACATCGTCTTCTTCGGAATATTTTTGTTCTATGAGAATTTCTTTCTCCCCTCCGTCCCATACTCTAGTCCAATTCTCATTAGCCCAACAGATCATAAAGGGGAAATCTGGTTCTTTTGATTTTAGCATATCTTCAAGCGGACGCTCTAACAGTAAATGTCCGTTAAACCAATAATGATAATAACAAAAACCATGAATACCGTGTTCCCGAGCCATCTTTGCTTGTTCAATTCTTACCTCTGGAACACGCAGATCATAAAATCCTAAATCAGCAGGAAGATGCGGCTGATAATGACCTGGAAAACGAGGTCTTGCCTTAACAACATTACACCATTCGGTAAATCCCTTCCCCCACCATTCATCGTTTTCGGGAATGGGATGAAACTGCGGCAAATAAAGAGCTATGATTCGATGTTTCATCATACCGCCTTACCTCTTTTGTTCTGGATTATGTTGTTTTAGAGATTTCTCCAATATTTTAGCTAAACCAATATAATTTTTTGCACAGATAGTAAATATACAGTTATTCATTTTTCACTCTCTAATATCAGCTTCTGTTCAAAATACTCTATTGCTTGATGAGGTATATCAGTAGTTATAAAATCCAAGCCTTGGTTAAACAAGCTTTCCATAAGCGCTATATTGTTTACCGTCCATACTGCCCTGTTCAATCCCATCTCCCTTGCCTCAATTAAATATTCAGGATGGGACGCAATTACTTCAAAATTATACGTAAGGGTGGAAAAACCATATTCTTTTAATTGAGCCGGTGTCAGATCGCCATTTAAATACCCTACGTTACTTTTCGGTTGTAGACGGATCAGTTCTCTGCCAGCTTCAAGGCTAAATGTTATATAATCAACTCTTTTTTCCAGACCAAAATGTTTTACTCTTTTTACTACTTTCTGCGCAGCTTTTCTGTCTCTTTCAGGCGTCGCGTGTTCTTTTATTTCCAGTATCAATTGTATTGATAAATTTTTTCCTTTTTTTAAATAATCATCTAATGTGGGAAGCTTTTCACCATTTGATAAAATTACTTTTTTTATTTTTCTATATGATACTTTTTGTATATGGATATTAGTGTCATTAATAATGGAATCATGATATATAACCGGTACATTATCCGCCGTTAGATGTACATCAAATTCAGAGCCATATACTCCCAATTCCGCCGCAAGCTGTAAACTTTTTATTGAATTTTCAGCGCTCCCTTCAATATTCCAAAAGCCTCTATGCGCGATTATATGCCGCTTTTCTTCGATAGAAGTTGATGACATCGTTCTTGATAATCCATTTTCATTTGTACTTATGCTTGTCAGGCATCCATAAAAAGAAAAAGCAATGAAAATAAAAATTATTTTTTGAGTTAAAATCCCAATACGTTTTTTCATAATTTTACTTCATCATTTAATTAGACTATATTGATATACAAATCGTCTTTAATTTTTGTTGTTGATATTTCTTCCGTTCTTGGTAAATATACAACTTCACATTTGTCACTCAAAAAATCAAATTTTCCTTTCCAGTCATCACCAATAACAAAAACATCTATATGATACAAATTAATATCTGTTTCTTTTTGTTCCCAGGATTCTTCCGGTACGACAAGATCAACATATCTTATTGCTTCCAATAACTGTTTGCGTTTATCGTATGAAAAATAAGTTTTTTTGTTTTTCTCCCTTTTATTAAATTCATCTGTCGAAAGACACACAATCAAATAATCGCCAAGTTGTTTTGCGCGGCGTAACAAATTTATATGACCATAATGCAACAAATCAAATGTGCCGTAAGTGATTACTCTTTTCATAATGCAGCCCTATTTTATTATCTCAAAAAGTTTTTTACATGAATTCCCGTTATTATATTGGCAATATTTTTTTATTGTATTATCCGAAATAATTTTAAAATCGCCAGTGTCCAGCAAATTATATATTTCTTTCCAACTTCTGATAATATTTCCTTCTATATTTTCAAAATAGTCAAAATAATGTTCGCGTGCCGTTCTTAAATATTCTTCATAATCAAACGGCGCGAGAATAACTGGTTTTTTTGTTACGAGAAAATCGAAATATACGCTTGAATAGTCTGTCATAAGTATATCTATGTCTTTTAAGAACAAATACAAATTATCAAAATCATTGTCTTTAATATAAATAAACCTGTTATGATCAAATTTTACGCTTACCGATTCGTCAATAAAATGAGGTTTGTATAAAAAAACAAAATTATTATCTTCAAGTTTTTGAAAAAATATACTTTCGTCAAAATCAAAACTGGAAAATGGATTAAAAAGTTTCCCGTCATAAATAGCGGTACGAAACGTCGGCATATAAAAAATAATTTTACACCCTTTAAATGTTTTTCTTATTTCTTTTATGACAGGTTCTGTTTCCTGAGAAAACAATATGTCACAACGGGGAAGCCCGGTCTTTAATATATTATTGTCTTTTAAATTAAAAGCACTTTCAAGGTAAGGTATAAAAAAATCACTGGATGTAATAGTATTATTTGGCAAAAAATAATAATATGGCATCAAAATCTTTACTAACTTACTTTTTATATTTATTATCATGCAGTCAAATAATATTTTTTTTAACGGCATTCCATGCCATAACCAAATCTGCCTTATACCATTTAAACAGAATCTATTCAAATCATTAGTATCGCTACCAATTATCGCGACAGAAGCCCGCAGACAAGTAATAATACCTTTTAATGAATTAGTCATTAATATAGGCTTGTTTTCATTTAATAATTTATTATATATAGCATGATTTCTTGTGATCCATATTACTTTATATTCAGAATGATAGTCAAGCATATATTCATATAGCGCTCTGGAGTTATCAGAATATTTCTGTCCATACCATGCTCCAAATACCCATAACTTTCTTTTTCTTGGAATAAGAAGTTGCAAATACCATAATGGCAGAAAGAATAAATAAAATATATACTTGAATATTTTATAAAACATATACAAACGAAATAATTACTTACCCTGAATACAGCTCAGTATATTAATTGGTCCGAAACGCCTGAGTTTATCAATATATCTAAAAATCTTCATAATTTTTTGCTTTTCGTAACTCCAGCATTACATAATAGAATCTTATTGTAAATACAATACATTCTGTAGCGAAAGTAAGCAACGCTACAGATATAAAGGTTATATAACCTATAAAAAACAATAACAATAATCCAATAATATGAAATATCGCACCAATAATAACACTTATATTTGCTACATTTATTTTCTGTAATGCTCCCAGTACCGGATAGCCGAATAAATATGTCGGCAAAGAAATAACGATAAGAGGCAACATTGCCCTAAATATCGGTACCGAATCAATATATTGATCTCCGGCTATAAAAACAATAAATGATTCTGCAAAAATAAATAGACATACACACATTAAAAATATAATTGGTTCGAATATCAAAACGATCTTTTTTACAAGTTTATAATTCTTTTGTGCAACCATATACGGATAAATACTGTTTGAAATCGGAGTCAACAATGAACGTCCACTTGAAATCAAAGTATTTGCCGCGCCGTACTGTGCTATATTTGCGCTTGAAAACTGAAATCCAAGCACAACAATATTCAACGATTGGTACATACTGACAGCAACATGAGAAAGAAAGAAGACAGAAGAATCATGTAAGTATTGTAGAGTTTCTTTTATAGAAACACGGACAGGCAGGATATGCAGTTTACGAACAATTTCATACCATGTAAGCGTAATCGCAATAATATTTCCACCAATTAGTGCAAGCGGAACTCTGATAAAATCGTTATCGGTACGAACAAGCATAAAAATAAGCCCTGTATACACCAATCTTGATAACAATACCCGATATGTGATAATACTCATCTGTTCAATGCCGCGGAATAAATAATCAGGCAAAAAGATTGAAAGCAGCACACTAATATACGAGAGCCACAGAAATGTTTTGTTGTTTTGAAGTATCGGTACAAACGTTGAACAAAAAAACAAAATAATCGCGCCGAGAAACGCCAATAGAATTTTTGCTTGAATAATTCCGAATGTTACATGCGCTAATTTATTTTTATCTTCGCGGTGTATAGAACAAACATTTGTTGCGGATAAAATAAATCCAAAATCTACCAGTATCTGAAAGTATACCATTACTGCATTAGAAAATATCACTACACCATATTTATCAGGTCCTAATATCCGCGTTAAATAGGGAAAAGTCAAAAGCGGAAAAATATATCCGCTTATTTGCATGATATACAAATATATAGTATTTGACAATAAACGTTTTTCGGGCGTTTGCATTATTTATTAAATTCTCACATTGCAAATCACTTTTTATCTTTGTTGTTGATATTTTTTCAGTTCTTGGCAAATATACAATTTCACATTTATCACACAAGAAATCGAATTTGCCTTTCTAGTCATCACCCATAACAAAAATAACAATCATGTTGGCAATAAAATACGATATCGTCTTTTTCAAAAATATTTTCTGAATATCTGACTTTATATCCTCTTTTTATCGCTTCTTTTGCAATGTTTTCAGATAATAAATATTCTCCTTTATCTGTATAAATAAATGTTATTGAGCGATTAATATTTTTTTTCATGATCTATCCCAAATACCTCATGCAGTATTCATTAACTTTTTTGATTATTTCAAGTAACACAGGAGAATACTTAACAATTTCTCCGAAAAACTTTGCTACTTTTTCAATTTGATATTCATGAACTATGTTGTTTCTTAAATCTTTAAGTATATGCAGTATTTCAGCTGATTCTACAATCCCGCGTTTTTCCGCACGATTCATAATGTCTATAACATTACCTATATCCTCTAATTCTAATGTGTCAATGCTTCTTAACGCTTTGTTAACCAGCATATCCGTTGTTCTGGCATAGCGAGAAGCTAAAACTTCAAGTTTCTCGAATTCTTCTATGGTGTAATCGTCCTTTATATTTATTTTTACGGCTTGCTCATATGATTTGCGAACCCATTCAGAACTTAAATTAAGTTTTTGTAAGTTTTCCTTAAGTACTTCAAGATGTAATTTATTCAATTTAATTCTACTCCTTCTTCAACGGCTAATCTGAAAAAAGCTTCTCTCCCATCTGATGATGTAACAATATCTATTTTTTGTTCCCCGATTCTATTACAAATAAAACGCCTTACNTGTATTTCTTTCATTACATCTTTACTCACTTTTTCCGAATATATCGCAATATCAATNTCGCCGCCCTTTTTGTTGTCATCGACACGTGACCCAAAAAGCCACACCTTGGCATCNGGATCGGCGCTCTTTACTGCGTCAATGATAACATTTTTTTCATTTTCNGTTATGCGCATTTNTGAATNTNACCGTTCCCCGTAATTCTTCTCTACCCACTTCTGGTACTCGCCTGANCGTATGCTCTCTATCCATTTAGGATTTGCGAGATACCAGTCAACAGTGCGCGAAAGACCTTCNTCNAAACTTACCGTTTGTTTCCAGCCAAGTTCGCGCTTTATTTTTGAACAGTCTATCGCGTAACGGCGGTCGTGACCGGGACGGTCTTTTACATAGGTGATTGTNTCGNGGATTTTGGCGGGATCGAGTTTCGCTTTTTCGGCGGTAATTTCGATTAGCACATTGAGCAGTTTGATGTTTTCCCATTCATTTTCGCCGCCTATGTTNTACGTTTCTCCTGTCTTGCCGCCGCGCATAATTTCCCAAACTGCCAAATTGTGATCCTCGACAAAAAGCCAGTCACGGACGTTTTTTCCGTCGCCGTAGACAGGCAGGCTTTTTCCTTCCAGCATATTGAGGATCATCAATGGGATTAGTTTTTCGGGGAATTGATAAGGACCGTAGTTGTTTGAACAGTTCGAGAGCGTTACGGGCAAACCGTAAGTGTGGCTGTAGGCAAGAGCAAGGTGGTCGCTTGAAGCCTTGCTTGCCGAATAGGGAGAACGCGGGTCGTAGGGGGTTTCTTCCGTAAAATAGCCGGTTTCGCCAAGTGAACCGTAAACTTCATCGGTACTTATGTGGTGGAAAAGGACATCTTCGCG
>JGI24698J34947_10002114_pt1 | contig 10631 bp, 7 predicted proteins | sample TergutMp193P3_FD_34947 | JGI IMG/M metagenome (IMG submission 34947) | reverse complement strand
TGCGCCGGCGTAAAATAGCCGGTTGTTACTTTTATGCTTCCAAAACCGTTTCGTATATGCGCCGAAAGGCCGCTGCAGATAAATGTAACAATAACGCAGGCCGCAAAAACAACAAGCGGTTTTATAAAACTCCTTTCCATGTTTTGTTCCCTGATGTCTTCATTATAACATGGATTTTCGTTATACGCCTGTTCTGATTCCTTGATCATCGCCTTGCCGGCGTGAACATCGTCAACAATTTTGAACTATTTCACTGTCCCTGTGCCCTAAAATGTTGACAGTCACCTTTTGCGTTGCCCGACACTCTGCTGTTAATCGCAGTTACATGTTGTATTTTGATCAGCATCAGCCGCGTTCACCGCACATGATGAATCATTACATTTCGCACCATACAATGTACATGCTCCATAGCTGCATCCTTTGTCTTTGCAACCTGCCAGAACAAGCGCACCCGCCATCATCAGAACCGCCAACGCCACTGCAATAATTTTGTTCCTTTTCATAAGAACCGCCTTTTCGGTAGCTAAATTTAAACCACCCGTTTTTTTAAGCGATTTTTATTAACTTTTTTAAATACAAAAATTCAAAAAAATTCTTTCTTTTTCTTGACAAATTCATAAAAAAATGATAATTATCATATTATGTACAAATTATGTACAAACAGAAGTTTTCTGTGAAATAAACAGCAATGTTTAAAAAAAACGGTCTTTTTTTTGAAGCAATATATAATTATTTCTGATATTAACTTATCAAACGCCGATTAATTCCTGTAAAAATTTCCTTCTATCACCGGCTTTCATCAGACTTTCGCCGATTAAAACCGCGTCAACTCCTGTATCTTTTATTTTGCGGACATCTTCCGCCGACTTTATACCGCTTTCCGCGACGGCCGGTATTCCGGGAGGAATCTGTTTTCGCAGGCGGGAAGTAAGGCCTGCGTCCACATTGAAGGTGGTAAGGTCGCGGTTATTAATGCCGATGATACGCGCACTGGCTTCGAGAGCTTCTTCGGCTTCCGCTTCGCTGTGGATTTCTACGAGACAGTCAAGGGACAGATCACTGGCAAGGGCGATGAATGATGAGAGTGTTTGCGGCTCCAAAAGGGCGCAGATCAGAAGAGCCGCTTTTGCTCCCAATAATTTCGCTTCGTAAAGCTGGTACGGATCGATGATGAAGTCTTTCCTGAGCGTTGGAATTTTTACGGCGGCGGAGATTTCGCGCAGGTATTGATCGCTGCCCAAAAAAAACTCAGGCTCTGTAAGCACCGAGATTGCGTGAGCGCCGCCTTCTTCGTATTCTTTGGCGATTTCCAGCCAGGGAAAGATTTCCGCTATTACGCCTTTTGAAGGCGAGGCTTTTTTCACCTCACAGATGAATGAAAGACCCGGCGCGCAAAGAGCGCGCTTAAACGGAAGGGGCTCATTTTCCCTGTTTGACAAATGTTCCGCTTCGGCTAACGCAAGCGCCTGCCTCCGGGCCTGTTCCAAAGGGAAGGCTTCTTTCGCTTTTTCAACGCGGAGCGCGGCGCTGGAGGCGATTTTTCCAAGAATAGCCGGAGGGGTTTTCACGGTTAGATTTTATGCTGGCTTTTTTTGGGAAAGGGCGATGAATTGATTTAACTGTTCCGCAGCCTTGCCTGAGTCGATTGCTTCGCCTGCGATTTCGATGCCCTCTTTTATGCTCACTTCCGGTCTGGCGATGTGGATGGCGGCGGCGGAATTTAACAGTACCGCGTCACGTTTGGGCCCCTTCTCACCGGAAAGGATATTTTTGGTTATTTGAGCGTTTTCAGCCGGAGTTCCTCCAAGCAGGTCTTCTTTTTTACAGCGCGTCAAACCAAACTGTTCAGGCTCAATATCGTAGCTTTTTATAAATCCGTCGCGTAATTCGCAGACTGTCGAAGAAGAGCTAAGGGATATTTCATCAAATCCGTCATGACCGTATACAACCATGCCGCTCTTTACTCCAAGATTGCTCAGAACTTTTGCCATCGGTTCTATCAATTCAAGTTCGTACACGCCCAACAGTTCCATTTTCGCGCCCGCCGGATTTACCAACGGCCCGAGTATATTGAAGATTGTGCGGATTCCGAGTTCACGGCGCACGGGGGCCACATACTTCATCGAAATATGGTAGTTCTGCGCAAACAGGAAACAGAGGTTGATTGTTTTAAGAATTTGCAGGCTTTGTTCCGGCGGGATTGTTATGCCAACTCCCAGACTTTCAAGCACATCCGCCGCGCCTGTCTTGCTGGATGAGGCGCGGTTACCGTGTTTTGCCACAGGAATTCCAGTCGCCGAAATTACAATAGCCGAGGTGGTGGAAATATTGAATGAGTTGGAACGATCTCCGCCCGTCCCTACAATTTCCAGAACGTCCATGTCGTGCAGGATTCTGATACAGTGCTTTCTCATTCCAGCCGCAGATGCGGTAATCTCGTCAATTGTTTCGCCCTTGACGGACATTGCCGCAAGGTAGGCCGCCATCTGGATTTCGCTGGCCTTGCCTTCCATAATTTCATTCATTACAGCTTCGGCGCATTCATAAGACAGGTCTTCCCTGTTTGCCGCACGCATAATTGCTTCTTTTATCATATTAACCTCATTTTAAACCGCGTGAGCGGTGATCTTAACCGAACATTACACGAAGTGTTAATGATTTATTTTATTTATTTCGCTTTCCGCTGTCAATGCCCGGTTCTTGAGGAAATATCCGTATAAACCTCTTTAAACTCCGCATTGCGGCGCGTTTGTGCGAAAAATTTATGAGAATCTTTATTTGACAATAAATTAGAATCACACTTAATATATTTCTATGGGCAGGAATCCCAAATACAAACCAATTGGCTCCATAAGAAGCCACATGGAAATATTTATGAAAAGCACATTCAAACTTTTCTGTATTATCGCCATTGCGGCAATAACCGGACTTTTAATGACGGCCTGTAACGGGCTGCAGTTAAGACCGAGATCCGGCCGGCTGGTGGAAATGGTTCACATTGAAGGCGGAACATTTGCGATGGGCAGTCCCAATACTGAAGCAAACCGTTTAAATGATGAAACCCAACGGCAGGTAACGCTGAGCGGTTTTTATATTGGCAAGTATGAGGTAACGCAGGAACAGTACGAGACAGTGATGGGGAATAATCCCGCCAGTTTTACCACAAATGCGGATATTGGAGAAAATCAGAACAGGCGTCCGGTGGAGATGGTAAGCTGGTATGACGCTCTTGCATTCTGCAACAAGTTGAGTATATCGGAACGCTTAACCCCTGCGTACAGTATAAATGGAGAAACCAATCCCGATAAATGGGGAGCCGTACTGACAGGAAGTTCTTCGGCAGTGAACGCAATTATAATTGTAGAAGGCTCCAACGGCTACCGGCTGCCGACAGACGCGCAGTGGGAATATGCCTGCCGCGCCGGAACGACAACTGCTTTCAATAACGGAAATGCAATAAACGATGATACAGGATGGTACAGCCGTAATAGCGGGAACAAAACTCATGAAGTGGGATTAAAGCCGCCGAATGCGTGGGGACTTTATGATATGCACGGTAATGTATTGGAGTGGTGCTGGGACTGGTGGAATGGAGAAGTGCAGACCGACCCTGTGTCGTCTTCGAGGTTTCGCCGCATGGTTCGCGGCGGGTGCTGGTCAAGTCCGGCGGAAAACCTTCGCTCTGCGTACCGGTTTAATAACCTCCCGGACTACAGGAGCAGCTTCTTCGGTTTCCGTCTTGCGCGGCCTGAGTTTAACCGCTAAGTAACGTTCATTCCGGCTTCAAGGAATTGTCTATTGTCTTTTCTTGCGCACATTGATAGATTTGGATTATGGGTTCACAGCTGTCACCGTACCGTTTGGGCAAGGCGCGTGAAGTTTACAATTATTTTAATATTTTTAACGCTGTCTCCTGGAATTTGCTTGTAGGAATTATAATAACTCTTTTTGCCCTGCGGCTCGGAGCTACATCGACATATATCGGACTTCTGGGAGCGTCATTTTATATTTCCCTGCTTTTTCTTCCCCTTGGGAAAATGCTTACGCGGCGTTTTTCGATAATAGGAATTTTCAGCTTTACCTGGATTATGCGATCACTCTGCATGATACTGGCCGTCGCGGCTCCGTTTTTTGATTATGCCGGCCACAGAAAGACGGCTTTGTTTTTAATCATGCTGGGCGTATTCTTTTTTCAATTTTTCAGGGGAATTGGAATGATAGGGAATAACCCTGTTTTAAGCGAATTGGCCGCCGGCCCCGACAGGGGCAGTTATATGACAAAGATACAGATTATTAACAGCGCGATTGGAATGTTCGGCAGTTTTTTGGTAGCGATGGTTTTGGGCGCAGAGCCGCCTATTTTTGTGTTTTCCATTTTGCTGGTGCTGGGGGTTATAACAGGCGTTATAAGCGGATATGTTATTAAAAAAGTTCCTGAGCCGCAGAGCGAAAGAGACAATCAAAAGATGAATCTTCGCGGCATATTCAGGGACGCTTTTTCACAGGATGCTTTGCGGCATTTTATGCTCATTCTTTTTTTGGTTGTCCTTGTTTCCGGCGTTACGCGAACATTTGTGGTGGTTTATGCCCGCGAGGTGTTCGGGCACAGCGACGGTTTGATTTCGCTGTACTCGTTTTTTGGCGGCATGGGTTATCTTTTATCGGGATTGATAGTAAAATTCCTTGTAGACCGGCTCGGCGCAAAGCCTCTTTTTCTTGTATGTGTGATCACTGGCCTTGTCGGCGTAATACCTGTTATCTTTCTTCCGCACTCCGCAGTTGATAATATTACAGGCGCTATACTTTTCCTTGTCTTTCTGTTTTTTATGCTGAACTTCGGATTTCTCGGTTCGGAAGGAATTGCCCAGACTTATTTTTTGGCGCTGATCCCGGCGGAAAAAATACTTGATATGGGCATTCTTTATTTCTTTATTTTTGGCGTCGCGGGAGCGGGCGGTTCTTTTCTTTCCGGCCTTCTTTTGGATTTTTTTCTTTTTATCGGGATTTCGCCTTTTTTATCCTTTAAAATACTTTTTGCCGTTATGATTGCTCTTGCGGTAACCGCTCTTGCCATGCAGAATAAAATGAAATCACTTGGTTCCCTTCCCCTGAAAGACGCGCTTGAAGTTATTGTTTCTTTCAGGGATCTTCGCGCAATCAGCCTGCTTGACAAGTTGAACAGGGCGCAGGATTCACAGGAAGAGGAATTTCTGCTCACGGAACTGTACAATACTCCTTCCCATCTTGCGATTGGCGGACTTTTGGAACGGGCGCGTTCGCCAAGGCTTGCCACGCGGTTTGAAGCGATCAGGGCGCTTGAAAAAATGCCGCACTTAAGCAAAAACGCGGAAGAGGCGCTGATGAACGATTGTCTTAATAATCCGTTTACAACAGCGTATATTTCGGCGCGTATTCTGGGAAACAACCGCTATACGGCCGCTGTTCCCATGCTGCGCGAGCTTGCCGTCTGTGAAGATTATATGCTGGCCGGAGAGTCGATTATCGCCATTGCGAAAATGAAAGATGAAAATTTTCGCCCGGAAATTGAAAAGATCATTTTAAATACAAAAAATCCCAGACTCAAGATCATGGGCGCGGAAGCATTGGGCTTGTACCATAACACAGAATCAATTCCGGCGCTGTTGGATATTCTGCGCGGGGAAAATCCGCCGCCTTATTTAATGGACGAAGTAATTCTTGCGATTGCCTCGATCCTTGATACGCAAAAAAAGTTTTACAGAATTTTAGCCCGCTATTCGGCGGACAATTCTCTTGCGCCGGCTCTTACCGCGGATGAAGTGGAATCAGCCTGCGAATTTGTTAATTCCGCGTTAAACGTTAAAAAGAAACCTTTTAAAACGGATATTTCGCAGATCACTTCGTGCGCCGGAAATTTTAACGCTGCCGTAAGCGGCTATGTCAAGGATAACAACGGCTCAGGCCTTTCCCGCTGGATTTTGCAGATTCCTGATGAGTATTGTAAGGGCGTCGTAAAGCCGGTTCTTTCGGGGGCCGCGCTTGATGCGGATTTAAGCGTTTATGACTGCCTTCGCCTGTTAATCGTTCATTGGGCGGCGCAGGCGCTGCGTTTGTGGGCAATGAAGGCTTAAGCCGGCAGCCATTCTTCCAAACGGATAATTCTATTTAACCTTCGTTCCCTTCAGAATTTTTTCTATTCTGTTTATGTTGTAAAGTGTGAAAATAGATCTGTTCGGGAACCTGTTTTTTACGGATGCTTGTAAAAGGCGCGTATTTCTGTTATTGCTTAGTAATGCCTGAAAGATCAGACGCCGCAAGCAGGTTGGGTACTGAACCTGTCGGCAAATTACTGCTTAAATTTTCCATTCCCGCGATAACAGGGATGCTGGTCAACGCGCTTTACAATGTGGTTGACCGTATCTTTGTCGGACAGGGCGTAAACGAAATCGCCCTTGGCGGGCTTTCCCTTGTGCTGCCTCTTATGACTATTGGCATGGCCTTTTCGATGCTCTTCGGTATCGGGGCGGCAAACATGATCTCGATGCGGCTTGGACAGGGCAGGCGTGAAGATGCGGAAAACGCCCTTGATCACTGCTTCTTCCTTTTAATAGGCATCGCTATTCTTATGATGGCAATCGGGCTTGTTTTTATCGACCCGATTCTTTCGCTGATGGGCGCGGCTGAGGGCAGCGAGGCCCTGGGTTACGCAAGGGATTATTTTCGCATAATACTTTACGGCATGGTTTTTGCTATGGTAGGTTTCGGCCTGTCCCATTGTACCAGGGCGCAGGGCTTTCCCGCCATTTCCATGATCAGCATGATCGTGGGCGCCGTTCTCAATATCATTCTGGATCCGATTTTTATTTTTGCGTTTAAATGGGGCGTAGAAGGCGCGGCTTGGGCTACCATCATTTCACAGTTTGTTTCCGCTGTTTTTCTGCTGATCTTCATAACAAGTAAAAAAGCGGTTGTGAAACTTAACCCGCGGGTTTTTAAACCTGACCCGGAAGTTATTTTACAGATTATGGCCTTTGGTTCCGCCCAGTTTCTGCTTCAGTTTTTAATGTCGGCGGTACAGCTTCTAAACAATATAAGCGTCGGCTGGTACGGAGCCGCCGCTCTTGGAGTGGCTAACGGCGGAGACATCGCCCTTTCGGGAATGAACATCAACGGCTCCATTTTGATGCTGATACTTATGCCGGTCTTCGGGATAAATCAGGGAGCGCAGCCTATATTGGGTTTTAATTACGGAGCCAAACAGTTCCGCCGCGTGTTACGCGCCTACCTCGGCGCTATAGCGGCCGCCACCTTAATCTGCGTTTTCGGCTTCGCCGTCGTTCAGATTTTCACGGTCCCGCTGGTCAGGCTTTTCGCGCCGGACGGAAGCGGCGCTCTGATGATGTTCGCTCCACGTGCGATGCGGATAATGATGATCCTTTTGCCCCTTGCCGGTTTTCAGATAGTTTCAACCAACCTCTTTGTGGTTACGGGACGCCCGAAAATATCGATTTTCCTTTCCATGCTCAGGCAGTGTATCGCCCTCATTCCCTGCATACTGATTTTTGGCAAATTCTGGGGGCTTTGGGGCGTGGTTGCCGCAACCCCTGTCGCGGACGGGTTTTCGTTTTTGCTTACCGGAACGTTGATTATCTTTGAATTGAAAAAGCTTCGCAGTGCGAGATTGAACGTTGAAAATCCGGCTTAATAAGGCTTGACATAAAAAAGCTTGTTTGTTATCCTCTATATTATGGGTAGTAGGAACGGGAATGGCTTTATTTCCGCGCTTTTTGTCAGGCTCATAGCCGCTTTAACCGTTATATTTATCGCTATAATCGGGGTTGGTCTTGGGCTGTCTCTGGCTCAAACAACTAACATCAAAAATCAGGAAAATTTTGTGGAATTCGCGCCGGCGCTGCCGACCAGGATTCTTGACATTAACGAAACGCTTGTTACGGAATTTGCCTCCGATGAAAAACGCGAGCTTGTTTCCTTAAGCGATCTGCCCCGCCACCTTATCCACGCGGTTCTTGCGCGTGAAGACCCCGATTTTTACAATCACCGGGGTTTCAGCATAAAGGGCATTGCCCGCGCCGCTTTTGGAAAATTGATCGGTCAAAATCTGGGCGGCGGTTCTACCATTACCCAGCAGGTAGCCGGTACGCTGTACACCAACCGGAATGAGTACACCCTAAGGCGTAAAATTAAAGAGTTGTGGTGGGCATTCCAGATAGAGCGGCGTTATACCAAGAATGAAATTTTGGAAATATACCTTAATTATATGCCGATGGGGCCGGGTACTTACGGAGTCGAAACCTCGAGCAAATATTTCTTCGGCCACGGTTCAAGAGATGTTGATCTTGCCGAAGCTGCGGTCCTGGCAGTTCTGCTTTCCGGTCCAAGCCGTTTCAATCCGTTAAACAACCCGGAAGAGGCGATGAGCAGGCAGCATTTTGTGCTGGAGCGCATGATTATGTTTGGATATGCCGATCCGGATGAAGCGGAAGCGTCATTTGTCAAATACTGGGATAATTTTGACTGGACGAGACCCTCCATTTCGGCGTATTACAGCCGCGAGGACAAGGCTCCCTGGTTCAGCGAATATGTGCGCCGTGAACTGGATGTGTTGATGTACGGAACCAGAGATTATTACCGCGACGGTTATGTGGTGCATACTACGCTTGATCTCCGCCATCAGGAAGCAGCTGAAAAATTTATGGCCGAAGGGCTTGAAAAAGCCAACAGGGAATACGCAAAATCGAGCGCAAGGAGCAACACTCAGGCTGAGCGGATATACAGGCCCATTGTGGATCTTCTTACCCTTCATTTTGATCTGATCGATATTCGCGACACGTCTTCCGGGCAAAACGAAATAAAATCTGTCTCCCGCTATACAAGAACGATAAATCCTGTGGTAGACATGGCGTCTCTTGTTTTTAATATTCCCGAACTTAAAAACGCGACTGACATTGGTTTCGAGCAGCTCAAGACAAATACAGAGCAAAATGTGGTAGAAGGCGCGCTTATTTCCATAGAAAATGAAACCGGCTTCATTACCGCGATTGTCGGCGGTTCGAAATACGATGAATCAAATCAGCTGATCAGGGCGACGCAGGGAAACGTTCAGCCGGGTTCCTCCTTTAAGCCGCTGTACTATTCCGCCGCCATTGACAGCCGTAAATTTACAGCCGCGTCAATGATTTACGACATACCGATTGTATTCCACAACGAAGACGGCACTCCCTACATCCCGTTGAATTTCCGCGGCGAATGGAAAGGTTCCGTCCTTCTTTACAACGCGCTTTCGCAGTCGATGAACGTGCCGTCGCTGAAAGTACTGGACAGTATTGGTTTTGACGCCGCCATTGACAGAGCCGCTTCTCTTTTGGGCATAACAGACGCTGAACAAATCCGAAAAAATTTCCCGCGCGTTTATCCTTTGGGATTGGGAATAATTTCCACGTCTCCCCTGAGGATGGCAAGAGCGTTTGCCGTTTTTGGCAATCAGGGCCGTGACGTTACTCCAATTGCCATTCGCAGAGTTGAAGATCGCAATGGAAGAGTAGTATTTGATGTTGAGCGCGACGTGCATCAAAGGCATGCGCGTATGGGTAACAATATTCAGGTTGTAAGCCAGCAAAACGCGTATATCATGACAAAAATAATGGAAAAGACAGTTGAGGAAGGAACTCTTTATTACGCTTCTGGATACGGATCGAAATTTACATTCAGGGATGAGAACGACAGACCTTTTAGGATTCCTGTAGCGGGTAAATCAGGTACTCCCCAAAACTGGTCGGATGCGTGGACGATAGGGTACAGCCCTTACTATACCACAGCCGTTTGGTTTGGTTTTGACAGACCCGGCAATTCTCTTGGCGTTGAACTTACCGGCGCTACATTGGCAGGTCCCGTGTGGGGCGACTATATGCGCGAAATTCACAGAGGACTCCCGCGCAAGAGTTTTACAAGACCGGCATCGGGCATTATCGACGTTGCGGTCTGTGCGAAATCGGGTCTTTTACGAACCTCTTATTGTAATGAAGGAGAAATTTCGCTCCCATTCCTGGAAGGAACCCAGCCGACTCAGATTTGCGATTATCACGAAAAAAAATCTCCCTATCAGCCGCAAATTTCAGTTTCTACAACGCAATTTGGCTTAGGCCTTAACGCCCCCTCTTTGTTGGATGATCTTCCAATGCCAAAAATGGAATGGGATTTATTTCCCGGCTTACAGAACACTTCACAGCAAAGAAATAACAGAAACAGCCAGAGTACCGCAACGCGCGGCAATACAACCGGCGGCAATTCACAAAGCCCTTCTTCTTTGTTGAATAATCCTTATCTGGATGATGAGATTCCGGCCGCTCCGCCGCGTAACAATACGCCCGCAGGTCAGAACGAACCGTTTGTTTCTCCCAATCCGGTTATTATAGAGCGGGAAGAAGAGACATTGCCCAATGACAGCTACGCGGATCTGCCTTCGTGGAACCCGATTCGCTAGCTCAATTACTTGACTTTTAACTTAATTTCATTTAGCGTTAGTTTGTGTCTCAGGCGCCGTACCCAAGCGGTAAGGGAGCGGTCTGCAAAACCGTTATGCATCAGTTCGATTCTGATCGGCGCCTTTTAATATGGATGATTCGCAATCATAT
>JGI24698J34947_10002113_pt1 | contig 10632 bp, 6 predicted proteins | sample TergutMp193P3_FD_34947 | JGI IMG/M metagenome (IMG submission 34947) | reverse complement strand
ACGTCAAAACTGAATATGCTGCCGACTTTGGGCGTGCTTTCCACAGCCAGCGTCCCGCCCATCAGGCTGACGATGTTTTTCGTAATGGAGAGGCCGAGCCCGGTGCCGCCGTATTTTCGTGTCGTGGTCTCGTCCGCCTGTACGAACGCGTCAAAGATTTTGGCGACCTGTTCGTCCGTCATGCCGATGCCGCTGTCACGCACCTCAAAATGTACCGTGATGCTGCCGCCCGGCAGTCCTTTGACGGTCGCAAGGAGCTTGATGATGCCTGTATGCGTGAACTTTACCGCGTTGGTCAGGAGGTTCAGCAATACCTGGCGCAGCCTTGTCGGGTCGCCGAGCAGTTTCTTTCCGATTGACGGCTCAGCGTAAAATTGCAGCGTAATGCCCTTTTCAGCGGCTTTCGGCATAATGACCGCCCGGCAGGAGGCGAACAACTCATGCAGATCGAAGGGGATGTACTCCAGTTCCATTTTGCCCGACTCGATCTTTGAAATATCGAGAATGTCGTTTATGATCTGCAAAAGACCCTTCGAGTTCTCCAGTATCTGGCGGAGGTACTCTTTTATTTTGGCGGTACTCCCGCCGTCCAGGGCCAATTCGGTGAAGCCGATGACGGCGTTCATCGGCGTTCTGATTTCATGGCTCATGTTCGCCAAAAACTGGCTTTTCGCCGCGGAGGCAGCCGCCAGTTCGTTTGTCCGCAGCTCAACGAGCCTCTCAAGCTGTTTCCCGCTGTTCCTGCTTCTCACAAACAGAACGACGATCAGGATAATCACGCACAAGGACAGCCCTATAGCGCTTAACAGCCACGGACGCTGCGCGCGCAGCCGCATGGTTTCAAAATTATACGTCCTGCTCATCCATTGTTCAGAGATTCTGCCTGTGTTGATCAGCGGGAGCGCTTTGTCAATAATTGAACAGAGAACGATCTGGTCTTTGTTGAACCCGAAAGAGGCGTCGAAGGCGGCGTTAAAGAGAAAATTGGCTTTGTAATCCGAAAACTCGTAATAATTGGTCAGGGTGGCAAGCCTGCTCTGGCTCGACATCATAAGGTCAATTTTACCGCTGTCCAATGCCATAAACGCGTCGTCTGTTGTGGGAAACTCTGTTGTATACATGGCGTCCGGAAACCAGCTCCTGAATACATCGGCAAAGGCGGAATCCCTGGCAAAGCCTATTCTTTCAAACGGAATATCGTTAAGCTCAACATTTGGATAACTCCGTTTGGACAACAGCGCGAATTTGTCCGACAGGTACATGGTGGAGGGCCATATAAATCTCGCCCTTCTTTCATTGCTTTGAATCAGGTTTGGTATACAGTATGCGGTTCCGTCTTCCAGCAGCCCCATGAGTTCCGCCAATTCGGCGGTAGGATCGTTTACCAGAACGAATTTCATCCCGGTAAGCTGTTCCAGTTCGTCCATTACGTCAAAGACCACCCCTTCCCATTTACCCTCATTCGCGTTGTAAAAGCTGATTGGATAGGACATATATTGAGAGGCGAAGGGTATTACAGGCGTGTTTTGTATGTATTCCCTTTCCTCGTCGTCAAGCTGCGCGAGGAATTTGTGTTTCCGGTATTTCTGATACCCCTGCCTGTACAATTCGGTCAAATGCCTGTACGCGCCGTTGTTCAGCGCCTTTGTGATAACCGATATAACGGGCGCGAGCGCAAGGTTTTCTGCCGTCAGTGAAACCGGGGTGACAATCAGCGGAAGAAAATCCTCGGTAATTACCCCTCCGTAAGGGTCAAACGCCGCTTCCGCTATATTGATTCCGATAAAAGCGTCGGCTTCTCCGCCTGCAAGCATCCGGTAAGCGGTCTCGTGATCCCTGACCACGATGGCTTCATAGGAAGGCGGCGCAAGAGCCGCCGTAACGGAGTCGATTATTGTGCCGCCTTCCATAAAAATATAACGCACCGGCCTTGACAATACGATTTCATCGGGAGGCGGGCTTCCGCTTAACCGCATGACCTTAACCGAGCGATGAATAATGGGAGCGGTCATGTAATAAGTTTTAAGTCGTTCTTCGGTAGCCGTCAGGGCGCCGAAATGGACCTCTCCGGTTTTCAATTTCGCGAGAACAGTGCTTAAATCATGAATCTCGGTTTTAAACCGGATGCCAAACAGGCCGGTCATCCAGTCGCAGAACAGGGCGGTAAATCCGTCTATTTCCCCATTCTCATTCATAAACGTTTCGGTCATAAGTGAGACGGCGTATATCAGGGGCTCTCTCCGTTTTTTCAACTCCTCAATGGCGGTTATTTCGTCATCGGTTATGCCGGGAACATCTTTATACGTGTTTATGGAATATGTGTCAGAAGACCCGGAGGCGGAGCGTAACTTTCCCGCGACAGGTATTATTACTGCCAACAATATTATTGCTATGACAGTAATGATAACAGCATTTTTCTTGATCTCTTTTATTCTTTCCTTCCTTATTACACAAGCAAGAAAACCTTGGTATGCGCTATCTTTTGTTGGTATAGGATAGACTACAGTATTGAAGAATGTCAAGCGAAATTAATCTTGTAACAATATCGGGCTCCATCATGCCTCAACAGATCCTAACCTGCTGCCACTGCCATTGCAATGTCAGCCCACTTTTTTAGCCGCTCCGGTTCGTTGCGTACGGTACTGATATCCTTAAAAATGAATTCCAGAGGGCAGCCGAAACGACGGCATATTTCCTTTGTTTCCACCAGGTCTTTGCTTACGATCTCATTGTTAAAAGAGGTTACGGCTATAAACGCCGGATTGGGTTTATTTGAAAACACATAATTCCGGCCTATTTCTTCAGCGCCCCTTTCCTTATTGGCCCAGGGGCTCATGGAGACTTTACGCAAATGGGGAATCTTCCGCACTTCCTTCATCTTGCCGTCAAGGGGATCACAACAGCCGTAATAAACAAGGCCGAAACGTTTGAAGATAGGCATCATATAGTTGATTTCATATTCCTCGAACATCGCGGGGGAAACCGTACTAAACATCTGGGCCAGACCAAACATCCAGATGTCCCCGGTCCTGGGTTTTTCCTGATTAAAACCCGGAGCGGGAAGATCATCGGTAAAAGCTCCGGTACAGTGAATCAGGGCCTGACTATGGCATAGGAGGCCCTGTTCTTCGATCTGATCCAGCATAGTCATATAACCGTCGGCAATACGCCCAGCCAGTGCGTGCATCATATCGGGATCATCAACAAGACCGTAGAGGGCGCCTTCTACACTCATCCACTGCGCGATGGGATCCCAAATGGACAGGTAGGGATCGCCCCCTTCTTCCCGCAAGGGCATGACGCCGTCAAAGAGCCAGGACGCGAAATCAATCCGGCGCTTGGTTTCCTTTTCATTATGACTCACCACAGGCATTTTTATTTTGGTCATCACATCATCAATTGAATTAAATTGATTTTCAAATTTGTGGCTGACTACTTCATTGGTTTCAAAAGTAGCGAGGGTATGTTCCTTCACGGACATACCGAAGGCGCTGTTGTTTATTGCCTTATAAACCTTGATGAAAGGCTCCACAACCATGTCCACCGGGAAGTATTCCCATTGCAGAAGTATGCGGCGCATTGTCCGCTCATAAGAACGGCATTCCTCATCCTCGCAGTGCAGATCAAGTTTACCTTCTATATTCATCTCGCTCCAGCAAACTTGATCTATGGTCACCATAGGGCGTTCGGGGTTAAGTCCGTTAAGTTTACGCCAGAGACGGCGCTTTTCTTCCTGAATGGGGAGGCTCGCGATTTCTCCCACCCGCCCCGCAAGTTCACGAAGGATCACCCTGTCTTTTTCCTGTTTCGACATACCGCCCCTTAATTCTCAGTGTCTGGCGCCTTAATAGTTGAACTCCCATGTTCCTTTGTCTATTTCGTGGAGCTCCTTCAACAGCACTATCGCGGGACGCGGGACGCTGACTTTCAGTTTGCCGCCGCCGTACTCTACCGATATATTCCGGTGCGCCGCTTTTACCCATTCTATCCGCGGAATGAAACAAGGCTTTATCGTAATAAGCTCAGGCGTTATTTGTATCCCCGCAAGGTGCCTGTAGAACCAGTGGTCAACCTCGGAAAACATATGATGATTCAATGAGTTTTCCATCTCCCAATCTTCGCACAGGGTCGTCATGCCTGAATTTATCCAATGGGCGTAGCTTGGCATTGTTGGATTGACAACCATCCTGTACGCCGTTTCGCAATAACCGTTATTCGAAAGAGCGCTGAAGATGTATTTTGTTCCCAAAATCCCGCAATCAATGCGATAACCGTTATCCGCAACAAGACTATTAAGTTTTTCCGCTTTGCCGGTAATTTCATCATCGTTATAAAGACCGTTGTATATGCCGCAGGCGAGGAAGGTTTGCGACTTTTCCAGTTCCCTGTTGTCCAGAAACGCCGTCCGGTACGCCGCCTTTATGTTAGCCGCCAGAGCCGCGTATTCCCGGCTTTTTCCGGTTTCCCCCAGGGCCTCGGCGCACCTTGACATGACCACCGAGTCGGCGTAATGGAAAGCCGTATCCGTAACAATGGTCGGGCATACGATTGCGTTTTTGGGCGGACACCAGTCCCCCAGGCCGAAATCCGCCAAAAAACCTTCGCTCATCAGCCCCAAAAATCCCATATAGCGGTTCATGTTTTCCCACATCTGTTCGATAAGCGACTTGTCGCCGGTATTCAGATAGGCCAGCCACGGAATCTGAATCAGCGCGCTGTCCCACGCGGGACCGTTTCCCCAGGTATAACCCCAATTTGACGCCGGTACTATTCCGGGAAGCTGGCCGTCCGGGCGCTGAACGTCTTTGAAATCGTTCAGCCATTTACGATACGCCGGGTACATGTTAAAATTTAGCAGCGCCTGTTCCGCCGACAGGAGCGCGTCCCCTGTCCAGCCGTTCTGCTCACGGTGAGGACAGTCGGTCGGGATACCGTGAAAGTTGGTCAGCGTGGAACGGCAGGACGCTTCATGGATTTTGTTGAGCATTGGGTCTGAGCACTCGAATGTCCCTACAGTTTCCAGATCCGTATGAACGACTTCCGCGCTTATCTCAAAAGTCTCAGGCGCGTTTTCCACCTGAACATATCGAAATCCGTGGTAAACAAAGCACGGCGCCCATTCCTCGACCTTTCCGCCACGCATATTATATTTATCGCAATGCTTCAACTTCCCCAGGGTTAACTTGTTTATGTTTTCGGTGTCCAGTAGCTCGCCGACGTCAAGACGCTCGCTGTAGTAAAGGCTTATTTCTCGCCCCGCTTCGCCTTCCGCTTTGATCCTCGCCCAGCCGCTTATATTTTCGCCAAAATCGTAAATGCCGTCTCCCTTGTAATTACCCCGCAATGTCCTTATTACGCGAATTGGGGGAATTTCCGACGGTTCCAGTATTCCCCCGGGACTGCGGCAGACAAAAGCGCTTTCCCAACCTTCCGTGGAAAATTCCGAAGTGTCCCAGCCATCCTGTTCCAGCCGGGCGTCGTACAATTCACCTTCGCGCATATTGTTGTATACACAGGGGCCGCCTCTCCATTTCCAGGAGCTGTCGGTAACGATTGTTTCTTCGCTTCCGTCCGCGAACTCAATATCAAGCGACAGGAGCAGCTTCGGCATTCCGCGCCACGAGGCGGTGTCAAAGTTCCAGCACTTGGCGTCGTTGTTGTACCAGCCGTTTCCCAGATACGCGCCGATTACGTTTTCACCAACCGCAATTAGGTCCCCCACACTGTAGGTGTTATACAACAACCGGCTGTCAAATTTGGTGAACGGAGTGGTCAAAACATCGGATGTTACCCTTTTCCCGTTGATCGTGTATTCGCCGTAGCCAAGGCCGACTACATACATAACCGCTTTTTTGACAGGTTTCGCCAGATTGAAATTTTTACGCAGCAGGAAACTGCCCTTGCCGAAATGATTCGCGCCATGCCTGTATTCCCGTGCGTTTACTGAAATCCACTTTGCCTTTCCTGTCATTCATCCCTCCGAAATATATCTTTTTAAACTAATTTGCTAAATCTGTATCTGTTTGGGTAGTTTTCAAGCCTTTCTATATTATCGCCCAAAACGACGCCGTTTTCCCTGTCAATCGTAACTTCTATTTTTCCCCGCACAGTTTCAATAACCGCGTGCACATTTAAGAGTTTTCCTAAATAAGGCTCGATTACAAACTCTTCATATCCGGGCTTGACCGGGTATATTCCGGCAACCCATTTACACAGATGTGTCAGTGGACCGCCTGACCAGGCGTGGTTTTTTGTTCCCAGCAGATTAAAGTCCTCCCAAAGGGTTGAGTTTTCGTTTTTGATGAGCGGATCATACCGCTCTTTCATTCGCAGCATCGCCTCTTCTTTGCGTCCCATTTTGAACATGGCTTCCAGCACATAGTTTTCCATGTAGGGCGTTGAATTTTTCACGGTTTTTAAAACAGTTGTTATGGTGTCATATTTTCTTTCTTCGGCAAAGCCCGCCAATACCGCCATCGCGTTTGCCCTGTCGTCAAGGTATTCCGTGCTCCTGTATCCGTCAGGTTTCCAGAATTTGGCGTTAAAGCTCTTTTTGATTGAGTCCAGCCTGTTTCTGAATTCCCTGTTTTCCCTGATTGACAGGGCGAACTCAAGCGCAAGCGCGTACCAGCAGTTTTCAAGAATTTCCCCGTCTATATTCACGCCGTGGTCAAACCAAGCCCAAAAATTCCCCTGGCGTTTTTCAACCAGTCCGTCGCAGTCCATATTCCAGAGAAGAAGGTACTTTTCAACCGACTCTATAACAAAATCCAAAATTGCCCTATCGCCCGTGTGCATATAATACTCACGTATCATTCCTATGCTTGAAATCGCGTTGAGGGACTGCGACGGCAATTCCCCTGCGTCTTTTCCGGGAACGTTGCCGCGTAAAATATCGTTATTACGCCAGTTTATAAAATCGTTGATACATTTTTTCAGAAGCGCGTCGCTTGAACGCGACAGCGCGTAGAATATCTGTGGCGACTGCACGCTGACATCGCCAATCCACTGCCCGCGTTCCCTGTCCGGGCAATCCATAAAATTGTCCCGCATACAAACGTATAACGTGCGCCGGCTTTTTTCGTATAATATATTTAATTCCCCGTCGTCGCATGAAAAACCGCCGCTGAAGTCACAGTCGTATCCTGTTTCACGGTACTTGAGGCTCAGTACCTCGACATTTTCCGGCATGGAAAAAATCACCTGCTCCCCGAAATAAGCGCCCACGGCCTCAAACCTTTGTGCGCCCTCTTTGGCGATGTACTCGCACCGTTGAGCTTTGTAGACGCTGCGTTCATCGCCGTTACCGCCGTGAATTTCGTAACGGTCTGTTCTTATATCGAAAAAGTCGTTTTGGGAAGCAATTACCTCAAAATACGGCGACACCCACGCCGCGTAGGGTAGATGCGCGGTTATGGTCTTTTTCCCGCCGTCTATACGAATGTCAGTCCGTTCATAATCCTTTAAGCCGTAATTCTTTAGCGGAGGTATAGGGCGTTTTACAAGCTCTCCCCAATCATCCATTGACACCCGGCGGGCATTGCCCCATTCGCCGTCGTCGAAATCCGCGGTCTGCCAATTGCCTGGATCCTTGTTCGCGTTATACGCTATGTTGTAGCCTCCGTAGAGGTAAGCGGGGTAGGGGGGCTCGCCTTCGGAGTAAGCGCCTAACGCCGCGCATCTGAAGGATTCGTCGGACACTAGAGCGTCGTCCATCCAGAGACCCGCCCGCTCCGTAAAAACGTTGTTCCTGCCTCCGTTGCCCCAATACCAGACCAGAACGGCCAGAGTGTTTTCACCTTCCCTTATGTGAGGCGAGAGGTCAATCTCGTCAAAATAATGTGAAAGCGGCGCAGGGCCCCGGTTCAGACCGCCTTCAAACACTACCTGTTCGCCGTTAAGCCAAAGGTAATATTTTCCGTCAACCGCTATTCTCAGGAGATTGCCTTTAATATCATTGGCGTCGAATTTTTTCCTGAACGCGACAAAACAGTTCTTTATGCTTTGAACACTGTTCCAAATCAACATAAACTACCCCCGCTATTGAAACCAGATGTTAACGTAAGTGTGTTTTCCAAATTCAACGCCGCCTCGGCGCGGCTGCTTGTTGTTTTTCTATATTCCATGCTATATTTTCCCCATGACAGTTACACAAACCGTAGAAATACCTGCCAGTCACAAACTGACCATTGACGTACCCAGCGAAGTACCGGCGGGGCCTGCCGTGCTTACCTTCACTCCAGCTCCAAAGCGAAAATTGACGGCGGAGGAGGAAGTTGAGTATTTCAAGCAAAATGCCGAATGGCTCAACAAGCAGGCGGAGGAGAATCTTGAGTTCCAGGACCTTGACGCCTTTGAGGAGGATTTGAAACGGCTTACGCCGGAAATGATCGCGGTTTTGCGCGACACTGTCGTGCCGATCAACCTTGCAGACCTTGTATCCGACCATGCATCCAAGAAGGAGTCAAGCCAATGAAGCGCGGCGACCTCTACAGGGTCTACCAGGGATCGAGAAATGACCCAAAGAAACAGCGGGTGTATCTGGTTGTTTCCCGGCAGGAGATTATTGATAATGCTTTTACTACTGTAATTTGCGCCCCGATTTATTCTAAATATGAAGGTTTGCCCACTCAGGTTGAAATTGGCGTGGATGAAGGGCTTAAACACGATAGTGCCGTCTATTGCGATGCACTGGCAAGTATTAACAAATCTATACTGACCGACTTCATCGGTAACCTCCCAAATGATAAAATAGAAGCGGTAAATGAAGCTCTCCGCATCGCTTTGGCTGTCGGTTAATATCATGAGCGACGCGATAAAAGCATACCTGAGCATTACGGCGACAAAACAGTTCTTTATGCTTTGAACACTGTTCCAAATCAACATAGGCTCAGAACTTCCTCACCTGTTCAAGATCAACCGCGCAGACGTTGGAGAGGCCGTTTTCGAGGGGCGAGTTGAACAACACGACGTTTCCGGCGCGGTTAAACGACGGGTGGGGATGTTCCGCGCCGGGATACCACGCAAGGAGCTTTGCCAGCACTTCTTCGGCGCCGGTCTCGGCATTTATGAGCGCGACTTCATCCTTCGCGCAGTTGCCCATGCCGCCCGTGCGGTCGGCGGTTATCCATTTACCGGCGCGGTCGGGCGCGCAGTGGTGGTACTTGTCGGCGCAGTCGGCCATGACCCGGAAATTATGACCGTCCCTCGTCCCGCGCATTATCTGGTACGGGCTCCGCATAAAATAAAGATAATTCCCGTCGGCCGTCCACACCTCGTGGGTTATCCAGTCGCCCTCTTTCTCGACGTAATACGGACGCGACGTTCGCGTAGGGTAATCGAACATCCATACGCGTTGCAGGGCGTCGCCCCCGGTCTCGTGGATATACATCACCGTCTCGTCGTCGCCGGGGCAGGCCTGGGAGTGCCCAAGATGATGGTCGTCCTTCCAGACGACTTCGGCTGTGCCCTTCGCGGGATCAAACACTACCAGGGAGAAGATCTTGTTGGCGAGCTGGAACGAGCACCAAACCAGGCCGGATTTTGACACCGAGAAATGGCTTGTGTTTTTCCCGGGCGGCATAAGGCCAAGCTCCGTCAGCTTGCCGGAGAGTGTGTCGAAACGGTAAACCGAACCGCCCTTACGCACATACGCCAGCTCCCTGTTATAATCCATCCCGAATTCTGAATACTCCTCGCCAAGTGCAAGCTCCCTGTGCCCCGTGGTGTATTCCACGCGGTAAATCCCGTTCGCCTTGCCCTCCCCGTCCGGGAACCTGAAACCGCAGAAGAAGTACTTGTCGTCCCCTGTAAAACTCTCGGTTGAGAAATAGAACTTGCCGGATCGCTGCGGTTCTTTGCTGTACTGCCTGACGACGTAGCCGGTTGCCGCGTCTTTGTACTCGATTAATTCGCCCACATCTCTCTCCTTTAGTGAAAAACCCACGGAGCCCTGGGGACCCCGCGGGTTATAAAAACTTAACTGGAGGAGATCACTTATCTCCTCAGCCTCCAGTATTCGTCATACCAGGTCTGCACAACGGCGACATTCGCGTCGATGCCCAACCTTCTCACTTCAGCGACATAGGCGTCCCACTGGCTCAAGGGCCTTCTACCCACGACAAATTCATCCATGGAGGTCATAACATAGGTCTGGATGTCGGTCGTGACCGTGACCCACCTGTCAAGGTTGCCCGATCTATTGAGGGTTGGAATGGGCACTATATGCTGGTCCCTGGAGTAGTGCGTATAATTCGCAAGCCGGGTGGGATCCAGATCGCTCACCAAAGTTCTGCCATAAAATGGCAGTTCGAAGGTGCCCGCGGCGGAGGCGTTCTGGTGGCCGTAGAACTGGGCCCATTCCTGCTCGGTAGCGAAGTCGCGCCAGGTTTTGCCGTCAAGGTAATTCCTTGAGAAAGTTGGGTCCGTCGGATACCTATAATTATTAAAAGCACCTAAAACAAAGCTGGCGTCCGAGAAGAAGAAGTTCATGAATCTCACGGCGGCTTCCTTTACCGCGGCGCTGGATTTAGAGTTAAGCGCGGCGCCCCTGTTCTCCCAGGGGTTGACGGTCTTGTACTGGGACCTTATGCCGGTCTTGTAGTTCTGCGGATAATCGGCGGTCATCCACTG
>JGI24698J34947_10002112_pt1 | contig 10633 bp, 10 predicted proteins | sample TergutMp193P3_FD_34947 | JGI IMG/M metagenome (IMG submission 34947) | reverse complement strand
TTGCTGTAATGAAAGAAGATATTGTTGCGTTCCGGGTCGCTTATAAAACCAAAACCATTGGGGTTAATGCTGAAAATTGTGGAAGTGGTTTCTTCGTCTTTTTCTTCCCGGATAATTTCATGCTTGACGTTATACGCAACAGGAATTTTGTCGAAGGTTCTTTCAGGCACGAACAGTTCTTTTATATACTCGCTGTCGCTCTGTTCGATTCTTTGGTGCATCTGTACCGCGAAAAAAACCTCTTCCTGTAATTGACGCGAAGTCTTCGTTTCGACAACATCGCCGTTTTCATTGTGATACGAAAAATCCCAGCAGATCAGCATAACCTGAGTGCCCACCGTATGGAGTTTACGGACAAGCGGGACATAATCGCCGTCGCCCGCTACCAGAACCAGAATGTCAAAATGTTTGTAAACGGCAAGCTCGTAGGCTTCGAGGGCAAGCCAGACATCAATCCCCTTTTCCTGAAACGAATTGTTGTCGCTGAAACGCAGGGGCAGGTAATGGCTGACAATATTTTCACGCATCAGGATGTCCTCAAAAACCCGCTCGCTCTGCACTTTTTCGCCCAGGTCTTTTGCCGAGGAACGGCCCTTGAAATAATGAGCGTCAATGATCCTGCACTGGCGGATGTCGGTCTTTGTAAGGGCCGCGACCTCGCTCCTTATAAAATCGTGCAAGCCGCTGATGCTTATCCGCGATTTCCTTTCATGTTCGTATTTGTAGTAGTTACTAACTTTGTAAAAATAATACCCGTCATAAAATATGCCTATCCGTAAAATATCCAATATATTCTTTTCCATACATGATATATTAACCTAAAAATGAGAAATTCTCTATGCTTTTATGTAAGATTTTTTGGAGAAATTTTTAAAAAGCTGAAAAAGGGATGATTTCTTCTATTTGTACGCGAAAGCGGGCTGAGGCCGCCCACCGCCCCGAATCGATAAAAAAACGCGGAAAAGAGGCAAGGCTGATAAAGCCCGATACCTCTTTGGGGCGGTTTCGCTCACTTCCGCGAAGCATTGCACGAAGGGCAGTTCTGGCGGCATCTTCAAGAGCGGCCTTTTTTAGCTCAAGCCAGCCGGGGTATTCGTCTATGGCGTCGGGACCGTAGCCGACAGCCTGTGCGTTTCTAATGGTTCCGGTCCGCCAGACCCGCATATTCCCCTGCTGAGAGTCGCTTAAATGGTAATCCGCCCATACCCTCAGGCGGGAATCCTCAAGGCGCGTGTCTGTAACCTGCATTCTGGGGTCGCCGGAAACAATAAGGGCGACGGGCTCCAATTCCAGATTTTCGGCAATTCCCCTCGCCCTCTCCCCAACCTCATAATAGAAGGACCAGCCGTAGATCATCGCTGAAAAAAGAAGGGCGGCTTCCTCAAGAGCGCGCCGGCCTGCGGTTAGAACATCCAGAGGGTACTCGCTGTCCACATGGCCAAGGTATATAGGCTCCATGTCGGCGTAAACCTCGCCCCGCAGAACGTAGGGATGCTGGCCGGATTCACGATCCTGGGCGCAAAGAGGGTAAAAAACAAAAAAGAGCGAAAAAACCAAAAAGACCCTTTTGAGCATACTTTTTTATCGGAAAATTAATATTGAAAAAATCACAAAAAGTCCAACTATTCAACCTTGAACCGTGAGACTTCCTTTATCAGGATGTTTATGCCGTCGCGGTTTTTACGGCTCACTTCGTTGACGCTGTGCACCGCTTCGTTGATATGTTCCGCACCCGCCGCCATCTCGTTCATGCCGGAAGTTATTTCCTGAGTCGCGCTTTCAAGCCTGTTGCTTTCTTCGATAACTTCCTTGCTGCCTTCGAGCATCTCATTGGAGCCGTTCCTCACCTTGAGGGTAAGTTCGTTAAGACGGCTGACAGCTTCCAGTATCTGCTTGCTTCCATGCCCCTGTTCTTCCATCGCGTTACGGATATTTTCTTCCTGCTCCGAGACCACCTTTACTCCCGAATCTATAGCCTCGAATTTGTCAAGCACGTTATTGGTCGATAGGGTGATCTTGTCTATCGAGCCCTTTATCTTCTTTAATACGACTCCGATGGTCTTTGACTGTTCGCCGGAACTTTCAGCCAATTTTCTAATCTCGTCGGCGACAACGGCAAAACCCTTGCCCGCCTCTCCTGCGTGAGCCGCTTCTATCGCGGCGTTCATGGAGAGCAGGTTGGTCTGGCTCGCTATGTTTTCCATTACCGAGTTTATCTCCAACAGCCCTTCCGACTCGCGGGCGATTTCCTGAATATCGGACGCTACGTCCTGCAACCCGGTACGCCCCACTTCTGAAGCGGAAGAAAGGGCGTTTACATTTTCTCCGTTTTTTATGAGGGTCTGGGTTACCGACTGAATATTCGCAAGCATCTGCTCTATGGCGGAAGACGACTGGGACACGCTTTCCATCTGATGTTCCACATGATCGTTCAGCTTGTTGATGTTTTCTACAACCTGTTCCATTGTAGCGTGGGTCTCGCTCACGCTGGCGCTCTGATTTACCATGCGGCTCTTGATGTTCAGAACATTGGTGGTAATCTCGTGCACAGCCGCGGCGGTCTCGTTCATGTTAATCGCAAGATCGGTGCCGATGTCAGATAACGCGTTCGCTTCCATTTTCACGTTGACGACAAGGTTTTTGATCTTTTCCAGCGTCCTGTTAAAGTACTTTGCCATCCTGTCGATTTCATCTTTTGTATTTACGCTGATTACGTGCGTCAAATCTCCCTCGCCCTGCGCGATATCCTTTAAGGTATCCGCCACCTTTACAATTGGCTTTGTTACTCTGCTTAACGAGAAGTAAATGATTAAAATTGTAATTATTATGGCTACTACAGAAACCACAATAGTAGTAACCGTCATTTGCCGTACATGGGCATAGATAACGGATTCCGTAGCGACGACCATCACCGACCATGTCATATCTGAACTGCCAAGCGTAAAGGGTATCATCAAGACTTCAACATTTGAATTTAACACCGGCGAAAAAGTATTGCAGTTATACTCCCTGCCCTGCTCTACCGCCCGCATAGCCTCTTCCGTATACGGGCCGAATATCGTTTCCACATCACGGAGTTTTTTTCCAACCCGTTCTGGAACCAGATGCCCAAGGATAAACCCGGTGTTGGTAAAGACGGTAAGGGCGGCAATTTCATCGTGCTCCTTAATGGCCTGTAGTACTGCCGGCTGTATTATGCTGATGTCAAGGAGACAGCCCACCCCCCCTACAGTTTCATTGGTGCGCGGGTTTACAATGGGAACCATCATCCGCAGAAGGAATTTATCCTCTCCGTTAATGTTCCTTTGGAAGGGATCTTCTACCCTGTCCTGCTTTGCGTTGGAGCCGTTAAAATAGGCCATAGAGTTGTCAATATCGGTGGTGGTACGGCTCAGTATCACTCCGGTTTCTCTTGTATAGGTAATGGCGTACTGCCCTGTAGGGCCTGAGCCTATCCTGCCGATATAATTTTGATCCATGCCGTCAACAGCGTTGGGCTTCCATACCGTATAAAGGTTTATAAAGGCGGGGTTGGAATCAATTGTCCCCAACAGGAGAAAATCGAACCTGTCGCGCCTTTCCTGCGGGGTTAAATATTCATAATCCGACATTACGTTTGCCAGGGTGCGCAGAATCATCAACTGGCCGTCTTCCTGACCCTTCCAATAGGTGGACTGATCTACTGCCAGATACCTGATACCCTTTAGACTGAGTTCACGGCTGATCTCGGACGCCTCGCGTAAAAGCAAAACGGCTATCCCGATTATTACAACCGCCATAATCGCAATTACCAGTAAACTAAGTTTGAATTTAATTTTCATTTTTTTGCCTCTTTGTCCGGGTAATAATTAACCTCAAAAAACAGGTTTAACAAATATCCTTTCATCCATTACTAAGATTTGATGAATCTATTTTATACTGTTTGATCTCACTGCCGTTTACAACCGCGCAGTTACGTCCGCTGCCCTTGGCCGCATAGAGCGCCTTGTCGGTTAAATCGTAAAGGGTCTGTATGTCAGTGTGAGAACCGCACCTTTCCACATATATTCCGATACTCACAGTCACATACGGCGACGCTTTTGACTTTTCATGGGGAATTTTCAGCTCGTATATCAACTGAGTCAAATAAGAAACGACGCTTTTTATGTGGGCGAGATCCCTCTCAAACCACAAAAGGGCAAATTCTTCCCCTCCAACCCTGGCGGAGTACACGCCCATGCTCTCTTTCAGGCTGTTCAGCACTGCGCCGATTGAGCGCAGGCAGTCATCGCCCTTTGGGTGCCCGTAAAAGTCATTGTAGTTCTTGAAAAAGTCTATATCGGCAATGGCGACGCACAGCCAGTCGTCGGTGGTTCTGTAGTTAACCAGATACCTCTGAAACGTCTGCATAAAATCCCGGCGGTTTCTAAGCTGAGTCAATTCGTCTATTGTGCTTTGGTTATAGTACCTGTTACGCTCGTCCTCCAGCTTGCTCGTGCTCAACTCCATTCCCAGACGCAGTTTGGCGATATGCCAGCTAAAATAGAGGCTCATCGCGCCTGCGATAAGGGCGTTTATAACATCCACGCCCGATTCCCGGGAATCTTTTATCATTATGGTAGATACAATAAAAACAGCCAGGGCGGCCAATGTAAGGCAAATGTTATAAAGGGGCGAATTTACAAATATTAAGAGGGCGCATATCAAAAAACAGTAAAAAATGGACGCCAACTCGTCAGGATTTGACCATACGCTTAAATATATGCCGAAAAGCAGGATGTTTGCGTAAAATAACACCGACAGCGTATAAATGTAGCGGTTTTTTACATCCGCTTTCTGCATCATGTAATTTGAGAGCCAGACAAGCGAAAAAGCGATAATAGCCGTCGTCAGATAAACGCCCGCCTTCCTTATATCGCTTTCAACAAATATGGGGTATAATGAAAAAATGGCGACAAAAACCGCGACTACCGTGTTTGCCTGACGGAGGCTGTATAGGTTATTGCTGAACAGTTTATTCATACATTCATAGTATTGCTCCCGGCCAAGTGTGTAAAAACGCCATGAATAAAACAAATTCCGCATAAGTTATTGCCCCTCAAAAGCATTATACCACAAGAATCAATATAAAAACAACTGAAATATTAATTTCCGTTGCCAAATTTCCCCGCCGTGTTTCAAAAACGCATTTTACACCGTTCGGCAAGACCTGTCAGGTTTTGAAATTCAACAACCGAACCGTCGTCAAGCTGTACCTTGCCTGAGAAAAACCCGAAAACCTGCCGGCGGGTAAAATTGTGAAAAAGCAGCCTCCGCCGTTCGATACGCTCCTGATTGGGGAAAAAAGTCATCTCCAGGCGGTTGTCGTTGCTTGTAAACCGCCAGGGAGAGAGCCAGTCCGACATCGGGATATGGAACGTAACCTGATCGAGTTTGTGCAGTTTTCCGTTTACAAAAAAACCGTTTTCCGTCCCCTGGGAAAAGTCCGCCCAACTGTAGCCGGCGCAGAAACTCAAGTGCATGTCGTCGATTACACCGCTGGCGACCGCCCAGTAACGGATGTCGTTTTTTGGGCGTACCCCCCGGTTCCATTCAAAAACGCCCCAGCCGTTCCCCTTTGTAAAAATAATCTCCGAAGTGCCGAATTGAAGCACGCCCTCGACGCTGTACCAGGGGGAGCATCTGGCGTATCTGAACGCGCTTTTTTCATTCCGCCACGGCTGGTTGGTAACAAGGGAATGGGGGAAATCAGGCTCGCTCAGGACAAGAGCGCCGCGCATACTGCGGTGATGGCCGAACCTTGGGATGTCGGTCTTGATGATCCTCGCCCCGCCTTCCATGCAGATAAAATCCAGACGTGTTTTTTTTTTACGCCAGCGGACAGAGCCCGTCACGCTGTTGGTAGGCAGTTCGTAGGAGCCCATAGGAAGCATCGTTTGAAAAGTTTGAGTTGAACGCTTCTTGTCCCTCAGTGAAATGACCGATATGCCCATATAGCCAAGCCAGCCGTCATCCCTTATCTCAAAGGAAACAAGGTGGGTCGGCGAATGTACGATGTAACGATCAAACTCGGTTATCATGTGCCTGGGAGCCACGGACAGGACAGGATCATAGAAAAAGCCCGGCTGTCTTGACCACCCAAAATTATCCGGCTGGCCATTACCGTCCATAACCGACACGGAACTGTTAATTTCATTTTGAGGCATAGGACACCCGTTTACATGAATTTACCGGCATGGTATTAACATATCATGGATTATTCAGGGATTAAAGTACTGGTAATGGGCCTTGGCCTTCACGGCGGAGGCCTTGAATCTGCGCGTTTTTTGATCAAGCGGGGCGCGTCGGTTACGGTGACGGATTTAAGGGACGAAAAAACCCTTACGCCTTCGATAGAACAGCTTGACTCATCCTGCCGTGAAATGGGCCGGGAGCCCGTGCGTTACTGCCTTGGAAGGCACGAAATCGACGATTTTAAAAAAGCCGATATTGTGATAAAAAACCCCGGCGTAAAACCGGACTCGATCTTTTTAAAAGAGGCAAGGCGGATAGAGACCGACATTTCCCTGTTCCTCTCAGAATCCCCCGCCAAACTTTTCGCGGTTACGGGCTCCAAGGGAAAGTCCTGCACGGCAAGCGCCCTCCACCGGATTCTGGACAAAACGGGAAATTCATTTCTGGGAGGCAACATCACCGTCTCCCCCCTAACTTTTCTAGAAAAATTAAGCGAAAACGACAATGTAGTTCTGGAACTTTCAAGCTGGCAGTTAGGGGACTTAAAAGGACGGAAAGCCCATGATGGAAGCCCGCTTTTAAACCCGCTCTCGGCGGTAATAACCGCAATCATGCCCGATCATCTGGATCGTTATGCGTCGATGGAAGAATATGTTGACGATAAAAAAAACATCTACCGTGGGCAGGATAAAGACGGCATCACTGTAGCGGGAGACGACAGTTGGGGCAGGACTTTCCTTGCCGAAACAAAAGCGCGCCCCCTCGTCTACTCCCGCTCCCCGTTAGGTGAAAAACAAAACGGCGGCTGGATAGACAACGCAGGCTGCGGTTTGGCGCGTCTTTATGACTGGGAAAACGTGATGGAAGAGACCGCCTGTCTTGTACCGGCCCGTCTTCGAGTACCCGGCGATCATCAAAAATTAAACCTGCTTGCGGCGGCTCTCGCCGTCTACGGCACAGGCGTTGACGCGAAAAAAATTTACAGCGCCCTTGAAGATTTTCCCGGCATTGAACACCGGCTCGAACTGTTCCACGAAGCCGGTGGCGTGCGTTTTTTCAACGACAGCGCCGCTACAATTCCCGAAGCCTCCGCCGCCTGTATTGACGCGCTTTCTCCAGAGGGACCGCTCGTTCTTGTAACCGGCGGTACCGACAAAAATCTTGACTTTACGCCCTTTGTAAAAAAAGCCGGCAATGCGAAAGCGGTGATCCTCCTTGCCGGCTCCGGCAGTGAAAAGCTCATCCCCCTGTTAGCCGAAAACGGCGTTGAATACTCAGGCCCCTTTGACGACCTGGAAAAAGCCGTCCGCCTCTCCATTGAAAAAGCCGAAAAAGGCGGGAGCGTCGCACTTTCCCCCGGCTGTGCCAGCTTTGGGATGTTCCTTAACGAGTTCGACCGGGGCAGAAAATGGAAGGACGCGGTACTGCGAATAACATAGGAAAATAATCCCGCACAGAGGCACGAAGAATTATTGTTTTATAGAGAGACAGGAGATAAAACATATAATTTTCGAATTATAACTCCGTGTCCCCGTGCCTCTGTGAGATGAAATTTAGAATTAATTTAGGAGAACATAATTTGGATTTACAAATGCTTCAAAATCGGGCGGCTGTTATCAGGCAGGTTCGCTCTTTTTTTGACGGGAAAAAATATCTTGAACTGGACACTCCACTGCTCGCGCCCGATCTAATCCCTGAGTCGTGCCTTGAAGTGTTCCAGACCGAACGGCTCTTTCCGCACGGAAGCAAAAAAGAAAGCCGTCCCCTGTGGCTGATCCCGTCGCCTGAAATCTGGATGAAAAAAATTATTGCGCGTCATGGCGTAGACGTGTACCAGATTTGCAAATGTTTCCGTAACGGGGAATCGTCCGGGCATTTGCACAATAGCGAATTTACAATGCTTGAGTACTACACAATGGACGCGGATTATATGGACTCACTTGCCTTAACGGAAGAGCTTTTCGCGTACCTGGCGAAAGATGCGAAAGCCCCGTCCCTAAACCCGCTGTTTGAGCGCATAACGGTCGCGCAGGCGTTTGAAAACTGGGCAGGCTTCGATCTTTTTGCCGCCGCGAAGGAAGAGGGCGCGATGGAAGAAGAAGCCAGGAGGCTCGGCCTTGATCCGCCGCCCGGCCTATCAACAGGCGGGCTTTACGATTTAATTTTCATTCACGCGGTGGAGCCTCATTTAAAAACAGAAAAACCCGCCGCCCTCATTGATTACCCCGCCTTTGTCCCGTGCCTGGCAAAAAAATCGCGTAACGGCAGGACGGTTGAACGCTGGGAATTGTACCATAACGGAATAGAGCTGGCGAACTGTTTTTCGGAAGAAACAGACCCGCAAAAGGTGCGTGAGTTTTTTATCGGCGAAGAAGCCGAAAAGGAAAAAACTGCCCTTGTAAAGCACAATGTTGATCACGGTTACTGGAAGCTGTTTGAGCAGGGCTTCCCACGCTGTTCGGGGGTTGCCCTGGGGCTGGACAGGCTCATCATGGCACTGACAGGCCGCTCGAATATTGACGGGGTTCTGCCCTTTGGTTCTGGATGTTAAAAGCCATTTTAAACCAGGGTTAAAGGTTTTTTCGTATTTTTTTTAATGAATCCTGGATGGATTTGTCAAAAGAAACCTTCAAAGATGTCGAAAAATCATCAAGGCACTTGTTTACGGCTAATAAAACATCTGCCGGAGGTTCCTCTTCGGGCTTAAAAAGCTCAAAAACCTCAAAAACCTCAATTTCCAGGGCATTTGCCAATTTAACCAGAGAAAATGCGGAAACCCACCCTCTTTTTGTCTCAATATCAGACAAATAATTGGTAGAAATCTCCATTTTCTCCGCCAATTTAGCTTGGGACCAGCCCTTTCTCTGCCGGTACCGCTTAATATTCTGGCTTAGGAGATTTCGCAAACTTTCCTCATCCATACCCGTTACTCATTCCCATACCTTGAATAAAATATTGTGGTATTGGCTTGACATAAAAGCAAACAAGTATTACCCTTACTTTGTATTTGTGGTATTACCTGTATTTTGATTATTGATAAAAACATTGTCCCTTGTTATAATATTAATATGTATTCTACATATACTCTTAATACGGACGAGCTTAGTTCTCAGTTTATTTCAGTCTTACAACATGCCTATCCGGGTAAAAAGGTTGAGATTACCGTTCAGGAAGCCCAGGATGAAACAGAACATCTATTGAAGGATTCCCAGCTTCTCAAGGCTGTCCATGACATCAAAAATGGTAAAAATCTCGTTTCTATTCCTCTTGAAAGCCTTTAGATATGGACATTCTGTTTCATCAATCCGCCTTTACTGACTATCAGGAGTGGGCTGTCGAAGATAAAAAAGTTTTTTTTAAAATTGGCAGCCTTATAAAAGAAATTGCCAGAACTCCTTTTAGCGGTACTGGTAAACCGGAACCGTTAAAGGGCAATTTGTCCGGTTTTTGGTCCCGCCATATTACCGATAAACACCGCCTTGTTTACAAGATCGAACAGGATTTAGTGATCATTGCAGGCTGTAAATCCCACTACACTGACAAATGAAGGGACAGCAGTCCTCCGTGGTTTTAATTACTTTCGTTTTACATCTGAAAGGCCGGAACGTTCGAAGCTCATCTGGAAGGGGGGGACTCTTGGGATGCCGACTTCTACTTCAGCATCGCCTATAAAACGGTAACTTACCTGGCGCATGGCGATAATGTCGTCCAAAAGGGCGCGGCTCATATTGATAAAATTCATGGAAAAGTGCAATTCGGTTTCACAGGAACTTTTTGCGGGAATCTGCAGTATGTTTTTTTCCCTGCCGTCCGCCCAAAATCTGCCGTTGCCGTACAATTCATAGTGCAATGATGAAAGGCTTACCGCGAAATCATTGGGATTGTCTATCCTGACAACAGCCTCGAATTGCGTATTTATAAGATCCGCCTGTATTATCACAATGGAAACAACATTAAAATCCGGCTCCAAAATTTCAATTTCAGGTTCTTCCTCAAAAATTTCCGCAAGTTCGGGAATTATTTCAGGCGGGGCGGACGGCGGAGATTTACAGGCAATCAAAAGAGAAAAAAGCGATAAAAAAAACAGAAATTTCCGCATATTGATATTATCGACATGGAACTTGTCCCGAAATAACACTTTTATAAACTTTACCGCGAACATTATGCGGTTTATTCGCAAGCGGGTTTAATACCCCGCCGAACCAACGGTTCGCGCTCTGGGGCGGTCCGAATCCACTATAAAATTTTGTGTACAATGGTATTAAACCCGTATACAATCCATACCTTACAGAACGACGATAGCCCGCTGCTTGCGCTAAACTCGACCCACAATTAATAAAACACTCACAGTGCGGGTGTGCAAAGCCCTTCCTGGGGCTAAACGGCTGTGGCCTTTATCTACGCAGGCTTGCGGACTAAA
>JGI24698J34947_10002111_pt1 | contig 10636 bp, 10 predicted proteins | sample TergutMp193P3_FD_34947 | JGI IMG/M metagenome (IMG submission 34947) | reverse complement strand
GGCTGTCGGGAAAGTAAATTCACTCAAAAAAGGGTGTCTGAAATATGCATTTTTTAAGCCCTTGAGGCGGTTTTTGAATAAAAATTGGAGGAAAACCCATGTCAAAAGAAAATCTCATTCTCGGTGCCATCGCCGGTGATATTATCGGCTCTGTTTATGAATGGGATAATATCAAAACTGTTGATTTTGATTTATTCTGTAAAAAGTCAGATTTTACCGACGACACTGTTCTTACAGTGGCAACCATGTACGCGGCAATGAATCAAAAAAACTATGCGGAAGTATATCAAAAATTTGGCAGGTATTATCCCCATAGGGGTTATGGCGGCAAGTTTCGTTCATGGTTACTTTCCGATGACCCCGAACCATATAATAGCTGGGGGAATGGTTCCGCAATGCGGGCTAGTCCTATAGGCTGGTATTGCGATAGCCTTGATGATGTGATGGCTGAGGCGCAGAGAAGCGCCGAAGTTACCCATAATCATCCGGAGGGAATAAAAGGGGCGCAATCTACCGCAGCCGCGGTTTATATGGCACGGATCGGCAAAAGCAAAGATGAAATAAAAAATTTTATCAGCAATACTTTTCAGTATGATCTTGACCGAAAAATTGACGATATAAGGCCCGCTTATAAATTTGATGAAAGCTGTCAAGGTACGATTCCTGAGGCGATTATCGCCTTTTTGGAAAGTACAGATTTTGAACATGCCATAAGATTGGCAATATCTATAGGAGGAGATAGCGATACAGTAGCCTGTATCACCGGCGGTATTGCCGAAGCATATTACAAAACAATTCCTGAAAAAATTGTTAAAAATGTCCTTGAATGTCTGGATGAAGAGTTACTGGAAATAGTAGAGGAATTTTCTGTAAAATACAGAAAGCGATAATTCTTTCGGAAGTAAACGCGGGAGCCCTGACGCACTCACCCTAGTCAACATACACCGGTATGCGGACCATGTTTACGTACCCGCCCGGATAGCGCGATCTAAAGGCGTTAAATGATGTTTCGGCGGCGCTTTCAAAAACGGCAACCTGGAAAACGCCGTATCTGTTGAAATAGGGAATAAGAACCGCAACGTGATAGTACTGGCGCATACGGGGACTGCCCCGGGGGTTTTGCGGCGTTGTCGGCGGGCCGACCTCGTTGTTTACCGCGGCAAGGTAGAACCTGGCCGGCTCATCAATGGCCAGCGTGTATAACAGGGGCTGCAACCCCTCAACGCCGTATCCGGCGTTTTCCAGAAAACCCGGATATGAGCGGGCGGCAGCGGTATTGCCGCGCACCACCAGCTGATTAAAAGGCACTTCGCGCACTTCAATTTCTTCCAGAACGCCGAATGCCGGGGAGCGCAGCTCCGTCGCGGCCCCGGACGCGAGGTTGCGTATCCAGTCAAGCCCGAAGAACGGATCCCTCAATTCTTCCCAGGGCTCGGTAAACGATGTGCCGCGCTCTCCAAAGGGGGCTTTCAGCGGCTCAATGGCAAAACGCCTGCCGGTAAGCGGCAGAAGCATTGTATCGACAACCCACTTGGCAAAACCGGAACAGTTCAGCCCCTGCCCGCCTGTTTGGGCGCGGCCCGTGTTGATGTATACATAATCGCCGTTTTCGTTTAACGCGCCGTCATCGGCAAATTGCAGCCCCGCGACACCATCCCTCAGGCGTTCGATAAAAATCATTTTATCCCGGTAGAGCGCCGTATCCGGTTCAAAGTATCTCACGGGGAAATTATCCCCGGCCAGGGCAAGAACCTCCGCGAGCGGAAGGGTGTAGAGCCGTTCAAGGGGGACAGGCATGGGCAGGGAACGCCTGATATACGCGCCATACAGCACCACATCCATCAGACATTTATCATCGCCAAACGGCCTGAACTGGATGTATACATACTGATCGCTGCGCGGAAAAATCCGTATTCTGGTAGCCGCTCCGCTGCGTATGTCGCGGGTGAGTATCCATGAACCCTGCGCCCAGCCCGGAAACCTGCCCGCGATATTCCGCAGGGGGCCGCTTAATTCACGGGCCAGGATGATCATAAACTCATCCCGTGCGGCTTCCGCCCGCACCTGGACTACGCCGCCTCCGGGCAGCCGGTATATCACCGGCGCCCTGGCCATAACCCTGGCCTGAGTCTCGGTAAGCCAGGTATCCTTGATTGATATCCGAAGCGCCGAATCATCGCTGATATTCCGTACCGGCAAATCCTGCGCGCAGAGCGGCAGCGCCGCCATTACACACAGCGCCAGGCACACATACGGCTTACAATACGCAAAAAGAGTCATACGCTTCTATTATCGGTAGATTTTTCATAACAAGCTATAGTTAGGCGGCAATTTTTTACCCCAAATTTCCGGTCTCTCGGGGCTGTCCGCAGCGCGGGGGCCTCATTTTTGCATTGAGGATAACTGATAACCATACTCAAAGGCTTTTTGTTCGGATTCATTAGGAAATATTTTTTTTATCGCCGCAAAAATTAGCTCATTGTCCTGTTCACAACCCGGCAAGAAACCTACGAAGAAACAAGCTTCAACAAATAAACTTCCAGTGAATCGCATTTGATTATCTTCTTGCATCCTTGAAAGCAATGATTGAGGACAATTTTTCATTGTTTGCAGATATATCCTAAACTGCGGCGCCCATTTCATATCATAACCGCCCGAAGTAATACCGCTACGAATAGGATAGTTAGGAATAATATTACGTATAAGTTGTATATGCGTTTCAGGAATTTCAGCATCAAAACGTTTTATGTTCCGACATATATATCCCAAAGTTTCACATATTTCTTCAACATTATTGAAATATATATCTTCAGCTCTACTTCCAAATATCGTTACATAGCCATAACCGCGATTTTGCAATTCTTGCTTTAATGTTATCATACCATTTCTCCTTTCTTTTGGTTTATAAATATCAACAAGTATTCGTGAACTTTATTTATTCTAAACTTGCACGGATAACCGAGAGGGCGCATATTATTATAATCCTGTTGCCTATCCCAAATGATTAAATCGTCGTAAGTATAGCCTATCCGTTGCATTTCGGCGGCTAAATCGCTGTGTAAGGGATAAAATTGATTTTTCTTTCGCAAGTCCATAACATTGATTATGCAATAACCATCCGGTTTAAGGGTTCTGCTGATTTTTGAAAACAATTGCCCTAATGATGATATAAAATCGTTATAATTCGGGATATTTCCCAAATCGTTATCTTTATCAGAATAATTTATCGTTTCTTTTCCATCAGCGCTTCTTTTCATATTCAGAATATCCCAGTAAGGCGGCGAAGTGACGCAGATATCAAAATTATTTTCAGGGAGTTTTTCTATTTCTTTAAAGCTATCTCCGTTTATTATTTTTATTTTTTTGTCGTTATCAATGCGTTTTTTCGCAATCTCGCAAAATTCTTTTGATAAATCTATGCCGATACCGCTAAACCCGAGATTATGAGCGGCTGCCATACTTGATCCTATTCCGTTAAATGGGTCTAATACCCTACTGTCAGCTTTTGAAAATGTTCTGAGCAGTTTTTCGCATAAGGAAACAGGGTATGAAGCAGGGTGTTTTAAATCCCTTTCTTCCTTGGTTTTAGTTAAATCACGCCAAATACTGAACGAGTTCTGTAACCATTCTTTTCCCGATAAATTATTACATTTTTTATCATCATTTATCACTATTCCACCTCTTGGATTGGATATTTCGCATTTCGCAATCAATATACTCCGCTTCGCTTTCAGTAATATTATAAATTTTATAAATCAAAGTATTTAAAGATTCGAGCATTTCAAACCACCCATCACTCATATAATCAATCATACCCAGCGACTTTACAAGACTAATTACTTGCGAAAACGTTTTTTTATCGTCAACCAATGGAATTTTTTTTAAATATTTTGCATCAGTATGCATTGTAAGCCGTGAATTATTATAGCAAAATTTTAACAGATAATAATTACAGAGCCTTGAATGTAATATGCCGGTAATATAATGGCACATCTTCTCGTCCCCATCAGTAAAAACGGTAACGGTTTGCGAGGCTTCGAGTTCTCCCGCAAAACTCGCGATAATTCCCGCTTCGGCGCTGTATATATTTTGAATAAAAACTTTATTCCCCTTCTTTGGAACACACCTATTTTTAAATCCAAATTTCTTTATGTCCTTTCCTGCAACAGCGGCCGGATTTGTAGATTTACCTCTGCCAACATAGCCGGTACAAATGTCACTGAATTTTCTATATTTGCTTTCGAGTTTGCGGTAAATATTAAAATCATTTTCATTTGAGAACAGGAGTATTTCATCTTTGAAAAAGCTTTGTTTTATCTTTACTGTTTCGATAAATTCATTATTCTTAAATGCTTGTAAACTAATCTCGTTTTCTGCCACAAATTTATTTTGCAGAGTAATAATAATTTGTTCCCCTCTAACATCTTTAAAATACGTTCCAATATCAACGATAGAAATAATTCTCTTTTCATTAAGAATAGTACGTCTTAACAGACTATAAGAAGAAACGTGCAATAAATTTTTTGGGACGATGTATGAGATAAAGCCGTCCGGTGAAGCGAGCTCAAAGGCTCTATAAATTGCGGCGATAAATAAATTACTCCCTGAATCTTTGACACTCCGTAAAAAATTATAATCATCGGTATCTACTGTAATATTTTTATCCATAGAAGCATGGGGTGGATTGCCGATAAGGTAATCCACATTTTTTAAATCTAATTTTTTTAAAATTTCTTCTCCATGCAATGATAATGTATCCAATGTTTTTATATTGCTTATACCGGTAAGTTTTTTACATACATTAACCGCCGACTTATCTATATCCGCACCATATATATTCTTAAAATTTAAATTCCTGGCGGCGGCAATAAAACTGCCCACTCCGCAAAAGGGGTCAAGTATTGTAGCTTCGGGCGGAATATTTAACGACTGTATTATTTTTGTTGCTAATCTTACATCTGTATAAAAAATGCCTTTTTCTTTTTTGTAGATTTCATCAAGTGAATCTTCATATTTAATACTCCTATAAGTATATTCATCTAAATTCAAAATTGACATTTTTCCAGCCCCTCCCGCTACGCTATCAATACAACTGCTTAATAATATAGTATACCATGCCAAACCGCTCAGATCAACGATTAAAGAATTTTTATCAACGAATGAACACGAATTATTACGAATAAACACCATTATTCTTTAGAATTTCGTATTTATTCGTGTAATTCGTTGACCCTTTTTTCTTAAGTATACGCATATGACGCCGCAACCTGTCACCCATGCGCCCCGGATGCTTTTACGGTAAGTTTCTCTTTGATTGCCCTTATAATCACCGGCAGATAGGCTAAAGTAATCAAAATAAAGCCGAGACACGCCATGCTGAATATATAGGCCCCCCAGCCGCGATTCAGGTTTAATATCGGCAGACCGTCCGCCGGAGGACGTACGAGAAACATATGGTTTGCCTTTGGGTCCCAGCCGAAGAAAGCGTTCGCCCATATTCCCATAATCATCGAACAGAAAGTCAAAAACATACTCATGCCGTACTCTCTCAGACTGTACCTGAAAGGTTTGGACAGATACAGATAGAGTCCCAGAGATATAACCATCGTGTGGTAGAAGAAAAAACGGTACGTCGCAAAGTCCGAAAGCCCGTGACGCGAGAGTGCCTCGCCCGCCAGCAGCATCCCTAAAAAGCCCCCGAACACCATCATCGGGTACATAAATGACAGCAGCTTCCTGTGTTCTTCCGGTTTTTGGGAAAGCGCCAGAATTACTATCAGAACGACCTGGAACGGGCAGGCATTAAAAGGCAGTTGATGACCGGGCAGCCGAAACCCTTCTGCCGCCGATCCATCCATAAAGAAAAAAATCCTCTGCAGTTCACACAGCAGGCCTATAGCCGCGCAAACCCAGATTACCTTTTTGTTGAAGCCTAATTTCTTCGCCAGCAGCCGCGCGATAATTGCCGCCACCGGCACCAGAACCGCTAAAAACATCAGGTGCTGAACGGAAAATAGCTTAATTGGATAGTCGGGCGCCATACCAGCCTCTCCTTTAATTTTATTTTGTGTACCAAAGAGCCTCTTGCAAAACTCGGTTAGTTTTGCAAGAGCAACCATTAAGATGAATTTGTAAGGAAATTGTTCAGAAACTGCTTAGTGTTCTGTAATATTCAGATAGCGTAATCTTAGGTTTGCCTAATTCTTTATGCTGCAAGGAATTAGGCAAAGAATTCATTCCACCAAATGATTATTACAGAACACTAGCCGCATAAAACGAAGTCTATGCGCTCAGGCCGAACAACCCTAATGTTAAAAATATAGTATTTCCGGGCGAAAAAGTCAACACGCGCACTGGGGGGTAAGGCGGAAAGATACAGCATTATACAGGAAAATCCGGCCCTTATTCGCCGGCATCCGCGGTTTTCAGCCATGCGGCGACATTATCCACAAGCGCCTGCGCTTCCCCGATCAGCTCAGCGTTTTTGGCCAAAACACCGATCAGATCGCCCTCTTTTGCCATTTGTTCAAGCAATTTTGCCTTTGCGCTGAAGGCCAAAGCCCCAATGTTCGCGCTTACGCTTTTCAGGCCGTGTACATTAATCTCATAGGCATGCAGGCTGTCCGCTGTGACATTTCTCAGCTTGTCTATGGCCCCCGGCGTATTTTTAACAAAGGATTGGAGTATAGTCACATAGATATCCAGTTCTCCGTCATAAAGATCAAGTCCCGCCTCGGCATTAATTCCGGGGATATTGACAGCCGACATTATCGTTGCCTCCTGATTAGCAATACCTTTTTACCCGGCTTTTCCGGTTAATGGTATGCGCTGCTATATTATACCTGAAATATACGATTGTTTCCATATGGTGATATTGCCGCCCTTGTTATAACCTTCCTGGGGATAAAGTACGGACACGGCAGGTCAATGCCACCTGCGGCAGTTGGGTGGGTCTGCTACCCATCAGGAAAAGCGGCTGATACACAGCCGCCAACGCTATTTTTTCAGGAAAACGCCGCCAAAAGCCGATATTTATAGTATGAAAAGAATAATTTTTATCCTTCTGCTGATGCCGGCGCTGGGGTTTGCCCAAAATAAACTGAATTTGAGCCATTTTTGGGATATTCCCTGGGGTACGTCCATTGAACAGGCCGAGGCGATTTTTAATCAGCGCGGTCTGTCTTCGTTCCGGGACGAAAAATGCCTGATCACACAGGCAAAATACGAGCGGGAAGACGCGACGATCATACTGATGTTTAACCGGGTGAACCGTTTGTACTGCGCGAATGTGGTGTATGAGTCTTCCGGCGATAGAGTCCTGTCCCACTATGACAAATACCGCAAGGTTTTGTTCAGGCGTTACGGTATGCCCGATACTGCGGTAGAGTACTACACCGGGCCCTATAAAAAGGGGGATGGCAAAGAAATTGAAGCCATACAAACGGAGAATGCGTTCCATTTTACCGAATGGGCGTTTTCCGATGAATGTCTGGCATCGGTGTCGATCCTGAAAAACATCAATATCTGCCTGACGTTCAGGAATCCGGCGTATGCCGATTCGCCAATCGGGAAACGATGAAACGCCTTTGTTGATACGAATCTCCGCATGTAGCGGCTCATCCCCGCCAGGTTACCGCCCATTCCGGGTACACCTTTAGCGTGGAGTTTTGTATAGTAAAACTCTAGAGTCGGCGCATAGCTGGATTTTAACCACGGAGTTTCACGGAGAAAAAGTAAAAAATAGATAAAAACTCTGTGTTCTCCGTGGTTTATTCTTTAAATAATACGATGTACTATGGTATTAATCTTCCCAAATCGCTGCTATAAAAAGTATACGCCGGCCCTGAAAATCTGTCAAATATCTGTCAAAGGGCACTTGACATTTTTTTTATAACCTGTTACTATTTCATACAAAAGCGTATCTTGATCATTAAAGAGGAATATATGGATGTCCAACTTTCTGAACTTATTGACAAAATAAAAAAAGAAGGCATTGAGTCCGCCCAGAAAGAGGCGGCCAAACTCAAGGCCGATACGGAGACTGAGGCGCGGAAGATAGTCGAAAACGCCCGGCGCGAGGCCGGCGCGATTATCGCCCAGGCTCAGGATGACGCCAAGCGGAGCGTAAAGGCGGGGGTTGCGGCGTTGGATCAGGCGTCCCGTAACCTGATACTGGCCTTTAAGGGCGAAATTCAGGAACTGTTGAATAAACTTATCGCGGAGGGGGTGTCCGCTTCCTATTCCGCCGATGTGATTAAGGGAATACTGCCCGATCTGATCAAAAACTGGGCGGTGAAAAACACCGATTCCCTGACCGTACTGCTTTCCGAGGCGGACGCGGCAAAACTCGACGCCGCGTTCAGGGCAAAGCTGGCGGAGGTTCTCAAGGGCGGAGTGGAAATCAAGCCGGTAAAAAAAATCGACTGCGGCTTCCACATCGTCGAGAAAGACGGTTCCGCGTTCTATGATTTTTCCGCCGAAGCGGTGGTCAGGCTGCTGTGCGCGTACCTTAATCCCCAATTGGCGCAAATACTTGCCGATGCGGCAAAGGGGAATTGAGTTTGCAAAACCGGCCCTATTACTATTTTGTAGCAACGCTGCCTTCTATTACGTATGATGACGCGCCTCCCTTTTCTTCCGAGGAGTTTCGCGATTTATGCCACAGTTTGCTGTCACCCTCAGACGCGGAACTGGTACAGTACTGCTACTATGATCCTGAATTGGTCGTTCAGACGACACAGCCCACCGGCTCCGATTTTATCGATCTGCTGATGGCCCGCGAGCGGACGCTGATTCTCAACCTCGTGTATCAGCGCGCCGCCAGACTCAAGCGGCCGTCTCCGGGGGATCCGCCCCACGACGTACCCCGCGCCGAAGCGGTGGCAAAAGCGGCGTTTGAAATGGACGATCCCCTTGAGGCGGCCCTGTATATAGACCGTTCGCGCTGGGGGGCGCTGGAAGCAATGGTGGATATCGATATATTCGGCGTAAATAATATTTACGCGTATCTGATGAAACTCCAGTTGCTTGAAAGACGGCGGAATTTTAACGCGGAAAAGGGCGCTGCCGCATACCGGGAACGCTATGATTCCATATTGAATGAATATAACTCAAAGGCTTAAAGAGGATAGATAATGAAAGAAACCAAAGGAAAAGTCGCCGCGGTAAACGGTAACATGGTGGCCGTTGAATTTGACGGCCCGGTTATGATGAACGAAGTGGCGTATATTGAAACCGAAGGGAAAAAACTCAAGAGCGAAGTTATACGCGTCAGGGGTAACACGTGCAGCCTTCAGGTTTTTGAAATGACCAAGGGTATTGTCATCGGTAATACCGTTGAATTTTCCGGGGACATGCTCGCCATTGAATTGGGGCCCGGTCTGCTCACCCAGATTTATGACGGCCTGCAGAACCCCCTGCCCCAGCTTGCGCAGAAGTGCGGCTTCTTCCTTGAGCGCGGGGTCTACCTTGCGCCGCTTCCGGCTGACAGGAAATGGGCGTTTACCCCGGTTGCCAAAGAGGGCGACACGCTTGTCCGCGCCGATACCATCGGCACGGTTCCCGAAGGGGTCTTTACCCACCGGATCATGGTGCCGTTCAATATGTATAAGACCTATANGGTAAAATCNATAAAACCCGCGGGCGAGTATACGGTTCGCGATACCGTGGCGGTANTGACAGACGACAAGGGCGAGGATTTTAATATCGGCCTTTCGTTCCATTGGCCGGTAAAACGCGCCATCAACTGCTATGAAGAACGCTACCGGCCGGTTGATCCCATGGTAACCCAGGTGCGCCTCATTGACACCTTCTTCCCCGTTGCCAGGGGCGGCACCTACTGCGTACCCGGCCCCTTCGGCGCGGGAAAAACCGTGCTCCAGCAAACCACGAGCCAGCACGCCGATGTTGACATTGTAATTGTCGCGGCCTGCGGCGAACGCGCCGGCGAGGTTGTCGAAATTCTCAAAGAGTTCCCCCAACTCACCGACCCAAAAACCGGCAAATCCCTGATGGAACGAACCATCATCATTTGCAATACGTCTTCAATGCCCGTTGCGGCCCGCGAAGCTTCGCTGTATACGGCGGTCACCATGGGCGAATACTACCGCCAGATGGGCCTGCACGTGCTGCTGCTGGCGGACTCAACCAGCCGCTGGGCGCAGGCTTTGCGCGAAATGTCGGGCCGCCTGGAAGAAATCCCCGGCGAGGAAGCGTTCCCCGCATACCTGGAATCAACCATTGCGGGTTTCTACGAACGCGCCGGTCTCGTACGGCTCAAGGACGGCTCAATGGGCTCGGTCACCATAGGCGGCACGGTCAGCCCGGCGGGCGGCAACTTTGAAGAGCCGGTTACGCAGGCAACCCTCAAGGTAGTTGGCGCCTTCCACGGCCTTTCCCGCGAGCGCTCCGACGCCCGCAAATACCCGGCGATACATCCCCTGGATTCATGGTCAAAGTATAAGGGGATCATCACTCAGGAAAAGGTCGGCTATGCCATGGGCTTCCTTTCGAGGGGCACCGAAGTCGAGCAGATGATGAAGGTTGTCGGCGAAGAAGGAACCAGCCGGGAAGATTTCATCATCTACCTTAAACAGTTCTTCCTTGACGCGGTGTATATGCAGCAAAACTCCTTTGA
>JGI24698J34947_10002110_pt1 | contig 10638 bp, 9 predicted proteins | sample TergutMp193P3_FD_34947 | JGI IMG/M metagenome (IMG submission 34947) | reverse complement strand
CCTGACGAAGTCAGGTGGTTGGGCCATTAGATAGAGTCGTTCCGCCCATCGAGCTGCCCGAATAGGGTTTACCGCTCCCGCCGCGCCGATTTGATATGTTTGATTACATATGTGATCAGTCCGACAAATCAGAGTTTATTTATACGTTACCACATCGCTCGCGTTTTTCCGGGAGGAGGCGCCGCTGACGGCGTCGAGGCCGCCTTGCACCATTCCCACCCTGACCATGGCGACAGCGTTGTGACCCGAGGGAAGCCCGAGTTGGGTTTTGAATCTGCTATTCAAGGTATTCATCGGGCCGGTGTATATCTTGGAGCCGTAACCGAGGGCCTGTGCCGCAAGGTACATGCTTTGAACGGCCAGAGCGCAGTCAAGTATCTGCACGCCGTTGGTTCTACCGTCGCCCTGGGCGGAAACAACGATAAGGACGGTCCCATCCACATAGTCCCTGCCAATCAACTCCCTCACCGTATTCTGATCCTGTATCACCACCGTAAACTGCCAGGGTTGGCGGTTTCCGGCGCTGGGCGCGCGAACTCCCGCCTGTACGATGGTGTCAACGTCGGTTCGGGGGACAGTCCCCGCCTGCCAATTCCGCGGCGAATAGTTGTTAATAATCACCGCGGCCGGGCTCGTATTCTGCTGGGCGTCGACTTGCTGGGAGCATCCAAGCGCCAGTACCATAAATAGAACCGTTGTCATAGTAATAGTTTTTTTCATGCGACCACCTCTCCTTGTTATTATAACCGTTTTACGGTTCATTAACAATAAATCAACCAAAATATGAAAAAAATACAAAAAAGTTAAAAAAAACTTGACAGAAAATCCCTGAAACTTTAAAATGGTTATTCCAGTCATTATAAGCAATATGTGCTTTACTGGTGGAGGTTTATAATGAAAAAGTTAGGATTGGTTCTTGCGTTTCTGGTTTGCTTTGGCATAGTCGATGGGTTTTGCGGCGGCAATAAGGAAATTCCTGTTATACAAAAAGATATTGAAGAATTAAAAGCAAGCGTCAGTAAACAACAAGAAACAATTAACAAGATTGACGGCTTAATTGGCAAAATTGACAGTACACTTGATAAGATTGATAAGATTGACGAGATCAACGATCGACTAAAGGAAGTTGAAAAAGAAGTATTTCATAAAAGTGAGGAACCGCTTCCCGAACCGACTGTGCGACGCGTCCCCATTACAATGGAGATAATCAATTCCATTATAGCCCATGGGGAAGAACTTGGTAAGCTGGATTACTACCTTTCTGCGCCCCTTGTTCTGGCAACCAATAATCAAGATAACAAAGGCACTATTGAAGAAGGGGCATATATTCTTCGGGAGAACAATAATTCAAGTGAATTACGAATTTCGGCCGATGTAAAGGGTAAAGGAACTTACAATCCCGGAGACAAAGAACAATTTGAGGTACTCTTTTCTTCAACCAAACTGTTTTTCGAGAGAAATGAGCAGAAAAACAGTTTTGATTTTGCGTACGCCGAGGTCGCCGGAAAAAAATACATTCTAAGCACGACAAACAAAGATGAGCCTGTTCCCCAGCTCTCTATACTGTATAATTACATCATTGATAACAAAAATGCCATAGTCGCGGTACAGGGCATTCCGGCGTCCCAAACCACCGAGCCTGAAGAAAAAACCGCGGATCCGAAAAAAGAACCACCGGACACAAAAATCGAAAATGCCAATATCCAACAGGGGAATACCCGCGTGATTGTTGTTACCGCTCCGGTGCCAAACCCTCCAAGGGAAACGCGAAACGCAATACGCATTGAGGGAAGAGGTTCATTGGAAAAGAACAAAATTGTAGACTACATCCTTTCCCAAAACTCCGCCGCCCCCCGCAGGGAACTGGAAAACCTGATTGACACGTATATCAACGAAGCGAAACAGGAAAATATAAATTGGGATATTGCCGTTGCGCAAATGTGCTACGCGACAAATTTCTATAGGGAGCGGCAGCTTATTAGTACACGCAACTATGCCGGTTTTGGAGATATCAATGGTGTTCCTGTGAAATACGAGGTCGTAAACAAAGTAGACCAGGGTGTCCGGGCGCATATCCAGCACTTAAAATGGTACGCGAATGGCAAACTACAAGGAACAAACGTAAACATCGATAGACGCTACAACGTACTGGCATCCAATGGTTATTTAGGAATTGCCAAAACCCTTGATGTCTTATCTGGATACTGGGCGCCAGATAACCCTAACTACGGCGACGGAATCAACAGGATCCTCAGGGGGCTGAACGAGAGCTAAGCTATTGATTGAACGTACGCCGCCAGGCCTGGTTACCTTCCCTGCCAGATAAAGGCGCCCACAAATGTGTTTTTGTACCGTTCCACTATGGCGCCGCTTTCTTCCTGGCTCACAGGCCCGATTAGGATACGGTATAAAGGCCTGTCTGCGCTTCCGGCATCCATTACTACCACGGGAAGACTTTTGTCAAGTCTTCTGGCAATTTCGTACTCAACCGATTCCGGGGTGCTGTAGGCCGCGACTTGTACATAGTACTTACCAATTTCCAATGCGGTAATAACAGGCACGGAAAAGCGTGGTACAGTAGGAGCCGGGACCGTTTTGACCGCAGGGGCCGCAACGGGAGGGGGAGCAGGGGTGACAGTGACCGCAGGAGCCGGAACGGGAGCAGGAACCACAACAGGAGCGGGAGCCGGAACGGGAACAGGAACCACAACGGGAGCAGGAACCACAACAGGAGCAGGGGCCGCAGCGGGAGCAGGAACCACAACAGGAGCAGGGGCCGCAGCGGGAGCGGGAGCCGCAATGGGAGCAGGAGCTGGAGCAGGGGCCGCAGCGGGAGCGGCGGGGACTACCTGTGCCGGTTCGATGATAAGTGATGTATCGATCCGGAGCTGGGACAATTCCTGAGGCGGCGGAGTAGTACTATTAATGAACTGGGACGGATCGGGTACAGGCACTCCCCCCTCAGGAGGACGAGCTCTGTCCGGCTCAAGGGTAAAATCATCATACACGGATCTCGGTCCGGGATCTACAATAAAGCGTGAAAAGGCCAGTGGATCAGGATTCTGACTCAGACGAATCCGGCTTAAAGAGCCTTTCTCAATACCAAGGGTGTTGGCCGCGTCTTTGGAAAGCAGCGCGAGAAATCCGGAAGCGTTGAGCCCGGAAGAAACGACAAGCTGGGCAAATCTCCCGTTTTCCAGATTGATAACATCCACCACAGTGTTAATCGGGAGCGCGTTTGTAGCTATATAAAGACCGGTTTCGGGAAGCCCCACGCTGTATTCCGCCGCTCCCTCCCAAACAGAAGCGCTGACCAGCATAAAAAGCGAAATCAATATAAACACCAAGAGAGATAGTTTTCTCATTTGTTACCTGTCCTTTATGTGGGTAATAATGGTTCGGCCCGCGCTTCGGACCAACTGATTTTCCTCGGCGGTATTTCTGCCGACCGGAAAAACCTGCTCAAAGACCAATTCCTCCGGAAACGCTGAATAAATTTTAATATTCATCCTGAGCGGAGCCGCCCTGATTCCCTGTACTTCGTATTCAAGAAACCCCAAAACGATGTACTCAGCACCTCCCGTAACGGCTTCGTTAAAATCATATTCCAGGATCGTACCGCGTATTTCCGCCGGAACCTGTGTATCCATCCGCAAAACGGGATTATTTGTGACAATATGCCCGGCGTCAAAGAAAAGCGCCATAAGGCCTTCTTCCCAAATCCTGCTACTGCTCTGCGGACTTGCAATCCCGTCATTTAGTCCTGTTTCCACGACCATAAAACTTACCGTGGAAGCCGAAGCGGAAAACGAAAAAAGCAAAAAAAATACAACGGTGCCCGAAATACGCTTGCGACTCATATCTTCCTCCGCTTTTAGTATCGGCAAAAAAATTATCTCATTAAATCCTAATTTCTCGATTAGGCATATCCCTTGCCGGATCTTGAGTGAAGGATCGTAGAAGCCGATAAAAAAGGGGGAGGGTCAGGATAAAATATGACTACATTTAAATCAGGACGGCTCTACATTATCGGGGCGGGATTTGCCGGGCAGACCCTGGCAAAAGAAATTAAGACCAAGGGGATTTTCGGCGAAGTAGTCGCCTTTCTGGACGATGATCCTGAAAAAATAGGCCGCCGCATCGAGAATATCCCCGTCCTGGGGCCGATTCGGGACGTGGCAAGGCTCCTCAGGCTCCACCCGGCCGACGAGGCGATAATCGCCATTCCCAGCGCTTCAAGGGAATACCTTGCCGAACTCTACCGTATTCTCAAGAACGCTGGTTTCGAGAGGATCCGGATTCTGCCCGGCATTTCCCAGATCGTCGATGGGGACGCCCACCTCATACAGACCCGTTCCATTGACCCACAGGACTTTCTGGGGCGTACCCCGGTAATGGTAAATCTTCGCCAGAGCCTCAGTTACTTAAGGGGCAAGCGCGTGCTCGTCACCGGCGCCGGAGGTTCCATAGGCAGTGAGCTTGCGAGGCAGCTCCTCTCGGCGGGGGCGGCAAGGCTCTACCTTTTCGGCCACGGGGAAAATTCGATTTACCAAATCGACAGGGAACTACGTCTGCTGCAGGAGGAGGGCGTCGGCGAAAAAGCCGTTATCGTGCCGATTATCGGGGATCTCAAAGACCGCGATTACATGGACTGGCTCCTGACCAAGATGAAGGCCGACGTGATCTTTCACACAGCGGCCTACAAGCATGTGCCCATGATGGAAGAAAACCCGGTGGCGGCCATAGACAACAACCTCTTCGGCACGGACAACCTCATCGTCGCAGCGAAAAAACACGGTGTAAAACGTTTTGTCCACATAACAACGGACAAGGCCGTTGAACCGGTTTCCGTATACGGCATCTCAAAGTTCCTCTGTGAAAAGCTGGCTTTGGAAGCCAATTCTCAATCAAACTCGTCGTTTATGGTGGTACGTTTCGGCAATGTCCTGGGCTCCAGGGGCTCAATCGTGCCCCTATTTCAAAAGCAAATCGAAAAAGGCGGCCCAGTAACCATTACCCATCCTGAAATGAAGCGCTGGTTTATGACCATACCTGAAGCGTGCTCCCTTGTGTTGAAGGCCGGGGGCGTGGGCGAAAACGGGGAGCTATACCTCCTGGACATGGGGGAACCCGTGAGGATTCGCGATCTCGCCGAGCAGATGATCCGCTTCTACGGACTTGAGCCGGAAGTAGACATAGGCATTGAATACGTGGGGCTCCGTCCGGGCGAAAGGCTGGACGAGAAACTCACCTGGGATTTCGAGAAAGCCATACCCACGGACCATGACAGGATACTCAGGCTTGAACGTGACGGCAAATTCGAACTCGACATCAATACGCTTAAAGAGGAACTCAGGCCAATATGCCGCCTCGATCCTTCACAACCGGAAAAGTACCGGGACAGCGACTTCTTGCGGAAAATACTCAGGGAGCATATCCCAAGTTACGCTAAGGAACAGATTCCTGTCCTCGCAAAGGCGTGAAGATGGAAACCATTCCCTTTGCGAAGCCCTACATCGGAAAAGAAGAGGAAGAAGCCGTTCTCGCGGTGCTGCGCTCCGGGTGGCTTACCACGGGGAAGGAGACTCTGGAGTTTGAAAAGGACTTTAGGAATTTTCTACAAAATCCGGGCGGGGAAGATGATGAAATGAATACCGCCAACGGCGGTATTTTCTGCATGGCGGTGAATTCCGCCACCTCCGGCCTTCACCTGGCGCTTGACGCGATTGGTATTGAAAAAGACGATCTGGTTCTGGTTCCGTCCATGACCTTCACAAGCACGGCGGAGGTAGTGAGGTACTTCGGGGCGGAGGCGGTTTTCGTTGACGTCGTAAAGGACGGCTTTCACATGGACGCAGCAGCCCTTGAAAGCACTCTGGCGAGGCTTGCGGCGGGACTTCCCGCTTACCCTCCCCGCCTGGGCGCCGACGACGCCAACAAAGGTTTCGGGCCGCGAGGTAACGCCAGGGCGGTGATTCCGGTTCATTACGGCGGCCTCCCCTGCGACATGGACGCCATACTCCCCGTCGCGCGAAAATACGGCCTTAAAGTGATAGAGGACGCGGCCCACTCCTTTCCCTCGTTTGTGCCGAACGCACCGGACTCAGTTTCGGGCCGATGGGCAGGCCTCATAGGCAACGTGGGAGTTTTCTCGTTTTACGCCACGAAGACCATCACCACCGGCGAAGGCGGCATGGTGGTTACCCGCGACAAGGCAATCGCCGACAGGGTGAGGATCATGCGTTCCCACGGCATAGACCGCAGCGTCTGGAACCGCTATACGGATACCAAAGCTCCCTGGTACTATGAGGTCGTCGCGCCGGGGTTCAAGTACAATATCCCCGACATACTTTCCGCGCTGGGAAGGGCCCAGCTCCGCAGGGCGATGGACCTCCTCGCTATGCGGCGGGAAATCGCCCGCCGCTACGACGAGGCCTTCGCCGGGCAATTTATCTTGCCGCCTACGGGCCCCGGCGACGCCCGCCATCTTTACCCCCTTCGTCTCCCCCTGTGCCCCCCGTGGCTCAACGGCGAAAAATCCTCCATAAGCCGGAACGTATTCGCCGAAAAGCTCCAGAACGAAGGCATAGGGATTTCCGTGCATTTCATTCCCCTTCACACAATGCCCTACTACAAAAAGCGTTACTCGCTTGAGGACGGCGATTTTCCGGAGACATTCAAAACTTTCCAGCGGACGATTTCCCTCCCCATCTGGCCGGGCATGACGGAAGAACAAGTAAACCGTGTGATAGCAGTGGTAAAAAAAACGATTCTCGAATATAATAATTAACCATGGAAGATTTTTACCACGAACCACACAAACCTTAACGAACTTTAGCTTCATCATTTTCTTTTGTTTGTGTGTATCGAAGATACAGTTCGTGTTGTTCGTGGTTAAATTTCTTTTATGAATATCTTACATTGATTTCAGGATAAGAACTGTTGGCAGAAAACGTCGGATTTATTAGTGATTTTTCCGTTCCGGGCATGATGTATGCCGTGACCATACGTTCCCCCATTGCCCGCGGCGTGCTCAGGGGGATAAAATGCCCCGCGCTGCCCTTTTCATATCAGCTTATCACCGCGGATCAAATACCGGGGAAAACCTATCTCGCGGATTTTCCGGTACCTATCCTCGCGGGGAATGAACTCTCCTATATCGGTCAGCCTGTGGCGATTCTCGCCGGACCAGAAGCGGCGAGGCTTGACGAAATTTCCTCGCGGATAAAACTCTATACGGAGGAAGGCAAGGCGGTCTTTCAGGACAGCAATTACGGTGAGGAAGACATCATCGTAAAACGGAGTATTGCCGTTGGAGACACCGCGAAGCCGCAAACAGAGAACGGGAAATCCATTGTTGGAAACTATACCACCGGAACGCAAGAGCATTGGTATTCCGAGGCTCACGGCAGCCTGGTAATACCCGCAAAAAAGCCGGAGGAGGCTTTCACGGTTTATACCGCTACCCAATGGCCTTTTCATGTCAAACGATCCGTCGCCGGGGTTTTGGGATTGGACGGCGGCAGGGTGAAGGTTGTTCCGACCCTGATGATGCTGCACCTCGACGGAAAAATATGGTATCCCTCCCTGGTGTCCTGCCACGCTGCTTTGGCCGCGCTGATCACTGGAAGCCCGGTAAAACTAATGCTCGTGAGGGAAGAGGACTTCATGTTTTCACCCAAAAGAAGCCGGTCGAAGGTAAAGATTCGCAGCGAATTGGGAGAACAGGGTGAAATCCTGGAAACAGAAGTACAGCTTACCCTTGATTTGGGCGCCGCCGGCGTTTTTGAGGATGAAATCATCGATCAGACATGTCTGGGCGCTTTGGGACTCTACCGGCATGAGGCGTCCAAAATCGAAGGCATCGGGATACGCACAAACATTCCCTACCAGGGGCCCATGGCCGGCTTCGGTCTTTCACAGGGTTTTTTCGCGGCGGAACGGCATATTTCCCGTATCGCGGATTCCCTTGGTCAGGACCCGGCAGAATGGCGAAAAAACAATCTATTGGGAAAAAAGGCCGGCGCCGGCCCTGCCGGACTTGCCATCGGGGTAAAGCTGAACAAGCCGGCGCCGCTGGCGGAGCTGATCGACAGCGCCGCGTCAATGAGCGATTATTACCGTAAATGGGCGGCCTATGAGCTCCTCCGCGGCAAGAGAAGGGCGGGAAAATGGACCTTTGAGCAGAGGCCGCTCCGGGGTATTGGAATCTCCATAGCAGGTCAGGGGAACGGTTTTTTGCACGGAGAACAATACGGTATTGATACCTGCGAGGTGGAACTCACCCTTGAAAAGGACGGTTTCCTTGAAATAAAAACCAGCCTTGGTATGTCCGAGGCCGGATTTCTTGAAGGCTGGCAAAACCTGGCAAAGGAGATCCTGGGAGTGGAGCCTTCGATGGTGAGGTTGACAGGCGACACCGCAAATGTTCCCGATTCAGGCCCAGGAACCCTTTCCAGGAATATCGCGTCTATAACCAGACTGGTTGAACAGAGCTGCACGGCCATACGCAACCAGCGTTTCCGTGACCCTCTACCCATAACCGTAAGGAATTCCGCAAAACCAATAAAAACACCGTGTTGGGTTCCGGAAAAAAACATAGACCCGGAAGCTTTTTCCAATCCGGGATGGGGAGCCGCGGTGGTGGAAATAGAAATAGATACCGTCTCCCTTGAGCCCGTAATCCGCGGAATCTGGCTTGTTGTGGACGGGGGAAGGATACTGAATAAACGAATGGCCTCCCGCAGTCTGCGGACCGGGATCATTCAGGCCCTTGGCTGGGCCTCCCGTGAACAGGTACGTTACGAGAGCGGGAAAATTCCTCTGGATTACTACCGGAATTACGGCATCCTCAGGCCGGAGGAGATTCCCCCAATCCATCTTGATTTTTTCCAAAGCGAATCGACGGATCCGAAGGATCCGACGGATCCAAAAGGCATAGGCGAATTGCCGTTCTCCTGTATTCCGGCGGCGTACGTACAGGCGGTATCCCAGGCAATGGATCATCATTTTGAGAAAATTCCCCTCGATTCCAGGGAAATCTGGGACGCCTGGAAATTCAAGCAGACGGAGATTCCCCAATGACCATAGGATTCATTCTGAACGGCGATGATCTGGAATTTCAATCCGGCGCGGAAAACAGGCTCGTCGACATACTCCGCAGCAATTTCGGCCTCCTGGGGGCCAAAACCGGCTGCATCACGGGACAATGCGGGGCATGTTCGGTCATTTTTAACGGTGAAGTTGTCAAATCCTGCCTTATACCGGCGTTTAAAGTAAGCAGCAGCGAGATAATAACCATAGAAGGTTTTTCGCAGACCGACGAGTACCAGGACATAATACAGGGTTTCTCGGAAGCGGGACTGGAAAACTGCGGTTTCTGCAATACCGGAAAAATCATGACCACCGAAGCGCTGCTTGGCAGGAACAGGGACCCATCAAGGGAGGAGATCCTTTCGGCGTTTAACGGGATAAAATGCCGCTGCACCGAGCCGGAGGAACTGGTTCAGGGTGTATTGAAGGCGGCAGAATACCGGAGGAAAAGGTACCATGGCTGATTCCACAAACCAGGTGTTTTCCCCGGAAAGCCTTCAGGAACTTTTTTCAACCTGGGACCGGTATAACGACGCTGTACTCTACGCCGGCGGGGTTGAGATCATCCGGGAACAGGGCAAGATCGTCCCCACGTTCCCGGGTGACATCATTTCCCTGCACAAGATGGAAGAACTAGGCAAAATAAGACGATCCGAACGCTATCTTGAAATCGGCGCCATGGCTAAGCTGAGCCAGATTGCCAATCTTGGTAAAATAGTCCCGGAAGCACTTCGCGAATGTATCTCCTGTATCGGAGATCCCGCTTTACGCAATCTCGCGACCATTGGGGGCAACATCTGCAACCCGTCCCGCAGGCTGGACGCTACCGCCCCCATGATCATTTTGGACGCTCAATATGAGCTGCGCACCGCCCAATCCACCAGGTGGATCTCGGCTTCCAGGTTTTCGTCCCTTCCGGGCCCGCCCGTTCTGGCCCCGCAGGAAATCCTTACCCGCGTCAGGGTACCGCTTGAGCCCTGGACCTATACATGGTACCGCAAATTCAATACATCGGACAGTAACAGGCCCGGAGGACTAATCATCCTCATTGTGCGTATACAAAAAAACGTATTAACGAATATACGGGTTATCTATTCGGACCGGATCATCCTCAGGGACAAAAACAGCGAAACCATGCTGGAGGGCAAGCATCTTCCACTTGAACGAAAGGATACCAGGGTCTTTGTTGACAGATGGAAAGCCTACATGAGTGCTTTTCAGGGCATTGAAAATTCGGTTTTTTCCGGAACAGGCGCCAATTTCAACCCGGAATTGGNAAAAACCCAGATCTTAAACTTTATAGAGTCAACTTTAATGTACATTTCCGACTAAATTCCTGAACATTTTTATTGAATTTAACGCCGATTTCCTGTATGATATCCCTATAAATAACTATCTCAGCGAGGGTTTATATACAATGAAGGATATCGGTCTAATCCACCGAGCTGAATACGAGTTAGATGATGACCGATCCGAACCTGTTGTTATTGCCGAAGCGCCGGGCCGGATTCATTACCTGGGCGAGCATGGCGAGCCGGGGGCCGG
>JGI24698J34947_10002109_pt1 | contig 10642 bp, 7 predicted proteins | sample TergutMp193P3_FD_34947 | JGI IMG/M metagenome (IMG submission 34947) | reverse complement strand
GCCAAGCTCGCTTATCAGTTTGATCTTTGTGGGCACGGAATGTTCAACGCTGTGATTAAACCAGCCGTTAAGCTTAACGCGCACATTGTTCCAGCCAAGACCCCTAAAGTCGTTTATCATGGATTCCGTTTCTTTGTACGAAGTAAGTTTTAACGGTAAATCAAAGGGGATGCCGAGGCGGTGCCTTGTTTTATTAACAGCGCCTACTACTTCTACAGCAACAGGAACGCTGTTTTCTTTTTTATGCTTTCCAAGCTCCGGGTACTTGTTCAACAGCCAAGAACGGTATTCTTTCGCCATTCCTACATAGCCGGGATTCTCGCAGACTGTGTAGCGCATTGTAATGCTTTCGCCGTCCGGCAGTCCGTTTTCGTAGAGGTAAACATTGCGTTCATTGCGTCCGGTTATATCCAACTGTGCGCCGTGAACAATGTCAAAATTGGCGTACACCCTGTTCCATGAACTGTTTCTTCCCGACACATCGGCATATACGCTGGCATAGGAAGAGCCTTCTTCTATTATACACAGCAAGGCGTTGCCGTTCTTCTGAATACCGAAGGCCGGGAAAGGAGCCCTGCTGTCGGTGACAACGGCATCGCGGGGCATTGCTTCGTCCCAGCCGTAAACATTGATATTAAACGGAACCTGATTAAACTTTCCGTTGTTAAAGTTGATTAATGCCCCGCTTCCGTCGGGAACCATCATATAACCTTGGTCGCTTGTACTGCCGGAACCCATAAAGGGCAGAAGAGTTAACTGCCTGAACGGATAGCTCGGCCTGTAGGCAATTTGCTCGAAGGGCACATTAACAACAAGGGACTTTCCGTCAAGGATATAACGAAGCGTCAGGTTAAAGGCCGGTTTGTTCAGGCCGCTGACGGCGGTATACCTCTCCGCGTCCGCCAAATAGTCTTCGTATGTATAACCTACCTGCTCAAAATAATCTTCTATCATCCCTTTCATGTATTCCTGGACATTATCATTAAGCACATAAACTCTTGTTCTTGCCAGATCGGGATATGTCGCAAGAAGCGCGTCCTTGTTATCATTTGAGCGCAGAGCATCAATATCGTAAAGACGATAAGAGGATTCCAGCATACCAAGCCAACTGTCTTCCATTTTATCAAGGTAAACATTCATCCTATCTTCCGTCATCGCCGGAGGAATTCGATAAGTACGGGCAACATCGCCGATGGTGTAACGAACCTCAAGAACGTTGCCGTTAACCACTTCATATTCGAAGGCTTTTAAGTTTACACTGCTCTGCTCCGAATACAGCGTCATCGCAACACCGGTAGCGTCGGAGTACTCCAGCGAAAACTGGGAATCCATCAAATAAGAAGTAACAACATCGGCATTGTTGTCTCTGGCGGCTCCTTTCGGATTTGAATGCCATTGAGCGCCTGTTCTTTTATCTGTAAGGATTATCGCCGTTGTACTAGGCATAAAGCGCAGGGTAAGAAATTCATTTTGCAGAATTATGTCTTCGGCTGCTGCTTTGCCGGGCTCTTCTGCCACCGTGTTCCCATATACAGTAACCGGATTTACCCTTAATGTCCTTTTGGTACAGGAAATGCCCGATAAAAGAGTAAAAACCATTAATAGAAATAATACGGATTTTTTCACCTGACCCCCTAATTCACCCGGAACAAAATTTCTTTATACAGCGAAACAAAGTAGGCAAACGCGTCGCTTACAAGGCTGAAGAAAATTACAAATATAAATACCATTACTCCCATTCCTACAATGGTCAGTAGGCTTGAAAGTACGGTTTTTACAAGACTGTAATCGTGAACCATCATCATCGCCGCAAGCATTAATATACCGGTCCACAGAACCGAAAATCCGCCAAGCACCCAATAAATCGCGCCTTCTTCGAAGGTGATAAACTGGCTTAACACTATCAAGAAAGCGTTAATTAGCACATAAGGAACAAGGGCATAACACACGGCCATGTAAATTTCGTGCACCTTGCCCTTGCCGTCCATAAGAGTTGTAAGGCTCCAGTTTGCGACAGTCCACAGGAAAACAGGAAGCAGGATTCGCATTACCACGATAACCGCGTTGAAATACTCCATGTTGATTGTAACAAACTGAAAACTTGTCAGTGTTAAACGCATTATCTCTTCGATGACTGTCGCGATGATAATGATATTCGCGGCGGCGATGGAACCGCGTTTTTCATGCGTTAAGTCCCAAAAACCGTCGAGAGGATGAGTAGACACATAAAGTGAATACTTTAGAGTTTTTCCAAGATGCAGCCACCATGCCTTGTCAGAAAAATATTTCATGCTTCTCTGATCTCCTTGCTTAATTTAATGGAAAACCTGACAGCAGGCGGTAAAAGGAAAATGACTGCTAAAATTATAAGTATCTTCCAGAGGTTTTCTTCCATCCATTGCTTGCGGTAAAGCTGAAAGGCCTTGCCGTAACCTTCGCGGTAATGTTTCAGTTTGTAGTATCTCATCGCTTTTTCGTACTCGCCCTGCCTCAGCGCCGCCCGCCCGATACCGATGTAGGCAAGATCGTAGTTTCCGTTCATCTTAAGAACGTCCTCCCACATTTCCGCCGATCTTTCGTAATAGCCGGCCTTGTACTCGTTCAGGGCATTGTTGATTTTTTGCCCGTAGGTTGTCAGATCGAAACGGGTAATGGCGGCGGCTCTGGAGTCCAGCGCGTAAAGCGAAGTGCCCATTCTATCAATAGCGACCGGCAGAAGGAAGCGTCCCTCGCGGTTGCCGATTCCGCCGAAAGCGTACAGCAGGTTGCCCTGGAAGTCGTACATNAAGATACGCCCCCTTGTTCCGTCAAAGCAGGCNTANGANTCGTTATCAAAAGCGACAACATCNATAAACCTTGAACGCCCGACTATGCCGGCTGCGTTGCCGAATGTCAAATCGCCCTTGGGGTCTTCGTAACCGTTGCGGATTAAAATATCCTGCCCCATCGCGTTAAGCCGGCGCACAGGGTCAGTCTGTCCGGTCGAGTTGGAAACATAGATAAAACCGTCGCCGTCAAGAGCGAGGTTGCTGTACTCGGTTGGGATGAACAAATCCATTCGCTCTTTCTGCGCTTGGGTAGAGAGCATCTTCCATAGATAATCAACAGGATTAACGCTTACTTTGTTCGCGCCCATATAGCCGGAAAATTCTCCACGGCTGTCAAACTCCATGAGTCCCTTGTTGATGTTCCGCGCCTGCACAAATATACGGTGCGCAAAATCAACTACCAGCTTGTAAGGAAGAAACTCAAAGTGTTCTTCTATACTTTCATCTTCCGGCCTGTCAATGGCATAAATAAAGTTCCAGTTTTTATCAAGCTTTAATATTCGGTGGTTATTGGTGTCGGCGATATAAAGATTGCCTTCCCTGTCTTCAAAAATATCCATAGGATAGTTGAATGACGACTCGACGCCCTGTATCCTTACGGACGAAACAGAAGCCACAAAAACATGCTCGCCGTCTTCCTTCGCTTCCAGCAGAACAATTCGGTTGTTACCGGAATCGCAGATGTAAATGCGGTTCTCCCTGATAAAAAGCCCCTGCGGTTCGCGGAAGTTGCCAATCCCCAAAGCTGTGCCAAGAATATACGCGCTTGTGTGATACGCATCGGGGGACGCCACCTGCTCATTCCAGAAATCGTAATTGTAGGTGTAGTTTGTCGGCTCCGAAAAAACAGGAACCGCCGCAAAGAGACACACAAAAANAACAAACCCAAAACGATAAATATTTTTCATTCTTTTATCCCCGAACTTGCCATTGTCTGCAGAACGTTGCTCTGCGCGAAGATGAACATTACAAGCGGAACTATCATTACAAAGAGAGTTACCGCCGCTCCTACGCCGGCGCGGGCAATACCGCCGGTGATAATCTGCGAAAGCGCGTAAGGCAGAGTCTTGAGCTGTTCAGAGTAGATAAAGTTTGACGCCCGCGCGTTCCAGAGGTTCTGCACAGAGAAGATCATTACTGTAAGCCATGCCGGTTTAATCATGGGCAGAACAATGTAAACAAAAATACGGAACTCCTTCGCGCCGTCCACCTTTGCGGCTTCCAGAAGCGTATCCGGTATAGTGTCTATAAATTGCTTTAGTAGGAAGAAGCCCATAGGCATCGCGAAGGCCGGAACGATAACTGAAAGGTAAGTATCTACCCAGCCAAGCCATGTCATTACGAGGTAGTTGGGGATCTGCGTTACATAGCCGGAGAACATAAGGGTGATGATAACGCCCTGGAAAAAAACCTTTGATCCGGGGAAGTTATACTTGGAAACAACGAAGGCTCCCATCGAGGCCGCGATTATCAGGCCGGCAGTTCCGACTGCGGTAATAAATACCGTATTGAAAATGTAGCGCGAGAAAGTAACCCAAGACTTGCTCATTATAATGAAAAGGTCTTGAAAGTTATTCATCGTGGGACGGCGCACAAAAAGGCGCGGCGGAAAGAGGAAGATTTCGTTCATCGGTTTGAACGCGTTGTTAATAGCGTAAACCAACGGGTACGCAAAAAACGCGCCAAAAACAATGAGGATTGTAAAAATAAAAGCGTCTCCGCCGTAGGAGCGGTTTAGTCTTCTTCCGCCAATCAGTTTTTTTGGTTTTTTCATATCAAGTACCCACCCGTTTTAGCATTTTCTGAATAACAGCGTTACAAATAATCATGGTGAAGAATAAAATTGTCGCTATCGCAGAAGCATAGCCCATTTCAAAACGTATCGCGCCGTAGTCAACCAGATGGTTTACTACCGTATGCACAGCATAGTCCGTACTTGGGAAACCCGCTAGCTGTTGAGTTACGTCCGCTACGCCGAAAGACTGAGTAACCGCCATAACCGCGCCGAACATCAACATTCCCTTCATGTTTGGAAGGGTGATGTACCAAAGTTCCTGCCAGCGGTTTGTTATGCCGTCTACCAGTCCCGCTTCGTAAAGGCTTATGTCTATGGTAGAAAGACCGGCGATAAACGCCAAGAAGCCCGCGCCCAAGCTCATCCACAGGATAACGACAAGTATTACCGGCATCATGTACTTGGGATCTGTCAGCCAAAGAATTGGCTGGTCTAGGATGCCAAGGTTCATCAAAATACCGTTTATGTAGCCGTAAGCGTCGCCTGAGAATATAATCGCCCAGATCATGTAAACGGCCCCGGAGATCGAAGGCGCATAGAAGATCAACGTTACAAAGGCGCGAATGTAGCGCGGCAGTTCATTGATAAACCACGCGAACAAGAACGCCGCTATGTACCCGAGCGGCCCTGTGATTGCCGCCATTATAAACGTGTTTTTAAGCGCGACTAAGAATACATCGTCTCCCAACAGCAGGTTGATGTAGTTGCGTAAACCGATAAATTTTGGCGGCTCCAAAATGTTGAAGTACGTAAAGCTGTAAAATACCGATATCACGAGGGGAGCTACGTAGAAAAGAATAAAAACAATCGCGTAAGGAGCTAGAAAGAGATAACAGATTCGGTGTCTATAAATATCCGCCGACCGTCTGTCGCTCGCTTCTCTCCTTTTTTCCAAGTACCTTGCAAGACTCATTTTTCCCCCTATTCCAGACCGAATTCTTTGCGCTTTTTAATCAACTCATCGTTGATAGTCAGAGTATAATCCAACATGGTTTCCCGTGTATCCTGACCTTCGTTTAATATTTTACGCGCCGCGTTTGTAATATGGCGGCTGACAAAGTAACCGCCGGGCACTTCGGGCGTACCCACTGCCCAGCCGCGCTGTTCATCAAGAACCGACATTTGCTCCGACCCCCAGGAAAGCCTCTTAAAGGCTTCGTAATTCGCTGTGGGGTAACGCGCGGCAGCGCCCATGATGCTTTCAAGTTCGCGCCCAAAACGGAGCTGAGTATCCGCGCTGACCCACCACTTCAAAAATTCCCAAGCTAAATCCTGATTCTTTGAATTGGTAAAAATCATCGAAGCAAAGGTTCCGGTTGAGACCGAGCGGTCAACGTAAACCTCTCCGTTTTCGTTGGTTCTTTTAAGACCCGGCATCCGCGCAAAACCCCAAAGACCGCGAAGTTCCGGCGCGAAAACTTCCAGCGTGTTAAAGTTTGTGTAGTCGGCAAAGGCAAGCGGCATTTCGCCGGTACGGAAGCGGTTGACAAAGTCGAAAACCATCGGCGTTTTATAGTGCGTGAAAAATTTTGTGTAAACGTCAAAGGCTTCGATAGCGATTTGGCTGTCCAAGAGAGTTCGCGAACCTTCTTCATTGTAAAGGCGTCCGCCGCGCTGGAACAGGTGAGCGAGGAAGTTTGAAAAGTCGATGCTCGTCACAACGTTGGTCGCTACCGATGGAATGCCCACATTCATGTTGTTCTTCTGAATAACGGGCAGGATATTGATAAGATCGTCCCACGTATCGGGGAGTTCAACGCCAAGCTCCTCAAGTATGTCCTTTCTATAGAACATTACATGGAAGTATTGAGTTTCCGGCAGACCGTAAACAGCGCCGTTGTAAGTGAAAGGTATTATTACGTTATAGTCCAAATCTTTGACCGCTTCTTCGTAATCGGGGAATTGGGAAACATCCACAACGGCGCTTCTGATAGCGTAGTTAACCGGGTCTCCCTGCGGCATGGTAAGAGCCATATCCGGCCCCGTACCGGCTACAACGGCGGGCATAACCGCGTCGGCGGCTACCAGTTTAACGTTCACCCTGATTCCCGTTCTTGGGGTAAAGGTATCGTCTACCATTGATTTAAGAATGGTACTTTGATCGCGTCCGGCAAGTATCCAAACATCGATAACATTATTCTGGCCCTTTTTGAACTTATCGCCAATGGCGTCGTAATCTACAAAGAACGAAGAAATAAACGAGCGGAATTCATGCCAGAATGCGGTGAAGAAATTCTCCCTTATCTTTGGCAGTTTGGCTCCTTCCGCGCCTACCACAATCAAATCGACATCAAGCTGTGACTGCGAAAGCGCCAGCAAGCTGTCTCCCAAAGAGCTGATGTTCGCCTTAAAGTTGGCGAGCGTTCTGGGGATTTTATCCGGCCGCCTGACAAAAAGCTCAAGCTGGCGCGCAAGCGTTAATGTCGAAGCCGCCTGTGCGCTGCGCTCGCCGGAATAGCGAGTTAAATCGTCCACCAGCTTGTAGAGGATTTTGCTCTCCAACTCCATTGCCTCGATTACTTCGGGATACACAACATCAACGCGGTAATCACGGTATATATCGGGCTCTGTTCCCGTAAGAACGAGGATTTTGCGGTAAATTGAATTCAGGCGGAAGATGCTTTCTTCCATTACATTGAGCATTTCGCCCAAACCGCCCAGCGTCGCCTGGAGCCGGAAGGTGTGTACGCCCTTCTTTAACGGGAAGAGCATATCTCCCTGATCGTCGCTTAAAGTAACAAGCTTCCATTTATTTGTGTAGGTGAAAGGAACCGACGCCAATTCCTGACAGAGAATTTTTCCGTCTATCAGAACTGAGCGGTTCGATACAAAACCGCGGTTGTAATTCTGCCGAGCTTTTACTGAGAAACGGTACATTCCGTCTTCGGGGATTTCAATTTCCCACTCTATCCACTGCCCGGCCACGCGCCAACTCTGTCCGCCGATCATGTTAAGGCGAATTCTGGCGACGCTGGGCGGTTCCGTCGCCCCGGAAGAACGATCGTATATCGGATACAGCGAAGGGTCTGATCGGCGCACCGCCCTCTCCCCCTGAATTTTCGCCGAGTGATCGGAACGGTTGTTTGAAAACTGGCTTAGATTAATTCCGGCGATATAATCCCTGTATTTGGGGGTTTGCACCGGGGCCATTAATGAAAGCTTGCGGATCGCCACGGGCTCGTTGATTCCCTCAAGCCTGACGACATTCTGTCCCGCGCGGAAATAAAATGAATAGGGCTCTGTAATGTAACCGAGTGAATCCCTAAACCACGCGGTTTCCCAGCGCGGTTTTTCTATCTGCTGAGGGCGTATTTCGTTGCCCTGATTGTCAAAACGGCTGGTAGAGCCGTCGCCCCATACGCGCTGAAAAGACAGGCGATCCGCGCCAAGGAAGGGAATCTCCCCGTTGATCCTTAAGGCGCGTTCTATATTTATTCCCCGTGAAAGAATGGGGTAATATTCAAGGTAGATAAAGTAAAGGCCCTCTCTTTCGACATTTACTCTGTACTCAACAAAACTAACTTCTTCGGTTTTTACAACTCTTTCTCCGGTGTCTTCAAATCCCTCAACTATGGAAGCGCCGTTGGCGGCAGACCATGAAAAAATGTTGATCGGGATATCGTACGCCCCGGCAGGAACATTCGCGTGGCGTTCCAGATAGCGCGAATAGGTGTTCGTTCTTCCGGTGCTTGCGCCGCTCAAATCGAAACCTTCGTATTTGGCGGTAAATTCCGTATCGCCCCTTCCGGCGAACAAGAAAACAACGGCCGCAATAACTATCACGGCTATAACCCACGTCAATTTATTTCTTAAAATATTTTCCATACTCTCCCTGCCGCGCCTTTCCCTTAATAGTTTATTTTACCGCATTTATCATAAGTTTGATAAGAGCTTCGCTATCCGTCGAATTCGGCCGCCCAGTCCTGCGGTCAAGAAGGCCGAATTTTTCCCCATTTCCCCTTGTCGAGCCGTTATCCCAGTAAACCGGAACCAGCCCGTATTTTTTCGCCGTGCCAAACACATGCAAAAGATAGTCGGTTCTGCTCTGCTTGGCCTGCGCTTCCCTTACCGGATTGTTTGGGTCTAATTGCAAAACCGCCCCGCACTCCCCGACAATTACAGGTATATTTTTGTCAAGAAAACGTTCCTTAAATGGAGAAAAGTCGCTGTCTACCTTTCTCTTGTCCGCGTCCGTTCCCCAATTTACACGCTTTCCATTAATTGCAAACTCGCTTGGATCGTAATAATGGAAGCTAAGAATCAACCTGTCCTGAGCCGTATCTTCGGGCAGAACAAAACCGGCGGCAAGAGCCTGTTTGTGGTCGTTGCAATAAGCGGAAACCATAAGATAACGGCCCCCGTTGTTGCCGCCCGTTGAGCGCACGGTGTCTACAAAAAGCTTGTTCCATTTGTTCAATGTAATAAGCTGGCCTATATCACTGACTGTCTGCCAATTGCCGTCGTGAAGCTCATTAAAACCCTCGAAAATAAGCCAGTCGCCGTAGTTTTGGAAATACAAGGCGATCTGCTTCCAAACGCGCACATACTGAGCGGTAACGCGGTTGAACTCGGTCTGATTTCTGGTAGCCTGTCTAATAGAAAGCCAGCCGTTATCCTTGCCGTTGCCATCGGTCTGGCCGTCGTGGTGCAGATTGATAATTGCCTTAAGACCGGCTTTATTCGCCATTCCGACAACTTCGCCGACGCGCTTAAGACGGCTGGGCGCGATGCGGTGATCCGGCGCAGAGCCGATATCTCCCATCCATGTTACAGGAATACGGATAATGTTGAAACCGGCGGCCTTTACCCCGTTCATCAACTCCTGATTTACCATTGGGTTGCCCCACGTCGTCTCACCGGCAATGCCGTCCCTGAAAGAATCAAGGGTGTTCCCCATATTCCAACCGGCGAAAATCTTTTCGTCCTTAAAATACTGGGAAGCCGTTTTGCCGCCCGACGGCTCCAAAGGATAATCGCTTAAAGTGTCCGCTCTTGAGGGGACATGGTCAATAAAGGAGACGGAAGCCGGGGCGGCGGTTTTACCAACGCACGCGGTTAGCGTTAAAGCGAAAATGAGTAATACTGGTAATATCATCTTTATTTTCGCCACTGTATCTCCTTGCTAACCGCGCTTGTCATTAGAAAACCTTGAAATCGCAGATTTTGACTTCAAAAGGATTACTTGTCGGGCTTTTTCTCCAGCTTTCATGCGTCTGCCATTCAATGCCTACTACATTCTCCGGCTTAAGTTTTTTTGGTTCGCCTGTCCAACTCGGCTGAATAAAGAAACCAACAGGAACTTCTATTTGTATCCATTCGCCCGGCTCAGTATTAAATAAATACTCATGATAGGCATAGTCCTTTACATCCGAGGTTTTAAACTTGACCGCGTATCTTTTGCCGTCGCCATAAACCATAAAAGAAAGGGCTTTTGCGGTTTTGATTAAGTTCAATGTCGCGTCGTCAGGCTCGATTCCCCAGCCGGAAAAACCATACTGGAATTTGGTAGTTACGTTTCCTTTTATTGTATGGACAGGAATGGTTTTTCCGTTAACCACCTCATCCTTTGATGTTAAAACAGAGGTGGAATCACCTTTGTCATTAACATCGTCAAACGCAAACCACCTTCCAACCGCAAGAGTCCCGGAACCTAAACCTTCCATAGATTTGGGATTTTTTGCGCTGCCGCCGCTTGTTCCGCAGGAAATAATTCCGGCGCAAAGCAAGATAATCAGTGCTTTCTGTGTGTTTTTCATGATTCTCCTCCAAAGGGATAAGATTAAAAGATTGTTCTTTTGTCAAAGCAATGATACTCCCATTATTCAGAACCGTCAACAAAAATTTTGACCGGCGCAGGCTAAACCGCCGCCGCGCCCAATAATTCCAGAAAACCGGGGTATGTTACGGCCGCGCTTTCGGCGGTGGTTATCTCAATGGGGGTCGGACTGCCAAGCGCGGCGGCGGCAAAGGCCATTACAACCCTATGATCGCCGTGTCCGTCGATTACAGGGGTCTTTTG
>JGI24698J34947_10002108_pt1 | contig 10642 bp, 10 predicted proteins | sample TergutMp193P3_FD_34947 | JGI IMG/M metagenome (IMG submission 34947) | reverse complement strand
CTTCTTGAGCAAAGAGAGATACCGCTAAGCCCAAAACCAAGAGGATAAGAATGAACCGTTTCATAACCACTCCTTAAAGATATGATCTGCCCGGTCGAATATAAACTGTCCGGACTTGTTTAAGATATTATAGCATGCTTTCAACATTTTGCTACCACTTTTTCCATAAATAACGCCGTTTTTAGTAAATTTGACTTTCGTCAAAAATCTCCCCTTTTGGGGAGCTTTTATATGATATTATCCCTTGTTTATTTTGTCAATGGCAAGCTATACTTTTAAAGATTTTTTTTTGTCGCACCCGCGGGTGCGCGGATTGAAACAAACAGACAAACGAACAAACGGAGCGTCCTATTGTCAGATCCCGTAAAAAAACCTTCCGACGCCGCCGATCGCCTTGGGATTGAGCCAGTCGGCCGCCTGCTGGTCCGCTTTTCCCTTCCCGCTATCACCGGGATGCTTGTGAACGCCCTTTACAACGTGGTAGACCGGATTTTCGTCGGGCGGGGCGTCAACGAGGCGGCCCTGGGCGGGCTTTCCCTTGTAATGCCGCTTATGACCATCTCGATGGCCTTCGCAATGCTTTTCGGCATAGGCTCCGCCAACATGATATCAATGCGCCTGGGCCAGAGACGCCGCGAGGAGGCTGAAAAAACCCTCAACCACTGCATCGTACTGTTGATTGGGATAGGGATAATCCTCGCTGCCGTGGGGCTTATCTTCATAGACGAGATTCTCTCGGTCATGGGCGCACAGGAAGGAAGCCTTTCTCTCGATTACGCCCGGCGCTATTTCCGAATCATCCTGTACGGCTCGGTTTTCTCGATGGTCGGTTTCGGCCTTTCCCACTGCACGAGGGCGCAAGGCTTCCCGACCATCACCATGATCGCCATGTTTCTGGGTGCGGGTTTGAACACGATTCTTGACCCCATCTTCATCTTCGTGTTCGGCTGGGGCGTCGAGGGGGCCGCCTGGGCCACCATCATCTCGCAGCTTGCCTCATGCGTCTGGATACTCTCGTTCTGTCTTGGGAAAAAGGCGGTGATCCACCTGAGGCTGGCGATTTTAAAAACGACGATCATCAAGCCGTCGTTCAGGATCATCCGCGAGATAATGGGCTTTGGGTCGTCGCAGTTTATCATGCAGTTCATCATGTCCGGCGTGGGGATTCTCTACAACACCAGCTTTGGCTGGTATGGGGTGGATTCATTGGGCGTCAGCAACGGCGGCGACATCGCGCTTTCGGGGATGAACATCGTCAATTCCATTTCCATGCTGATTCTAATGCCCGTGTTCGGCATAAACCAGGGTGCCCAGCCCATCCTCGGCTACAACTATGGGGCGAAGAAGTTCGACCGCGTACTGAAAGCCTACCTCCGCGCGATAACCGCGGCCACCTGTGTCTGCGTTACGGGCTTCATCGTCACGCAGGCGTTCCCCCTGGGCCTCATCCGCATCTTCGTCCCCGAGGGCAGCGCCGCCCTCCTCTCTTTCGGGCCGGCCGCCATGCGTATCGCCCTCCTGATGCTGCCCATCAACGGCTTCCAAATCGTCTCCGCCAACATGTTCGTCGTCACCGGCCGCCCCAAAATCGCCATTTTATTGAATATGCTCAGGCAGTGCATAGTCCTCATCCCCTGCATTGTCGTCTTCGGAAGGCTCTGGGGCCTATGGGGAATTGTCGCGGCGGGCCCCGTGGCGGACGGCTTCTCGTTCATCTTCACTGGCACGTTGATTCTGTTTGAATTAAGGAAGCTAAGAAGGCAAATTAACTCCCAAACGGGAAAATAATATCACGGTATTTCTCAAGCATGTTTGTTGTTGCGGGAAGAAAGTCAGATAAGGAGCCGTTGGAGTCTACACCGTTGGATGTCCACGGCATTACGCCCTGCCATCCGTTCAGGTATGCGCTTTCGTAATCGGTTGTAATGGTGTTGTTTTCCGTTCCACTTGTCGCGCCGCTTGATCCTTTTGCCACACATTCGCCAATCAAGGCAGGCTTTGAATTATCAAGCCCCCAGCCTGCCGGTCTTTGCCCGTAAGGTTTTGAGTAGAACGGGACGCCGTACCATGGACCGACCCAGTCATAGTAATGCGGGGACCAGAAATCAAGATACGCGTTGGTGTTTGGATACAGCCTCTGGAGGAAAGCGTCGGAAACTTTATTGCCTTCGTAACCTGAGCCGTCCGCGTTATATTTAGGGAAACTAAATCCAACCGTAACAAGTACGCTGCTGTTTTCATGGATAGCCGCCGCGTTTAATGCGAAAAAGTATGATATTCGCTCCCAGGGAATCCTGCCGTTATCCTCGTTTTCATAGACCCAGTCCGGTTCGTTGCAAAGGTCTATACTCCAAAGCCACGGGTTATCTCCGTAACGCTTTACGAACGGTACTGTATAGTTTTCCACAAACGACGCGCAAGCCTCGTTATTATACAGCATATTGCGCCAATCCTGCGCGGCAGGCCTTGAGCCTGTGTCTTTAAAATGGTTAAAGGTCAATATAGTCGCCATAATATACATTTTATTACGTTCAGCCGTCTTAAAGAAAATGTCTAAATCATTCCAATGCTTTGCGGAAACGCCGCTGATCATGCCGTTGTTATCTATGTTGATTGCCCTGTTATCGTTGTTGCAGTTGATCCACACACGTACGGCGTTAATTCCCGCTTTTTTAAGTTCGGCGAAATGGTCATCCCACCATTTGTCGTTATAGCTTCCGCCAAAGTCGTTCCATTTGTCCCATGGAGTATTGGCTCCGTTTATCCAAATCCTCTTTCCGTCTACCGTGAATTCATTGTTTGACACGGTAATACGTCCGTTCGTGTCATGTATCACATTTTTATCCCCGCTATCTTTCTTGCTGTCACAGCCTGATAAGGAAATGATTGTTATTATTGTCAATAATGCAACAAAATACTTATTCATTTCACCATGCTCCCTGGTACTATGTTTTTTACATCACCGGAAAAAACTTTCTGTAAGATATTATAGCATGCTTTCAACATTTTGCTACCACTTTTTCCAAAAATCACACCGTTCCTAAAGAAGAGAACCACGGACGACACGGCGCAGATCACGGTGGCCGGAGCGGGTTACAAGGGGGTGTTACAAGGGGGTTGAAAAAAGGGAACGACGGTGTATAATAAAGGAGTCATTAAGGTAGGATAAAAAAAATGATGAATAAAAAACTTCTACTTGAGATCTCGGCTTTGAAACTGGGCGAAAACTTTCATAACCTGAATGATGACCAGATGAAGAAGTACGAGGAAGTGTTAGTCTCATTTATGGAAAATTTTCCGTTCAACGAACATAAAATAAAGGCCGCCCTGGAAGAAAAAGACAAGAAAACCCTTACGACATACCTTGAAGCACTTTGCAAGGCGCTGAAAAAGATACAGGCTGTCGATCTTGCCGCGGAAGGCAATTCGTTCCTCAATGTATTGAAAGACATGGATTGGGAAAATGAGAGAATCGAAGCCTTCGTCTCGGTCTTTTTGGTAACTGTAGCCATGCTGACCATAGATTTGCATATGGCGAAATATCTGGAAGAGAATACCCACGCAATATATATCAGGAAGAAAAACGAGAACGTGGTCGCCAAAGGCAATAAAACCATACTGGCGGTGGATGACACGGCGATTTCCCTGACCTTGTTGAAAAGGTGCCTGGAGGGAGAGCCTTGTAAATTAGTCTGTGTAAATTAAAGCGATAACGCGCTGCAGTATCTCGAGAACAACGACCCGGATCTGTATATCCTGGACATTGAAATGCCCAAAATGAACGGTTACGAACTCGCCAGAAAAATCAGGGAAGACGGACATGAAGCCCCTATCATTTTCCTTACGAATTATTCCTCAAAGGAGTACGTGGCGAAAGCCATGCAGGCGGGGGCATCGGATTTCATCGTAAAACCGATCTACAAAGAGATGTTAACCGAGAAGATAAGTAAATATTTATAAACGCTGAATGCATAGGGAAAATTAACCACGAACATCACGAACAATAGGGTTGAAAAAAAGCATCAGGGTTTGTTGTGTATATGATACCCTGAAGACCTTTGATCAATGGAAAGTTTATGGTATAATATAAAAAGATTTATTTTGGAGGATTTTATGGTAAATTTAGCCCAGGATTTAAAACCGGTTTCTTATGTTCAGGATCATACTGCAGAAATTTTGGACTATGTAGAAAGTTCAAAATCTCCTGTTGTTATAACCAAAGACGGAGAGGCGAAAGCAGTAATTATTGATATAGGAAGTTATCAAAAAACAATAAACGCAATAAACCTGGCAAAATTATTAAGTTTTGGCGAAAAAGACATAAAAAATGGTAATTTGATTTCCCATGAAAACGCAAAAAAAATATTCGAAAAAACCTTGGCTGGGAAAAATAAGTGAGAAAAATAGAATGGACACCTGATGGTATTGGTTCATTAAACGAAATACTTGATTATTATCATGACAGGGCCAGCGAAAATGTGGCAAGTAATATTTATGATAAAATATTAAAGGAAATAGAACTACTGAAGATTGAGGAAATTCGGACAAAACAAACACCGGAATTAAAAGACATAGGAATATATGATGTTTATGAGTTAACAATTAATCCATGGAAAGTGTACTATAAAATATCTGATGATAATAAAAAGGTATTTATATTATTTATTCTAGATGGAAGAAGAAACTTAGAAGAAATCCTAATATCAAAAGTGATAGATAATAAATTATAACACCCCACATATAGTGCCTATATATAATAGATACACTACCTGTAGCGTATGAGATATTTTCTCGACTTAAATTTCTTTTCTCCCACGAAACTCCATATATTTTTTCTTTCGTGGTCAAATTTACTATGTTTTCCGGTACACGATCCATGTTCCCCCTACTCCCCTATTCCCTTGCTCCCCTATTCCTTTATAATAAACCCATGAACATTCTGATAATTGGCGGGGCCGGGTATATCGGCAGCCACGTAGTCCGGGAGTTTCTTGACCGGGGACACAAGGTGACGGTTTTCGACAACCTTTCGAGCGGGCTCTGGGAAAACATCCCTCCGGAAGCCGAATTTCACAAGGGGACAATCATGGATTACGGGTTTCTCCACTCAAGCTGTCGGCTTTCGTTCGACGCGGTGGTTCACCTGGCGGCGTTCAAAGCCGTAGGTGAATCAATGGAGAAGCCGGAGAAATATTCCCTCAATAATATCTGCGGGACAATCAACATCCTCAACGCCATGGCCGATACCGGAGTCAAGTACATGGTTTTCTCGTCCAGCGCGTCGGTCTACGGCACACCTCAATATGTGCCACTGGACGAGAAACATCCGATCAATCCGGAGAGTTATTACGCCTTCACCAAGGCCGAAATTGAGCGCTTCATGGGCTGGTATGACAAGCTCAAGGGGATACACTTCGCGAGCCTGCGCTATTTTAACGCCGCCGGCTACGATGTCAAGGGCAGGGTAAGCGGCCTTGAGCGGAATCCCTCGAACCTGATTCCGGTAATTATGGAAGTTGCCGTTGGTATGCGAAAGGAACTGGCGATTTTCGGGAGCGATTACGAAACGAGGGATGGCACCTGTATCCGCGATTATGTCCACGTGAGCGACCTCGCGGCCGGCCACGCCGCGGCGCTGGATTTCATCGTAAAAAACGATTCGAGCCTCACCATCAACATGGGAAGCGAAACAGGCGCCAGTGTGCTGGAAATTTTATCAGAGGCGCGACGCATCACAGGACGGCCCATCCCCTCGGTTATCGTGGGGCGCAGGGCCGGCGACCCCGCTGTCAGCACGGCCTCGGCGAAACTCGCGCGGGATGTTCTGGGCTGGAAACCGGAACACTCAGCCATTGAGACGATACTTAAAAGCACGTGGGAAGTTTATTCACGGTCTGGTATAAGAGTTTAATAAGATAGGAATTAGGAGTGAGGAGAGACTAATATGAAAGAGAAGATTTTCGCGTTTATCGATAATTCAGCCGCTCTGGCACTGGAACTGGAAACCCGGCTTTGCGAACACCCCGCAATTTCACCCGATTCAGGGGGCGAGGGGGAACTGGATAAATGCGAATTCCTCGAAGGCTGGCTCAAGGCGCAGGGCATAACGCGGCTTGAACGCTACGACGCCCCGGACGCGCGCGCCAAAAACGGCGTCCGTCCCAGCCTCGTGGCGACCATCCCCGGCAAGGACGATGACTCGCGCTTCTGGATCATGAGCCACATCGACGTGGTGCCGCCGGGCGAGGCCTCCCTCTGGCACAGCGACCCCTGGAAACTCGTCGTCGTCGAGGGCGGCAAGAAGATCATCGGCCGCGGCGTTGAGGACAACCAGCAGGGGTTGACCTCTTCGGTAATCGCCGCCCTGGCCCTCGTGAAGCAGGGAATTGTGCCTACAAGAACGGTGAAACTCCTCTTTGCCGCTGACGAGGAAAACGGGAGCGTCTACGGCATACGGTGGCTCATCGCGAACCAAAGCGGCCTTTTCCGCAAGGGCGACCTCGTCCTCATCCCCGACTCCGGCGACGAAACGGGAAGCGCGATTGAGATCGCGGAGAAAAGCCACGTATGGGTAAAGTTTACCACCAGGGGCGTGCAGACCCACGCCGCCGCCCCCGACCAGGGCGCCAACGCCTACCTCGCCGGCGCCGATCTCACAGTGCGGCTGCACTACGGGCTCTCGGAAAAGTTCCCGGAGCACGACCCTCTCTTCACGCCGGACTACTCAACTTTCCAGCCGACCAAAAAAGAACCCAACGTCCCCAACATCAACACCGTCCCCGGCGAGGACGTTTTCTACTACGATATGCGCATACTGCCGCAGCACCCTGTTGACGAGGTGTTCAGGGAGGTGGACCGCATCAAGGCCGAAGTCGAAAAGAAGCACGGCGTGACCATCACCTACGATATTGGCCAGCGCAACGAATCCCCGCCAACCTCGCCGGATTCTCCGCTCGTAAAGTTCCTTTCCAAAAACGTGGAAGAAGTCTACAAGGTAAAAACCGTAAACGTCGGCATCGGCGGCGGAACCTTCGCGGCGTTCCTGCGAAAAGAGGGCATAGACAGCGCAGTGTGGGCGCGTATATCACACACAGCCCACCAGCCCAACGAATACGCCCTGCTCGATAATATCCTGGGCGACGCCAAAGTCATGGCGCTGATGATGGTGAGCTGAAAAAATAGAAGCCCGCGAATAACCTGAGCCTGGCCTGCTTTTCTCCCTTAATTATCCTCTTTTACTATACAAATGTATAGTAAAATAAAAAACTGAATTTCCTTGTGATTTTTCTTTATTTTTTCACAGTGTCAATATATGACACTGTGAAGATGCTATATTCTGAAAAAAGGAGTAACCAAATAACATATATTTTCAGGAGGAGTGAAGATGGAAAAGAAAACGCTTGTGCTGACGATGTACGGTAAAAACGACGAAGTCGAGGAAGTTTCGGTTAATCAGTTTGATACTGTAGGCGATTATTATTCAAGTGATGCGGACGATCCGGCGAGGCTTTATTGCGCTACCATCAACAATTTTACACTTTCTGATGGCGCATGGGTTTACGCCCAGATTGTTAAGTTGAACCAAAAAGTGAGAATAAGGAAACCGCTTCAGTTTGACATCATCAATAAAATGGATGACCGCGATCTCCAGCTTGTAATAAAGGAAACTTCAAACAGGGACCTTTTAAGGGTCTTGCTTTCGATGGACGATGAAACCAGGGAAAAAATCTTTGGAAACATGTCCAAACAAAACGTGAAAATGTTTGAAGAAGACATGGCGTCTTTGCACGGCATAGGTGAAGTTGAAAAAAAGGTTTCCAAAGACAAGATCATTGAAACAATCCAACGATTGGGCGCCAACGGCAATATTTCAATTCCATGGGGGAAAAAATGAACCAGAAAGATTTTACCCAAAAGTACAAGGCGATAGTCGAAAGGGCACTTTTCATGAATGACAAAGCCCGTCGCGAAGGTTTGTTGGCATTGGAGGAAGAAATTGACGGGGAAAAATATTTACAAAGGGAGTTATTTGAATATGGAATCAGGCTGGTTGTTGACGGGACAGACGCTTCATTCATTGACAGGATACTCTCGAATATCATTGACCTTGAACAGGACAATGAGACAAAAACTTTAAAAACCATTCAAAAGGAGGCGGTGTTATCGATACAGGCTGGCGATAATCCACGTATAATGGCATTGCTGCTCAATTCACATGTAAATATCGATATTGAGGAGGCAATGAAGCGGTTTATTGAGTAAACCAGGTCTGTTATCAGGTGACTGACACAACCGAAAAAGGAGCCAATAATGACTGAAAATTATATTACCATGAATAAGGAAATATTGGCTCATAGATGGGTCACCGCCGGCCCCCTTCTCGAATTAAGCGTTCTGTCGGTCATACCAACTCCCAGGGAGGGTGATGCAGGAGAACCCACAATGAGCAAACTCAAAATCACCACCAAAGAAGAAGCCCTGGCAGCGGTGATGCAGTTAGGGTTTACGCTAAAACATGTGCCCGATGAATTCATAACACCTGAATTCTGCCTTGAAATTGTGAAGCGGGATGCCTGGGCAATTGAACATGTGCCAGAAAACATCAAGACGGCGAAAATCTGTCTTGAAGCACTGAAACAAAACTGTTGGACACTTGAAGCCGTACCTGATGAACTCAAGACAACGGAACTTTGCCTTGAGGCGGTGAAGAAGGCCGGCGGGACGCTCCAACACGTGCCTCTATACCTCAAGACTACCGAGCTGTGCCTCGAAGCCTTGAAACAGGACGGTAGGGCGCTTCAATACGTGCCTGAAAACCTAAAGACCACGAAGCTATGCCTTGAAGCGGTTAGGCGGGATGGTTATGCGCTTGCTTACGTGCCTTGGGGACAGTTAAATCTAACTGTCCCCGCAACAGCGGCACTCTGCCTTGAAGCAGTGAGGCAGGAAGGCTACACGCTTCAATACGTGCCTGAAAGCCTCAAGACAGCGGAACTTTGTCTTGAAGCGGTGAAACAACACGGCGGGGCAATTCATTTTGTACCTGACAAACTAAGGACAGCGGAACTGTATTTGGAAGCGGTGAAACAGGAAGGACAGGCATTATACCGTGTGCCTGATGGTTTCAAAACAGCGGAATTATGCCTTTTGGCGGTGAAGAATTACGGATGGGCGCTTGCATACGTGCCTCGTGAACTCAAGACGGCTGAACTCTGTCTTGAAGCTGTGAACCAGGACAGCAAGGCGCTTTACTGTGTGCCTGTCGATCTCAAGACAGCGGAATTATGCCTTGAAGCAGTAAAGAAGGACGGCGGGACGCTTGCAGGTGTGCCTGTCGATCTCAAGACAGCGGAACTCTGCCTTGTGGCAGTGAAGAATTACGGCGGGGCGCTTGCTGATGTGCCTTCCGAACTCAAGACTACGGAGCTATGCCTTGTGGCAGTGAATAATTACGGCGCGGCGCTTGAATATGTGCCTCACGAACTCAAAACGGCAGAACTCTGTCTTGAAGCTGTAAAGCAGGATGGCGAGGCTCTTGCTGATGTGCCCGATGAATTCAAAACACAGGAACTCTGCCGTTTAGCGGTGGAGAATGATTGCTGGGCACTTGTCTATGTGCCTCACGAACTCAAGACAGTGGAACTCTGCTTTGAAGCGATTAAGGACATGGGGCCCAAGTTAATCCTTATTGATGTGCCGGAGGAGCTGCAGGATGAAGTACTACGCAGAATATGGAACTACAGGAACAAATAAATGAAAGCATACTTTGAATATGAAGACTCCACCTTCTGGGCAATCCGCGTAGAAGGCCAAAACTGCTTCACCGCTCACGGCGGCAAAGAAGATAATTTTTGGCCTGAATATATGGTGAAAACAGGGACCGAAGAAGAAAAATACTATGTAATGCCGCCTAACGCAAAACGCCTGTCATTTGGCAACCCTGCCGAGGCGGAAGAACAAGCCGTAAAGATGATCGATGAAAAAAGAGAAAAGAACAGATCCGGCTCGCCATCGTTTAAACAGGACGCCGAATTCTGGCGGCTTACCATTAAAAGAAACGCCCGCCTTTTATTTTTTGTTCCCGTTGAATATAAGACCAAAGAACTTTGCGTCCTTGCAGTCAGGCGTGAGGGAAGGACCCTTCAATATGTCCCGCCTGAAACGCAGGATGCTGAAATCCGCGCATTGGCTTTGAAAAACAGCGCCTGGGCGCTTGAGTTTATTGCCGAGGATTTTATTACCGAAGAAATGTGCCAAAACGCGGTGGAAAAAGTCGCCACAACCATTAGATATGTGCCTGATAAATTCAAGACCCCTGAACTTTGCCTNTATGCCGTNAAAAAATACGGACTCACCCTTGAATATGTCCCGGAAAAAATCAAAACACCAGAACTGTGTACCGAGGCTGTGAGAAATGAACCCAAGGCGCTGAAATACGTGCCCAAAGCACTTAAAACACGGGAACTCTGCTTTTTAGCAGTCGAGAATGAAAGGATGCTGGATTTAATTGAAGCGTTTTCTCCGGATGAAGAACCGCTGTCCTGCGCCCTCGCGTATGTCCCCGAAGAGTTAATTACCGCCGAACTCTGCCTCAAAGCGGTAAGCGCTGACTCGGAGTCGCTGAAATTTGTGCCTGCTATAT
>JGI24698J34947_10002107_pt1 | contig 10644 bp, 5 predicted proteins | sample TergutMp193P3_FD_34947 | JGI IMG/M metagenome (IMG submission 34947) | reverse complement strand
TTAGCTCTGTTGGGTAATCTGCGTTTGATGACTTAGGTGGTCAGGCGGCTTCGGAGCCGGGTTCTACAGGAGCTCTCGCTAAGGCATTGCCCGGCCCGTTTAGTATATTTTGAGATTCTTTTTTGTATTTACCATCCCGGCAAATCAGAATTTATCATTATCTCCAGTAAGTACCTTGTATTTATGGATATTATGGACTATGATAAGAAAGTTAAGGCGGTTCCCGAAGAATGACTGACAAAGAACTCCTGCTTGAAATCTCTGCTTTGAATCTGGCCGGAAAGATTGAGAAGCTGAGTGACGACCAGATGAATCAGTACGAGCGGTTATTGGTCTCATTTATTGAAGGCTTTCCCGAGAGCGAGCAAAAGATAAAAACGGCCCTGGAAGCGAAGGACAAGGAAGCGCTCCTTGCAAACCTGGAGGAGTTGTGCGCGATACTGCAGAAAATCCTGGCGGCCGACCTTGCCTCGCAAGGCAAGGAGTTCATCAACATGCTTAGAAAATTCGACTATGAATATGAAAAGACCGAAGCTTTCGTCACGGTCTTTCTGGGATCGGCGGCCATGCTGTCAATAGACATCCAAATGGCGAAGTACCTGGGCAAACAAACGCAGGCCGCCTATATAGATAGAAAGAAGGAGAACGCGAACCCCAAAAACACGGAGGAAAAGACCATATTGGCGGTAGATGACGCGGCGATATCGCTGACCCTGCTTAAAAAGAGCCTGGCGGATGAGCCGTACAAACTGACCTGCGTAACCTCGGGCGAGAGCGCGCTGCAGTTTCTCAAGAACAACGATCCTGACTTGTTCATCCTGGATATCGAAATGCCCAAAATGAACGGCTACGAACTCGCCGGAAAAATCAGGGAAAACGGGCATAATGCCCCCATCATTTTCCTGACGGGCAACGCCACAAAGGGATACTTGATGAAAGCAATACAAGCCGGGGCGTCGGATTTCATCGGGAAACCGATTGACAAAAAGTACCTATCCAACAAGATATACAAACACCTCTATTTACAAAATGCGTAACGACGAAAAAAACCGCGTACTCATCGTGGACGATGAGAAGACGAATATCGAGATTTTAAGCAGCATCCTGAGCCCCGAGTATACCGTCTATATGACGAAGAGCGGCTCCGGCGGGATAGACCTTGCCAACAAACATTCACCTGACCTGATTTTGCTGGATATTCTCATGCCGGACATGGACGGCTTTGGCGTACTGGCGGCGCTGAAGGCCTCGGAGAAAACCAAAGATATCCCCGTTATTTTCATCACCGGACTTGACAGCGTCGCGGACGAGGAAAAAGGGCTGGCCCAGGGCGCCGCGGATTTCATACACAAGCCTTTCAGCAACAGCATCGTCCAGTCAAGGGTCCGCAACCAAATCCAGCTCGTCAATCAGATCCGCGAGCTTGTCAAGCTTCAGGGGGAACTGGAGACCGCGGTTAAAACGGCCGAAGCCGCCAACCAGACGAAGTCGGCGTTTCTGGCGAAGATGAGCCATGAAATACGCACGCCCATGAACGCGATCATCGGCATCTCGGAAATCCAGCTTCAGAACAAAGCCCATTCGCCGGAAACAAAAGACGCGTTTGCCAGGATTTTTAATTCAGGCGATTTGCTCCTCGGCATTATCAACGACATACTCGATATGTCCAAGATTGAGGCGGGGAAGCTGGAATTGACGCCGGCCTGGTACGATGTCGCAAGCCTCGTCAACGACACCGTCTTTCTGAACATGATAAAATACGAAAACAAGCCCATCGACTTTAACCTTGACGTGGATGAAAACGTCCCGTCGGCGCTGTTTGGCGACGAACTGCGCATAAAGCAGATTCTGAATAATTTATTGAGCAACGCTTTCAAGTACACAAACTCAGGCGAGGTAAAATTGTCGGTCTCTTCAGAAACATCCGCGCCAGTTTCCGAAGCAGCCTCCAGTGAAAAAGCCGATGACGTGACGCTCGTTTTCCGTGTCGCCGACACCGGGCAGGGAATGACGCCTGAGCAGCTTGCAAAACTGGGGGATGAATATTCCCGTTTCAATCAGGAAGCCAACAGGATGACCGAAGGCACGGGCCTCGGCATGAGCATAACGCTGAATTTAATACGCATGATGAACGGAGAGCTGCTGGCCGAGAGTGAGCCTGACAAAGGCTCCCTGTTCACGATACGGCTGCGGCAGGGTAATGTCGGAGCGCCGCCATTGGGCAGGGAAGTAACCGATAAACTGAAGCAGTTCCGTTCAAACTACGAAGCGAAAACAAAGAAAGCCGAAATTGTGCATGGGGGCATTCATCATTCAAAGATCCTTGTCGTGGACGATATGGATATGAACCTGTATGTCGCCAAAGGAATGCTTGCGCCTTACGATTTAACGATCGAAACAGCTACAAGCGGGCCGGAGGCAATTGAGAAGGTCAAGCGCGGTAAATACGACCTTGTGTTCATGGATCACATGATGCCAAAAATGGACGGCATCGAGGCGACCGCCGAGATCAGAAAGCTCGGGGAAGAATTCGGAAAGCTCCCCATCATCGCGTTAACGGCCAACGCGGTCGCCGGCATGAAGGAAATGTTTTTGGCCAACGGGTTCAACGGGTTTATTTCAAAACCCATTGCCGTTCAGGAACTGGATAAAGTTCTCGTGGAATGGTTGTCGCTTGAAAAAGCCGCGCCCGGCCCGGAACCGGTGGAACCGGTGAAGGTTAACGCGTTCGATACCTTTATTGGCGGGATTTCAAAGATAAAAGAAATAAACGCGGAAATCGGGCTCAGCCGTTTCCCGGGCATGAACGAAGTATACCGCATAACGATGGTGATGTTCCATAAAAAGCTCCTTTCGGAATGTGATAACATGACCGCTTTTTTGGCCGCGGAAGACCTGGAAAGCTTCGCAATCTCCATTCACGCGATGAAATCATCCCTTGCCACTGTAGGTGCGATGCACCTGTCGGAAACCGCGGCTGAATTGGAAGCCGCTTCAAAGAAACGCGAAATTGATTTTTGCCAGGAGAAGTTCCCGCTGTTAAGGGATAAGCTTGTGGCGCTGCAAAAAAAGTTATCTGTCATATTCGAGGAAGCGAAGGATCCGCAGGAAAAAGAACCGGGCGATATGAGCCGTCTGCGGGAAGACGCGCAAAAAGCGCTTGCGGCCGCCGAAGCATTTGACGACGACACAGGTACCGCGATAATAAAGGCCCTGCTGCCTTTCGATTTTGGCGGCGAAAACAACGGTTTGCTTGAGAGCGCGCTGACCGCGTTTGAAAATTTTGACTTTGAAAACGCCATTGCGAATTTAAAAAAGATAGAGTGAAATTATGCGAATAAAAAACCAGATTATCCGCTTTGCCGCCGCCGCGTTAATCCTGTTTTCGGCCTGCGGCAATCAGACCGCGCGGCTGACGGAACCGCCGGGCGCCGCGTCACAATACTCCTCATTCCGGGATATCCCCGGAGTGAGTGGCGATGAAATAAGGGCCATCGAGGAACTCCAAAGGCAAAGAAGCTCTCTTGTGTATGGAATGCCTTTGAGTACCGAGGCGTATGAAAACGAAAACGGCGAGATCAGGGGTTATACCGCCCTGCTCTGCGAGTGGCTGACAGATCTTTTCGGTATCCGGTTTCAGCCCAGGCTGTACAAGTGGACGGACCTCCTGGCCGGGCTTGAGACTCTGGAGATCTCCTTTACCGGGGAGTTAACCGCTACATCGGAACGCCTTTCGGTTTTCAGGATGACAAGCGACATCGTCTCGCATCCGATGAAGGAATACCGCCTTGAGGATTCAAGGCCCCTGTCCGAGATAATCCGCGAGCGCCCGTTTCGCTGCGGCTTAATCGTGGGAAGAACCGTCATGATCAGTACCGTAATTTCCGGGATGGAAAGCGGAACATACGAGATCGTTCTGTTGGACGACGCGAGCCTCGCGTATGACGCGCTCAAAAACGGGGAGATTGACGCCTTCTATTACAACGAATCCGTAGAGGCGAATTTTGTCGCGCATACCGATGTGCTTGACTCAAATTTACAGCCGCTGCTTTACCGTCCGAATTCCCTGGGGACCCGTGATCCGGCGCTCTTTCCAATCATCTCGGTAGTTGAAAAGGCGCTGGAAAACGGAGCGCTCCGCCATCTGGTGGAACTGCACAGCAAAGGGTATCAGGAATATTTGGTACATAAAATGTTTATGCGGCTTAACGAGGAAGAGCACCGCTACATACGGGAGCATCCTGTTATACCCTTCGCGGCCGAGAACTCCAATTACCCGGTCAGTTTTTACAATACCCGTGAGGGACAGTGGCAGGGTATCGCCTTCGACGTGCTGGGTGAAGTGGAGGCGCTTACGGGGCTGCGCTTTGAACGGGTTAACGATGAAAACTCAGGCTGGTCGGTTATACTTAAAATGCTGGAAGACAACAAAGCGTCGATGATCACGGAGCTGATGCACACGCCGGAGCGTGACGGGAGCTTTTTATGGTCGGATACCGCCAACATGGTCAGTTATACCGCGTTGATGTCCAGGGAAGATCTCCGCAATGTCACTCCAAACGATGTCTTATTTATGAGGGTGGGCTTAATCAGCGGTTACGGTCACACGACCTTGTTCAGAAACTGGTTCCCGAATCATTTCGACACCGTGGAATATGAAAGTACCCTCGAAGCCTTCAACGGTTTGGACCGCGGTGAGATAGACCTGGTAATGACAAGCAGTCACGAACTTCTGCTCATGACGCATTTCCTGGAGCGCACAGGTTATAAAATCAATTACATGTTTGACAGTCCCTTTAACTCCGCTTTCGGATTTAACAAAAATGAAGCCGTGCTGTGTTCTATAGTAAACAAGGCCCTTCACATGGTTAATATAAATTTAATTTCGGATCGGTGGCTTCGCAAGACCTACGATTACCGCAGAACCGTGGTGGAAGCGCAGCGTCCGTGGTTTATAGGATCGCTGATTTTGTTTTTGGGCGCACTCTCCCTTCTCGCCAGTCTTATCAGTAAGCATCGTCGCGCCGGCAAGGAGCTGGAAATAATCGTCGGGAAGCGCACCGAGGAACTCGAGCTGAAAAACGTCACCCTTACCACCTTGTTCGATTCGATTCCGGATCCTGTTTTTACCTTGAACAAGTCCATGCTGTTTACGCAATGCAATAAAAGCTTTCTTAAGCACTTCGGTCTTAAGAAAGAGGACATCATAGATAAAGGCGAGAACAGTCTGGGAATTCCCGCCAAAACAGCAGAGGAGCACATTAACTGGAATCGCAGGGTTATTGAGGAAAGCCAGACCTTTGTGATTGAAGAGCGCATACCCAATATCAACGGGACGGCGCCGCTTTATGAGACGGTAAAAGCGCCGCTTATACTCAACGGCGAGGTAGCCGGGGTTTTGGGCATGGCGCACGACATCACAAAACGCAAGGAAATGGAAGACGCGGCGCTGGCGGCCTCAAAGTCCAAATCCGCGTTTCTNGCCAACATGAGCCACGAGATCAGGACNCCGATGAACAGCATAGTCGGCTTTTCGGAANTGGCCATGGACGACGATATTCCGCCGAAAACCAGGGATTACCTTGATAAAATAAAAACCAATTCGGAATGGCTGTTGCAGATCATCAATGACATCCTGGATCTTTCCAAAATTGAATCCGGGAAAATGGAGCTGGAAAAAATTCCTTTCGATTTACACGATTTGTTTTCAAGCTGCCGGACTCTGATTTTGCCGAAGGCGCTTGAGAAGGGGCTCCTGCTGCATTTTTACGCCGAACCCTCCGTGGGTAAAAAACCGCTGGGAGATCCCACCAGGCTCCGGCAGGTACTCGTGAACCTTCTTTCCAACGCCGTAAAGTTTACGAATTCAGGGACGATTAAGCTTAACGCGGTTTTGAAAGATAAAACGGAAAGTACCATCACGATGTTTTTTGAAGTCAAGGATTCCGGCATCGGCATGACAGACGAACAGATCAAGAAAATATTCGATCCGTTCACGCAGGCGGAAACCGGCACGACCCGCAAGTACGGCGGCACGGGGCTGGGACTGGCCATCACCAAAAACATAGTAGAAATGATGGGCGGTGAACTCTCGGTTGAAAGCACTCCCGGGGTGGGCAGCAAGTTTAACTTTGCCTTGACATTTGAAACGATAGATTTTACCAACGAGGATCTCTTAAAAAAGGAAATCGTTCTTCGTGAACTGGAAAAACCCACTTTCGAAGGCGAGATTCTATTGTGCGAGGACAACCTCATGAACCAGCAGGTTATCAGCGAACACCTGGCGAGGGTGGGCCTAAAAACCGTCGTTGCGGATAACGGCAAGATAGGCGTGGAGATGGTTCAAAGCCGGAAGGAAAAGGGCGAGAAGCAGTTTGATCTTATTTTCATGGACATGCACATGCCCGTAATGGACGGTCTTGAGGCGGCCGAGAAGATCCTTGAATTAAACGCCGGGGTCCCGATGGTAGCCATGACGGCTAACGTCATGTCCAACGACAGGGAGATCTACAAGCTAAAGGGCATGGACGATTGCGTGGGCAAGCCGTTCACATCCCAGGAATTGTGGCACTGTCTGATGAAGTACTTCAAGCCCGTAGACTGGCAAAGGGTCGATGAAAACCAGCGCGCGATGGCCGAAGACAAACTGCGGCAAAAGCTGATAAATAATTTTGTTAAAGACAACTCAGGCAAATACGACGAAATCGCGGAGGCCGTCAAAAAGGGCGATATAAAACTGGCGCACAGGCTGGCGCATACCCTGAAGAGTAACGCAGGCCAGCTCGAAAAAGACCTTCTGCGGCAGGCGGCCGCGGACATAGAGAACCAGCTTAAAGACGGGCAGAACCTGGTCACTCAGGAGCAGATGGCCGCGCTGGAAAAAGAGCTTAACGCGGCGCTTGAGGAATTCAGGCCGCAGGTGATCGATCTTTCCCTGGGCGGTACGGCGGCAGGCGCGGAACAAACCAGCGTGGAATCCAGCCTGGAACTGATCGGGAAACTGGAGCCGATGCTCGAATTGGGGGATATCGAAGCCAGGCAGTTTAACTTTGAACTCCGGCGTATACCGGGCAGCGAAGATCTGATACAGCAGATAGAAGATTTTGATTTCGATCTGGCCCTCGCCACGCTTGCCGAACTGAAAAAAAATCTGGAAAAGCGGCGGGAATAGGTCGGAGAATGGATATAAAATCGGGAAAGGCCGCCGCTGGAAAAAGCAAATTATCGATCAACATAAGAATTTTCATCGTGATTATAACGGTCACGACTATCATCAATGTCACCGTATTACTGGCAGGCGCGTGGTTTCTGACGCGCAGCATAAGCACATCAATGGAAGACGATATGCTGGTCGCGGTTGACATCGCGGATCAGTATGTGACAAGTCAAATAGAGCTGCTGAAAACAAGGACGGCCGAAGCCGCGAGGGAAATTTACCTGTTATACGGCGATGACGAAGCTGGCGTTCTTGAGAGAGTCCACGCCGAATATTCAGTTTACTCCGGCCTTGCGGTTTTCAGCCAAACAGCCCTTCTGGATTCCTGGGGCGAATCCCCCGTGCGTCCGGATTTGTATCATGAGCGGTTTATGCGAATCGCCATGAACGGCGGACAAGCCGTCTCAGACACCATGCACGCCCCGGACGGCTCGCTGAAAATATACGTGTCCACGCCCATAAATGACGATCTCGTTTTGGCCGCCGCTTTGCCGGGTCATTACTTCCATAACCTCCTCTTGCAGTTTACATTCTGGCAGACCGGCCATGTATTTATTAACGACGAGAACGGATACGTTGTTTCAAATCCCCGGCCGGTTTGGGTGCAGGAGCGTTACAACTTCATTCAAATGGGCGAGACGGACAAGGTGTACGAAGAGTTAGCCGCCATGACAAGGCGCGCAATCACCGGCGAGAGGGGCACGCACCGCTACCGCATAAACGGCGTGCTGCGCCTGTGCGCTTTCCGCCCCATATCCAGCCCGAACGAGGACTGGTTCGTGGCAGTGGTCGCGCCCCTGATTGAAACCGCGGTGAAAAATATACCGAGCGGTATATTATTGATGGGCGTATTAACGCTGATACTGAGCGTGGGGGTCGCTATCGTGGCGTCCGCCGTACTCAGGCGCCCCTATGAGGAAGCGGATCACCTCAGGGTGGCCGCCGAAATCGCCTCGATATCAAAGTCAACTTTTCTCGCCAACATGAGCCATGAGATCAGGACTCCCATGAACAGCATCGTGGGCTTTTCGGAACTGGCCATGGACGACGAAATTCCCAAGAAAACCAGGGATTACCTTGATAAAATCAAAACCAACTCGGAATGGCTGTTACAGATCATCAACAATATCCTTGACCTGTCGAAAATTGAATCCGGCAAGATGGAGCTGGAAACAATTCCCTTTGACCTGCATGATCTGTTTTCAAGCTGCCGGACATTGATCCTTCCCAAGGCGCTTGAGAAAGGACTGCTGCTGCATTTTTACGCGGAACCATCCGTGGGCAAAAAGCCGTTAGGCGATCCCACGAGATTGCGTCAGGTACTCGTGAACCTTCTTTCCAACGCCGTAAAGTTTACGAAGGTAGGCACTATCAAGCTTAACGCGATCCTGAAAGGAAAAACAGAAAATACGATTACGATGTTTTTTGAAGTCAAAGACTCAGGCATCGGCATGACACCCGAACAGATAGAGAAAATATTCGAACCGTTCACGCAGGCGGAATCAGGCACGACCCGCAAGTACGGCGGCACGGGACTGGGACTGGCCATAACGAAAAGCATTGTGGAAATGATGGGCGGGACGCTCTCGGTCGCCAGCACCCCCGGACTCGGCAGCAGTTTCAGTTTTGATCTGACATTCAAGACGGTGGATTATACCAGCGATGATCTGCTGGAAAAAGAAATCGTGCTTCGTGAGCTTGAAAAGCCGGTATTTGAAGGTGAAATTCTTCTGTGCGAGGATAATTCCATGAATCAGCAGGTTATAACCGAACACCTGGCGAGAGTCGGCCTTAAAACCGTCGTTGCGGATAACGGCCAAATTGGCGTGGATATGATCCGCGGACGCATGCTGAGCGGTGATAAGCAGTTTGATTTGGTTTTCATGGATATGCACATGCCTGTCATGGACGGCCTTGAGGCGGCCGAGAGAATAATGGAGTATAACGCCGGGGTTCCCATAGTTGCAATGACGGCTAACATCATGTCCAATGACAGGGAAATCTACAAGCTGAAGGGCATGGATGACTGCGTGGGCAAGCCGTTCACATCCCAGGAATTGTGGCGTTGTTTGATGAAATATCTTAAACCGACAGGGTGGCAAAAAATGGAAGAAACCCGGAACACACAAGACGAAGACAAGCTGCACCAAAAGTTGATAAATAACTTTGTGAAAGACAACCGGAACAGGTACGGCGAAATAACGGAGGCCCTCAAAGCGGGCGATATAAAACTGGCGCACAGGCTTGCGCATACCCTGAAGAGTAACGCGGGCCACCTCGGGAAAGCCCTTCTGCAGCAGGCCGCCGCGTTTATCGAGCATCAGCTTGCGGACGGGCGAAACCTGGCTACGGAGGAGCAGCTGGCCGCGCTGGAAAAAGCGCTGAACGCGGTACTCGCCGAACTTGAGCCTCTTGTAAGCGATGCATCCGAAGCGGCGGCGGAGGCCGAACCCCTCAGCGCGGAAGCCGCGCTTGAACTGCTTGACAAACTGGCCCCAATGCTTGAAGAGGGCGATCTTGGCGCCCGGCAGTTCATCGATGAACTGCGGAGAATACCCGGCAGCGAAGACCTGATACAGCGAATGGAAGACCTTGACTTCGACCTGGCCGCCGCCGCGCTTGCGGATCTGAAGAAAGGGTTGGGGTGATTAACAAGAAAGTTGACCACGAACAACACGAACGGAAGAAGACCTCGCACAGAGGCGCGGGGGGCACAGAGGAAGAAGAAAACCACGGAGAAGCACGGAGTTTTTACTCTGTTCGTGTCGTACCGAGGATATAATGTGCAAGTTTAAAAAAAGATAGAAAATTACGGCTTTTTATAGGCGCTATATATGGGGTGGGCGTTTTTAAGGTACACTAGGGGTATTGGTTTACGTCACCTTTTTTGGGTGAAATGGTATTAATTACGGATTTCTTACTTTTTCTTTCTAAGTTTCAGCAACGCTTTTGACTGTTCCAGCAGACAATCTCTTAATCCCTGATCCAGTTGATTGAATATGTTTATCAGTTTTTCGAGTTGAATATCAGGCGGTGTCGATGTGAACATATCTCCTTTTCCAGTCAATAACCATTCTTTATTGATACTGAATTCTGTCGTAATCAGTTTTATAGTCCTTTCGTTGATACTTCTGTTTCCTATCTCAATTTCACTCAATAGACTCTTGCTAATATAAATCCTCTTGGCAAAGTCACGTTGGGATATTTTCAATTCTTCTCTTAACTGTTGGATTCTCCCCTTTATATCTGTCATGTCTCCCCATCTGTCTTTTTTAGATCATAACAGATTCCAGTGTTTTACTCAATAAATATGGTGTCAGGGTTTAGTGGACATTTTAGAGTTATGGAGTTTTTTTAGTTTTTTGGCTATTGACATAATAAAAAGTGGACAGTAAAATGTCCACAAAAAGAGGTATTTACGGTGGCTG
>JGI24698J34947_10002106_pt1 | contig 10648 bp, 12 predicted proteins | sample TergutMp193P3_FD_34947 | JGI IMG/M metagenome (IMG submission 34947) | reverse complement strand
TACAGAAATTTTATCCCATATACCGCTATGCCAATCCCCTGTAGTTTTACAATTTTCGGGGTGAATATTAAGCGCGTATTGTCCGGTGATGTATATCTTGTTTTTTATATTTTCCATAATCGGTTCCTAACCCCACTTTAAGCCACGACACCTGCTTTGTCAAGAATCTGGGTAAATATGCCGCAGCCTGCTTTTTAAAAACATATTTTTATGATATATTGCTTGAAATAGGCAAAAGCTGGAGGGTAAAAATGAAAAAGCTTTGGATTTTGGCCGTACTGGGGATGATATGCGCCTGCGCAAGTGCCGGAAAATCTGACACAACAGATTTAGACGCCGCCATACAATCAGCAAGCATGGATATAAACGGCTCGCTTGCTTTGGGAACTAAGGTGGCTTTGCTGAATTTCAGTTCTTCTTCAGACGCCCTTTCCGATTACGTGCTTGAGGAAATGTCGAAAAAATAGTTATAGTTCAGGTATTTCCCATGTAATTTTTCCAAAGATATTCCGCTTCTGTTTCAAAAAATTGTTCGTTAAGTTTTTTGCAAAATCCTTTTTCAAAGGATAGATCATTATATAAAAGAACTTCTGGAATAAAGATATATTTGCAATTGTATTTAAATTTTTCGTAGGTATTGGAATATTTATTTTTTAATAATTCATTGCTTTTTAGGTAAAATTCGTTTATTGATGAAATTGATGCATAAAAGAATGTACATTGTATTGCAGAATCAGTAAATGCCAACCAAACAGGTAACTGTATTTTATTTTGCAGACAAAATAATTCTTTTATTTCATATGTCCAAAGATAAAATCTGTCACTGAATTCAGTAATAAAACGATTATCTTTTGTATTTTTATAACGTTTTTTTACATCAATATGAAAAATTTCGTTCTTTGTATATATGGTGAAGTCAGGTCTACAAGCATAATTTTTATCGGTCAATGCCTTTGATATTGAAAATGATTTTTTATATTTGCTTTGAATAATACGCAAAAACGGGATATTTTGTTCATCAAGAAATTTAGTGAACTCATCCTCAGCACTATCTCCGAAAATTTTTGGAAGTTCATCATACATTTTCCCTTCTCCTCAACCACTTTCTTAATGTTACGGCAAAAAACGACCAAAATATTAGCGAAAATTCTGCAAAAAATACCTTGCTGATGCATTATCTGTAACAGTTCTTGAAAAACTGTTTTTATTGAGAAACTAAATTGTTATAATATGCTCCATAAGTACCTTATTAAAAGAATAGTGCCGATGATGGCACCGATTGTAATCAATATTGCAACAACAGGAAAATAATAGCTCATTATTCTAACTATTCCAAATACAACAAAGGCAATGACTAGAACAATAAAGAAACAAATTATGAATTTGACTATTGAAACTAAATCAATAACTCCTTCAGCATCCAATATGCTTAAAAATATAAAATTGCAGCCAGCCAACAATACGCATAAAAGTATAACCAAAATTAATAATAACGCTTTACCGATTTTTTTGCCTGTTTTTTCCATATTTCCTCTTTGTAAAAACATTTTTTCAAGTTTTTCAAGCAAATTATAACACATTTTTTACAAAAATACCCTCTTGCAATGCGTTATTTTTTACGGTAAATTTAGACAAATCAAACAAAAGGAGTACCAAAAATGGCTAAAAAATTTGAATATAAAATGTGTAAAAGAGATGATGTTGCTGGAAGTCATGGTCGAATGAGTGAGGAACTTATACAATTAGGACAAGAAGGCTGGGAACTGGTTGGAATTTCGCCGATTCAAAGTGGTAATAATGAATTTATTTTCAAGCGAGAAGTAGAATCCCCCATAACCCACAAACAAGAAAAAAACGGCTATGATATATCCCGATAAAGGGACACATCATAGCCGTTAAAACTAAGCGCTAGTATCCCGCTTGCTATCAAATTTTGGTGTGGTATCGGGCGGTGTTTGTGTCGATGCTTTGGGCTTACTGTTATTTTCATTATCAAGTTTATTTTTCTGATAATCATGTGCCGCAGTTTTTGCATCGCCATAAGTTTGTTTTCCGTCTGCGCCAGAGTTTTCGCCATGTTTCCCCTTACCCATGTTAGAAACATTATTTTCTTTATGGCCACCTTTACCCTCCACGCCTGTAAAGAAAGTGGAAGCGGAGTTTTTGATATTCTGCCCGATAAGCCCTGCGACGCCGCCGGCAGTTTTGGCGAAGCGCTGGCCCTTGCTCCATCCCTGCTTGTCGCCTTCGGCGTTAACCGCCGAGGAGACGCCCTTTGCCATAGCGTCCAGGCCGGCGAAGGTATTAACGCCTTTCTGCATCCCTTTATGGGCGGCAGTCGCGGCTTGGCCGGCGCCCGCGACAGCCTTTTTAGCGGCGTAGGCGCCCGCAGCCGCAGTACCGGCAGCCCGCATAAACTCTCCCATGGATAGATCGGGAGTGCCGTTAAGGAGCGCGGTGGCGAGCTTGGGGCCGTTTTGCGTAACGACCCAGCCCAGCATGACGGCCATAAGGAAATAACCTACGTTAAGCAGGGACAGGACAGGAGGGGTGTGCATAAGGGTCATGCCCATGTCAATGAAGAAGCCGTAAACCCAAAACAGGCAGAAAATCATAAGCATAAGTTTGAAAAAGTAAGCCATGAACAGGGTAACAAGCTTGGCGGCGAACGACTTAGTGCCGTCCCAGAGGATGCAGGGGACAAAGAGAATGCCGACGGAAGTAAGGATAAAGAATTCAAAGATAGTCATCATGTACTGGACGGCGAAGAAAACGCAGGCCGCGACGATGCCTACGGTGAACAGGAAAGAGAAGACGGATTCCTGTATACTAGCCATTGTTATCGAAAGGAACCCCTTTTTTTCTTTAGCCAAGTCCTTGTCAACGAAGTCGCCGGTAACCGGGTCAAATTCCATTGACGACTGGTAATTTATAATATCGGCAATGACCACGCCTGTTTTAATCATGGCGCCCGGCGAAAGGAGGATACTGCTGGTGAGGTCATCGTTTTGAATGAAAGGGTTAAACAAATATTTAGTGGTGGTATAGCCTTCCGTGCCGCGCATATCGGGATCGTAATCGGGGTTTTTTGAAAAAACTTTTTCCATGGCCTTAAGCGAAATAACGGCGTGCCTGACCCCGGCGCTGTCCCAGCCCTGCTTGGCGATGGCTTTTGCCTTATTTTCATCAACGGTACCCGCAGCCTGGTTCAGGCTATGATAAACGTCTTTTTTGTCTACAGCATTGAAGATGGCGTATGGAATCCATAAGCCGGGATTCGCCATCGAGATTCTCTCAGCGAACTTGCGGACGTTAGCTTCCTTTTGGCCCATAATAACGATATTATAGTCCTCCTGTATCTTCTGGAGCAGTGCCGCTTTTTCGCCGTCGTCCTCGCTGATATATGTGCGTTTCATAATATCCTCCACGACCTTTGGATTCAGGACGACCTGCCTGCCGTCCTCGGCCCCAGAGTCGGCGATGCCCGCCAGAAGGCGGTCCATTTCTCTTCTTGCCAAGTCAACTTTATCTTCCATTGACTTACGGAAACTGCCGAATTTAGCGACAACTGAAGCATACCCGCCGCCGGCGTGCATGCCTATATTCGTTGCCAGGTCAAGAACGCCGAAGGTAATTTTAGGGTAAAAAGCCATAACAAAGGTATAAAGGAGGAATTTGCACATAACGTCCACGGCGGCTTTCCTGATATTTTCGGTGCCGAAAGTAATTTTGAAGGCGCACCAGACAATGCCGATAAACCCGATTGCGGTGGCAATGGTCAGCGAAATAGAAAGGAAATTCCAGAAAGAGCCGGTAAAGTAGATAATAGCGTCGATTAAAGGCTTGTCGTAATCGCTCAGGTTGCCGGTAGCGAGGTTCGCGATGGAGAACCCATCATAAGCATTAAGCCGGGGCGGGATAAAAAGGACAAGAAGAAGGGAAACAATTTTTTTCATTTAAAGCCTCCTTTATTAAAAGCCGTTCAGGATGATGACGGCATCGCGGAATATTTTTTCGCTCCTTTCCATCCTGTCTTTTTCCAGGCGCTGCTGGGCTTCTATTTCTTTTTCCGTATCTTTAATGTAGTTGTAATGAATAAAGTAAGAAGCCATTTCGCTGACGTCGTTATTAAGCCTGATCATGTAATTAGCCAGCCTGTCTAATGCCATGATGGCGACTTTATTCTGAGCGACCAGGGAATCGTCCGCGACTTTTAAAGCTTCTTCTAGCGCGGAACCCTCGTCAATGGCGTTTTTTATGACTATTTCGAAAGATTCTTTGGTTCCTTTCTGGAATATTTTACCGATAAGCTCGCTTGCGGTTTCTTCAGCCATTCTGAATTTGTAGTAGTTGCGGGGGGAGAGCCCGTACTTGGACATGATAGCCTGGCGCTGCTTGTCGGTAAGCTTTCCGGCATATCCCGCAGCGCCTTCCTCAATATTGTCCACAAAAAATTCGGTAATAGTTTTGGGCAGGGAAGCGAAGGATGTCCCCCTGTCGGCGCCTGGCCCGATTCCCATGAGTCCGCCGAAAGTGTAGCCCTTGCCGTTGAAATAAAATTTCTTTTTAGTAAAGGCGTCTTCGATGTCGTTCAAAATATTCATATTCCTGTTGATAGCGGCGAGGCTGTCTTTATAATATTTGCGGAATTCAAGAAACTTCCCAAGGGAATCCTTGCCGTCGAACCTGTCGAGGTTGCTAATATCATCAAAATTTATGTTTTCAATCATTTTGATGGAATTCTCTAGCTGCTGGTAAGTGTTCTGCACCTGCTCGACAGTGGCGGTGATGTTGTCGTAGGTGGCGTAGACCTGGTTAATAAGCTGCGTCAGGTGGGCAATGTTGAGAATATCGGACGTTATCATCTGGGCGGACGGCGAGGCGGCCAAAAAAACAGCTAAAAAAATAACAAAAAAAACTTTACGCATAATAACCCTCCTTAGGTTAAATAATTTTTATACTCATGGAAGCCTTTCGCTTCCAGGATTTCCGTTGCGAGCGGCCTGCGGGAATTGCGGCCGTATTTCTGCTCGAGGGCGTCCAGGAGCGCGTGATCGGGGGCAAGCAGGGCGAGCTGGAAGGGGTCAAGGCTGAGCTGGAACATCCTTACGCCCTCGGGCGACTTGTACAGGTAGTCGCGCTTCATGGCGGCCTGCGACAGGGACGCTATCTCGTGATCCTCCAGACCGAACTGCCTGTAATAATTGGCGATTACCTCGGTGCCGGCGTTCGGGTCGGCGAGGTATATTTTAGTCTGGCATTGGGAGACGATGGTGGTGTTGATGCGCGACTTGGCGGCTTTCGCGACTTCCTGGGTGGCGAACAGGCAGAAGACCCGTTTTTTGCGGAGCGTTACGAGCCATTCCTCGATAGTGCGGGAGAAATAATCGTTGTCCAGGAAAACCCACGCCTCGTCGAGGACGAGCAGGGTCGGGTCCCCCGTCCAGTTCCCGTCCGGCTTTGTGTATACCCGCTCGATAAAGTGGAAAAGGAACATGAGCGCCGGCGTAACGGCCTGCGGGCCGAGCTTCATAAGGGAGCCCATTTCGATCATTGCCCATTTGGACAGGGAGAGCTTTGTTTCCGAGGCGTCGAAAATGTTCCCGTACTGGCCGTTGATGGTATAAGGCTGGACGCCGACCCTGACGTCGTTCTGGAAGGTAAAAGGGTTTGTATAGTTGACGTACTGCTGGAAAGTAGTCAAAGTCCTGAGGCTTGGGTCCTTTTCGTCCCTTATCTGGCGGAGCGCGTCGGTAATTGCCTCCGAGACAACGGCGTCCGTTTTCACGCCCTGCATTTCCAGCAGGCACTTTATAAACTCCGCGGCCCACATGAGGTCGGCGGCCGTGTCAAGGTCGCGCAAAGGCTGGAAAGCGACGTCGCCGCTTCCGGGCTCCTCGTAGACGCCACCGGCGGCCATAGTTATCCCCCTTGCCGTCTTGTCCTTATCAAGGAGGATGACGTTGGCGTTCCTGTATTTAAGGAACTGCGAGGCGATGAGGGCGATCAGGGTAGACTTGCCCGCGCCCGCAGGCCCGAAGATGAAGCCGTGGCCTACGTCGCCGACGTTAAGGTTAAGGAAGAAGGCGGTTTTAGAGGCTGTGGAGCATACAAGCAGGGGGGCGGGGCAGCCGAAACACTCCTCCGTCCATTTGTTATGCGCCATGCCCGGCCAGACGGACGAGAGGGGGATGACGTGCGACAGGTTGCCGGAAGAAAGCACCGGGCGGTCGACGCGGGCGAAGGTATTGCCGGGCTGCATGGCCAGGAAGCACTGGAAGGCGTTGAATGTTTCCTGCTTTGCGGTAAAGCCCGACGAGTTCAGGATGGAAACGACGTAGCGGGCCTTGTCCAAAGCCGCGGCATAGTCCTCGTCCCAGACCATAATACAGGCGGTGAAGTAGCCGAAGGAGTACCGGTCGGTGGCAAGCTCTACCTTCGCCTCGTTCGTGTCCTGCTCGAAAGCGTAAGCGGCGGGGTCTTCCCTGCCCGACTCGTAATTGCCGACCGTTTCCAGGATGGCGGTCGCCCATGACTTTCTCGATCCGTAGAACCGTTTCTGGTACCGCTCAATGTCTTTGGAAGATTCTTCCTTTGAGCGGGCGATCCAGCGGACGACCCAGCGGTATTCTACTTCCGAGCTGTCAATGGCATGCAGCATGGCGGGGTAAGTCTCCGTGGGGAAACCCTTAATGACGACGATGGGGATGTACCTGCCGCCGAGTTTGAGCGTGGAGGAAATATCGAGGTCGTCGTCGGTGATGAAAGAATCGATAAAGCACGGCCGTTTCAATGCGCCGGAGGCGACTCGGCCGGAAGACGCTGTCGAATGCAGGTAAGCGGCGGTCTCATTGTCAGATAACGGGCGGGCGCCGATACGGTGGGAGAAGTAAGAAACTACGGCATCGCTTTGATCCCGGAAGCTTTGTATTTCCGTCTCAATGTTTTGCCTGTCGTAATAGCCGTCCTCCGAAGGCTGTTTTTTATAAAGCAGCGAAACTGTTTTTGACAGGACTTCGTCCTTCAGTTTTTTAGTCAGCGAGACGTAATAAGTATTGGCGAAATGCGCCTTCCGGCTTGAAAACAGATCGTTCCGCCTGCGGTCGATAAGGTAGCCGGCGATGTTGCCCCAGCGGGACCCCGGGTAGTCGCCGGAGAGGGAGCGCCGCGATTCGAAATGGACTGCCCATCCCGAGCCGAGCGATTTGACCGCCTGGTTGAAGTACCACGCGACCATGCTGACGCTTTCGGCCGAGGCGGAGCCGAGGTCCGGGCAGACGTAGGCATACGTGCGCATCAGCGCCCCGGTTTTAAGCAGGACGATCCCTTCGCCCGGCTTCCCGCAGAACAGGGACCACGGGCAGAAATATTTCAGCTTGTTTTGTTTTTCGCCGAACATTTTGAACGAGACGGCGTCCCTGAACTTGATAAAGAAACCCATGCTAGCCCTCCAGATATTCCATTTCAAACAGGCTGTACAAAGCGTATTCGAGCAGGCTGGGGTCGTGCTTTGAGACGATAAAACAGGGGGCGTACAGCACGGGCCCGACAAGCCCGTAAGGCAGCCCGAAGAAATAGACCGCGCCGATAACAAGGAGCAGGATGACGGCGAAGACCGGCTTGGGAATTCCCATGAGAAGGCTGGGCTGGTGGAAGCTCTTGTGCACGGGCAGCGAATAGTCCTGCAATGTTTTCATAGACAGACCCCGATCATTTAGTAAGCTCGAGTTCTTTTGATGTTGCGCTGGCATCCATATCGCTAAGGAATGTTTTTGTGATGGTGCCCGCGGCCATAAAAACAATGGTCCCTATAATCCAAGGCACAAATTTCTTGAACATACCCGGCTCCTGCCGCCCAGCGGTGATCATGGCGATACACTCTACGACCAGGGCGATAAACGCGATGCCTTTAACCCACGGCGAGCTGACCAATTCAACCAGGATACTGACTTTTTTATCCAACCCGAAAGGATCCTCCGCCGCGAAGGAGAATGCCGCAACTACGAAAAGCAGGAGCAAAACCAGGAAAGCCCGTTTCCCAATACGGCCGTTAAAAATTTTCATAATAAACCTCTCAAGACAAAATATGCCGCTCCATACGGGGCGGTAAAAAACAATCAGGGCGCGTGCCCCGCGTTTTCAAACATCGCGCCGTTTTCCGGGCAGGAAGACGGCAGGACCCCGTCGACGACAGGGCCGTTAGGCGTCGCCGACAGGTGGACGCACAGGTGGATAGTCGCCGCGACATTGGGGATAGACCCCTTGATTTCCTCGCGCAGCAGGTCTTCGAAGCGAGAAATCATTGAAGACGGGCTGTCGGCATGGATGGTGGTGATATTGCCGGTATGGCCGGTATTCCATGATTTCAGCAGCTCATTCGCGACTTCCCCGTAGCGCACCTCGCCAAAAATGATCCGGTCGGGATCGCAGCGCAGCGCCGTCCTGACCGCCTCGGCGGCCTCTTTGGGCTTGACGGCCAGCATTGTCTTGTCGCGGGCGGCAAGCTGCAGTTCCGGCACGTCCTCGACTACATAAAAATTTTCGTTAGGCGTATATTCGGCCATCTTTTTAAGCACGGCGTTGGCAAACGTTGTTTTCCCGCTGCCGGTAGCGCCGCCGACCAAAATATTTTTTCTGTTTTTTACGTATTCGCAGATGAGCCCGTACTGGGCCTGCGTAAGGCGTTTTTTTTCGACATAGTCTTCCAGGGGGTATATGGTTTTCGGGGGGAGGCGCAGCCATACCATGGGGTAATCGACCCAGGGGGGCAGGAGGCCCGTGATTCTGGCGCTGTACGGGGGAGGGATAACGGCCTCAAGTTTCGGCGTGCCGTTTACCGGGTCGATATTTTTTTCCAGCATCGCGGCGGCGGAAAGGACGATCCCCCTGATTTTCGATTTGGAAAGCGCCTTGCCTGTAAATACCTTGCCCTGCCCGAAAACTTTGACGATAATTTCGCCGTCCTGGCTGGTGCGTATGTCGGTTACCTTCGGGTCTTCCAGGTAGGGGATAAGCGGGGCAATATCGTCCAGGAAGTTTTGGAGGTAGTGGCTTTTCTTTAAGCTGTCGAGCGTCGCGGTATCCTGTTTCACGTAACGTCCTTTCCGCCCGCCTGCTTTTCGAGCATGTCGCCGAAGACGGTCTCTTCCAGGCTGGGCATGGCTTTAAGCCTGCGGCGCAGGGAGAGCATGAATTTTTTGAACCCCTGCGCGGCGGCGGCATATTTGATTTTGAGGGACCTGGTATCTTCCGGCAGGGGCGGAAAGAAGATAAAGTTGTACTGGAAAAAGTCCATAAGGAATTTGTGGCCCAAGTCAGTTTTAGCGATCAATTTGTGCAGCTTGCCGTCAATGGAGCTCATTTTAGCGATAAGGAGGCTTTCGTCGGCAATGTCGCCGGTGAAGAATTTTTGCAGCGCCATTGTGATGACGGCATTTTCGCTGATGTTTTCTTCTTCCGCGCATAGCTTTATCTGCTTTTTCATTTCACCGGTTGTGCGGTAAGTAATGCGCGCCGTTTCAGTTTTATTTTTGGGCTTATTTTTCATATTGCAGGCCCCTTACGGCGGAAAGGAACTGGTAAGCCGCGTTATTGGCAATGCAGTTAATGGTTTTGCCTGTCTCCCGTTTAAGCCCAAAAAGGTAATTTTTAAACGCGCGGCTGCCCCTGATATAGAATTTTCTCCATCCGGCTGATTCGCCGGTTACGGTAACGGCTTTAGATTCCGCAATGCGCAGCGTGCCGGGGGCGATATTCTGGTAGTAGAAATGCGCCGCCCTGATAAGGGCCGTTAGGGGCAAATCCGTATAATTTTTGCAAATATCGGAATACAATTTATAAATATCTTTAGTGATTAGCAGCTGATAGCTGTAATCCGGCTTATTCGACATAAAATACGAGAAGAAATCCTTTACTTCAATCCGGCATGTCCCGGAAGCGAACAGCAGGGAACTGAGAAAAAGCGAGTAAAGCTTTGAGCGCTCAATATTGTAAATGCCGGCAATGGAATCCATCTGTTCTAATTCGTCGCCGCTAAAGTTTATAAACATAAGCCGGTTATCCTTTGAAAAAACGAAAGAAACCAGGCGCAGGTATTCCTCAAGGGAAGAAACGTAAATTGAGCTGTCGGCAAAAACGTATAGGCGCTGGTGGACACGGCCGAGGGTTTTGCGGCTGAAGGGGCCGTCCGGGAAACGGGAGCCGCAGTATCTGCCGTAGGCTTCAGTTAGGGAATTGGGCAGGGTTAAATTCATTATTCGCCGCCTTCCGCGAAATAATCGGGGGAAAATTCCATAATTCTGGGCGGGCTTTCCATTTCAATATCGGCGATGCTTAAAACAGGCCGGCGGTAATCCGTTTCGTCCTCCTGGTACGACGCAATAAAGTCGACAGGGTTGAACGCCTCTTTTTCCGCTTCGGCGGGGTTCCGTGAAGCCGCCGGGGAAACGGGCTGCACGGAAGCGGTTTTCGATTTTTGATAAGAAGGGAGATTTGCGATTTCCTTTTCCAGTTCCTTTCTGGAAGCCGGGGGCGGGAAACCCGTGCTTTTGGAATAAGCCTTGTTTTTAAAGCGGCTGTCCTCGTAGTAAACGATTTTTTTGGCGATGTAGGCGGGCATCCCCTGGTTGAAGATAAGCGCCTCGTTGGG
>JGI24698J34947_10002105_pt1 | contig 10651 bp, 9 predicted proteins | sample TergutMp193P3_FD_34947 | JGI IMG/M metagenome (IMG submission 34947) | reverse complement strand
GTTTTTCTCAATTACTTTTCCCTATCTGCGAAAGCCGCTTATATCGGTGGTATTCGCGGTTTTTACGTTGGTTTTTACCGATTACGGAGTCCCCTTGATGATTGGCGGCAGATACATCACCCTGCCGGTATTGATGTACCAGGAGGTTATTGGCCTGTTGAATTTCAGCCGCGGCGCGGTGATAGGCTCGTTTCTTCTCATTCCGGCGGTAGTCGCCTTTGTTTTTGATTTTTTAAACCGCGACCGGGCAAATCACAATTTTATTGTCCAGGAAAAAAACAAGCCTGATAACAAATTACGGGACATCATTGCCATGTGTTATGTGATACTTATTTGCGTTATCATCACCCTGCCGATAGCGATTTTTGCTTTCCTTAGTTTTATCAACAGTTATCCGGTTGACATGGGGCTGTCATTTCGCAATATCGCCAAAACCGTGAACATGGGCGCGGGGCGGTACCTGGCCAATTCGCTGATCATTGCGGTCATGGTTTCGGTTCTGGGAACGGCGCTTGCGTGGTTCACTGCGTATTTTACCGCCCGCACTCCAGGTAAATCTTCGCGTATGTTGCATCTTGTTTCCATTACCTCACTGGCGATTCCGGGAATGGTATTGGGTATTTCCTATGTTCTGTTTTTTAAAGGTTCTTTTCTGTACGGCAGCCTTGCCGTGCTGATCCTTGTCAATACGATTCACTTTATGGCGTCTCCTTATCTTATGGCGTATAACTCGCTGGGAAAACTTAACATCAACCTTGAAGACGTTGGTCGTACCCTGGGCGTCGGTCGCTTCCGCATTATCCGCGATGTACTGATTCCGCAGACCCGCTTGACTGTTCTGGAAATGTTCTCGTACTTTTTTGTCAACTCGATGATGACCATTTCGGCGGTGTCCTTTTTAAGCACAGTGCGGAACCGGCCCATATCCCTGATGATAACCCAATTCGAAGCCCAGCTTTTTCTTGAAGGGGCGGCCTTTGTCTCCATACTTATTTTAGGATGTAACTTGATAGTAAAATTTACCGTATATATTATTACCCAAATAACTGAACGAAGAGCTTTCGAATGAATTTAACACGAACCCAATTTAATTTGCTTGCTTTTCTGGAACGGGAAAAAGATGAAAAAAATATGACCCAACGGGGTATTGCCGCCCAAACCGGTCTTTCCGTAGACATGGTGAATAAGGCCCTTGCGTTCCTGAACAAAAACAAGTTGATAGAAAACAACCGCCCAAACGCCGCCGGTCTTGAAGCTCTCCAGCCTTACCGTGTCAGACGGGCGGTTTTTATTGCCGCAGGCTTTGGTGCGCGGCTGGTTCCAATTACACTTAACACTCCCAAGCCATTGGTTCGGGTAAAGGGTGTCCGAATTATTGATACATTGCTGGATGCTGTATGCGCCGCCGGTATTGAAGAAATTATTATTGTCCGGGGTTATCTGGGCGAGCAGTTTGATCAATTGAAATACAAGTACCCGCAGATTCAATTTTTGGAAAATCCCCTGTACAACGAATCAAATAATATTTCATCAATGATGTGTGCCCGTTATCTGCTGCAAAACGCCTATGTGCTGGAATCGGATCTGCTGCTCCATAATCCCGGCCTTATCGTCAAATACCAGTACGCCAGCAATTACCTTGGCGTTCCCAGCAAGCGTACTGACGACTGGTGTTTTGAAACCCGTAATGGGATCATCACGAAACTGCGTGTCGGTGGACAGAATTGTCATCATATGTTCGGTATTTCTTATTGGAACCAAACCGATGGGGCGAAACTCGCCGATCACATCAAACAGGTTTACGAAATGCCCGGCGGCAAAGAACGCTACTGGGATCAGGTGGCGCTGGAACATTTTATCAAGGATTATGCCGTTGAGGTGCGGGAATGTACCTTTGACGATATTACTGAAATCGACACATTCAGTGAACTCAAAAAACTTGATGAGACTTACCGGGTGTAGAGTATCAAGAAAAACAGAGGAGTTTATTTATTAAAATGAAAACCTGGAAACAAATTTGGGAAAGTCGCAATACTGAATCTGTTAATATTGACGATGATCAAGTGCTGCTAAAATTGATACAAACTGATGGTTTTGATGGGGGTGGGGGAGATAGCCATATTACAGCGGAAGCATGGATGGCTTATATCTCTCTAATAAAAAAAGAACTTTCTTTACAAGAAAAAGACACCATATTTGAAGTTGGGTGTGGTTGTGGAGCAATATTATACCCATTATATAGATCCGGTCATAAAGTGGGAGGGCTGGATTTTTCTGAAACTTTGATAATAAAAGCAAAAGAACTTTTACATGATGCGGATTTAATTGCATGTGAAGCCTCGAATTTAGAAGTACTCCCCATGTATGATTTTGTCATTGCCAATTCCATGTTTTTCTATTTTCCGGATTTTGAATATGCTCAATTGGTATTGAATAAAATGTATCAGAAAGCGAAAAAAGGATTGGCAATACTGGACATACCGGATCTGCGTTTGAAAGATATTTTGGAAGAACAGCGGCGTAGTGCATGTCCAGATTACGATGAAAAATATAAAGGACTTATGCATTTATATTATCCTAAAAAATGGTTTTTGGATTTTGCGGAACAAAAACAATGTTCAAAAATAGCAATACTTCAGCAAGACATAGAAAATTATGGATATAATGGGCTTAGGTTTAATTGTTTTATTTTAAAGTAAGCCATAAATAATTATGAAGCAAGTTATAAAATATATAATTAATAAAATATTAATGTTTTTTTCTATTTTTATATATAAAGATAGAAAAAAAATATTTTGTTTGCCTGATTATGCATGTAAAGCAAATTGTGTGGATATTATTAACTATACAGCTGATAACATGTTATCATTTCTAAATTATCTTTTAAAACATTACGAAAATGAAAAACTGACTATTTTTCTGATTTATTTTGACAAACAGCGAATACATGAATATATTAGTTATGTAGATTCGTTTCATAATAAGAGTATTCAAATAAAATTTCTCTATCTTAATTATCAGTGGAGGCGTGTATATAAACAGTCCCTTGTAGATACATACCGGTACTATTTTTCCTTTTTTCAATCTAAATTTGTTCTTACATCGGATGTTGTAAAGAGATTCCCTTACAAAAGAAATTCCCAAACTTACATATCGCTTAATTATTTTACCCCTTTTAAGTTGGATAAACTAAATATTGATCCATCAACAAAAGTTGAATATGTTATTTCTACTTCCCAATTAGCAAGTCAAATTATTTCTGGTTCCTGTAAAGTTCCCATAGATAATTTCAGGGTATTAGGTTTTTCAAGGAATGATAATATATTACATCCAAGGTATTCTCGTGAAGAATTAATCAGGATGCTGGGACTTGAATATGTTATTCGAAAGATTATTATTTATACGCCAACCCATAGAGATTATGAGTATAATATAAATAGTAAAAGAAATATTCTGGGATATGAAGGAACTTATGATGAATTTAACAAATTGCTGGAAACAGAAAAAGTCATTTTAATTGTAAAATTTCATCCTGGTCAAAATATTGACTGCTTAATAGGATTAGATCAGCCCCGCCTTTTTGTATACAAAGCAAATTACCAATATACATTATATGATATTCTTCCTCATGCGGATATCATGATAACCGATTATACATCAACTTACTTTGATTTCTTATTGACACAGCGGCCTGTAATCTTTAATTTTTTTGATAGGGAAATTTATGAAAAGACAAGGGGGTTTTCATATGACCCTATAGAAGCGGTATGTGCAGGACCAATTGTTAAGACTAAAGATATATTTTTTGAAGCAATTAAAGAGGCATTGTCAGGAAAAGATGAGTATATAAACCACAGGAAATTTATCAACTCAATTATGAATAAATATACAGATGAAAATTCATCGGAACGGATTTTTAATTTTTGTAAAACAGTGTTTAACCAGTGAATTTGATTAAAAGTTTTGTAAAATTTTCTTTTGGTTCGTGGGTTGCTGCCGTAATTTCTTTCTTTACAACCCCAATCATTACTTTATTGCTTGTCCCTGAAGAATTTGGGCGAGCTGCTACGTTTGCATTTACCAACGCTCTTCTTTTGCAGGTTGTTTTGGCAGGGGGCGACCAGGGGTTTATGCGGTTTTTTTATGAGAAAGATATAAAAGACCGCCCAGCATTACTGTGGAATAGTCTTTTACCGTCATTCTTTGTTTGGATGATTTTATCATCAAGCATTTTGTTTTTTTGGAAACCAGTTTCACAATGGTTGATTGCGGATGAACAATTTGTAATTGCCGTATTATTATCAATCAATTTATTTCTGGTCCTGTTAGACCGTTATGCTTTTCTGGTTGTAAGAATGCAGCAGAAAGGAACTATTTTTTCTTTATTGAGGATTTTAACAAGCATACTGAATGCTATTTTTATTATCGTGTATTGCAGATATGTTTCAAAGAGTTTCTATGCTATTATCGCGGCAAGCATGTTCTCATTAACCATTACAATTATTATTTCTGTTTTTGTTGAGCACAGATTTTGGTTTTCAAAAACAGCAATCACAAAAAAAGAAATTATCCAGGTATTAAAGTATGGTATCCCTTTTGCTCCGGCATGTCTTATGTCTATACTTTTTGAAAGTTTGGACAAAGTTTTTTTAAGAACCTATAGAGGATTCGAAGAAATGGGATTGTATTCGGCAGCGTATAAAATAGTAGCGCTTTTGGCTATTGTACAGGTAGGTTTTTCTATGTTTTGGACACCGGTTTCATTTGAGCATTATGAAAAGCATCCTGATGATACATCTTTATATGAAAAAACATACCGTTACTTGTTGGTTATACTTACCATATTAGGGTTATTACTTATCGGGTGTAAAGACCTAATAATATTAATTTTTGCTAAAGGTTACAGAAATGCTGCTAGTTTGATGCCTTTTTTAATATTTATCCCTGTATTATATACGCTCACTGAAATAACCTGTTTGGGTATATACTTCAAAAAAAAATCGGTGTGGCAGTTAATCGTTTTTGGTATATTGGTTGTAGTGAGTTTTAGTTTAAATATTTTATTAGTTCCTTTGTTTGGGGCAAAAGGCGCTGCCTTAGTAGTCGCTTTGTCATATACCGCGTATTTCTTTCTGAGAACATATGTTTCTATCCGTTTATATCCCATGAAATTCCATTTAGGAAAAACCATGTTAACCTTTGCAATGTTATACATTGTAGCTGGTCTTAATACATTTGTTGCCAACAAAATTGTCGGAATTAGTTGTGCAGTGGTAGCCCTATTGGTATATTCGTTGTTCCATATATCCACAGTAAAGGATATGTTTATCTATATCAGGAATTTAATAAATATGAAGATGATAGAATCAAATCGGTAGATTAAAAAAGGAGAGAATATTTAAATGATTGTCATATTAGATTATGGTATGGGTAATGTTGGTTCCATATTGAACATGTTTAAAAAAATAGGAGTACAAGCTAATTTAGCATATGACCATAAAGAAATTGAATTGGCGGATAAAATTGTACTTCCGGGTGTTGGAGCGTTTGACGCTGGAATGAAAGCTTTGCAAAGATATAATTTAGTTGAGATACTAAAATGTCAGGTAGTAGAAAAAAAGAAACCGCTTTTAGGTATTTGTTTGGGAATGCAAATGTTGGGGCGGAAAAGCGAAGAGGGCGCTTTACCCGGATTAGGATTTATTCCATTTGACAATATACGGTTTTCATTTTTACCAGAATTGAAACTAAAAATTCCACATATGGGATGGAATCAGATAAAAATCATGAAAGAAACGGCGTTGACGAAATCCCTTCCAAACAACGAACGCTATTATTTTGTTCATTCATATCATGCAAAATGTGATAATTCAGACAATATTTTGATGACTTGTGATTATGGTTATGAATTTACGGCATCTGTATTTTATGAAAATATTTTTGGAGTTCAATTTCATCCTGAGAAAAGCCATTTGTTTGGAATGCGGATATTGAAGAATTTTGTGGAAGGGTGTTGAGAATGTATCGCAGACCAAGATTAATACCAACATTACTTTTATGTGGGAAAAGACTTGTAAAGACAATACGTTTTCAAGATCCGCGTTATTTAGGGGACCCCATTAATACCGTGAAAATATTTAATGATAAGGGCGTAGACGAGCTTTGTCTTTTGGATATAAATGCATCCCGGGAACAAAGAGAACCCAATTTTGACTATTTACAGCTTATTGCCTCAGAAGCGTTTATGCCCCTTAGTTATGGCGGGGGAATTACAAGCATAGGACAAGTAAAAAAAATACTTCAGCTTGGCTTTGAAAAAGTTATAATTAATACCGGTTTTTATAAAAACAATGAATTAATTAAAGATGCGGTAAAAATAGTCGGTAGCCAAAGTATAGTAGTTTCTATAGATGTAAAAAGCGGTCTTATGGGAAGGCATGATTGCTATATTTTGGGAGGCAGAGAAAAAGTAAAAGAATCACCGAAGGTAATGGCTGAACTTGCGCAAGAGTTAGGCGCGGGAGAAATTTTACTTAATTCAATTAGTCATGATGGTATGATGCAGGGTTATGATTTGAAGCTCGTGCAAATGATTAGTAATTCTGTAACTATCCCGGTTATTGCGTGTGGCGGAGCAAAAGATATTTTTGACATGAAGCGAGTCTTGGATGCTGGTGCAAGTGCTGCCGCTGCCGGTAGTATGTATGTATATTATGGAAAACATAAAGCGGTATTAATTAACGCACCGAGAGAAGAAGACTTAATAGAGATAGATGTTTACGGCAAGTAAACAGATTATGAAATATAAGGAGAAAATAGAATGGAAAAGTATCAAATCTGTACTCGTTGTGTTATGGACACAACAGATCCCGAAATCGTTTTTGATAGTGATGGAGTTTGTAATCACTGTACAAACGCAATTGAACGTTTGAAACAACCGCCATACGGCTTGCCTCCAAAAGAAAAAGAAGCGGCATTGAATCAATTGATAGAAGATGTCAAAAAGGCGGGTAAGGGCAAACAATATGATTGTATTATTGGATTAAGTGGTGGTGTTGACTCCAGTTATGTGGCATATTTGGTAAAAGAATGGGGATTACATCCATTGGCAATACATCTGGATAATGGTTGGAATTTGGAATTAGCTGTAAAAAATATTGAGAATGTCTGTAAGATACTTGATATAGATTTATATACGGACATTCTTGATTGGGAGGAATTCAAGGATTTACAACTTGCTTTTCTAAAAGCCTCAACTCCTGATTCGGAAATTCCTACAGATAATCTTATCATCAGCTCATTGTATCAAGCGGCTGGTAGGCGTGGTATAAAATACATTTTAACAGGATATAATACCGCTTCGGAATCTATTTTAGCCAGAGCCTGGTCGCAGGGGCATTTTGACAAAACGTACATTAGTGCCGTTTATAAACAGTTTGGAACACTAAGGAGAAAATTGTCTTTTCACATTTTATCTACTTGGGAAATGCTTGTGAAAAGATTATGTGGTACGAAGTTAATTTCTACGCTTGATTATATTTCTTACAACAAAGAGGAAGCAAAAATAATTATGAATGAGCAATTTGGATGGAAAGATTATGGTCGAAAACATGGGGAGTCAAATTATACACGAATATTTCAAGAATACATTCTGCCCGTTAAGTTTGGTTTTGATAAGCGGAAAGCTCATTTCTCAAGTCTAATTGCAGCTGGTCAAATGACCAGAGAGGAGGCTATAAAAAAATTATCTGAACCATTGTATGCTGACGAACAAAGTATACAGCAGGATATTGACACTTTGTGCAGAAAATTTGAAATTACAAAGGATGATTTTGAAAAAATTATGGAACTTCCTGTTAAATCCATCAATGATTATCAGAATCAGAAAAATACACTTCAATATAAGTTATACCTGATAGCTCGTTGGTGTTGGCATTTAATAAAATGAAAATTGTAACCATTATTGGGGCGCGGCCTCAATTTATTAAAGCTGCTGTATTAAGCCGCTATATACGCAATAACTTGTCACTGGGTATTACCGAAATACTGGTACATACTGGTCAGCATTATGACCAAAATATGAGCGATGTGTTTTTTGAAGAAATGGATATACCCCAGCCCGATATAAATCTTCATGTAGGTTCTGGCAATCACGGAAAGGCAACGGGTTTAATGCTTGAACGAATTGAGGATGTAATTCTTGAGCGGAAACCGGACGCAGTTTTGGTGTATGGCGATACTAATTCTACGCTTGCCGGCGCTTTAGCGGCAACTAAACTTCATGTTCCGGTTATTCATGTGGAAGCTGGACTTCGTTCTTATATGATGGTTATGCCTGAAGAACAGAATAGGCGTTTAACTGATCATCTTTCAACATGGTTATTCTGTCCGACACAAACATCTGTAGATAACTTGAAACAAGAAGGTATTGTCGATAATAAATCTACCATTAAGCCTAGTGCTGACAAAAAAAGGGTGGTAATGGTCGGTGATATTATGTATGAGGCATCATTATATTACCGTAATAAAAATAGAATCCAGATTAATGAAAAAGACTTCATACTGTTGACTATTCATCGTGCGGAAAATACTGATGATCCTGATCGGCTTGCATCTATCGTCAAAGCAATTAATGATTTAACCAATTACAGATTTATTTTTCCCATTCATCCGCGTACCAAAAAGATTTTCGAACAACAGAATTTTTCGTTTGCTTCTCACGTCAAGATGATAGAACCTGTAGGTTATCTTGAAATGATTGCCTATGAATCGGGGTGTTCCGCTGTTTTGACTGATTCGGGTGGTGTACAAAAAGAGGCGTTTTTTTTTCGTAAACCTTGTATTACCATGCGGGATTCTACTGAGTGGGTTGAGTTGGTCGATTCTGGCTGGAATACGCTTACTGGCGCGGCGACTGAAAAAATTGTCAATACCATGAAAAATTTGAATGTTCCCGATGAATACCCCACCCTTTACGGTGATGGAAACTGCGCTTCAAAAATTTGCGATGTTTTAAGCCCATATATTCGAATCTGAAAATACTTATAGCAGGAAAATAGAAATGACAAACACAGAAATTCTAAAAAAAATCTCCGATAAGTCCATAAAAATTGGCGTTATTGGTCTTGGCTATGTGGGACTTCCGCTTGCAGTTACTTTTGCGCGTAATGGTCTAGGAATTCTAGGCTTTGAGAAAAGTAAGGAAAAAGCTGAAGCAGTGAATGTTGCGCGGAATTACATTAGTGATGTAACAGATGCCGATTTAACGAAAGTTGTATTTGAGGAAAAAAAACTTTCCGCAACAACTGATTTTTCCAGAATAAAGGAATGTGACGCTATTATTATTTGTGTGCCCACACCGCTTGATAAATTTAAAAAACCGGATATGAATTTTATTGAACAGTCTTGTATTGATATTGGTAGAAATATGAAATCCGGTATGTTTATCAGCCTCGAAAGTACCACCTACCCAACCACAACTGAAGATTTTATGAAGCCGGTTATTGAGCGTGAATCCGGATTGCAAGAAGGGAAAGACTTTTGGCTTTGTTTCAGTCCGGAACGGGTTGATCCAGGGAATAAAGACTATAAAACTGAAAATACACCGAAGGTTGTCGGTGCCCTTGGTGAAGAAGCGAAACAAATTGCCGTAGCGTTATACGGTCTTGCCATACAGCATTTACATATTGTGTCTTCGCCGCGTGTAGCAGAGATGGTTAAGATTCTTGAAAACACCTACCGGCTTATTAATATTTCATTGATTAACGAACTTGCGCTCCTTTCCGGTAAAATGGATATTGATATATGGGAAGTGATAGAGGCAGCAAAGACCAAGCCTTATGGGTTTCAAGCGTTTTATCCAGGACCGGGAATTGGAGGGCATTGCATTCCTCTTGATCCGTTTTATCTTGAGCATATCGCCAAGAATTACAACTTTAACCTGTCAATGATACACGCCGCTGGTGCCATTAATGATTTAATGCCTTACCGCATGATGAATAAAATTTCATTTGCATTAAACCGTCATAAGAAGGCATTGAATGGTTCAACGGTTTTGTTTCTTGGTGTTGCGTATAAACCCGATATTGATGATGCACGTGAAAGTCCGGCGTTATTGGTGATGGAACAGGTTAAGAAAAAGGGAGCAAGAGTTTTGTATCATGACCCGTATATTTTGGAAGTTACCGATGAGCATGGTAATCATTATATCAGTTCAGAACTAACGGATGAATTGATTACAGAGGTTGATTGTATTGTATTTACAACTAATCATAGTTGTTTTGACGCAGAGAGGATTATTGAAAAGACGAAGCTGATCGTTGATATGCGGAATGTGGTAAAGCATGTGGCGATTGAAGATGGGAAGGTATTTAAGTTATGAAGAATGGGCTTTTTATTACCAGAGAAGATTTATATGAAAAAGATGCTCTTGCGAATGGAGTCATAAAAAAAATACTTAATCAAATTTTTGTTTTGAATATTGAAGGGCAACTATCTTGTAAACCTCTTGTTTTGCCTAAACCTACATACAATCCTGTATTCTTATTTATTTCATATTTGTCATTTGATGTTTATAAAAGAATGCATATTGATCCACATCTTTATGATTTTATTTATATTAGAAGAATATCGCCGGTAAACTATAGTTTTT
>JGI24698J34947_10002104_pt1 | contig 10652 bp, 9 predicted proteins | sample TergutMp193P3_FD_34947 | JGI IMG/M metagenome (IMG submission 34947) | reverse complement strand
AAAGCGCGTATTACAACGTGAAAAATAAAATTGATGATTTTTTCAACGCGAAAAATCTTGAGCAGAAACGAAACTTGTTAATACACGCGATAAAAAACTGCATTGTTGTTGATAATTTTCTTATGATTGATACAGGCTTTAACCTGTTTGTTTTTAACACGGAATTAAAATTTGTTTTCGATAGGGCGATATTGGGCGAATTAAAAAACGACCGGTATTTTAAGGAAAATTATTTAAATCCGTTGTTTGAAAGTAATGGCGAATATTCAAAAGATATTCAAGAATTTTTGAATACTCCGAAAAAAGACGCTGTAAAAAAATACAGCGAGATTGAATTGATTGATATTGAAAATAAAATTTTGCTCCATGAGATTACCCGGCGTTTGGGCGATTACAAAATAAAAGAATACCGCCTGAATAACGAAAAAACAAAATCGCTTATGGAGAAAAAATTGAAAAGCCTGAAAATTGATTATTCATTGGACGGCATAAAGCAGATAATCAGTTTTGCCGATTTTTAGGCTATAGCCGTATACGGGCGTTTTTCTGTAGGTTAAAACTGATATACTCACGCTCAACAGTACACAGATACTATTTGCCAAACATTTTTTAATGGTGCTCTTTCAAAATCTGGACAACTCATTTTGTTTCTCCTTTGCGTTGTTAATGTACCGCCGACAATATTTTAAATTTTTATTAACTTATTTCTAAGTAAAAAATCTAACACTATTTTTGCAAGTCTATCTAAATCTCTGTGCTTTTCTCCGTCAATAATCAATTTTCCATTTTCGTCAGTAATATCAAGTAGTGGTATTTTCATTATATAATAAAATGAATGAAAAATTTCATGAAAAATACATTGCCAGAGAGCCTCCTTTCCCCAATCTTTATCATCAATACAAATTTCCTGTTTATGATAATTAAAAGTTCCATCAACAGGAAATTCTTCTCCATTTTCGTTCTTCCAAATTAAATTTTTTACATATTTTATTCTAATAGGTAAACCACCAACAGTTAATTTTTCTGGTCTTTTAATTTTGTTATTTTCCATATATTTATATTAACCTCATAATTTTTTTGTTTGGCAGAATAAAAACTAAATATTTATGGAGAACAAAATGGAAAATTATACTTTTGGATTAAAATTCGTAGATAACCAGTTTACAATTAATATCGAAGCAGAAACAGCACAAAAAGCCATAGACGGCGTATTTGAATTATTGGAAAACTTTCAAAAAGAAAGTAACGTAAAATTCAGTGAATTTGGCATAGAATCTATGAATGATAAAACGATTATTATAGATAAGAATTATAATCCTGTATTTTTTAAGGATTAGGCAAATATTATTTCATAATCCTTAGTAATGAAGTATACTTTTGGATTTAAATTAGGGCGATAAGAAATTATCGCCTTTTTTATTTTGATAAATCTTTAATAAAATATTCGACTGTTCCAATAAGCATTCTTTCAATAAATCATCAACCGTATTATAGACTTTCAAAATTTTCTCCAGTCTTATATCTGGCGGCGGGCTACTAAACATTTCTCCGGTTCCGTTCAGAAGCCAGTCTTTATTCACGTTAAACTTTGAGCAAATCAACTGGATTATCCGGTCATTTGGCTCCCTGCTTCCGTATTCCACCTGGCCGTATACGCTATGGCTGAAATAAATCTCTTTGGCAAATTCCCTGATAGACAGGTTAAAATAGTTCCTAACTTGTTTCAGGCGGTTATGTACTTCCATATTGGGCTATTATGCCGGAAAATCGGGCAAAATTCAAGACAGCGGACGTATGAAAAACGGACAAATTTAGCGATTTTTCGGAAGAAAGGCTTGACGGTCTTATTAAAATACAGTATAAGTACTATATGAAGACGTTTGAAACAGAGGATATGCCCGATAAGGGGGATATTGATCAGTTAGCCCAGAATTACAGGGAAATGAATGAAGACGGGAAAAAGAGGCTAAAACAGGTGGCTGACCAAATTTTTGGGATTCATGAGATTGTGAATGAAGGGGCACGTTTTGGAGGAAAAAATGGCTGGAATAGATGAGTTTTTAACTCCCGAAGAAATGAAGCAGTTGGTAATTATTAGAAAAACAGGTTTAGGAGAGATTATCCAGAGTAAAATTAACGAATACAATGATAGTCTTGAAAAATCAGGAGAACCAAATATACCGGCTGCTAATTATCTACGTTATTTAATTAAATATGGAAAAAAACCTTCTATTGATTTAGATAAATTATTTTTCTAAACCAAACAAAGGTTTTGATTGAGGAATATTGGTTAATATATTAATTATTAAACAAAGCCTCTTGTGAGGCTTTATATTTAGCCAACGGCGGGCTTAATGCCGTAAGGAGAAGGGAAGATGAAGAACGTGTTAAGGAGTTTTGTGGTGTTGAGTTTGATTTTTGGAATGGCGTTGGTTGGTTGCGGCACTGATGATGACGGCAACAATGGAAACGGTAACGGTGATAACACACCGAAGGTTGTGGCGGAACAATATCGGGGAGAATTTCACCAGCTTAATGCTAGCGGGAATTTCTTTGGTGTTGGGGAATCTTTTACAAAATTGGTAATAGGTGAAACAACATTAACAAGTAGTATAGTGAACCAACTTGACCCTGAAACAACTGTACGTACTGTATATACAGATGGAAATAAACTTTTTGTTGTTTCTGATATTGATTTTGAAATCGGAAAATTTGAAGATACTAGCACTTTTAAAGTAGATGCTGGCCCAACATATAAAAGACCTGGAACCTCTCAATAATTTCTCTTAATGATTGTATTAATCACCTTAATTTGGTTTTACAGATTAAGGTGATTTTACAAATCATCTGATAATCTATTATTAAACCGAACAATCAAAAAACCATCACCAACGTAATTTATTCCTGCACCTTCTGGGAAATCAGTTATACTTTCTGGATTAGTAGTAAACAATTGAGATAAAAATTGTGTACCCTGTAAAATAAATCCAGTTCCACCTTCTCCGCCTCTCCCAGAACTACCACCATTAAAATTAGCCAGTCCCGCTATTCCTCTTGCTGGTCCACCAATACTTCCTTTTATGCCGTTTCCAGATTGATTTAGATTGGGGGTTCTACCTACCCCGCCACCAGGCCCGCCAGGGCCGCCATTTGTTATCTCACCTACTGTTACCCATCTTGATTTTAACTCAATCCAAGGCATATTAAAACCATAATCTGTTCTGCCAATACGAAATAAATGTACCCATCTCGTAGTGCCTTCTAAATAATATTCTTGTCTCATCCATCTATATCTGGCTCCATCTCCGCCTTTTCCGCCATTAATATTAATTCTTCTTAAAGTACCGCCGGGGCTATCTGTACGAGTAACCTCCGAACTAAATTCTAAACAAGAATTTCCTCCTCCGCCACCTCCGGGGCCAGAATAATTTAATGTACCTTTTATGCCATTCCCACCTATTTGACCTAAACTGTATCTAAGAGTAGTTGGCCGCTCTACGTCAAACTTAAACATTATATTAGCTCCATGACTTCCTTCTTTAAAGTCATTTTCACCGGCTCCAAGAGGTGCTCCAATATATGAAGCCTCTCCACCATATCCACCCTTTGCTCCACCAACCCAAATAGTATAATTACCTCTTGCCAATCTAATAGTGCTATCAACACAAAAATTCCATTTTGATAAAATAACAACCTCTGTATAATGTATATCTAAAAATAATCGTATATTATCTTTTGGCATATTAAAAGATATATTAAACATTGGTTTGTTTCTTGTTAGGGTAACTATATTATCAAAGGGTTCACCACCAGTTTCAACCTTATCTAATGAATAAGAAGATTTTGAAGTTGATATATCCATATTGGGAAGCAGTTCTTGAGAAATTACTATTCTATTATCAATGACTGTTCCATCCTGCTTTGCTATCTTAGGATACGTCTCATATGGAAATGTCGAAACATTTAACAGGTCATCATTTTCTTTAATTGAAACAGCAGTAGTATAAGAAATCTGGCAATCCATATAAATTCTAAATTTTCGTTCAACTAATTTTAGGATTAAAGTTTGGTTATCTTCACGTATAGGAAAATATATATGTTGATAATATTCTCCATTTTTATAATTTTCACTTGTTATTTCTGATGGCAAAAATGGATTTTGATTAAGATTATAATCTCCCGCTTCTTCAATATTCATTAATGGTTCTTGCGAAGTTAGATAATCCTTATCAAGATGTACTTCTATCCGCTTAAATTTTACATATATATCTACCTTTGGGTCTCCCTTAATTACGGATATTCTTGTAAAATTTATTTCTGACTCTACTTCATCAAAGGTTTTAAATTCACTATTATAAATTATTCCCTCTATTAGTGCCCCGTTTTTATATTGATATGGTTCAGGTTTAATAATTAAATTTGTATGTAAAGTATTCTCTTTAATGATTAATTCCAAATCATTATTTGGCATTTGAAAAGTAAATATTTGGTCTGTGGGCGAAAATCCATAAGGTATAAGGCTAATTCTTCCATCATTAAAACTAATACTTGCATATTGTGCTTGCATAAATACTTTATCAACTTCATACAAACATTTATTATTTTCTTCTATAAAATGCACTGTTATTGTTATTGGGTCACCATCTCTATAATAAACAGTTTCCCATCTATTATTTAATGGGTCATCGGCTTCCATTTCAAGAGGAGCATTTAAATGTTCTTCGCATATACTTACCTCTGTAAAACCCATAGTATCTTTTTTTCTTAGTAATTTTAATTTATTTCTATAATCTTTTTCTTTGAGATATAAAGTTAAATTTCTTGCTGGCATAAGAAATTTTATAACTTGTGGTATCTCGGTATCATAACCTTTGAGTGGCTCATAGGGTCTTTCCCCATCATTATATCTAATATCATCTACATCTGGAAGTTGATTTTTTAAATCTTCTCTATCAATTTCAGAAAATGGGTCATTAAAATATACTTCAATTATTATTTCATCATCCCTAAAGTACCTCATAACAATAGGCGTGTTTTTATTAGAAATCATTACACTTTCATGCACTACTCTATCTATACGTCCAGACGAACTTTCACTTATAAATATATTCAATATATAGGCTGATTCAGTTTTCAGAAACAATAGCACATCTCTTGCCGGCATATTAAAAGGACTTATTGTTTGAGTATAATTATTTGATTTACTAATAGAATCGGACTCTAAACAATCACTTAAATAATTACAAATCAACTCTTTCATCAATGAAACAGTTTCATCTTTAAACTTAATCTCAATTTCAGGTGTATCTCCGGCATTAAATCCATAGTCATATTCTTCATATATTGGTTCGCCGTATTTATCTAACTGTACAATATCGTTAATTCGCTTTTTGCGTTTTCTGTAAATGCCGTCTTTGTCTTGGTCATCAGGATGAAACAAAATATTATTAATCTTGACCGTATCTATTTGATTATCTCTCGCAATGGCGAAATAAAATTTTCTACCTGTTGTTTTTAAATCCAGTTTAATTTTTAGACGTTCATCATTAATAATCTGCTTGGTCGTTTTGTCAAAGTCGGAAAGCATTGTTTGCTTAACTTCATCGGAAGCGGCTATAAAATCACCGGTCATTTTAAGGTTTATTTTTTCCTGTTCCCTCTGACTGTTAATTTCTTCCTCGTTAAAATTTGACTTTGACGGCGTTTTAAAAAATAATTTTCGTCTATGGTTATCTAATTCAACTATATACAATTCATTATTCTGATAAACTGTTCTTAAAAGTTGCTCATTTTCAAGATAATTGCTATCTTCATCATATATAAGTTTTGGTTCTTCATATTTAATATTGTATTCCGATAAGCGAGTACCATTTAATGTTGATTCCTCAAGGTCTAATTCTTTTGTCCTGTCTGTTATTCTATAATAAACATCAGTTTCAATCCCATTTATCATTGTATTTATTATAGCCCCGCTTATTATTTGCGCAGTCTCGTCTGGCAATACTTCAATTTCACCGCTTATAGTAATTTCTAATTTTTTTAAGCACAACTCACTGTAAGGCCCGCCATATACAAACTTTACATAGCCGTTTTCCGGCTTATTCTTTATAAGAAAATCAAGGCTGTTAAGAATAACATTACCGCCAATTCCGCCAAAATAATTATTGTAAGGAGGCTCTCTTATATTCCCGCTGACTGCTTCTTCTAGTGGAGGCGATACGTTTTGAATTTTTGTATTTGTATTATTATCGAAAGAACCAACATCATAGTGTATATCACTGTCATAGTCTGGATTAATAATCATATACTTTAATAATTGACCGCGACCGCCAGGATTATGACTGCTTTCCTCATAATTTGCTATGCCTGAAATTGTATAAAAATTTGTTAAATCAGAGAATGAATCGTCTAAAAAAGTACTTAAAATTATTTTATCAACTTCAACGTCAACATCACCAATTCCAACAACATAAACAAGAGCATTTGCAGTCCCGTAACCAATCCCGCTAATTAAACCTTGAACTTCCTTAGAAATATTACCGCTAATATTTTCAAAACTTATAGTATTTTTAACTGTGCCGCTAATTGTACCACCAGCATATCCTGTTATAGTACCTCCAATATTCCCACTAACAGCGGTAGTAATTGTACCTGATATTGGCCCAAAAACTTCACCGCTAATAATATCTGAAATAGTATAATTGCTAACGCTACCAAAAACTGTTTCATCTATTGGAATATTTGATAAAATACTAATAATTGTATCTCTAATCTTTGTTGCGATTAAATTTCTGAATGAATTAATATTTGTGCCTTTTATATGGCCATAGCCGCTTATAAAACTTTGTCCGCTTATATAACCGCTTATTATATCCATGCCAACTGGATCATTCGTAATAACACCAGAAAGACCACTAAGAATTACGGTATCATCTTCGAGATTTGCAGTATGATCATTTATTACTGGTTGAGTTATAGTATGATCATTTATTACCGGTTGAGTTATCGTATGATCATTTATTACTGGTTGAGTTATAGTATGATCATTTATTACTGGTTGAGTTATTCCATGAGCGGAAAATGCCGGCTGTTGTGTTACTATACCAGAAGCATTTACTACAACATCAGCACTTCTTGAGTGATTGTTAGTAAGTGCAACATCAGTGCTTCTTGAATGGGCGCTAACCTCAACATTACCACTTAATGAGTGTGCACTAACCCCAACATTACCACTTAATGAGTGGGCGCTAACTCCAACATTTGTACTTAATGAATGGGCACTAACATCAACCGTTTTATCATTTACTTTTGCCGATCCTTGATCTATAATAACTTTGCCATCATAAATAATTCCAGATATTGAGCCAGAAATATCAGATAGTTCTTCATAGCCGCTAATAAAAGCATTTCCGCTTATATAGGCTCCGTTTGCCATTATAACATCAAATAATATTTTATCGGTTAATTCATAAATTACACTATTAGATAAATAAACCGGAGAAATAATTTTTATAAGCGAAGTTTTGTCTACAGTACGTTCTATTGCTCCTGAAAGCATTGTGCGAATTTGACCTGATGTAGAACCAAAATAATTTTCTTCATTTGTACCAATAGAACCGGAAATTGAATTATATATTTGTCTTTTACATTGATTAATTGCAGAAAGAGTATAGCCTAGAAAAGTTACGGAAATATCAAAATATGATTCCATATCAATATAATCATCATACTTTACTGATATTGTCCCATATACATTACCACTAATATAATCCTCAAATGTACACCCAGAAACTTCTCCATATCCTGTACCATTAACTGGGAATTCTGGGCAAACACCGTTTACTGTACCTGCAAAATTTACATTATTAACAGTATTTCTAATTATACCACTAATTGTTGCTATTTGTGTTGTTGTAATAACATCGCTAATTACAGCACTATCAACTATTCCCTGTATTGAACCGCTGATAGGCACATTATTTGCGTATCCACTAGTCTCGCCACTAATCAAAACATTATTAACAGTATCTCTTATTACTCCACTGATTAAGATACCATTAGCGGTTCCTCTTGCCAAATTATTACTAACAGGAACATTAGTGGCAGTCCCGCTTACTTCACATAAAATTGTAGTGCTGGCTGTTCCGTTTGCATTGCCGCTTATCAAAATATTATTAACTGTTTCTGTTAAAATATTACTAATGGGAACATCTCTGGCTTTATCTTCTATTGAGCCATTAATATTAAATGTTGTCGGATTTATCTTAGCCATAGCATTCTCAACAAATCCTGCTCCGTTAATAGTATCAGAAACTCTTGATAACAAATAATGGGCATTTCCGGTTATTTTACCGCTTATATCAGCGTCTACTCTTGCATAGCCCATTTCAGATAATATATTTGTAGTATATCCATAATATACTTTACTATCAGTCCCATAACCTGTTCCAGTAGCAAAATGTTCAACAGGAATATTAGTAAAAGTTCCAGAAATTATTCCCTCAACTGTTGCTGTTGAATTACTATAAGCGATACAACTACCTGTTCCTTTGCCTATATCATTTATTATGCCGCTAACGTTATCGCTTATAAAACCGCTAATCCTTCCTTCAACTGGTTCATTAATTACACGGGTATTATCTATCGGCCCATACATCAGACCATAATGCGGTATATAATTATCGCTAATACCAGAAAAGACCTCACCTGAATATCCTTGTTTAGATAATGAAAATACAAGCAAATCACCGGAATATGAATACGCCCCGTTCCACGTTAGGAAAAAACCAAAATCTATTTCTTTTTTTCTTTCCCAAGTAAAATCCGAATTAATTTTTAACGTATCTTTTATGGCTACCTTTTCCCATGTTCCTTCAAACTTGGAATGATTATCCGTATTATTATATCCGGGGCCTGAAAGAGTAACAATATAGTTTCCTTTTTCAAGGAGCGTAAATGCTTCATTGAGTTTAGGCTCATGGTCTTCAAATACAGTTTGACCGAGATAATATTGTGATTTATTGCGAAAGTTATGCTCGGCTACACGCTTTAACGCTTCATCGCTTATATTCTTATCAACTAAGAATCCGCTGATATATTGCGAATTGTCGCTATATGGGAGGTCGTAACCGCTTTGTATATTTAAAAATTCATCACTTTTTGTGTGAAAAAGATAGTATCGAGGTGCCATAGTATTTAGTTTAAGTTCCTATTTATGGCAGTTTTAATAACGGCAAAATCGCGGTGATGTTATATTTTTTGTACTAATTTATATGAAAAAACTATTTGAAAAGATTTTTTCTAAAACGCATTCGGAAGAAAACAAGTTGATGGGATTCAAGCAAATCTATGATGCTTGCAAATTAAAAGAAGATGAATCATCTGAGGAAGAATTTGTAGATACTGATTCATCCGTTAAGTCTTCGGAAACTTAAGTTTACCTTACGAAAAGGCAATTACAGAATAAGAATTTTCCAGAAAAATGCCTCTAAAAAGGTAAATTTAAAATTTACTTAAAAATAGAATTCACTTTTAATAATATACTCGAATTTTGAAAGGTTTATATCCTCTCTCAAAATTATTATTTTTTTACCGAGGAGTATATTCTCTTCTAAAGTATTTAAAGTAACCTCTTTCCAAAAACAGTTTTCTTCCTTTAAGGAAATATCTAAAACCTGTTTCTTCTTATTATAGTTGTCTCCACCTTTGAAAGTTAGAATAAGTGTATCCATTATATTTAGTTCATTCCCCTAACATCACCTGCTAATTGAACTTCTATAATAATTTTTTGTTCATCATTTGGAATTGAGGGAACTGGCGCGTCTGCGATACGACCAATAGTAATAATATTAGCACCGTTAAAATAAGCGTGGGTTATATCTATAGTAAGTCCACCTTCCTCACCGGGATAATTACTTACCATTACTGGTTTTCCTATATCTTCATAGGTCCAGAGATATTTTCCGTTTTCGTTTGGTGGTTGATAGTATTCTTCTCGGTTATCATATTCTATTTTTAAGTAAATTTTAAATTTACCTTTTTAGAGGCATTTTTCTGGAAAATTCTTATTCTTGAATTTACCTTTTCGTAAGTTAAGATAACTCTAGGCTTAAAAATTTCAATAAAAAGTACAAAAATGTTTGGCAGACATAATTCTGAACTTGGCTGTGTGATATATGTTTAGAATCAAATTTTAACAAGGGGCATCCGGTTAGATACAAAAAAGTTGTAATTTTTACCGAGATACTCCGGTGCGTGGTGTAACAATTAGGAGGCTCGACAAAGTACCCCCTATGGGTTAGCATAAATAAAATTCGATACAAATTCCCCACTTCAAAATTCTTTTGTTTTTTCTTATAGTTTAGTATTAACTATCAGTATTCAAATAGAATGATTTTAACTTTTTAAATAATTAGTTTTAAAAAATAGCGGGATAAGAGTTATGGGGGATGAAAATATTAACTTTTAGAAATTTAGAACTAATTTTTTATCCCGCTATATATTTAGTATATTAACTTAGGTTTTATTCTTTAGATAATTGAAAACTTTCTGTTTAAATATTGGAATTTGAAGTAAATTTCTAAACTAAATATAAATATAGGAAAATAGAAAAATGGATATGGATTTACAATTGATTATATCAATAATTATTT